>Ga0209121_10000086_pt1 | contig 87320 bp, 87 predicted proteins | sample Cruoilmetagenom3_FD_187292 | JGI IMG/M metagenome (GOLD analysis project Ga0209121, IMG submission 187292) | Oil polluted marine microbial communities from Coal Oil Point, Santa Barbara, California, USA - Sample 3 (SPAdes) (version 2) | ecosystem: Environmental > Aquatic > Marine > Oil seeps ...
TAAATGTAGGCTACAGGAGGGATAAGCAAAATACTTTTGAGAGCAACATCAAGACTTTTTTACAGGACAGCTTAACCAATGAAATCATGGGCAATCTAAGTATCTATTTTAGCCCGGAAGATTTACATAACTCTATATGATATTTCAAAAAAACCGCCTGAGTTGCTATATTTAAAAAGATTGAATTTAGTCTCTGTAGAGAATAAATAGCCCACAATGCCTACAATTTCACTGCAGTTCTATAGGAAAAGCTTGAAAGTGATCCCGAAAGAATAGAACAAGGTAAAACAGCCTGTGCCTTGGATTAAAGACAGAAATCCACAACTTGATATTCCCAAAGCAACGAGTATAATAATAGAATATTTATTTAAAATGCGTACATATAATACAGACATTGAACATAAGGGATCAATTTACCATATTCAAACACAGGATATGGGCCCGCAGGCTAATTATGTTGAATCGATTATTTATAAATCTGGAAAAGTCCTTGCATCAAGAAAAACCTTTTATACTTCTTTCTTAAACAACCCTGACATCAAAAATAAAATTGTTCAAATATTAGAAAAACAGCACAATGAAATCTTAGCGGAAGTCTCCACGGGGAAATTCGATGGCTTTTAAAATCATTTTTTCCTTGGGCGAACAACGTTTACTAAAGAAAGAAACAGTATAATAATAAAGCAAATTGCTGTAATTGAAAAAGCAAAGAATAAGTAAGAAGGATTTTTCATAATAACCAACACAAGACTTACATGACAACAGAGAAAAAGGGATAAAATGATTGAAAAAAAACTTTTTCTAATAGATGGTAACTCTCTTCTCTACCGCTCTTTTTATGCCATAAAGAGGCTTTCGACTTCCAAGGGTTTTCCGACAAATGCTATATATGGATTCATAAGTGTACTTAAAAAGCTTGTTGATAAAGAGAAACCTTGCTATCTTGGAATAGTTTTTGACGTAAAAGGGCCAACCATAAGACACGATACATTTAAGGAATATAAAGCTAACCGCAAACCTATGCCCGAAGATCTTGTCATACAGATTCCAATGCTTAAAAGAATTATTAAGGCCATGAATATTCCCTATTTCGAAAAAAAAAAGTATGAAGCAGATGATCTCCTTGGAAGCCTCGCATGTCGCGCCTCTGAACAAAATATTCCAACAGTCATCGTTACGACTGATAAAGACCTCCTTCAAACCGTCAATGAGTTAACAACTGTCTACAACCCCGTCAAGGAAGCTTACCTTGACGAAAATGGTGTAAAGGATACTTTTGGCGTTTATCCCTCACAAATCGTCGATGTACTTGCTCTGTGGGGTGACCCTACTGATAACGTACCCGGCATTCCAGGGATTGGAGAGAAAACGGCTAAATTACTCATCCAACAGTTTGGGTCTATCGAAAATCTTCTCAATAATCTTTATCATGTCAAAAACCCAAGAGTTAAACAAAACATTGAAAATAATATAGATAATCTTAAACTCAGCCAAAAACTTGTCACGATCGAAAAAAAGCTTGATCTTGATTTCAAACTAATAGATTTTGCTTTATCAGAGCCAAACGAAGAAGAATTAATTCCTCTATTGCGCGAATTAGAATTTTCGACTTTCTTATCCAATTTCTTAAAAAGGCCAGAAAAAACCCAAAAAAAATACGAAACAATTTATGATGAATCACAACTGAAAAAACTCATAACTAAGATAAAAGAAGCAAAATCAGTCTCCCTGGATACCGAAACCGATAGCCCCCATCCCACACAGGCCAACCTGGTTGGGATATCCTTTGCTACCGAAGCAGACAAGGCGTTTTATCTTCCACTGGGCCATGACTACCCTGATGCTCCAGAGCAGATTCCAAAAGAACGGGCACTTCGTCTTCTTAAGGAAATTCTCGCTGATTCAGATATAAAAAAAATCGGTCAGAACATCAAATATGATTATATTGTTCTAAAAAGAGAAGAAATAAAACTCAAGGGTATTGATCGTGACACTATGATCTTATCTTATCTTTTAGAGCCTAATTGGGGCAAACACAATCTAAATAAATTAGTCTTAACCTATCTTCAAACAAAAGCCATCCCCTATGAAGAGATCGCCGGGAAGGGGAAAAATGAAGTTACGATGAATGCGGTTGATATTAACACCGTCACCCCTTATGCTTGTCAGGATGCAGATTTGACTCTCCAACTCAACTCGCTGCTTTGGCCTAAGATCCTGGAAAGAAAGCTTGATCGGCTATATCACCAAATTGAGCAACCTCTCATAGAGGTCCTGTCTGATATGGAAACATGGGGAGTCAAAATCGATCCTCTGGTATTAAAATCTCTCTCCTCTGAAATCCAGGAAGAACTTGACAGGCTGCGAGTAAAGATCCGCGAGCTCAGCGGTGAATCTTTTAACATAAATTCTCCACAACAGCTTGCCCATATACTTTTCTCAAAATTAAAACTCCCTGCTTATAAGAAGACAAAAATAACAAAAGGATATTCAACTGGTTTCAATGTACTTCAGGAATTATCCAGGAATTACCCAATAGCAAAATATGTTCTCGAATACAGACAGCTTGGAAAGCTTAAATCAACATACGCTGATTCTCTCCCTCTTCTTATAAATCCGCACACAGGGAGGCTTCATACTTCTTACAACCAGACCATTGCCTCAACAGGAAGATTATCAAGCAGTGATCCTAATCTACAAAACATTCCGGTCAGAGGAGAATGGGGAACGAGGTTCCGTCAGGCTTTTATCCCTGAGTCAGGCCATTTATTTCTTTCCGCAGACTACTTTCAGATAGAACTCAGAGTGTTAGCACACATGTCTGGAGACGAGGTTTTAATCAGCACGTTTCTAAACGATCGAGATGTGCATCAGGAAACAGCATTTCGGGTGTTTGGTGATGAGAGGCTGCTTTCAAAGGAAGAGCAACGAAGAAGAGCAAAAATAATCAATTTCAGTATTGTTTACGGAACATCTGCGTTCTCTCTTGCCAAAGAACTTGGTACATCTTCCTCAGAGGCTCAAAGTTTCATAGACCTTTATTTTAAAAAATATCCTAAAGTGAAACAATTCTTAGATAGGAGTGTGGATAATGCATGCAAAAGTGGATTTACTGAAACTCTTTTTGGAAGACAAAGGCAGGTTCCTGAGCTTAAACATAAAAACAAAACGATTCAACAGGCTGGACGTAGAATTGCACTCAACACTCCAGTTCAAGGCACTGCTGCTGATCTGATAAAAAAAGCAATGATCAATATATGGAATGAAATCAAAAAACGCAATTTAAAAAGCAAAATGATACTTCAGGTTCACGATGAACTTGTCTTCGAGGTGCCAGACGAAGAGTGTAGCGAGATGGAGGATCTTGTGCAAAAAAAAATGGAAAATGTCCACCCTTTAAAGGTCCCATTAAAAGTTCATATTGGATTGGGCATAAATTGGGCGGAAGTCAAATGAAAGACTAACAATCTGTCTTCCTGTTCTCTACCTCCAGATATATTTTAAACCCATTAACTTTGTTAATTTTCCTTATAAATTAGAGATTTTTTCTGTAAATTCGGAAACGCTTGTAAATCTTCCCTCCCATTTTTTCCATCTCTGCTCTCACCTTAAGGTTGGATTCCAACTCATGATGAGTATCTATTATCTCCATACCGGCTTCATGGGCTGACATAATCATTTTCGATCCCATTAAAACATCGAGACCAATACCTCTGAATTTTTTATCTATTCCGCCAAGAAGAAGGTCGAGTTGCCTTGTTTCCTTTTCAGCGCGTAGTATTTTTAAGAATTTTAATGGAAATAGTCGCCCCTTTACCTTCTGAATCCCCTCAGTCATATCAGGAATTCCAATAATAAAAGATACCAGTTCCCCGTCCTTAATTACTCCTTTAACAAACCGGGGGTCAATTATAGGTAAATAACGCTTACCCAGCTCTTCAATTTCTTTGTCATCAAGAGGGGCATAACCATAAATACTGCTTTCTATGTAACATTTATTCATAAGAGACAAAATGGGTTTAACCCACTTTTTTAGTTCTCTTCTCTTACTGAACTCAATGATCTCGAAAGTACCTCTCCTTTTCAATCTTTCATATATCCTCTTGTAAAATCCAGGCAATTCTTTCGGGATTTCAATCTTGTAAACAATATAATCCACATCTTTTGTATAGCCCTGTCTTTCGACAAATCGAGGCATCCATGCATAATTATAATATGTCGCGATCGTAGCTCGATTTTCAAATCCTTCAATTAAAAATCCTTCTGGGTCCTGATCTGTAAATCCATAAGGCCCTACTATCTCTCTCATTCCGTGATCTCGAGCCCAAGATTCTATAGAGTTTAAAAGGGCACAAACAACTTCTTGCTCTTCTATGGTCTCTAAATAGCCAAAACGGGCTGTCTGCTCCTTCCTTACCTCATTGTATCGATTATTTATAATTCCCATGATCCTTCCAACAAGTTCTTTTCCTTTATAAGCAAGCTTCATGGTTGTATCACAATAAGAAAAAGATTTGTTTTTCTCAGAATTGAAATATCTCTTTTCGTCCATGTAGATAGGTGGAACCCAGTTTTTATGACCTTTATGGATCTTTTCAGGAAGAAAAATGAATTCTCTTAAATCCTTACGGGATTTTACGTCTATTATGTCGATTTGCATTCTTTCATTCAACCTTTTTTCCTTCTGTCAATTTATCCTACATCAATAATAGAAATCAACCATTTTCATTTAATATCATAAAAAAACTACCGAAAAAATACCAAATAATCAAGTTGGATGAACTCTTAAACCACAAGTGAACCTGATAATATGTACGATAATATATGTTTTAAACGTTATTGTTCATTTTATAATCATACATACAGAGTGTTTACTCTTTTTTGTCTAATTCCTCTTGCATGGCATAGTATAAATACAATTTTTTATAACATTAAATTATAAAAATCTATTGACAAATTATAAGTATAATTACTAAGCTTTATGACTAATTGACTTGTATCAACTCTTATGAATATCAAAACTTTTCCTCAGGGAACGCATCCTCCTGGATATAAAGCGCTTACATCTGATCTCCCCCTCGAGTTTATGCCTCCTCCAGAAAAAGTATTTATCCCTCTCCAGCAACACTTTGGAAGGCAGGCAATTCCTTCAGTAAAGAAAGGAGATGAAGTCTGTCTGGGGCAAAAGATCGGCGAATGCAATACTTCTTTTTCTGCATCTGTTCATTCGAGCGTTTCAGGAAAAGTTTTATCCGTAGATAACTACGTTCATCCTCTGGGTATGCCAGTTCTAACTATTAGCATCGTTAATGATGGTCAGGATCGTCCTTCTTCTGAAATTAAAGGCGTAAAAAATGCTTTTTCTTTAGGAAAGGACGAAATACGCAATAAAATCAAGGAAGCGGGAATAGTAGGCCTCGGCGGAGCAGCCTTCCCTACTGCGGTTAAACTAACTCCCCCAAAGGATAAACCTATAGATACAGTTATCATAAATGGTTGTGAATGCGAACCGTTCCTCACGGCGGATTTCAGGCTCATGGTAGAATATCCAGATGACATTCTTAAGGGGGCAGAGCTGATTCGGTTGGCTGCTGGAGCAGAAAGAGTTATTATTGGTATAGAAGACAACAAAAAAAAAGCCATAGAGGTTTTTAAGGAAAAAAGTAATGATTTCTCCATAGAGGTTGTTACACTTAGAACGAAATATCCCCAAGGAGCAGAAAAAAACCTGATCTTTGCAATTCTTCATAGGGAAGTTCCAAGAGGCGGCCTTCCTTTCGATGTCGGAGTTGTCGTTCAAAATGTTGGAACATCTAAAGCGATCTGGGATGCAGTAAGTGAGGGGAAGCCTCTGTACGAAAGAGCTATCACCGTCTCTGGTACGGGAATCGTGGAGCCAAAAAATCTTATTATAAGGATAGGAACACCGTTCAAAAATATAGTGGAATACTGTGGGGGTTTAAAAGATGATGCAAATATACTGATAACGGGTGGACCTATGATGGGCATTACCCAAGGAACTCTGGAAGCTCCGGTTATTAAGGGAACATCAGGACTCCTGTCATGGAGAAAAGCTAAGCTTCCTTTTGAATATCCCTGCATTCATTGTGGTAGGTGTGTTGATCATTGTCCTATGGGTCTTATTCCCACGCATCTCGTGAACTATGTTAAAGTTAATCAACTGATTGAGGCGGAAAAATGGGGAATCCTTGACTGTGTAGAATGCGGATGCTGTGAGTATTCATGCCCGGCAAAAATTCCTCTGGTCCACTGGATTCGTCTTGGGAAGAGTAAAATATCCATTCAAAAACGTAAAAAGAGTGCCTGATGAGTAATAAAACATTCTTCTTACAATCCTCACCTCATTTTAATGACAAAGATTCTGTCTCAAAAATCATGTATTCTGTTATCATCAGTCTAATCCCTGCCATAGCAGCGTCATTCTATTTCTTTGGAATCAAAGCACTGGCTCTGTATGTTGTTTCCGTAAGCACATGTTTGGTTACAGAAGCCCTGTTTCTATGGATAAGAAAGAAACCTATACGTTCTTTGTTAGACGGGTCTGCAATTATCACAGGATTACTCCTGGCCATGACTCTTCCTCCCTCCATCTCCTTAGATATTGTCATGATAGGTGCCATCATTGCCATCGCCATAGGTAAACAGGTTTTTGGAGGGCTGGGCTATAACATATTCAATCCTGCTCTCGTTGGTCGTGCTTTCCTTCAAACGTCTTTTCCTTTAGCAATGACAACCTGGATTCCGCCGGTTTCTTTAAAAATTAATACTGCTACTTTCGCAACTCCTCTTGCAAATTTAAAGTTCCAAAATGCAATTGCTCAAGGAACTTTGACTCCCGCTAAACAGCTTTTCTGGGGAAATGTTGGGGGTTGTTTGGGAGAAACCTCTGCGATAGCTCTTCTCTTAGGAGCCGCCTTTCTTCTTTACAAACGTTCGATCGCCTGGCGTATTCCTTTAGGCATTATTTTTTCTTTAACTTGCTTCACAGGAATATTCTGGCTTATGAATCCCTCAAAGTATGCTTCTCCTCTTTTCCATGTCTTAGCGGGAGGCTTATTAATAGGAGCCTTCTTCATGGCAACAGACATGGTTACATCTCCTATAACACTTGTTGGCACATGGATCTACTCGCTGGTTATGGGTCTTCTCATAGGTCTTATTCGCTTGTTTGGCGGTTACCCAGAGGGAGTAATGTTTTCTATTCTTTTTATGAACATTTTTGTTCCTCTTCTCAACCGTTACACACGACCTCGCATTTTGGGAGAAAGGAGAAGCAGATGAATCTATACACAAAGATGGTAGTTGTACTAACCTCTGTTGGGCTTCTTTCCGGGCTTCTTCTTTCAACCGTGGGTTACCTGACTAAGGATAAAATCGCTCTAAATCAACAAAGAGAAATCGAAGATGCAATTATAAAAGTCGTTCCAGGAAGTAAAGAGAGTGAGAAAGTATATGAGGAAAATGGACTAATTATATACGAAGGAAAAAACAAAAAGGGAGAAATAACCGGATTTGCTGTTTATGCATCAGGCACAGGATTTCAGGATATCATAACTCTAATGTATGGAACAAATACGACTATGACAAAATTAAATGCATTGACAATCCTGGATCAAAAAGAAACTCCTGGCTTAGGAGCAAAAATTACCGATGAAAAATCTTTTCTTAGATTCTGGAAAAACAGGAACGTAAGAAATTCCCTTTCTCTCCGCAAGCCTCCTGTTGATTCTCCTGAAGAATTGTCTCCAAGCGAGGTAAATACCATCACTGGAGCTACGATATCTTCAGAAAAGGTTCTTGAAATCGTTAATGCTTCCTTAAGGCGCGTTAATGCCTTAAAAAAAGAAGGGAAAATCGGGAGAGAGGGATAAGATGGAATCAAGAAGCCTCGGTCAAGAATACACAAAAGGATTATGGGAAGAAAACCCGATCTTCCGACAGCTCCTCGGGATGTGCCCAACTCTTGCAGTAACGAATGCAGTGATAAACGGTATTGCTATGGGCATTGCCACTTCTTTCGTATTGATATTCAGTTCTCTCGTTGTTTCTTCCATAAAAAAACTCGTTCCGAAGCAAGTGCGTATCGCAAGCTATATCGTTATTATTGCAACTTTCGTTACTCTGGCTGACCAATTCTTAAAAGCATACTTTCCTCCTATATCAAAAAGCCTCGGCCCATTCGTTCCTTTAATAGTAGTAAATTGTATAATCTTAGGCCGTCAGGAAGCATTTTCTTCTAAAAACACCGTGGGTCGTTCTCTTTTGGATGCATTGGGAATGAGCACAGGATTTATTCTGGCATTACTTCTACTCAGTTCAATAAGAGAAATTCTTGGGACGGGTGCATTTCTCGGCCACCAAATTATGGGGGCATGGTTCAAACCTTTGATTATCATGATACTCCCACCGGGTGCTTTTATCACCCTGGGTGTTCTTCTGGGAATCGCTCTTTTTATAGAAGCGAAAACTAAACGTAGGAGACCATAGTGGATCTTTTTGTTTTCTTCATTGCAGCCATCTTGGTAAACAACTATGTTCTCCATTATTTCCTGGGGATCTGCCCGTTCCTCGGTGTTAGCAAGAAAATAGATTCGGCTGTATCTATGGGAATGGCCGTGACCTTTGTAATGACCATTACTGCAGTGGTTACCTGGATGATTAATCACTGGATTCTCATTCCTTATCACCTTGATTATCTTCAAATTGTTTCATTCATTCTTGTCATCGCATCACTCGTTCAATTAGTGGAAATGTTTATCAGAAAAGTCAGTCTTCCTCTTTACCAGGGATTAGGAATCTATCTTCCTCTCATTACAACGAATTGCTCCATCATGGGATTAGCTCTCTTGGCCGCTATGAACAATTACAGCTTTGTAAAAACAGTGGTATTCGGTTTAGGCTCAGGCCTGGGCTTCATGTTGGCCATCGCTCTCATGGCAGGAATCAGAGAGCAATTAGAACATGCAGATGTTCCTGAACCTTTAAAAGGAGCTGGAATTGCTCTCATCACAGCTGGGATAATGGCCCTTGCGTTTTTTGGCTTTTCAGGGATGATAAAATAATGGATTTCATCATACCAATCATAACCATGTCAGCATTGGGATTCATCCTATCAATTGGCTTAGCGTTCGCCTACAGAAAACTTCGGGTTAAGGAAGACCCAACTGCCGAGAAAATCGCAGAGCTTCTTCCCCAGGCAAATTGTGGTGCCTGCGGCTACTCTGGATGCAGGGCATTCGCTGAAGCTTTAGTAAAAGGAGAAGCAAATCCAGACAAATGTTCAGTAGGGGGTGAAGAAACAGCAAACAAAATTTCAAATATTCTCGGAGTTGAGGCAGGAGGGATTATAAAGAAAGTGGCTCGTGTTCATTGTCGCGGATCTATAAAAGTCACAGAAAAAAGGGGAATATATACAGGAATTACAACCTGTCATGCGGCTCATCTGGTAGGAGGAAACAAACAATGTTTTTTTGGTTGTCTGGGATTTGGCGATTGTGTCAAGGCATGCCCATTTGACGCAATATACATGAGTAAAGAAGGCCTTCCAGTAGTAAAAGAAGATAAATGCACTGGCTGTGGCAAATGTGTAGATGCTTGCCCGAGAAATATTCTTGAACTTCATCCCATTGACCAGGAAATTCTGGTCTTTTGCCGTTCAAACGATAGAGGCCCTACAGCAAGGAAAGTCTGTAAGAATGCATGCATTGGTTGCGGCATATGTGTGAGGGCTTGCCCTGAGGCAATTGTCTTAGAAAACTATCTTGCAAAAATTATAGATTATAAAAAAATTTCTCCTGATAAAATTCCTCTTATAGAAAAATGTCCCACAAATTCTATCGGACGCATACATAATAAAAATGAAGAATAACGCATTGGTTGTTAATTCAAAAAATGGTTTTGCAAAGGTAAAGCTCGAATCTTTACAGCCGTGCCACAAATGTTCTGCGAGAAATATCTGCGAGGGATTCAAAAAATCAAATGGATTTCTTCATGTCAGAAACCCTATAAACGCACGACCTGGGGATAAAGTACAGATAGAGGTTCCCGAGGCGGCCTATAATAAGGCATTGATTCGGATTTTCGGGAGTTTAATTGCTGCTGGTATTTCAGGGATGATCGCTGGATATTTAGTATCGACTTTATTAAGCTTTAATCACCCTGCTTTAACAATAATCGGCCTGTTTGCGGGATTGATACCAGCAGCAATATGGAATTTGTGTTCTTATAAAAAAAAAGAATTTCTTTATCCTCTCATAACAGATATAATTAAAAAAGGAGGCTACAATGGATAGACGTGCTTTTTTTAAAACACTACTTGCTACTCCTCTTCTCACACCTCTTTTCCTTGCATCAAAAAAAACTAAAAACGATATTGAACTTTATCTTATATCAGATTGTCCCCAGAGATTTATCCCGTTTATCGTTAGAGAACTTGAAAAATACAGTTTAATAAACGCCCATAGCTTCTGTTTCCTAAACAAACATCCAGATGAAACAAAATTAAAAAACGTATTCCTTAAAAAAGGCCTCATATACGAACCAAAAATCTCCCGAGCTGATATGACAATTTCCTTCGCAAATCTTCAAAATAACGTGCTTCCCTCTTTCACTTTGGTAAAATCAGGGAAAATTTGGGATATCAGGTTGCGAAAACTATACACATTATGGGAGGAATTGAATAAAAATCATAATCCTGTATCCTCCATGACCATTACATCTTCCAAAAACAGCTATCGCACATTGTCTGAGGGAAAAGCTGTTTCTATCTATACGGACGGAGTTAAAACAGAAAGACTTCCTTTAAAGAAAGACTTTACAAGAACCTTCCAGACAAAAAATGGACATATAACTGTTCAAGTAGAAAACGGTAGCGCTAGTATACTGGAATCTTCGTGTAAACATAAAATATGTCTTTCCACCCCCCCCATTACTCGGGCAGGAGAGCGGATAATATGTGTTCCTAACCATTTCCTTTTAGAAATTGAAGCTGAAAATTCTATAGATACGGTCATTGGTTAAAAAACTTCGATTCATACTACTCGGCCTATTTTTTTTTCTTTTCGGCTGCAATTCTCACAAAGAATGGTGTACCTCTACCTTCCTCTTTTTTGACACTGTATGCGAGGTGAAAATTTGCGGTTTTCCAAGGCAATTACAAACATCTCAAGAACATATAAGACAAATTTTTTCAGAAATAGAAAAATCGTTCTCTCCTGGAAGCGATGATTATTCATCTTCTAAAGTTTTATACCTCTTTAATCGGTCATTACAAATATACAACAATTCTAACGGACTCTTCGATATCTCTATCGGCCCTCTATCAAGAATATGGGGATTCAGGGATAAAAATTATCGCATCCCTGATGATAAAGAAATTAAATCAGTTTTAAAATATATCGGGATGGATAATATAACCATAAAGAATAATAAGATTATTGTTCCTCATGGTGTGGAACTTGATTGGGGAGCGATTGCAAAAGGATTTGCAATAGATCTTGCATCAAAATCATTGATTTCCTTAGGAGTTTCATCGGGCTTTATTAATGCTGGTGGAGACCTGTATTGCTGGGGTAAAAACCCAGATGGACGAATGTGGAATATAGGAATAAAGCATCCCAGAAGAAGCGGATTTTTAGGTGCTCTCAGCATCACAAATCTTGGCGCGGCAACCACAGGCGATTATCAAAGATACTTTGAACGAAATAATGTTCGATACCAGCACGTATTTGACCCTCATACTGGACATCCTGCGATAGGAAAGCAGAGTGTTACCGTGATGGGGCCTGAAACTCTTGTGTGTGATGCGCTTTCAACTGCAATCTTTGTGAGTGATGAGATAGATAAAATATTAATTAACTATCCCGAATATGGAGCAATTATAGTTGACAATAAAGGGAAAATCTATAATACAGGAAAGCTTTATAAATTCTTTAAAATAAAATAAAAAATTATAGTTCCATTGGCATTAAAACATATATGTATTTTATATCATCTTCTTCGGGCTTTAAGAGGACAGCGCTGCTCTTGTCTTTTAATTCAATTTTAACATTTTCAGATTTAACTGTAGATAAAAAATCAAGCAGGTATTGAAAGTTAAAGCCTATCTCTAACCCTTCTCCTTTGTAATTTATGGATATTTTATCTTTTGCTTCTCCGATTTCAGGATTAGATGAAAAAAGTGTCATTCTGTCTTTCTCTATGTTAAGCCTTACGCCTTTTGACCTTTCTGTTGATAACAATGAAACTCTCCTTAAAGAATCCATGATTTTGTTTTTAGAAACAGACATAATATTCTCATTGTTTCTTGGAATTACAGCTTCATAATTAGGGAATTTTCCTTCAATTATTCTTGATATAAGAGTCCTCTTGTTCACCCTGAAAAAAAGATTGTTTTCATCAAAATCAAATTCTATGGTCTCATCTTCGAACTTCCTTAATTCATTCAGGGCTTTTTTAGATATTATTATTCTTATTTCATCTTCCATGTTTAATTTTTCAATCAAGAGTGAAGTATAAGCAAGCCTGTGTCCGTCTGTAGTAATTAATTCTAAGTTTTTATCTTTAATAACCATTAAGGCTCCGTTCAAATAATATCTCTGTTCTTGAGTTATAGTATAATACACACAATCTATCATTTCTTTTAGGTTATTTAAGGGGAGTTGGATTTTCCTTTCGAATTTAGCCTCTGGTATCTTAGGATAATCATCTTTAGGTAAGCACAATACTTTAAATTCGCTTTCACCGGATGATATCCTCATCAAAAGATCTCCATCTTCTCTAAAGTTTAAATTTTCTTTTTCAGGTAATGATTTCACAATTTCAAAAAGTTTTTTCCCAGAGATTGTGATAGATCCTTCATCCTCGATTCTTGCTGGAAAATGCGTACTTAATCCAACTTCAAGGTCAGTCCCTGTTAGTTCTAATTCATTCCCTACAGCATTTATTAAAATATTTGCCAGTATAGGCATAGTATTCCTTTTCTCTATGATTCCCTGGAATAATTGTAATTCTCCAAGTATTTCTTCTTTAATAATTGAGAAATTCATTTTTCCACCTTCCTATTATATTATATATTATTATTTATATTTAAATTAAGTAGCTATAATAATAAGTACAAATAAAATGTGAAAATTATCCACAACATATTGATTCTCTAATGGATACAACTAATAATTTTGTTTATTTCTCTGTCAAATTCTTGGTCTTTTTCTCTTAAATTCTCTATCTTTCTAATACTATGAATGACAGTAGTATGATGTTTTCCACTAAATTTTTTTCCTATTTCTGGCAAAGATGATTTTGTTAATTCTCTTGAAAGGTACATTGCTATTTGTCGAGGAAAAGCGATTTTTGGAGAATTATTTTTTGCTTTAAGTTGAGAAATTTTTATCTTAAAATGATGGCAAATAATCTTTTGAATCTTTTCTACTGTAATTGTATTTATGTTTGAATCAAGAAGGCTTTTTAATGCTTCTTTACAAAGATCTAAATCAATCTTTTCTCCTTTGAGAGAAGCATAGGCAATGACGCGACGTAAATATCCTTCTAATTCCCTTACGTTAGAATGAATCTTATCTGCAATATAAAGCGCAACGCCATCAGGTAAATTTATACCTTCTAATTCTGATTTTTTCTTAAGAATAGCAATTCTTGTTTCTATATCAGGAGGTTTTAAATCAGCAATTAGTCCCCATTCAAATCGTGAACTAAATCTATCTTCAAGATTAGTAATTTCTTTTGGCGGGCAATCACTGGTTATGACTATCTGTTTTTGATTATCATATAGATGGTTAAATGTGTGAAAAAACTCCTCTTTTGTTCTTTCTCTCCCAGAAAGATAATGAATGTCGTCCATTAAAAGAAGATCCACACTTCTGTATTTTTTGCGAAAATCAAGAATTTTTCCATACTGTAGATGGTTGATAAGGTCATTCATAAACTTTTCAGTAGTGATATAAAGAATTTTCATACTAACGTTATTATTTAAGATATAATGTCCGATTGCATTCATGAGGTGTGTTTTACCCAAACCTGCTCCACCATAGATATAGAGAGGGTTATATGATTTTGCAGGATTTTTAGCCACAGCCAGAGCAGCAGCATGTGAAAATTGATTACAAGTGCCTACAATAAAGTTTTCAAAGGTATATTGAGGATTTAAATTTGGATTTAGTAGAACACCATGTTTTAACCTTCTTTCCTCAGGAGATTTACGTATAAAAGTAGACTGAGAATCGTCATAAATATATTTAATTTCGTATGTCTTTCCCAGAACCTCTCGCGAGCAATTGCTTACTAAGTTGGAATAATGAAAAGACAGCCAGTCTTTAAAATAGGAATTAGGAACCTTAATATACAGAAAATCAGATTCTTTTCCTATATATACTGTTGGTTCAAACCATGTTTCATAACTATTTTTATCCGTTTTTTTTTGTAGAAGAGCCTTAATTTCGACCCAAGGATCATTTTTTTCTTTATCTTGCATAAATTTACTCAAGATTTCCACAGATATTTCCACATCTGTGGAAAAGCCATTATTTATTTAAAAAAAGGCATTATTGCTTCAGTATAATATCACTCTATTTTTTTGATTTCAATAAAAGAATAAAATATTTTGATGGTTTTTTGAAATATATTTGATAAAAAATTAACAATAATATTTAAAAGTCAAAACCTATCCAGATTTTGGTGTCATAATCTCCTATTATATCGAAGTCAAAAGGACGAGAAAAGTCAGGGAATTTTAGCATTTTTACAAATTCAACATGGAAAGGAAGCCCTAAAAAGAAGAACTGGAAGCCGAATCCGTAAGATCCGACAGCGTCTGCACTGCTTAGTATGTAACCCTTGTTCGGAACGTATTCCCAAAAATAGATTTGGGCTGGAAAATCTTTTAATTTAGATCGAGCAATATCTGCAAAAAGTGCGCCTCGCACTGGCCCTATCTGGCCGATTATTGTAGAGGCGGCGTTTACTAAAGGAAACCTGAACTCTAAATCAGAATACCAACCTTCATTTCCTATAATATTAGAATAATATACCGAGCGGACCTGATTGTTTCCTCCAAAATAAAAAACATATGGATTTCTTCCTTTACTTGCAAAACCATTAAAACGGAAGGCAAAGAGGGCATTTGCACCAACATAAAGATACTGACGCAAGTCTAATTCTACAGTTGTGTTTCGGAAAAAGCCCTCTGAAATGGGAACAGCTTGGGTTAGAGAAAACCTGAAAGTATTTCCACTTGTAGGTCCATAATAATTAAATACGGTTGTTTCACCGATTAAAGAAAGAGAAGCCGAGAGTAAATTTCCATTCCAGAACATATTATAGCTTGTATTGCGGCCGTAAAGTGTTTGCTTCATATAGGGGTCGTAAAAATCTTCTTCATAATGGGAATAACCAAATGAGCCCTGTATGCGATAATATCTATTGAATGGATAATATGCGGATATGTTCGCTCCCGAAATTTCTCGTGAAGCAATGGAGTCGTTGTAGCTTAGGTAATTGTAAAGATAGGGATCGTAATAGGCATAGGGGGGATAATAAAATTGTGTGTATTGGAATACACTAGCCATGTATTGTAATCTGTTTTTCTGATTCAGAAAAGAGAAGTAGTATGACCGGAAAGCCCTCACCTGATAAGCCATAATATTGAAAGCATAATCAGCCATCAAATCCGTGAATGATATGGCAGTTCCTCCGTAAAGCGAACCATCTGTTGAAAGGATTGCATCGACTGGAGGCCTTGATGAAAGGTATAAGTTTTTTATTCCTTTATAGGTTTTAATATTATCTTTATTTATTTCCAATTTTACGATAGGTTCAAATTTCCTGAATTTTTCTTCTGGTTTCTTTTCGACAAACTTAATGCTTTTTATAAGTTTTCCTTCAAGTTTGCTCTTAAAAATCTGAAAGGAGCCTTTATTGAAGGAAGAAAAGATAAATTCGCTTGAATTGTTGGGTAGAGGGGCGGGGAAGAAATTTCCTGTTCTTACATCTGTGTAACGCCTTAGATCTCCTGTTTCTAAATTGAGAGAGTAGATGTTGAAGGCTTCTCTCATGTCCCCAGAGAAACATATCTCTTTAGAGTCCTTTGAAAATTCAGGGCTTATTGTATTTCCTCTACCAAAAGTTAACTGGGTTTTATTCTTAAGATCATTGAGGGGAGAAATAAAGAGTTTATCGAAAACATCGATATGGATTGTGTAAGCAACGTATTTTCCATCTGGAGATATCGCCGGTGCTTTTTCGTATAAATCATCTCCTGTTAGATTTAAGATTTTTTTCGTGTTGAGATTAATTTTGAAAACGTCATGTTTTCCTTCCGAGGAAGCAGTAAATAAAATTTCTTTTCCGTCAGGAAGGAAACAGGGAGAAGCTGGTTGATCATAGGGAATTTTGATAGAATCAAGCGTCTTACCATTTAAAGCATTGAGAATAAAAAGAGAATGTTTCTGTCCAGAGCGGGCGAAGAATACTATCCTGTCTCCGTCTGCTGACCAAGAAATATCCCTTCCTTTGGAGGAATCGACTTCATATTTTATGTGTTCATATTTTAGAGTATGGCCTTTGGTTACGTTCCGAATAACTTTACCATCTTTTGTAGATATGAGAACGATATCTATGTCATTATCCTTAATGCTAAACGTAAGGGCAGCGATAATATCTCCAGATGGAGATAGGGCGTGAGAGAAAGAAAAATAATATGCATTTAAAGGAAATTCAGGGCCAAGAGTTATGCTATAATCTTCGGGGTTGTCTCTTAAAAGAAACTTTTTATTTTTTGAACGTAAATATTTTTTAAATTCATAATTAAATTCCTTAGGAGTCATTTTTAATACTTTTTTTATAGAGTCTTGTTTTCTAAAGGAAGAAGAACGTTCCAAAGAATGCCAAAATTCTCTTATTCCGTTTTTCCCGTGTTTGTACTCGATGAAATCATATATAGCGTGGCCAAAGTCGTAGGCAGGATCGCGAGGTAGAAGAAAACTGGAATGGAGATCACCAGATTTTTTTAATTCAGGAATTCGGTCGTTGATTACTGCGTCTCTTACTATCAAGGCTGACCAGGGCGTCCAGTTTTGCGTATTATACTCTGAAAACCCTTCAAAGACCCATAATGGAGGCCGTCTAACAGCATAAAGAGCACCTCCCGGGCTTCCCCAAAGAAGGTCGTATTCAAAGATATGAGTCAATTCATGTTCTACAAGGTCCTGCGTTTCATCCAGAGTAAGGTCTCCCTGTATAGCAATGCGGTATAGCATGGGTTCTGCTACTCCTAAGACTCCTTCAGGCATTTGAAAGAGATTTGTCTGTTCAAAATCGGTAGAAGTTTTGTAATAAAGAAGAGGAACTTTAGCTGATAGTTGATGTTTCATTGTCTGGCTTATTCTTTGGTATGCACTCTCGGCAAGCTCTGCTACTGTTTTCAAAATCTGGATATCTTTCACATAATAATGTATATCAAAGTGATCAGTTTCGTAATGATTCCAGTCAAATTTTTCATAAAGGACTTTGTTTTTTCCATAATAAGGGAAATAAATGAATTGGGAAAAAGAAAAATTTACTAAAATAAAGAATAAAATAAAAGCAAGTAGATATTTATTGGAATTTCTCATCATCTTTGCTCCTATTTTGATAGGATATATCTTTCTTGAACTTGCTCTTCACCGAGAAGATTAGGGAAGAGCTTTAGCTTAACATTGCGTATAAGATCAAAAAAGGCAAAACATGCAGTTTGATTAGGATTCTCGTATGATTTTGTTTCTTTAAATTTTCTTTTATATAAAGTTTTTCCTGATTCTGAATCAATAAGATAGATGTCAAGATTAAGAGAGTAAAATTTCCGGGATACAAATCTTGATCCTGCAGGGAAAGGATCATTAAATTGTTTCTTTTCTTTTTCTATGATAGCTTTTCGTGTTTCTTCCGCATAGTCAACGTTACCTGTTAGGATAAGGGTTTCTTTTGAACCCAGGAAAAGATTTTTCCAATATTCTTCATTTTCGAAAGTTTCTTCTTCTTTTAAATCAATTTTTTCTGGGGATATTTTTTTATCTAAACTCTGCCCTAACTCGGAAGTTAAGTAATCAACAAGTTCTTTATTTATATTAAATTTGTTTATCTCCTTTTTTATCAAAAAATCAGTGATAATCACTTCTTCGAAGCGGTCTAAATCGATGACACGTTTCCTTGGAATTTCTATTTTCAGCTTCCAGTATGCTTCAGTACTGCAGGAACTTAAGATAAAAACCGCTAAAAGTGCGAGTAATTTACTCTGTCTTATTATGGATGTTTTTTTTATTTTCATTGGTTTTTTTAAATTTTTGATAATTTGATTGTATATATTTATTGCTTGGACTTAGTTTTATAGCAATTTCATATTCTTTCTCTGCTTCTCCCTGTAGACCTTTTTTTTCATAGGCAACGGCTAAATTGTTATGAGCAGAAGCCGATTGGGGATTAGAAAGGATAACTTTTTTCCATCGAAAAATGGCTTCATCCCACAGGTCATTTTTTGCAGCCATGATGCCAAATTGAAGTTGATTTTGTTTAAGTGCAGAGGAACAATGAATGAAACTGAGAGTAAGTACTGCAATAAGAAGAAATAAAAAAATATCTTTAACTTTCATCATTGTCTTCATTCATTAAGTTACTTTCTTTTCACAAAATCGTCAAGTTGAGAAAATTATTCAGCATATTTTGTACCAATCCGATCTTTTGAAAACAGAGAGATTTAAAGCAACTTGCTGTTGTAAAAAGAGGACACATGTCTAAAAAACATTATATTCTTAATATTCTTTGTTGGCTTTCTTGAAGGGATGTGATATATAATTTATATAAAAAGATAATTAGAGAGTAGAAAATGCCAAAAGTATGTGAAATTTGTGGTAAGGGACCTGCCTTCGGAAACAGCGTGAGCCATTCTCACAAGGCTTCTAAGAAAAAATGGAAGCCAAATTTGCAGAGAGTTAAGGCAAAAACAGAATCTGGAACAAGACGAATTTGGGTTTGCACAAGATGTATTCGTTCTGGAAAAATAAGCAAGATTAGTTAATTTCTATTCAAATTCTTTCTACCAATGAAATCTCTTTTAATGAAGAAATCTTTTTTATTATATCTTCGAGTTGTTTAATATCCCGGATTTTAAGCGTGAGTTTAATCTGTGCTTTTTTATTTGAAAAGGTTAAGACTTCAGCCTTTTTGATATTTCCTTCTAATTGAGCTATTGCTGCTGTGATGTTTGCTAAGACTCCAGGCGAATCTTCCCCTTTAATTAGAAGCTTGCCAGAAAAGTTTTTATGGATAGAATCGCTCCAGGAAGCTTCGATCATACGCCGGCTGTCAAGAATTTCTTTTTTCACCAAAGGACATCGCAATGAATGTATTTTTATTCCTTTACCTGAGGTGATATAGCCTATTATCGGTTCGCCTTTGATTGGTGAACAGCATTTTGCAAGATTAACTTGAAGATTATCCGTGTCTTTTACCCGTATGGTAGTTGAGGGCCTTTTAGAGATTTTTGAAGCTACTTTTTTCAATAAAGTTTCTTTTTTTTCGGCCAGCTTCTCATGTGGAAAGAGCTTCTCAATGAATTTTCTATCTAAAACTATTCTCCCGGCTCCTATAAAATTGTAAAAATCTTCTATCTTTTTTATACGATAGTTAAAATTCTTTGAAATACTCTTGAGAACGGCATTTTCTTTTAGTAAAGAGGAAGCAATATTGTATTTTTTTAATTCTTTTTCCCATAAATTTTTACCAAAAGATATATTTTTCTTTTTATCTTGGATATTGAGCCGTCGTTTAATGTGACTCCTTGCAGCATGTGTAAAGACCATGTTTAACCATTCTCGGCGTGGTTCTTTTTCAGGAGAAGTTAAGATTTCAGCAATATCCTCTGTCTTTACTATTGTCTTTAAGGGCACAAGGACTCCATTAATTTTTGCTCCTGTTGCGTGGAGTCCTATCTCGGTGTGAATCTTAAAAGCAAAGTCCAGTACAGAAGATCCCAGGGGCAAGGTAATTACCTTGCCTTTTGGAGTGAACACATAAGTTTCTTCTGGAATGAGGTCTGTCTTAAGGGTTTTTAGAAATTCTTGGGGATTCTTTTGCTCTTTATAAAGCTCAACTGTTTCTCTAAGCCAGCGAAGCCTTTCATCTGCTTTTATAAGAGATTGTGGGCTGGCTTCTTTGTATTTCCAATGTGCAGCAATTCCATTCTCCGCTAAGTCATGCATTTTATGGGTCCTGAATTGAATCTCGACAGTTTGTTTTTCTTTCGTGATGATAGTAGTTTGAAGAGATTGATAGAGGTTTGGTTTTGGCATAGCAATAAAATCTCTAACCCTGTGAGGTAGGTGAGGCCATTTCTGGTGGACAATTCCAAGGGCGGAATAGCAATTTTTTTCTGTATCTGAGACGATTCTTAGGGCCATAAGATCATAAACCTGGTCAAATTCTATGTTCTGATTTATCATCTTGGTATAAATACTGTAGGGTCTTTTTATACGATAATGTATTTCAGCAGGAACATGGTTTTCTTTCATGAGTTGCTTTAGAGTTTTGCTGAGTTTATCAAGGTCTTTTTCAGCTTTCTTCCTTTTGGCTTCCACGAGTGAAACAATTTTAAGATAATTTTCAGGATCCACATAAAGAAAAGAAAGATCCTCAAGCTCGGCTTTTAAACGACCCATGCCAAGCCGGTTGGCAATAGGAACATAAATATCCAGTGTTTCTCTTGCAATTTTTTTCTGTTTGCTTTCAGGCAAAAATTTTAAGGTTTTTAAATTATGTACTCTATCGGCCAGCTTTATGAATATAACTCTGAAATCATCTGTCATCGCAATTATGATTTTTCTTATGCTTTCTGCCTGTCTTGTTTCTGGAGAAGATTCTTGGACACGGCTGATTTTTGTTACGCCTTCAACCAGCTGAAATATTTCTTTTCCGAAATTTTGTTCAAGTTCAATCGCGGTTACATCTGTATCTTCTAATACATCGTGAAGAAGTCCAGCGGCTAATGTTGTTTTATCTAATTTCATGTCAGCCAGCATGCTGGTAACTTCAAGAGGGTGACTTAAATAGGGCTCACCGGAACGGCGAATCTGACCTTTATGGGCTTGTGCTGCAAATACATAGGCTTTTTTAAGGAGGTTAATGTCCTTGTCTTTATAAAATGAAACTTTTTCCAGGATGTCGTTAAATCGAATCATTATCGTAAATTTTTACTTTGTCGGAATTTTCTTATTTTCGTCTTTAAGAATCCAATTTACTCCTGCGAGTAGATTCGATGCGATCCAGGAAGGCTTTATTCCCTTTTCATTAAGAACAGGAAGCGATTGTTTACCATATCCTGTAAGTACAAGTATCGGTTTTGCCCCGATATTTATTCCAAAAAGGATATCTTCAACTTTGTCTCCTATCATAAAGGAATTTGATAGATCTATATTTAGATCCCTTGCTGCTTTTTGTGCCAATCCGGGGTTGGGCTTACGACACAAGCAATTAATTCTGTAATCTGCAATTTTAGAGAGTTTATAATGTGGACAATAATAGATGCCATCAATACGAGCATTTTTGAGGAAAAAAGCAGCTTTTAATTTATTATGGATGTTTTTAAGCTTTTTTTCCTGGATTAACCCTCTCCCGACTCCAGATTGATTTGTTATGATGACAGCAAGGAATCCAGCCCTGTTTATTTTGCGAACCGCCTCGAAACTAAATGGATAGATTTCAACAAGGTCAAAAGAGTCAGGATAACCAACATCTTTATTGATGGTTCCGTCTCTGTCCATGAAAACCGCTCTTTTTTTCATCGTAGGAATGCTTGACAGGCCTGGTAAACTTCTTCTGGTTCTATTTTCATCATGCATCTGTGGTCAAACGGACATTCTCTATAGCTACACGGCCAGCATGAGGCTTTTTTATGAATGACCGTAGAGGGGCTGTGAAGGGGGCCGGTAATGAGTGGATCAGTAGGGCCAAAAAGGGCGACTATGGGTATTTTTAAGGCGTTCGCCAAATGCATTGGACCCGAGTCATTTGTGATGAATAAATCTGCATGGCTTATTATTGATGCAAGCTGGCGAAGGTTCGTTTTTCCCGACAGAATTAAAGGTTTTTTATTCATGGATGAAGCAATCGATTCTGCTAAAGGAATTTCTTCAGAAGATCCAACAATGATAATTTCTGTTTTATTTCTATTCTGTAATAAAACTGCAAGTTCTGCATACCTTGAAACAGGCCATCTTTTTGCAGATCCATAGAACGCACCCGGATTTATGATGACCAGGGGTTTTGAAAAATCAATATCACATGAAGCAAGAAAATCTTCGGCCTTCTGTTTTTCGTCTTGTGATAAAGGAAGGCTTGGTTCAAAAGGCATGGATTTTAATCCTAATTCAGTGATGAGGTTAGTATAATAATAAGACTGATGGAGATGTTCATCTTGTGTTTTTACACGGACACCTTTAGTAAGCAGGATGTTTCGGCCATCTTTCTGATATCCCCATATCTTTGGAATTTTTGCCATATAAAAAAGTAAAGCAGAAGAAAAGGAGTTTGTAAGAAGAACGCCCAGGTCAAAATGAGCATTTTGTAATTTTTGAGAATTTATTTTCATGCCTTTTAGACCGTTGCATTCTGTAAGAGAGATAATCTCATCTATGAAATCAAACCCTTTGAATACATCTTTCACCCAGTGCAAAGCAGCTATGCAAATTTGATCATTGGGAAAATTTTCTTTAAGGCACCTGATAGAAGGAATAGCGAGTATAGAATCACCTATCCAATTAGGTGTCCGAACAACAATCTTCATTTATTAAATTTTATTATCAATATAAATTATTGTCAAAAATTGATACAGGACAGGACTATAGATTTTATCTTAAGAGAAAATTAAGACTGTATTATACCATATACATTGGATTTAGACAGGTGTGCATTACTTAACTGTAGGAGCATTCTGTTTTTCCGTGGTCCTTGTGTGTTCTTTTTCTTTCACTTTTTTTTCTTTAGATGCTTTTTCCACTGTTCCTTTTTTAGAATAATCCGTAACATACCAGCCACTGCCTTTAAACTGGATGGAAGGGGCAGAAATTAGTTTTTTCAATTTCCCTCCACATTTAGGGCATTTATTTAGCGGTTTTTCATCGAGTTTCTGTAAAGCCTCAAAAGTGGTTTCACAATTCAAACATTTATATTCGTATAAAGGCATTTTATTCCCAAAATAAGTTCCTATTATAGATGAAATTAAATGAAAATCAAGCTATTAAAGCTCATGACGTTTACTGTTCTGTCTTTTCCTTTCCTGGGATGGCTCATAGGATAAGGTCAGTTAAGGAGAAAATCAGTGAAAAATAATGGCCTCAAGGATAAAAATATCCGCTCCTTCTTTCCATGCGTTACGAGGAAGCCCTGCCTTGAGGCATGTTTGTTGGAGAAATATTTTCCTTGACCATCGATTTTCGATAGCAACTTGAGGAAGGAGCAGACCTTTTTTCCCTCCTTTTGATATCAGAAGACCATGCTTTCCTACTTTAATTGTTTCGATATCGTCTATTTTTTTCAGAGGAGAAAGAACAGAAATTTCTATATCTAAATGATTAAGTTCATCAGGAGATACGGGTAAAAATCGAGCGTCTTTGCTTGCAGCATAAATTGCTGTCTGGATTATGGTTTGATATAAAGGAAGTATTGGGTCTATAAAACCTATGCATCCTCTTAGACAGCTGCCTTTTTTTAGGGTGACAAAGGCTCCCTTTTTTGTTAATAATCTCGGATTTTTTGTTTGAAATTCTGCTATTTTTCCTTCTTTGATAAAGAGTTCGATTGATGATCGGGCAAGGTTGAGAAGAGTTGCTTTTTCTTCTGAAGAAAGGGAGAATCTCATGGAAGCATTTTCTATGTATATTACTGCAGTGAAATAACCGACAACCTGAGCTTCTGGCCCCCCAAATTCGGATGAATCCACGTAGCGAAGAGGTTTTATTTTTGCTTCCCCTTTTTTCTGGCTATAGAGCAAGGCAGAAACTACACCTCCTCCTCCACATAGAATGTTTTCTCTGTTTTCAAGCTTTTTTATGAGTGTTCCAGTTTTGAAAGATTGAATCAGCGAAATGGTTTTAGCATCAATAATATTTGCCTTATTCTTATGTAAGTAATGAGACATATCTGTTGATGCAATCACAAGGACTTTTTTCCCTTGCAGCACTTTTGATAAGGCATTTGCTAAGGTCATTATTGTTTTCTTTTCAGGAATACCCATTATAATAGGAACTATTTTCGCCTGAGGAATTACCTTTTGAATGAAAGGGACCTGAACCTCTACAGAATGTTCCTGTCGATGGGCTTGAGGAATGTACTTAAAACCAGAGGCGTTAGAGAGCTCCAGAGCAAGATTTTCATCGATTTTAGCGATTCCTAATGGAGTTTCATAACCTCCTTTTAAATAAATTGAACATCCTCTGAATCCATAATAATGACTTGTTCCTATTATGACAATTGTTTCATAATCTTTTCCCTGGATTAACCGGTATGCTTCTGCAGCCACCTGACCAGAGAAAGGGTAACCAGCATGGGGAACTATTACACCAGTTATCCTTTCAATTTCGGCTTTTTTAATTTTTGTTCTTTGAAGAAAACTTTCTATCTGACGAGAAAGAACTTCTGCTTGACCCGGGTAAAATTTGCCTGCAACAACTGCTTTTCTTATGCCTTGAGGCCAAAGGAAAGAAGAAAACAGTATGACAAGCATAATGGTAAATAATGCTTTTTTCTTCATTTTTTTACCGGACATCATAAATTATGTTACAGTAAAAAATATAATTCAAAAAAGGGAAAAAATCAATCAAACTCAGGTGGGAAATTTAAAACTTATGCCAGGTTAAGGAGAAATTACGAAAAGTTGAATTATACAATACTATCTTTTATTAAGCGCTATTACACAAAGTGTGGTCATAAATGTCAGCAATCAGAATCACTGAAGCCAGTGAAGGCAATATTTGTTCTCTAACACAATTTTCGTAATAGAGCCACTTTATTGTTGACTTTTTTAATAATTTTAGATAAAAATTTAGTAGGTTGGTAATCATGAAGAATGTTTTTAAGTCTTTTGTTGTTATTCTTCTGACATCTTCAGCGTTTTTAATTGGCTTTTGTTTGGGCAAGGAAAAAGTTGTTTCAAAGATTCCAAAGTTCCAGGAAGAGTTAGAGGGAAAGCACTGAGAATTTTTAAGATATTAAATCATATTTAGATATTCCCCCGTTTTATACAAAAAAATTTCTTTTAATCTTAAACCTGGGGTAGAGACTTTTAATTTGTGTAACTCCAGAATGATGTTTTATTGACTATTTTGTGAGCAGGGAATATAATTCAAATATATTTAGTTAATGAATAATTGAGAAACTTATAATGCAATGGGGTATCTACGGAATATTAATCATTGTGGGCGCATTTTTTTTACTTTTAATCTTTAATCCTAATCTTTCTTGCTTTGGTAAAGTAATCAGTTCTCCTTTATACCCAATATTCCGTAAAAAGAAACAAAAAAAGATAAAAACACAGGATTATGATTTTCATCTCGTTGATGAGCCAAAAAAGTACAATTTTAAGAACAAAAAAAATCAGAGTAATGTAAAGACAGAGGATTATGGTTTTAATCTTGTAGGAGATAAAGATAAAAGTTCTTATGAAAAAGATAAAAAGCAGAAAGAAGAAAGTTGATATTCATTCCGATTGTGAAGTTAGTCGGGATTAAATAAGGAGATGAGTGTTGAGGCGCTTCCTTTGTGTAATCCTGTGTATTATTTTATTATTTCTTGAGAGTTGCCACTCTAAACGCGTTTTGCTCTCGCCTTTGCCATCACAGGTTAAGACTATTGAAGGCCATGCTTCATTAAGAATAACAACGGAGCAGAAAAGCACTCGTTCTAAATTTTCATTTTTGTTCTGCCTTCCCGAACAGGGAAAGGTTGATGTTTCAGACCTCCTGGGCAGGACTCTTTATCAAATTATTATTGATGAAAAGAAAGCTTTTTTGGTTGTGCCTTCAAAAAAAGTTTTTTGGAAAGGGGAGGAAGAGGAAATATTAAATAAATTCTTAGGGTTTCCACTTAACCTGTACGAAATGATATGCCTTTTGACTGGAGAGTGGGAAAGAGAGGCAGATTTTGGAAAATTGCAGAGCGAAAGTGAAGAATGGGTTTTTGAAAAGGATCAAAAGGGAAGAATAATAAGCGGAAACAGGAGAGAACTCCATTTTGAGGTTGAGAGCTTTATTGATAATTCTTCTTTTGTTAGGGTTCTTGTTTTCAGGCATCCTTTGAGTTCAGGGCGGATAAAGATTATCAATATCGCCTTTAACAGATTTAATCCAGGGAAGCCTTTATTAACATTTTCTTTAAGCGGCTTTAGAGAAGAAACTCTGTCTGATATTCTTGAAAAGTTTTAATATGAGGATTAAATCTTTTGCCAAAATAAACCTTGGACTGGAGGTTATAAGAAAGAGAGAGGATTCTTACCACGACATCAGGACTCTGTTCCAATCAATTAACCTGTTTGATATTTTAGAATTTTACACCATCAATAAGGATGTGATTTCACTTGAGGGAGATGATAAAACGATTTCATGGGGGGAAGATAATATTATTTATAAAGCAGCTTTTCTTTTGAAAAAGGAACACAATATTTATCAGGGTATTAATATACGTGTTAAAAAAAATATTCCTGCAGGGAAAGGATTGGGAGGAGGAAGTAGTAACGCCGCTATAACACTTTACGTATTAAATAAAATCTGGAAATTAAGGCTTAGCAAACAAGAATTGATGGATTTTGGGAAAGAGCTTGGAGCAGATGTTTCCTATTTTTTTGAAGGGGGGTTAAGCCTTGGTACAGACAGAGGAGACAATATTATGCCTCTTGAGGATCTTCCTCTATTAAGCTGTATTTTGATCCTACCGCCATTTTCTATATCTACATCTTCGATGTATAGAAAGGGTTTCTTCTCCTTGACTTCAAACGATAAAGAAAGTAAAATTATGCAGTTTTTGGGCAGTAGAGATTATGATTTGCTGGAGAACAGCTTCGAAAAGATAGTATTTGATTTATATCCTCAATTAAAACACATAAAAAACCTTTTCTACCGCCTGGGATCAGAGTTTTCTTTGCTAAGTGGCACAGGCTCGGCTGTTTTCGGGCTTTTCCTTGAAAGGAGAAAAGCCGAGAGGGCTTTTAGTGTGTTAAAAAGTATGTACAGATTAATTTTGGTAGAAACCTTATCGCGCGAGCGTTACTGGTCAAGCCTTAAAACTGGGGTGTAGCCAAGTGGTAAGGCAGCGGCCTTTGGAGCCGCCATTCGGAGGTTCGAATCCTCCCGCCCCAGCTAAGATGACGAAGATGAGATGATTTTCAGTGAAATAGACTTATAGGGGAGGAAAATTGGTGAAGAGAGAAAATTCTATGAAAGTTTTTTCAGGATCTTCCAACAAAGCATTAGCTAAAGAAATTGTGAACTATCTGAATATTCAGACAGGCAAATGTGTTCTGGACAGATTCAAAGATGGGGAAATTCATTTTTATATCGATGAAAATGTCCGGGGCGAAGATGTTTTTGTTGTTCAATCGGGGGCTCATGATTCTAATTTTCATCTTATGGAACTCTTCCTCATGATAGATGCTTTGAAACGGGCATCTGCAGAGAGAATTACAGCTGTAATTCCTTATTATTGTTATGCACGTCAGGACTGGAAAGACAGGCCCCGGGTACCTATTTCCGCAAGACTGGTTGCTGATCTATTGGAGTCAGCCGGAACAAATAGGGTTTTGACGATGGACCTTCACTCACCACAAATTCAGGGATTTTTCTCGATTCCTGTTGATAATTTGATGGCTGCACCTGTATTATCAAAATATGTAAAACGCCTGGGTTTAAAAAATCTGTCAATTGTATCCCCTGATGCAGGCGGGGTAGCTCGGGCAAGGTTGTTTGCGAAAAAAATGGGTGCTTCGTTAGCTATTATTGATAAAAGGCGTCCCGCTCCAAATATAGCCAAGGTACTCCATATTATAGGTGATGTTAAAGATCGAGATGTTCTTATTTTAGATGATATGATCGATACTGGCGGTACTTTGGTTAGTAGCATTGAGGCTCTGAAAGCAAAAGGAGCCCGTAGTATTTTTGCTGCATGTACACATCCAGTTTTATCAGGAAATGCAATAGAAAAAATAGAAAAGTCAGGATTAGAGGAGCTCATTGTTACAAATACAATTCCTTTGAAAAATGAGATGAAAATGATAAAAAAAATAAAGGTTCTTTCTGTTGCAGAATTACTTGGAGAGGCAATACGTAGAATACATGAAGGAAGCTCCGTGAGCTCTTTGTTTATTTAAGGAGAGAGAATAAATGAGCATAAAGATTAAAGGAGAAAAAAGAACCCTTTTAGGGACAAATGCTTCTCGTCGATTAAGGAGAGAAGATAAAGTTCCTGCTATTTTTTATGGGTCTGAGGATTTTTCTGTACCGCTAATATTGCATAAGAAAGATATTTTTTCGATATTAAAATCTGAGACTGGAGAGAATACAATTTTTAAATTATCTTATAATTCTGAGACAAGAGATGTGATGATAAAAGAATTCCAAAAAGATACCGTTACTGATGAAATTCTTCATGTTGATCTTATGCAAATTGCTATGGATAAAGCTATCCGCGTCATGATCCCGATAGTTCTTACTGGGGATGCTATCGGAGTAAAGGCAGAAGGAGGATTTGTTGATTCTATTACACGTGAACTTGAAATTGAATGCTTACCTAAAGATATTCCAGAAAATATTGAAATAGACATAAGCAATCTGCATTTAACTCAATCCATTAAAATTGCTGAAGTCCCTATGCCTGAAGGAGTAAAGATTATAAGTGATCCTCAGGATATAATAGTTCTAATTGAGCTTCCTACAAAGGAAGAAGTGAAGGAAGAAGTAGAAGAAGAGGAAGAAGTTGTTGCAGAGGAAGAGACTCCTGAAGTTATCAAAAAGGAAAAGGAAGAGGAGAGTGGTAAAGAAGAGTAGGGGTGACTTGTGTGGGCTGTGGTAGGACTTGGGAATCCAGGGATAGATTATTCTAAGACAAGGCATAATATAGGATTTACTTTTATTAAAAGAGTTGCAAAAGAGTGGAATGTTAGGCTAAAGAAAAGAATATATCTGTCAAAAGCTGCAATAGTCGAAAAAGACAATGAAAATATATTACTTGCGATGCCGCAGACTTATATGAATAATAGCGGTCTTGCGGTAAAAAAAATTATGGAAGGAATTGGCATAAACTCTGAACACCTTCTCGTTGCTTTCGATGATTTAGATATTCCTTTAGGAGAAGTGAGAATTAGAAAGGAAGGTGGAGGTGGAACTCATAAAGGAGTGAATTCCATTATTCGAGAGATAAATACAACACGATTTCCCAGGATAAGACTGGGAATCGGACTTTTAGAGCCTGGTAAAGATGCTGCAGAATATGTGCTTTCTCCTTTCCAAAAAGATGAAAAACCTCTTGTGGAAGAGGTGGTTATAAGGGCACAGAAAGCCTTAAGTTTTATTCTAAAGGATGAAATCGAGAAGGCTATGAATTTTTATAATCAAAAGATAAAAACAGTGTGAAAATTATGTTAATAAAGCTCCTTGTTCCTTCTTTTTAAGAGAAAGAGCTTTAAATCCATAAGGAGGTATCAATGAAACAATACGAAACAGCATTCCTCATCGCCCCTGACTTACCCGAAGAAGACAATGAAAAGCTTATCAATAAGTTTGCAGAGATTGTTTCTGAGAAAAAGGGGAAAATGATTAATATAGAAAAATGGGGCAAGAGGAAATTAGCTTATTCTATCAAAAAGTTTGATGAAGCTTTCTATGTTTTCTTTAATTATGAAGGAGAACCGGATATTCCTTCTGAACTTGAGAGAAATTTCAAGCAGACAGAAGCAGTTATTCGTTATTTAACTCTGAAAAAAGGAGCGGAGAAGAACATTCGGAAAAAAGGCAAGAAATTTAAAAAGGTAGAAAAGCAAAGTTCTTCCTTAGAATCACAGAGTGATGAAAAGATAAAAGAAATCAAAGAAAAAACATTGAACAATGAAGAGCATCAAGAGGAGAAATAAAGATGGCAAGAGATAGAAATGATACAAAGCGTACTTTTAGGAAATTCTTTCCGCCTAAAAAGAAATTCTGTCGTTTTTGTGAGAGAAACATTAAAGAAATTGATTACAAAAATGTTGAGATTCTGAAAAAATATGTTCCAGAGAGAGGGAAAATTCTTCCGAGGCGCGTTTCCGGTACATGTGCTTTTCATCAACGGAAATTGGCTACAGCAATTAAAAGGGCAAGACTCCTGGCATTACTTCCCTATGTTGAGGATTAATAAGAATTCAGATTTATTATTGGAGGAAAAATGAGAGTTATTCTTAAAGAAAACAGAGAAAATCTTGGTAAAAGAGGAGACATTGTAAATGTTGCTGCTGGATATGGAAGGAATTTTCTTATTCCTAAAAAATTAGCAATAGAAGTCACCCGGCATAACGTAAAAATGATTAAGATACAACAGCAAGCTCTGAAAAAGAAATTAGAGAGGGAGATTCTTTCATATCAGGAGATTATTCAAAAAGTCAATGAGACTAAACTTGCTTTTAGACGTAAGGCAGGAGAGAAGGATGTGATTTTTGGTTCGGTGAGCTCCTCGGATATCAAAGAAGAACTTGATCGATTAGGGTTTGATATTGAGAAAAAGAAAATTTTGCTGGACGAGCCTCTAAAGAGATTGGGGAATTTCACAGTACCTATTAGGATATTTCAGGATGAGCGGGCAGAATTAAAAGTAGAAATCCTTAAGGAAGAAGAGGCCGAGCAGGAAGCAAAAAACAAAGAAAAAAAAGTTACTCCTAAAGAAAAGAAAAAAGGTGTTTCAAAAGAGGAGAAAAAGGAATCCGAAGAAGCTAAAAAAGAATAGGGGTTTAAAGTGAAAATTGATTCAATGGTTTTAAAAAAGGCTCCTCCTCATAGTGTTGAGACAGAGAAGACTGTCTTGGGCGGGATTCTTGTTAATAATAAAAATCTCAACGTTTTGCTTTCGATTGTTTCCATTGAAGATTTTTATAAGGAAGCGAATCGGAAAATACTGGAAAAAATTATTTCTCTAATCGATAAAGGACATCCTGTAGATTTGGTTACTTTATCAGATGAGCTTCAGAAAGAAGGGTCGCTTGAGGAAATAGGCGGGGCTTCGTATCTTTCATCCCTCATGGATGGAGTGCCAAAGAATATTAACATCGAGTATTATGCCCGAATAATTAAAGAAAAGTCTCTTTTGAGGCAGCTTATTCTTTCTTCAGCCTCAATCATTTCATCCAGCTATGAACAAAAAGAGAGTGCTGATCAAATATTAGATGATGCGCAGGCGGCTGTTATTAATGTAGCAGAAAAAAGAATAAAACCTGGTTTTGTTCCTGTTAGCAAGCTAACAACTCCATCTTTAGAGGCGATTGATAGGCTCCGGCATCGTCAAGAGTTTGTCACGGGAATTTCTACAGGATTTCGTGATCTTGATGCCATAACGGCAGGATTTCACAATTCAGAGTTTATTGTAGTGGCTGCACGACCCTCTATGGGAAAGACAGCCCTCTGCCTAAATATTTCACATCATGTAGGTGTTGAGACGGATTTTTCCGTGGGGTTTTTTTCTCTCGAAATGGCTGAAGAACAGTTAATTTTAAGGCTACTTTGCGCAGATGCGCAGGTTGATCTTCAGAAAGTGCGGACTGGTTTCATCGGGGATAGAGAGTTCGAAAAGCTTAAATTGAGTGCAGAAATTCTATCTAAGGCTAAAATTTTTGTAGATGAAACAGCTGCCTTAACTATTATGGAAATGAAAGCTAAGGCAAGGCGACTCAAGATGGAGGAACATCTTGATTTGCTTTTCGTTGATTACATACAACTTATGCGTCCTGGCATAAGACTCGAGAATAGAACACAGGAAATGTCTTATATCTCTCGATCATTGAAAGAATTAGCAAAGGAACTAAGAATGCCTGTTGTTGGTGTTTCTCAGCTAAGCCGGGCTCCTGAAAAAGGTCGGTCCAGGCCTATTCCTCAATTATCGGACTTGAGAGACTCAGGAGCCATTGAGCAGGATGCGGATGTTGTAATCTTTATTTACCGTCCTGAATTTTATAATCCAGACGATGAAAGCATTCGTGGGAATGCTGAAATAAATGTTGCAAAACAGAGAAATGGACCGGTAGGAAAAGTAAATCTTGCCTTTTTGAACAAATTTGCCCGTTTTAATGATAAAGAATTTCGTTCTTTTGAATAATAAAGATGACTTCAAAGAAAAAACCCCCAAAAATTTATTCGTTTTTTCGACAGCTTGGCGAAGCAGGATTGCTTTTAGGGAAAACACTCAAAAGTTTGTTCAAGAAGCCATGGGAGAAGGAAATCTTCTTTCAACAACTTGAAGAAATTGGAGTTCGATCTCTGCCCGTTGTTTCTATCACGGCTGCTTTTGGCGGTCTTGTATTTGGACTCCAGATGTATGTTGCGTTTCATCGATATATAGGCCCTGGAACTGAAGTTTATGGAGGGGCTGTCATTTCTTTAGGGCTTACGAAGGAATTAATCCCTATTTTGGTGGGAATAATGGTTGCAGGTAGAGTAGGATCAGCCATGGCTGCCGAGATTGGAACCATGAAGATAACCGAACAGGTTGATGCTCTTTACACCCTTGGGGCTGATTCAATCAGTTATCTTGTTGTTCCAAGAATGCTTGCCTGCATCATTATGCTTCCATGCTTAACTTTTTATGGGGATATAATAGGAACCACGGGGGGCTTTCTTTACAACCTTATAATGGGAGTGAACAAATATATTTACATTCGGAATACATTGCTTTATCTTGAGGTATGGGATGTTGTGACCGGCCTCATAAAAGCTGTTTTCTTTGGGGGGATCATTGCTATTATTGGGTGCTGCAAAGGTCTGGAGGCTGAAGGTGGTGCAGAAGGTGTGGGAAAGGCTGCAAATCGCGCCGTGGTAATAGCCAGTATCAGTATTTTAATCGTTAACTTTTTTCTCAGTAAAGCCCTTCCCGGGAATTTAGGTTGATGATCAGGATAGTTGGACTACACAAATCTTTTGGAACTAACAGGGTTTTAAAAGGGCTGAACCTTCATGTGAAAAAGGGAGAAACCATGGTGATAATCGGCCAGAGTGGTTGTGGGAAGAGTGTCTTGATCAAACATATGATTGGCTTACTAAAACCTGATAAGGGGGAGATTTTTGTAGATGGGGTAAATATTAATGAGATTAAAGAAGAAGATTCATTAAAGATAAGATGCAAATTCGGGATGCTGTTTCAAAATTCTGCTCTTTTTGACTCGTTAACCGTCTCTCAGAATGTGAGTTTTGGGTTGGAAAGATACACAAATTTTTCATCTGAGAAGATTCAATGTATCGTCACGGAGAGCCTGAATAGAGTCGGATTGAAAGGAGTTGAATCTCTTATGCCCAGTGAATTAAGCGGAGGAATGAGGAAACGAGTTGGTCTGGCTCGAGCGATTGCTTATAACCCAGAAGTCATTTTGTATGATGAACCCTCTACTGGTATTGATCCGATAAGAGCAGACGCTATTAACGAATTAATAAACATCATGAAAGAAGAAATGAAAATAACATCCGTTGTCATTACTCACGACATGGTAAGTGCCTATAAGGTTGCCGATAGAATAGCAATGCTCTACGATGGAAAAATTATTGAGACCGGGAATGCCAGTTTTATCAAACAGAGTAAAAATTTGGTGGTTCAACAGTTTATTCACGGGTGTGCGGAGGGGCCTATTGAGGATTGGTGATTTTTAGTGATAAAGGAGTATTGTTTATTGATGAGGAATAATGTATTAGGTAAAAGGCAGGATTTTTATCTGGTTATAATCTGGTAAAGAGAGTTAGATGTTTCATAGTCAAATGGAGTAAGGAAAGGCGAGAGTTGTGAAACGAGCAATTAAAACAGGGTTATTTTTAGCTATAGGTTTGGTTATATTTGCAATATTTATATTTCTTATAGGAGATATGGGAAAGCTTTTTAAAAAGCCCGGCTATCCCCTTTATGTCTATTTTGATTCGGCTGCTGGCTTGGAGAAACAGACTTTAGTGAGAATGGCGGGGATAAAGATAGGTTTTGTCAAGGATATCAGGTTAAAAAGGAATCAGGCTGAAGTTGTTCTGAGTATCAATCCAGAGGTGCAAATTAGAACGGATTCCAAAGCAAGTCTTGCGGCATTGGGTCTTTTGGGAGAGAAATATATTGAAATTTTGCCAGGCTCAGAGGAAACTTTCTGTCAACCAGGGGATACTTTAGAAAGAATACCTTCTATGAGTTTTGATCAAATCGGGACTATGCTGCTTTCTTTGGGAAATGAAGTAAAAGAGGTAGGGAAAAGTTTGAGAGAGATTATCGGAGAAGGAGAATCCCAGACTAACATGAAAGAGACTGTTGAAAATCTTTCTGAATTCATAGAAGATTTAAATGATTTCTTAGCATCAAACAAGCAGGAGCTTAATCAGACTGTTAAAGACACTTCTAATGCTGTCCGGAATTTCAATCAGAGTGTAGATGAAATATCAGGCAATTTAGAGGAATTAACAGATCAAATGAAGAATATGATAGAAGACAACAGGGAGAATATTCAGGGAAATTTAGAGAGCATTAAAGAATTGATTTCTAAAATGATGGATTCTTTAGAAATGTTGAATGAATCCTTAGAAAAAATAAACAATGGAGAAGGAACCATTGGAAAACTTATTAACGATCCAGAGTTTTATAGAAAGGCAGAGGAAACGATTGAGGATATTAATGAACTAATCCGCCCTGTTTCTTCTTTACATGCAAGCTTTGAGCTAAGCGCGGCTTATTATGGTGAAAGTGATTTTTTAAAGACTTATCTTTCCTTTACTCTGGTACCCACATCGAATAAATATTTTCTTGCACAGGTTATACGTGATCCTTGGTTGGATAAATTTACTTATTCGGCACAAGGAGGACTTCGACTGGGCGCTTTTTCGCCAAGAGCGGGAGTCATGGAATCAAAATTTGGAGTAGGATTGGATTATTTTGTATTTAAAGATCGTTTAAGATTTACTATTGAAACTTCTGATTTCAATCGAGATCCTCGTCCTCGTTTCAGGTTCTTGACGAGATTTTGCCTTTCGAAATACGTATATTTGCTTGCAGGGATAGATGATTTTGCTCTGGATTTAGGAAGAGAATTGTTTTTTGGATTAAGTCTGGGGCTCTAATGAAGAACAAGACATACTTTGCCTGTCAGAATTGCGGTTTTCATTCGACAAAGTGGTTGGGGAAGTGTCCCAACTGTGGAGAATGGAATGCTTTTTTAGAAGAGATAGAACAGGAAGAACAGGCAGAATACTCTTTCCCTCCATCAAAGCCTGTGCTCTATGAAAACATTAAGGAAGCCAAGAGGAAGAGAATAAAAACTGGCATCGAGCAGTTAAACAGGGTTCTCGGGGATGGAGTCGTTCTGGGATCGCTGGTGTTGATTGGGGGGGAACCGGGAATCGGGAAATCAACTTTGCTTCTTCAGGTAAGCAGGGATTTTGCTGTTCGAGGAGAAAAAGTCCTCTATGTTTCTGGAGAAGAATCACTGGAGCAGGTTAAACTGCGAGGAGAGAGACTGGGTCTTCACAAGGGGGAACTTTATATTTTAGCAGAAACAAACCTTGAAAGAATTATACCCCAGGCAGAAAAATTAAAACCTCAGGTTTTTATGCTGGATTCTGTTCAGACTGTGTTTTCTTCAAAACTTTCGTCAAGTCCTGGGACTATCAGCCAGGTACGCGAGGTTACCAATCAGGTATTTCGTTTCGCCAAGAAAAACGAGGTATCTTCATTTCTTGTAGGACATATCACGAAAGATGGCTCTCTGGCTGGCCCGAAATCATTGGAGCATATGGTGGATGTAGTCTTATATTTTGAGGGAGAGAGGGACCACAGCTATAGAGTTCTCCGAGCTCTAAAAAACAGGTTTGGTCCTGTATCAGAGCTTGCTATTTTTGAAATGCAAAACAAAGGGCTTAGCGCTATTTCTAATCCTTCTGCTTTTTTCCTGAAAGAGCGTCCAACAGATGAGGCAGGAAGTGTGGCAGTATGTACTATAAAGGGATCGCGTCCTTTATTAGTAGAAATTCAGGCTCTTGTTTCTTCTACTTTGTTTGTGGGGAAGCCGCGGCGTATGACTGTAGGGGTCGACCATTTTCGCGTGTCAATGCTCTTAGCTATCATTGAAAAAAAGTTAGGTTATAGCTTTGATGGAGAAGACATATATCTTAATGTTGCTGGGGGCCTTGTAATTGATGAGCCTGCAGTTGATTTAGGGGTTGTTTTAGCAGTGGTTTCCTGTTTGAAGAACAAGGCAATTCCGCCTGATGTTTCTGTTTTTGGGGAGGTAGGGCTGAGCGGGGAGATCCGTTCTGTCGGGCAGCCTTTAGCAAGAATAAAAGAAGCAAGTTCTTTGGGCTTTAAAAGACTTATTCTACCAAAAGGAAATCTTTCTGGTTTAGATAAAAATGATATCCCTCATATCAATCTCATAGATGTAGAAAACATTAAAGAAGCTTTAAATAATATATTTTAAGGTTTATAAAATGGGCATTTTTATTTTTCGTTTTTTATTTATCATTTTTGCTTTATTAGCAGGATATTTTTTTCCTCCTTTTCATATGGCTCCTTATTATGGAGCTCTTAGCAGTTTTCTGCTTGGTGCACTGATTATTTATATTGAGACGAGAATACGAAAAAGTGAGTTTAAAGTCATCTGGGGAGCAACAATCGGGACATCGGTAGGAGTACTTTTAGGATGGGTGCTCGGTCTTGTCTATCAGATGATAGGTCATGATCCTTCCACAACGAGCTTCATCAGGATCTTATTTCTTATTTTCATGCCATATATGGGGTTTTTGATCGGTGCTAAAAACTTTGAGTGGTTTGGTCCAGCCCAGTTACTTAATTTTTTCAGAGACAAAAGCGTAGGGAAAAGCTATAAGATTCTTGATACGAGTGTAATCATTGATGGAAGGGTTGCCGATATCTGTAACATATCTTTTATTGAGGGGATTCTGGTAGTTCCTCAGTTTATTCTTAAAGAGCTTCAATTAGTTGCTGATTCTTCTGATGGAATGAAGAGACAGAGAGGGCGAAGAGGTCTGGAAGTATTGGATCGTCTTCAGAAATCATCTCAGGTTTCGGTTAGGATTTTAGAAACGGATTTTCCTGATATCAAGGATGTTGATTCAAAGTTAATCGAGCTTGCTAAACATCTGGATGCGAAGATAATTACAAATGATTTTAACCTTAATAAAGTGGCTCAACTTCAAGGTGTCCCTGTGCTTAACATTAATGAACTCGCAAATGCTTTGAAGCCCGTGGTCCTCCCCGGAGAACTGATAAGAGTTTATGTTCTCAAAGAAGGCAAGGAAAAGGATCAAGGGCTGGCTTATCTGGATGATGGAACTATGGTAGTGGTCGACAATTCGAGAAAGATGATCGGGCAGAACGTAGACATTACTGTCACTTCTGTGCTTCAAACCACGGTAGGGAAAATGATTTTCGGTCGATACAACGAAGAATCTTAATGAAAAAAGTTTCGGCTATTATAGTTGCCGCTGGCAAAGGGAGACGTTTCGGTGTACCTAAACAATTTGTGCTGCTGTGTGGTAAACCTGTTTTAGATTGGTGTTTAGAAACTATCGAAGCCGAGGAAAAAATATCTGAAATCGTTCTTGTGGTGAATAAAGATGTTCCAAAAGAGAAATATTTCAGACGTTATGGAAAGATTTCTTCTGTTGTAAACGGAGGAGAAAGAAGGCAGGATTCTGTCATTTCAGGATTCAAGAAACTCGATTCAAAAAAAACGGACATTGTTTTAGTTCATGATGGAGTTAGACCATTGGTTCAAGCTGCCTTGATCGAGCAGATTATAAGTGTGACCGAGCAAAAGGGAGCAGCAATTCCCCTTATTCCGGTAGAAGATACAATTAAAAAAGTCGAGGGGCAGGAAGTGCTTTTTACATTGGAAAGAAACAGTTTATTCCGGGTTCAAACACCCCAGGGATTCTTTTACGATATTCTTAAGGCAGGCTTGAATAAGGCAATGAAAGAGAATTATTATTGTACAGATGAAGCCTCACTTGTAGAGAGAGCTGGATATAAAATTTATGCTGTTCCTGGGGATTACAAGAACATCAAAATTACAAATCCCGATGATATCAAGATAGCGGAGGCTTTTCTTGGAGATTAGAATAGGCTTCGGTTATGATATTCATAGGTTAGTAAAAAGGAGGAAACTTTTTTTAGGTGGAATTGAGATTCCTTTTCCAAAAGGCTTACTCGGGCATTCTGATGGTGATTGTCTGATTCATGCAATCATAGATGCTCTTTTGGGAATAATTGGAGAGAAAGATATTGGGCAGGTATTTCCTGACACAGATAAAAAGTACAAAGATGTTAGAAGCACTGAAATTTTAGAACAGATTATGGATGAATTAGCAAGTAAAAAAACTCAGATAGTAAATTGTGATTGCACAATAATCGCAGAAAAGCCGAAATTGTCCTTTTTTATTCCAAGAATGAAAGAGATATTATGCCCTATCCTTAAAATTGGAAAGTATGATCTAAGCATAAAGGCAAAGACTAATGAGGGTTTGGGGCTTGTTGGTAAAGGAAAGGCTGTTGTTGCAATGGCAAGTGTGCTCGTAAATATAGGAAATAAAAGCTTCCCATAAAATGATTCATTATGAAACATTTTTCCCATTTTTGTGTAAAATTATTATTGACAATATGAATAAAATAGTTTGTTTTGTATAAAATTGTAATTAATACAAATATGAAATTAATATATTATGATATAAAATTATTGATCTATGCATAACTATTAAAAGGAGGAAAATTATGGATAAGTATACTTGTTCCGTTTGCGGTTATGTTTATGATCCAGAAAAAGGCGATCCTGACTCTGGGATTCCCCCTAAAACTCTTTTTGAAGATGTGCCTAATGACTGGGTATGTCCTGTTTGTGGAGCAGGAAAAGATTCTTTCGAAAAGACAGAATAAACACGGCTTCAACCGAGATAAAGACATGTATTGGTATTAACCTGATGGAAAAAGTTAGAGTCCGTTTTGCACCCAGTCCTACAGGCTTTCTCCATGTAGGAAATGCAAGGACCGCTCTTTTTAACTGGCTTTATGCACGCCAGAGAAAAGGAGCATTTGTCTTGAGGGTGGAAGATACAGATGTAGAAAGGTCCGCGTACGAATATGAGAAAAGATTATTAGAAGACCTGAAATGGTTGGGTTTGGACTGGGATGAGGGGCCTGATGTTGGAGGTAAGTTTGGTCCTTACAGACAATCCCAGAGGCTTGAAATATACAAAGCTTATACAGAAAAGTTGCTAAACGAAGAGAAGGCTTATTATTGTTTCTGTTCACCTGAAGAGCTTGAAAAAGAAAGAAAGCATGCCCTTGATGAAGGTAAAATGCCGATTTATTCTGGCAAATGCAGATCGATACCCTTTTCTGTAGCTGTGAAGCGGCTGAAAGCCGGAGAAAAAGCTGCTATCAGGCTTCGTACTCCCGATGAAGGAAGCATCGGCTTTTATGATATTGTCAGAGGAAATCTTTCTTTCGAGTTGGCATTGATAGGCGATCCTGTCCTTGTTCGATCTAATGGGCTTCCTGCTTATAATTATGTGGTAGTTATAGATGACTTTTTAATGCATATAACTCATGTGATAAGAGGGGAAGACCATATCTCCAACACGCCGCGCCAAATTCTTGCCTATCAAGCACTTGGATTTTCTATTCCTCAATTTGCTCACCTTTCAATGGTCATGGGTAAGGATAATACGCGATTGAGCAAGCGTCACGGAGCAACTTCGATTGAACAATTTGAAAAAGAAGGGATTCTTGCCTCTTCCCTGTTTAATTATTTAGCTCTGTTAGGGTGGGCTCCTCCAGAAGGCAAGGAAATTTTGATGAAAGAAGGTCTACTTGAGCTTTTTGATTTGGAGAGAGTCAAGAAGGCATCTGCTATATTCGACTATGGTAAACTTTATTGGCTTAATCGCCAGCACATAAAGAAACTTACCTGTCGGGAGAAAGCAGAAATTGCTTATCCTTTTTTGAGAGAAGCGAATATTTTGCCTGAGGCAATGACAGATGAACATTGGTCATGGCTGGATGAGGCAGTCAATAGTTTATTAGAAGGAACTGACAGATTTAAAGATCTTGTCTTAGAATTTTCAATATTCTTTGATTATTCCCTTTCTGATATGTCAGAAAGAGCCAGGGATATTTTAAAAACTGATTGTGCAGAACAGGTCATTAAGTGTTTTGGAGAAAAGATTAGAAATATCGAAAATTTTGATTATGAAAAATTTGCTTTGTTGACTCAGGAAATTAAAGAAGATACAGGATGTAAGGGTAAAAATTTATATCATCCTCTCCGTGTTGCACTTACCGTAAGAGATTCAGGACTTGAACTGGATAAATTTATTCCACTGGTTGAAGCAGGATCAAAGCTAAATTTCCCAAAACCGTTGAAAAATTGTTCACAGAGAATGAATGAAATAATCAAATTTCTCGGATTTTCTTGATATATTCGAGAGATGAATTATAGATTTAATCTTTGAACCTGAGTTCTGGTTTAAAATTTACCCATCCATTAAAGAAAGAAATGAGGAAAAAGATTGCCATTATTAAGAATGATATAGCGATGGATTGCCATAAACCAAGATTTGTAATAAGCATTGGAGCAAATGCGGTAATAAAACCACCCCCTAAAAATGGCTCGTAAATCATTTGCTTAAAGCCAAAAGCTTTTGCTGTATCTGTTTTGTATAAGGGATCAACAACTCTCAGAAGTAAAAGTCCTATTGCTGTGACCCCGGTTTGCATGCCAAATTCTGTTATTCCTCTTTCGAACCAATATTTTTTAAACATCCTTGGTGCAAGGAATGTAGCGCAGAATGCGACCCATGTAATTGCTGTTATCATTATGATAATGAAAGGCCAGATATTTGCTAAAAACACGTCAAGTTTTATCGTCGCTATGGCTGAAATCACAAGGACATCTAAGGAAAATCCCAATATTCTGTCAAATGTATTCTTATCATAATATTTATCAATATTAAGAGAGGTTGATATTTTTTGTACGATTAAGCCTCCAATCATAGCAAGGGGGAAAAGAGGAAATTTATTGAATTCTGTATGAAGAAGTTTCAATCCTTCAAGTATTGCCCATCCAATAGTAATAGCAACAGCAGTTACGGCGAAGTGAAAAGTAAGAGGTTCGATTGCTTCGGATGCGACAGTAGCAGTTGCAATGGAAAAACGCTTTGATTTGGGAATTAAGCCTCTTTTTTTATAGGAAGGAATTCCTTTTTTTTCACTCAGGCAGGCACAATAGTCTTTTCTTATTGCAATGTTTATGAGTATCATACCCACAACTACGGCTGTGATGATTCCTACAGTAGCCGACATTAAAGACAGATCTCCTCCAGCTTCAAAGTCGTATGCTTTGAAGGCATACTTCATCCCCGCTGCTGTGCCATGGCCTCCTGAGAATCCTATCTCCACGATGCAAGCAAAGAGTTCATGGACATGGAAAAAAGGGATTAAAATTAGAGTAGTGACTAAGAGAGCAAAAAAGTATTGGCCAACTCCTGTAACGACACCAAAGCATAGTTGCGACCCTCCCGAAGCCCATATTTTTTTTATACCTGGTACTTGAACACCCAGAAACAAAGTTGCAAAAACAATGTTGATTAATATTCCAGGAAGGGGTCTCCAATATGATAAAATCCAGTCCGGGATAAGCTTAAGACCATAAGGACCTGCTGCCAGAGCGATAAATCCAGCGATAATTGCTGAAGGTAAAAATAATTTCTGCAGAAGCTTTACATTTGCTCTTAATGCCTTCCCAACAAGAATGAATATTGAGAGTACACATATGCTGTATAGAAATTGCAAATCTATGCCTCCTTCGAGCTGAATAGGTATTATATAATAAGTATTTGTTCGAGAAAAAAGATTATACTAAAAAATATTCTGTTTGGGGAGAAAAATTGATATAGAAAAGATTTGCCGGATCAATCCCATGTTAGAAATTGTTAAATATTTAGAGAGGAGAAATCATTGAAACAGCTATTCCTTATGTTGCTTCAGTTGAATTTTTTGTATAGAATATGTGGGAAAAAATAATATTATTTTCTTTTGAGCCATGGAAAAAGATTATTATCAACTTGAAAAAAATATAATTCTTCTTAAAGAAAAAATTGATAACCTTCAATTAACCGATGAGAAGGATAAGGAAGAGAAAATTAAAAAACTTAGGGTTCAGATAGAAAGGGAATGGAGTAAAATCCAGCCTCTTCTTACGCCTGTTCATGTCGTCCAGATTGCCCGTCATCCTAAAAGACCGTATACTCTTGATTATATAGAATACCTTACAGAAGATTTTATGGAATTGCATGGAGACCGCAGGGCAAAGGATGATCCTGCCATTGTGGCTGGGTTTTGTTTCTACAAGGGTAATACTGCTGCTTTTATAGGGCATCAAAAGGGTCGAACCACTCGCGAGAGGATAGCTCGTAATTTTGGCCAGCCAAATCCTGATGGATATAGAAAGGCCCTTCGAGTAATGAAATTAGCTGAAAAACTTAACTTTCCTATAATAACATTAATCGATACTCCTGGAGCCTATCCTGGTATCCAGGCAGAGGAACGGGGACAGGCAGAGGCAATTGCTTATAATCTCAAAGAGATCTCTAAGCTTAGAGTTCCCATCATAAATGTTGTGATTGGGGAAGGAGGGAGCGGAGGAGCACTGGGAATAGGTGTTGGAGATAAACTCCTAATGCTTGAGAACTCATTTTATTCTGTTATTTCCCCTGAAGGTTGTGCTGCAATCCTCTGGAAGGATCAAAACGCGGTGAATCAAGCTGCACAGAACCTGAGATTTTTAGCAAAGGATTTATTGGGATATGGGATTGCTGATGAAATTATCCCCGAGCCTCCCGGGGGGGCTCATGTAAACTATGAGCAGACATTTAAAAGTGTGGATAAACAGTTAAATCTGTCATTAGAGAAATTAAGAAATAAATCCCCCGAAGAAAGGATTGAGGCAAGATACCAGAAATATAGAAGAATAGGGTTTTTTGAGAAATGATTGAAAAACAAAAGAAGAAGCAGATTTTTGCCATAAAGGGAACAAAGGATATCCTGCCTCAAGAAGCAAGAAAATGGCAAAAAGTAGAAGGGATTGTCAAGAAGCTTTTTGAGCTTTACGGATATAGAGAAATCAGAACTCCTATTTTAGAATCCACTGAACTTTTCGAAAAAGGCACAGGTAAGACTTCGGATGTAGTAATTAAAGAGATGTACACGTTTAGGGACAAAGGAGGACGATCTGTAACATTACGTCCAGAATACACTCCTTCTGTAGTCAGATCAATCATAGAAAACAGGCTTTATCTTAAGACTCCACCTCTGAAGTTTTACTTTATTGGACCAATGTTCCGATATGACAAGCCTCAGAAAGGGCGTTACCGTCAGTTTCATCAGATCGATGTTGAAGTTTTTAATGAAGAAGATCCTGCTATAGATGCTGAGATAGTGGAACTGTCTGATAACATGTGTAAAAGATTGCAGCTTTCCGATTACAAAATTCTTGTTAATTCTGTAGGGTGTATGAAATGTCGGCCTCCTTATATGAAGAAATTGAGGCAAAAGGCTGAAGAACTCAAAGAGCATTTTTGTGTCGATTGTAAAAGAAAAATAAGTACAAACCCTTTGAGGATCTTTGATTGTAAATTAGAAGGATGCCAGAAAGCTTCAGAATATCTTCCAAAAATTAAAGACAATCTCTGTTCGGATTGTGAAAAACATTTCCTGCAGTTCTGTTCTTACCTCGATTTATACGGGATAGAGTATCAAATAGAGACACGTTTGGTCCGGGGTCTGGATTATTATACAAAGACGACTTTTGAAGTTGTCACAGCCAAACTTGGAGCTCAAGATGCCATCCTTGGTGGAGGAAGATATGACAATATGATGAAGGAATTTGGAGGTCCCGATGTTTGTGGCATAGGCTTTGCCGTAGGGCTAGAGAGACTTCTTTCTATAATTCCCTTTGAAACAGACAAGGAAAATTTTTTTTATCTGGCATACCTTGGAGCCGAAGCAAAAACAGCGGCTATAAAGCTGTCAAGGCATATCCGGAAAGAAGGCTTTGAGTGTTTAATAGAATACAGGGGACGAAGCATCAAAAATCAGATTAGTCGTGCTGATAAATTAGGAGCTAAGTGGGTGTTGATTTTGGGGGAAGATGAGTTGAAGAAAGGAGTAGTGCTGCTAAAAGATATGGAATCAGGATTACAGAGAGAGATTTCTCAGGAAAATATTATGAAAGTCATCCGAGAAATTGCTTAGATTAGTTTTGTCTTTGAAAGAAAAAACGAATGAAATCGACTAAGACTTTGAAGTGGAAAAGAACATTCTATTGCGGTAAGCTGCGGCCAGAACACGTTGGTAAGGAAGTAATTCTTCTTGGCTGGGTTGACAGACAAAGGGATATCGGGAATTTAGTTTTTATTGATCTCAGAGACAGAGAAGGAGTAATTCAGCTTGTGGTTTCCTCTGAAGATGAACGCCTTATAAAAAAGGCTAAAAAGGTCAGGATGGAATATGTGATCGGTGTCAGAGGAAAGGTAAAAATGCGTGAAAAAAAATTGCTTAACCCTAAGCTTCTTACCGGCGAGGTTGAAATTGAAGCAAAAGAATTAGAGATTATAAATATATCCAGAGTTCCGCCTTTTGTCATTGCTGATCCTCCACAAGCTTCGGAAGAGCTTCGTTTTAAACATAGATACCTTGATTTAAGAAGACCTACTATGCAGCGTAACATCAAGCTAAGGCATGAAGCTGCTCTGTGTGTACGTAATTTCTTGAGCAGGAATAATTTTTATGAAATAGAGACTCCTTTTCTTACAAAATCGACTCCTGAAGGTGCACGCGATTATCTTGTGCCAAGTCGTGTTTACAAGGGAAAATTTTTTGCGCTGCCCCAATCGCCTCAAATTTTTAAACAAATTCTTATGATATCCGGATTTGATAGATATTTCCAGATAGTACGCTGTTTTAGAGATGAAGATTTGAGGGCAGATAGACAGCCTGAGTTTACACAGATAGATATAGAAATGAGTTTTATCGAGAAAGAGGATATCTTTGATCTAATAGAATCAATGATGGTTGCTATTTTTGGAATTATCGGAATGTCGATACGAATTCCCTTTCCTCGTATCAGCTATGAAGAGAGTATGGAGAAATTCGGGACAGATAAACCTGATTTACGCTATGGGATGGAAATTATAGATTTAACTCCAATTGGGAAGAAAATCGGTTCAGAAACAATCAGGCAGGGGATTTCATCGGGAGAAGTACTGAAAGGGTTGTTAATAAAAGAAAAAGGAAATTTATCAAGGAGCAAGCTTGATAGATTAGGACAGAAAGCAAGGGATTTAGGTGGAAAAGGAGTAATATGGCTAAAAAAGCTCGGAGGATTCAAGTCATCTTTGAGGTTTAAAGAAGCAGATTTCAAGCTGATATGGAAAAGTTGTAAAGCATATTCTGATGACCTGATTATAATGGTAATGGATGAAAGGTACGCAGCCAGGAAGATCCTGGGGGAAATTCGTGAAAGCTTTAAACCGGAAAATACAGATGAGTCAGGCGGCTTTAAGTTCGCATGGATTACTGATTTTCCTCTTTTCGAATGGAATGACGAAGAAAATCGTTTAGTCTCTATGCATCATCCTTTTACTTCTCCAGCTGAGGAAGACCTTGGTTTATTGGATAAAGACCCTCTTAAGGTTAAAGCTAAGTCTTATGACTTAATTCTTAACGGCATAGAGATTGGAGGAGGTTCGATTAGAATTCATAAACTTGATCTTCAGAGAAAAACATTCAAGCTGCTTGGTTTGAAACCAGAGGAAATCAAAGTAAAATTTGGATTCCTCTTGGATGCTCTCTCTTATGGTGCTCCCCCTCATGGAGGAATTGCCCTTGGGTTTGACCGCATTGTAATGCTTCTCGCTGGGGAGGATTCTATAAGAGATGTAATTCCATTTCCCAAGACAACAAGTTCATTGTGTTTATTGACAGGTTCCCCTACAAAAATCAATGCCCGACAGCTTAAAGGCTTAGGTATCAAAATAATCGACTGAAGTAGACATCTTACAGATATTCTTTTCTGCCTTTTTTCTTTATCTGCTCAACAATATCTTTTACCTTCTGATCTTTTCTCTTATGACATATGAGCAGAGCATCTTCTGTATTTACTATGATGATATCTTTAACGCCTGCAACGGCTGTAAGCTTGTGTGGGCTGTAAACTATGTTGTTTTTGGAATCTAAAATTATACATTCCCCTCTTAAAGTATTTCCTTTTTTATCCTTTTTCCATATATCAGCCAGAGAAGACCAGGAACCTACGTCTGACCAGCCGAAATTACCTTCACACATCAATACTCCTTTTGCCTTTTCCATAAGAGCAAAGTCGATTGAAATGAAAGGGATTTCTTCAAATATAGAAGCAATTTCGGCTTCATTTCTGTTTTTTAGCGCATTCAGAATTTTTTCCCAGTATAAATACATAGCAGGGGCATGTTTATCGAGCATTTTAGCAAAGACTTCTGCCTGCCAGATGAACATCCCAGAGTTCCAGTAGAAGTTTCCGGCTTTTAGAAACTCCTGTGCATTTTTAAGATCAGGTTTTTCTTTAAACTTCTTAACAAGAAAAATTTTTTCATCTAAAATTTTGAAGGGGTTTTCTAAAGAAAATTGGATGTATCCATAACCTGTTGCTGGGTACGTAGGGGGAATTCCAAAAGTGACAAGTTTTTTTTGGTCAATGGCCGCAACTGCACCTGCTTTTAGTTTTTTTATAAATAGCGGTATATTTTTGATTAGATGGTCTGCAGGAAGAGCGATTACAGCGGCATTGGGATTTTTAAGGAAAATTGTAGCCGTAGCCAGCATTAAAGAAGGAGCAGTATTTTTCGCTTGAGGTTCTATGATGAGCTTTTCTTCTGGCAGTATGGGAAGGAGTTTTTTTATTGTCTGAGTCTGTTCAGCATTAGCTACCGTAAAGATTTTAGAAGCTGGAAAGTATGGTAGAAGACGGTTAACTGTTTCTTCTATCATGCTTTTTTCGCTGATAATTGGAAGAAATTGCTTTGGTTTTTTTCTACGGCTCAATGGCCAGAAACGTGTGCCGATGCCCCCTGCAATGATTATTATAAAAATATCCATTTTGACCTCGCCTATAAATCATAAAAATGCAAATATCACTGTGATAGCTCCAACAAAAAAACAGTAGAAGGAAAATGAAAAGAATTTTCCTTTGTTTACTAAATTCAATAGAAGTTTTAATGCAAGATATCCGAATGCTGCGGCCGTTAAAACACCGGTCAATAATAAAGCCCAGGGATATGAGTGAATCTCAGCTTTCTGGAGCTGATAAAGAGTTGCCCCCAGAATGATAGGGATAGACAGAAGAAATGAAAACTTAGCTGCTTCTTTCCTTTTCCATCCAAGAAAAAGTGCTCCACCAATAGTAAGACCGGACCGAGAAAAGCCTGGGACGATTGCAATTCCTTGAAGTATGCCAATTAGAAAAGGATGAAGAATAATGTCTTTTTTTTTCTCTTTTGCTAGTTTTGTAAAGAATAAAAAAAACCCTGTCATGATCAAAGATACAGCGACGGTTTTTATAGAAGAAAAAAGTGATTCGAAAAGGTCACTAAAGAAATAGCCGATACAAGCCGTTGGAAGAGTAGCAACCACTAATGAGAAAAGGAGTTTAATGTTAGAATCAGAAACGTTTTTTTTCGGGTTAAGGCAAAACTTAAGGAAAGATTGTATTAGTTCCAAAATTTCTCTGCGCATGAAGATAACAAGAGATATGAGAGTACCCACATGCAGCATGATATCGGCAATAATTTGAGGCTCATGTATACCAAAAAAAAATTGAAAAATTACGAGATGTCCAGAACTGCTTACAGGAAAAAATTCGGTTATACCTTGAATAATACCTAAAACAATAATTTCAAAAAAACTCAAGAGTATCTTAACCTTTTGATTGCCATTTCTACAGTTTTTTCAACTTCTTTCCTTATTTCTTTAAGATCTTTTTCGGTGTCTGCTTCAAAGCGCAATACAAGACATTCCTGAGTGTTAGAAGAACGGACGAGGCCCCACCCATTCGGGTAGATAGCTCTGACTCCATCAATATCAATAATTGAATGTTTTTTTGATAGCTCGTGTTTTACTTTTTCAACTATTTTGAATTTTACCTCATCAGAAGCATAAATCCTGATTTCAGGAGTATTGAAGGTTTGTGGAAGGTTGCTGAGCATTTGCGATAGCCTTTTATTGGAACGTGAAAGTATTTCAATAAGTCGTGCTGAACAATAAATTGCATCATCAAAGCCGAAATATCTGTCTGCAAAGAAGATATGTCCGCTTACTTCTCCTGCAAGAAGAGCTTTTTCATCTTTAATTTTTTTCTTAATTAGAGAATGTCCCGTTTTCCACATGATAGGCTGTCCTCCCAAGTTTTCAATTTCATCATAAAGAATTTTTGAGGCTTTTACCTCTGAAATCACAGTAGCACCGGGATTTTGGGGTAGAATATCTCTGGAAAAAAGGATTAAAAGCTGATCTCCCCATATTATTTTTCCCTCATCGTCTATAACTCCGATACGATCCCCATCTCCATCATAAGCTAATCCCACATCTGCATTAACTTCGGATACCTTTTTAATTATCGTTTTTAGTGCTTCAGGCAGAGTCGGGTCGGGATGATGATGAGGGAATGTTCCATCCATCTCACAGAACAGCTCTATTACTTCACATCCAAGTTTTTTAAAAACAGGAGCAGCAATAACGCCCGCTGTACCGTTACCTGCGTCGATGACCACTTTTAATTTTTTTTTGGTCTTTATGCTTTGTGTTATGAAATCTGTGTATTCTGGAATGATGTTATAGAATCTTTTTTGCCCTTCTTTCTCTATTATAAAATCTTCCTGTTGGATTATTTTGTAGATATTCTGAATTTCCTCCCCATATAGCGTATCTTCACCGAGCATGAGCTTAAAGCCATTATATTCAGGAGGATTATGGGAGCCTGTTATCATGACTCCTGCATCTATTTTTTTACTGTATATATAAAAATACAAAAGAGGCGTAGGAATAGTCCCTAACTCTATGACATTACATCCCGTAGATAGTACCCCTTTGCTTATTGCTTTAAAAAAAACATTGGAACTCAGTCGACAATCTCTACCTATTGCTACATCTCTTTTATTATTTCTTCGAAAATAAGTACCAACACCCTTTCCAAGTAATTGAACAGTCTCTGGAATGAGATCTCTATCGACGATTCCTCTTATATCGTACTCTCGAAAAATATCAGAATTTATTTTCAATTTATTCCTCCAGAAAATAATGGATCAAATTAAATTTGCCTTTTGCCCTTAGGATAAATTCGATAAATTCACGTACCGCACCTTTTCCCCCTAAATTATGGCAGATATAATGGCTATATTTTTTTGCCCGTTTCTTAGCATTCATTAGAACATTTCCGTTCGCCACAAGTCATGAAGATGGATTATCCCTTCAGGGATTTCATTTTTATTCTTAATGATAAGTGATGTGATTTTATTCTCTTCCATAAGGTTTAAGGCTTTAGTTGCAAGGGCCTCTTTGTCAATAGTTACAGGGTTATGCGTCATACATCCTTCAGCTGTCTTTTCAAGTAATTTGTCGCCGTATTTTTGTAGCATCCTCCTTAAATCACCATCGGTTATTATTCCGACAAGCTTACCTTCATCGTCTGTGACACAAGCCATTCCGAGATTCTTTATGGAGATTTCATTAATCACATGTTTCATGAGCAATGTATGATGAACGTAAGCTATCTTTTTCCCCTTTCTCATTAAATCTTTTACTTTGAGGAGTTTTTTCCCTATCTGACCTTTTGGATGTATGAAGGCGATGTCTTTTGTGGAAAAGCCCTTTTTTTTCATGAGAGCTATAGCCAGTGCATCCCCCAGAGCTAAAGTCGCAGTTGAACTTGCTGTAGGAACAAGGCCATTTGGCTCTGCCTCTTTTTTGACTTTTGCTTCGAGAACAATGTCGCTGTATTCTGCCAGCTTAGAATGGATGTTGCCAGTGATGCTTATAAGTTTTATTCCGATTCTTTTTACAAAATCAAGAAGATCAATTATCTCTCTTGTATCTCCGCTGTAAGAAATAGCCAAAAGAATATCTTCTTTGATTATCATTCCAAGATCTCCATGGCCAGCTTCTGCGGGGTGGATAAACATGGCAGGGGTACCGCAGCTTGCCAGAGTTGCAGCGATTTTCCGACCGATAATTCCTGATTTTCCCATTCCTGTAACCATGACTCGTGCTTTTGTCCCATAAAGGAGATTGACAGCTTTAATAAAATTTTCATCGAGCCTTGAAGCCAGAGAATTTACAGCTTCAGCCTCGATTTTGAGGACATTTTTACCAATTTGAATGATTTCTTTTTTTTCCATGGCTATTTATTATACCTCATTGAAGGATATTATTATTCTAAAGAACCCTTTTAAGGCAAAGAAGAGATTCTAATAAATCTTTTAAGTTTAATAAATTCAGAGAGTTATATTTATCTGAAAGGGCCTTGTTAGGATTATCATGAACTTCAAGGAAAAGCCCGTCCGCCCCGACACTGATGCCTGCTTTTGCAATAAAAGGAATAAACTCTGCATCCCCTCCTGAAGAAGAACCTTCTCCGCCGGGCTTTTGAATACTGTGGGAAGCATCTATTACAACAGGAAATCCCAGTTTCTTCATGATTGGAATAGAACGGAGATCAAAAACAAGGTTATTGTAACCGAAAGAAGTCCCTCTTTCTGTAAGAATAATGTTGTCATTTCCCTGGAGAATGATTTTTTCCACAATGTTTTTTGCTTCATAAGGAGATAGGAATTGGCCTTTTTTGATATTGAGAGGCTTTTTAGTTTTAGCTGATTTCACTATGAGATCTGTTTGACGACAGAGGAGAGCAGGAATTTGAATGATATCCAGAACTTCAGCTGCCTCTTCGATTTGATTTGTTTCATGGACATCTGAAAGAACGGGTACATCAAGTTCGTTTTTGATTTCTTGGAGTATTTCAAGACCTTTTTCAAGGCCTGGGCCTCTGTAAGAATCTATAGATGAACGATTTGCCTTATCATAAGATGCTTTAAAAATGAAAGAAATATTTAAGCGTTTGCAGATTTTTTGTATTTCTTCTGCCATAAAAAGGGCGTGTGTGCGGCTTTCAATGACGCAAGGTCCTGCGATTAGAAAAAAAGGATTTGTACCACCTATTTTAACTTTATTGTTGATATTAATCTCTTTTGAGAGAGTTTGCATGGTTTACTCCGATAATCTCTTTAATAATTTTTCAACCCTGGGGACATCTTCGGCAATGTCGACACTCATAGTCGGTGATTTGACTATGACTACTTTTATCCTGTAGCCGTTTTCCAGCACGCGTAGTTGCTCTAATTTTTCTGTTATTTCGAGTCTGGATTGCTTGAGAAATGGGAAGTTCAACAGGAAGTCTCTTTGATACCCGTAAATTCCTATATGTTTGAAGAAAAAATCAGATGCCCTATGAGGTATGGGAGAGCGAGAAAAATAAAGAGCAAATCCATTTTTATCTAAAACAATTTTAACCAAGTTTTTGTCTTTAAGAAGACTCATGTCTTTCACTTTTTCTGCGGCTGTTCCCATAGGAATAGTATCGTCCTGTAAGATGTCAACAATATTGTCTATTGTTTCACCTTTAATAAGAGGTTCGTCTCCCTGAATATTAATGATAATTGGGTCGTTCAGCATTAAGGCTGTTTCTGCAGCCCTCTCTGTGCCAGAGGTGTGTTCATGAGAAGTCATATACACTTCGGCTCCAAAAGATTGAGATGTTTTAAGTATCCTTTCATCATCTGTAGCAATTATTATTCGATTGAGGGATTTAGCGTTTTTCGCCTGTTGATATACTCTTTGTATCATGGGCTTTCCCAGTATATTCACTAAAGGCTTCCCTGGAAAACGTTGAGAATCGTATCTTGCTGGGATAATAGCTGTGGCTTTTTTCAAGGTTATTTTTCTAAAGAGATTTTTTTTCTTTCAATTCTGGTTTTTCATTTTTTAAAGAGAGTGCTTTATCAGAAGCCTGGCAGTTTGCTTCAATATAAGCTCCTTCTTCAACGGCGAGTTTTGGAGTGATAATAGTACCCATAACTTTCCCGCTGGCATTTATTTCGACTTTTTCTGAGGCTTGAATATTGCCTTTTGCCTCCCCATCGATGATGATATGTCCAATTTTTATATCGGCTTCGACTTTCCCATTATTTCCTATAACAAGAATGGAATTTGAATTTATTGTCCCTTTAAACTTTCCGTCGATACGAAAAGAACCCTTGAAGTTTAAATCTCCTTTTATTTCGGTATCTTTATCGAAAAACCCTGTAATTTTATCCTCTTCGATTTCTTTTCTTTTATCCTTCATATCGTTACTCCTTTATTTTTTTGTATATTCTGTTGAGATCTTCCAACGAAAAATAATGTATTTTTAAAACCCCTTTATTAGTATTGCCAGATATAGAAACTTTGGTTCCCAAGATTTTGATGAGTTCTTCTTGCACAGAAAGAAGATCAGGATCAGGAACAGAAGTTTTTTTGCTTGAAGGTTTTTGCTTAAGCCTGTTTATCATTTTTTCTGTATCTCGTACAGATAAATTTTTTTTGACTATTTGATGAGAGAGGCTTGTTTGAACATTACAATCATCGAGAGTTATCAATGCTCTGGCATGCCCCATTGATATTTTTCCCTCGATGAGCATAGTTTGAACATTTTTAGGGAGCTTAAGAAGCCTTAAATAATTAGCTACGGAAGCCCTGTCTTTTCCCACTTTTTCAGCTATTTTCTGTTGAGTGTAATTCAATTCTTTAATCATTTTTTGATATGCCATTGCTATTTCAACAGGGTTAAGATCTTCCCTTTGTAGGTTTTCAGTCAATGAAATCGGTATCTGGTCAACATGATCTATGGTGCGAATTATAGCCGGAATTTTCGTTAATCCAATTTTTTGGGAGGCACGCCATCTCCGCTCTCCTACAATGATTTTATAGTGATCATTTTCAGGTGTGACAACGATTGGTTGGAGAATTCCTGATGTTTCAATCGAGCGTGCGAGTTCATCTATTGATTCGGAGGTAAATTTTGTTCTTGGTTGTAAAGGATTTGGTTTGATCTTTTCGATATCAATGTCTATAAATCTTTCGGTTTTTAATATTTCGTACTCTTCTGGAAAGAAGGCTTTTAATCCTTTGCCCAGTGCCTTTTTTTTCATTTCGATAATAACTCCTCGGCTAATTTTAAGTAGGCCTGTGTTCCTTTTGACTTTATATCATAAAAAAGGATAGGTTTGCCAAAGCTTGGAGCCTCAGCAAGCTTGACTGTTCGTGGTATTATAGTTTCATAAATAATTCCCTTTAAATTATTTTGGATTTCTGCGGCAACCTGTTTGGCAAGATTAGTACGTTCATCATACATTGTAAGCAGTATTCCTTCAATGAGAAGAGAGGGATTGGTGAAGGTTCTGACTTCATCAAGGGTTCGAAACAGATCGGATATTGCTTCCATGCAGAAAAATTCACATTGAATGGGAATAAGGACAGAATCAGCGGCTGATAAAGCGTTTATAGTTAAGTATCCCAGGGAAGGGGGACAGTCAATTAAAATAAAATTAAATAGTCCTCTGATTCTCTCCAGGGCACTGCGGAGTCTTGTCTCTCTATTGCTTAAAGAATAAATTTCTGGTTCAAATCCTGATAATTCAGGGGAACATGGACAGATGTAAAGATTGTCAAATTGCGTAGGCTGAATGTAATCCATGATATAATGACCGTTCATGAGAGCTGAATAAATACCATTTTTTTCTTCTTTCGCCTTTCCTAAACCTATTGTAGCCATCCCTTGAGGATCAAAGTCTACTATGAGAACACGATTGTTTTTAAAAGCTAAAGAAGCTGATAAATTGATAGCAGTTGTTGTTTTCCCAACTCCACCCTTCTGGTTTGCTATAGCAATTATTTTACTCATTTTTATGTGATGTTCCACGTGGAACATTCTTTTTTTTGTTACTTAGACTGATGTGTATACTTATATTCATAATTGCCGCTGGAGTAAGTCCAGGAATTTTTTTTGCATCTCCCATAGTTTTGGGTTTGAATTTTTCTAATTTTTCTATCACTTCTTTTGTCAATCCTGGGGTTTTTTTAAAATCCATTTGCTCAGGAATTTTTTCTTTATCAATTTTTTTAATTCGTGCAATTTCAATTTCCTGTTTTTTTAGATATCCTTCATATTTTATTTCTGATTCGACATGCCTGATTTCTTCATATGATAGAGTATCATCGAATTTTTTATATTTTAACACATTGTCGAATGTAACATCAGGTTTTTTTAAAAAATCTTTTAATGATATTCTTTCTTTTTTTTCCGTCTTTATGGTTTCTTTTTGGAGAAAATATAATACCTTTTTTATTTTTTCCTGCTTCTTAAGGTAAGATTCATAATCTTTTTCTTTAATAAGGCTGTATTTATATCCATAGTTTATAAGTCTTTTATCAGCATTGTCAATTCTAAGACGAAGCCTATATTCAGCCCGCGAAGTAAAGAGTCGATAAGGCTCTTCTACTCCTTTAGATATGAGGTCGTCTATGAGTACAGCAGCATATGCTTCGCTCCTTGAGAGTATGAATGGATTTTCTCCTTTTATTTTTAGAGCAGCATTTATGCCCGCGATCAATCCTTGAGCTGCTGCTTCTTCATAGCCTGAAGTTCCATTTATCTGACCTGCGAAATATAAATTTTCTATTTTTCTCGTTTCCAGAGTAGGATAAAGCTGCGTGGGAGCTATTGCGTCATATTCTATCCCATAAGCTGGCCTCATTATTTTTGCCTGGTCTAAGCCCGGGATGCTTTTAAGTATTTCCTTTTGTACTTCAAGAGGAAGGCTCGATGATATACCGTTCACATAAATTTCTTCTGTTTCCAAACCCTCGGGTTCGAGAAAAAACTGATGCCTTTTCCGGTAGGGGAATTTGACAACCTTATCTTCTATAGAAGGACAATATCTTATACCAATACCTTTTATTTTCCCGCTGTAAAGGGGAGATTTGTTTAAATTATTCTTTATAATTTCACTGGTTTTAGAATTTGTATGTCCAATGTAGCATACGATTTTGTTTTCAAGCTTTTTTTTCGTCCTGAAAGAAAAAGGGACGGGTTTTTCATCTCCAGGTTGAGGTTTGAACCTGGTCCAGTCGATAGATTCTTTATGCAGTCTCATGGGGGTGCCAGTTTTTAATCGAAATGTCTTAAACCCTAAGTTTTTTATATTTTCGGCAAGCTCATTAGAACTTGGTTCATTTGCTCTTCCTGAGGAATAGCTATGAAGGCCTATGTGTATAAGGCCGTGTAAAAATGTTCCGGCTGCAAGGACTACTGCCTTACTTATAAATTTATTTCCTTCCAGAGTTTTGACTCCACATGCCTTACTGTCATTGATAATAATCTCTGTTACAATTCCCTGGAAGATGCTAAGTCGAGGAACCTTTTCAAGCCATTTTTTCATTGTCAACCTGTAGAGTGCTTTATCTGTTTGAGCTCTTGGAGATTGTACTGCTCCTCCTCTGCTTCTGTTCAATAGCCTGAACTGGATACCGGTTTCATCAGCGAGGAGACCCATGATGCCGCCTAAAGCGTCTATTTCGCGGACCAAATGCCCTTTCGCGAGTCCTCCAATAGCCGGGTTGCAGGACATCTGAGCGATTGTCTCAAGATGAATTGTGATAAGGCACGTTTCGAGGCCCATTGTGCTTGCAGCATAAGCTGCTTCACAGCCGGCATGACCTGCGCCTATTACAATTAGATCATATTCATTTACGATAGTCATTTTTTATCTTATTTTCCAACACAGAATCGGCTGAATATAGTCTCAATAATTTCATTGTTATGAATTTTTCCTGTTAGCTGGCCAAGCAAAGGAATGATTTTTCGAATCTCTTCTGCATAAACCTCTTCCGAATATCCTTCATCAATAAGATTTTTCCCCTGAGATAAATGAGAGAGGATATCCTCGAGAATGAGTTTTTGCCAGAGATGGAGTATAATTTCCTTATTCTGCTTTAGCGTGGGAACAAAAAGGTCCTGAATTGCTTCTTTTAGCTTATCGAGATTAGTTCCTTTTAGAGCAGAAATTTTAAGAGATGGTAGGCTCTTGTCCATTTTTTTTATTTTTTCAATGTTCATATTTATGGGGAGATCGGTTTTATTAAATAGAAGTAGAGTTTTTTTATTTTTTAATTTTTTAATGAGACTAATATCTTCTCTGGATTCTTTCTGAGAAGCATCAAGGAGCAAAAGGATTCCATTGGCTTCTGAAATCAGTTTTTTCCCTCTCTTTATGCCTTCTTTTTCTACAGGATGTGAGGTATTTTTAATGCCAGCCATATCTATTAATGTAAAAATTGAATCGTTTATTTTTATTTTTTCTTTTAGATAATCTCGGGTAGTTCCAGGATGAGGAGTTACGATGGCTCTTTCTGTTTTAAGGAGTAGATTAAAAAGAGTTGATTTTCCAACGTTTACTTTTCCTGTAATGGCTAATGACAGTCCTTCAGTTAGTATTTTCCCAATGTCATAACTTTCAATGAGGTCTTTGACGGTACCAATTGAGCTTTCTATAGTTTTTGTGATTTGTTTTGGAGATATTCTTAAGCCATCTTCAGGAAACTCAATGCTTGCTTCAATATGTCCCAGAAGGAAAATAATTTGTTCTCTGAGGACAATTATCTTGTTTGAAAGCCCTCCTTCAAGCTGCTTGAAAGATATTTCTGCTTGACTCAAAGATGAAGCATTAATTATATCATTGATAGCTTCAGCTTGCAGGATATCGATTCTTCCGTTTAAATAGGCTCTTATTGTGAACTCTCCAGGATTTGCGTGCCTTGCACCTGATTTTATTCCGAGTCGGACAACCTCTTCGAGAATGACAGGACTACCATGACAGCTTATCTCAACGACATCTTCCCGTGTATAGGTGTGAGGCTTTGGGAAAAAAGTCAAATATGCCTCTTCGAAGAGTTCTTTTTTTTCAAAATTATAGAGATTTCCAAGGATTGGGTGGCAAGGAGGAATAAGAGTTTTATTTTTCTTTAAATGGAAGATTTTTTTTGCGATAGAAAGAGATTTTTCTCCGCTAAGTCTTACAACACCCAACCCCCCATAACCTAAAGGTGTAGAAATGGCGATAATCGTATCGTTAATCATAACATATATATTAAAGCCCTGAATGCGAAACGTAAAGTATAAACGAGATGAGTAAGTCAGGAAATTGAAGTGTGGATAATCTTAATATTGTTTTTTGTTATTCTTTACAGAGAAAATTTTTACCCTTTTAAGAAATCCCTCACCAATACTTTCAGTTATAACACCTGAAATCTGGTTTGCTGCAATGTGTACTAGGCGCCTTTCATAAGGGTTCATTAAATCCAGAATTTCACTATTCCCTGTTTCCTGGACCTGATGTGCTATTTTCTGAATGCTGTCCGTTAATTCTTGCTCCTTTCTTTTTCTGTAAAAATCACAATCTACCTGGATTTTTTGATTGGAAATTTTATTGAGAATATGCTGGAAGGCTAACAGAAGTTCGGCGTCTTTTCTAAGGAATAAATGCTTATCATTCCCTTCAAAAATGAAATAGTTAACATCATTTTTTTTCTTTATGTGGTATTTAATATCAAGAGGAATATAATAAAGCATTTTATCAAGAAGTTTTGCAGCATGAGATTCTTCTGATTCCTCTTTGGACCAGCAACGAATTACTATTTCTTTGCTTTTTATACCGAAAAGTTTTGTTTTTTCAGCAACGATTTCATAATTGAGCTGTGAGCGTGAAAGCTTGAGCACATGCTCTGCAAGACTGATTGCATCTTCTAAATTTCTACCTTTAAATTCCCGAAGTTCACTATTTTTTTCTTCTTTTTTTTCCATGAGTTTCTCTTTTTTTCTTTTTCATGAGATTATTTATTATGTATTGTTGACCAATCTGTAGGACATTATTGGTTAACCAGTAAAGTACAAGGCCGCTCTGAAAGTTCATTAATAGTATGGTCATGATAAAAGGCATTATGAGCATCATCTTCTGCTGGGCAGGTTCTGCTCCAGTAGGAGTCATTTTTTGACTTATGAACTGGGTTATTCCCATAAGAATTGGAGTGATATAAAGGGGATCTTTTAGGGAAAGATCTTTTAACCAAAATATGAATGGACTCTGTCTGAATTCGACAGAAACTACTAAGAGGCGGAAAAACCCCCAGAAAATTGGTAATTGGATTAGAAGTGGAAGACAGCCTCCCGCAGGATTAATGCCATGTTCTTTATAAAGCTTCATCATTTCTTCGTTCATTTTTTTACGTTGCTGCATATCCTGTTTGGCTTTTTTATATTTAGTCCTGAGGGCCTTGATTTTGGGCTGGATTCCTTGCATTTTTGCCATTGAGAGGGTGCTCTTATATGTCAAAGGAAAGACTAGAATTTTGATGATAAAAGTCATTATAATGATACAAAATCCCCAGTTAGGAATACAACTATGAATGTATTTCATAGCAACCAGAAGTATCTCTGCGACGAATCCAAAAAATCCAAAGTTTATGATTTTTTTTGATTCATATCCGACTTCATTAAGAAAATCTATACTTTTTGGGCCGATATAAACCTTTTTAGGGTAACTTATAGAGAGATAAAAATAAGGAATTTTATTTTTTTCTTCTCTAATAAAGGCAGCACTTGTTTTTTCAGGGGAAGTTATAAAGAGAGCTGTAAAATAATTTGTTTCATAAGCTGCCCAATCAACGAAATTGAATGTACTCTTTGAAGGCTTGAATTTTTTTTCGTTCTGACGGAATACTTTATTGGCTGAATAGACAGCAATCCCTTTGGTCCCTCCGTAACGTTGTTTTTGAGCTTTGGGTGACGGATTACATATGCTTGGTCCCCATAGAATGGTTGGTTCTATTTTCTGTCCATTTTTCCAGACGTTTATTTGAATATCAACTTCATATTTCCCATCTGTAAAATTAAAGATTTTCTCGACTTTATTTCCTCTTTCATCTGCAAATTGAAATCGAAGTTCTTTTGATTCTCCTCTTTTCAAAATTAGTTTTGTTTTGGAGGCGCTAAAAAGAGAACTGTTGACGTATGTATTAAAAGAAGGGTCGTCTGAATAGATTAAAAAGGGATATTTATCTGTATCTTCTGAAAGAGAAGAGATGATTTCTAAATATTCTTCATTATCATTTTTATGTTTTTTTAGCTTCCAGCTTCTTAGCAATGCTCCTTTATTATTCCATATAGCCTGGTATAGTGAAGTATCGACTATAATTTGTTTCGGGTAAATTTCAGAGATTGGATTAAAAGCTTTTTGCTCTGAACCTTCGGGGGAAGGTATGATTGCCTTTTGTATAGGCTCTTTTTGTGGCTGTTTCTCCAACTCAGGAATTTCCTCTGGCTGGACTTCCTTTTGAGGCTCTTGTTTCATGAAAAGAGCCTGCCAGAGGAAAATGATGATAAAAGAAAGCACAATGGCTAATAATAATCTTTTTTGCATGAGATTCCTCTAAGGCACAGGATCAATTCCTCCTGGATGAATGGGATGGCATTTAAGGATTCGTTTAATTCCTAAAAACACCCCCTTTAAGAGTCCATATTTAATTATCGCTTCCTGGGTATAAACTGAACATGTGGGGTAGAATCTGCAGTGATAACCAAGAAAAGGAGAAATAAGCAATTTGTACATTTTGATTAAAAACAAAACGATTTTTTTCATGCTGATTGGTACTTCTGATTGATGGATTTTATGGCTTTTAAATAGTCCTCTTGAACTTCTATCCATGAAGCTTCTCTAATTTCCTTTTTTGCAATGATAATGAAATCTAAAGAATTTTTAATCAAAGATTTGTTCCTGCGAAATAAGGTTCTTATCCACCTTTTGATTTTATTTCTTTTGACAGCATTTCCAATTTTCTTGCTTACAACGACACCCATTCTGGAAAAATCAAATTCATTGGGTAGATGTAAAATGATAAGATATTTTCCTCTATAATGATTACCTTTTTTGTAGAGTAAAAAAAAATCCTTTTTTTTCTTTATTCTCTCCTGAGGACTAAGAGTTTCATTCATTAAACAGAAAGTTTTTTTCTGCCCTTTTGTCTTCTTTTATTCATAACACGCTGGCCACCCTTCGTCCTCATTCTGACAAGAAAACCATGGGTTTTTTTCATTCTTCTTTTATTAGGTTGATATGTTCTTTTCATCTACTTTGATCATTTATTATGTTTAGATTAATTATATTAATAAACCTTCCGATTTCTGTCAAGATTATCTTTGCCTATAAAATATTTTTCTTGATTTAAAAAGAGATATTTGAAATGGGGAAAATGATTTGTTTGACTATAAGATGGTTGTTGTTTATAATGATTAAAGATGAATTCATTTAAGATTGGAGATAAGGTTATTTATCCCAATCATGGCATAGCCGTAATAGAAGATATTCAGGAAGAAAATTATTTTGGGGAAAACTTTAAAAGTTACCATGTCCGGTTGCTTTCTAATAATGCTCTTGTTTTGGTTCCATCTACAAATGCTGAAGAGATGGGGATAAGAAAACCAATCTCAGAAGAAGACATTAAAGATGTTTATAAATTTATGAGAAATAGTAATATTGATGTTACCGAAAACTGGAAGGGGAGATACAAAGAGAATCTTGATCTTATGAAAAGCGGTAGTATTCTTAATGTGGCCCTTGTTCTGAAAAATCTTTTTTATCTGAGTATGATAAAGTCTCTTTCATTTCGCGAAAAAAAGATGATGGAAAAGGCAAAAGAGCTTATTGTCTTGGAGATATCAGAAGTTTCTTCTATTTCATATTCTAAAATTGAAGAAAAAGTTTCAGAAAATTTATCTGTATGTTTTAAAAACCCCAATCTCCACACCGAGACATAAACTTCAAAAATATGCTCCTTTCCGCCCTCCTTCTTTTCCTTTTTTTTCTTATTCTCAGTGCTTTTTTCTCTTCATCTGAAACAGCTTTTATTGCATCCAATTCCTATAAGATTGATTCTTTAGCGGAGAAAGGCATAAAAAGAGCAAAAATAGTTCAGAAATTGTTGAAAAGAGTGGATGAACTTTTAGTCACCATACTCGTAGGTAATACTCTGGTAAACACAGCTGCAGCTTCTATTGCTACTTTTATTTTTGTCTCTTTTTTCCCTGACAATAAAAATCAAGCGGTTTTATTATCAACGTTTGTTACTACTTTTTTGATTCTTATTTTTTCTGAAATTACACCTAAGACTTATGCTGCTTATAATCCCATAAAACTCTCATTAAATTTTGTTCAACCAATCCGTTTTTTCATCACTGCATTGTATCCAGTCGCAAAGGCTTTTACTTTCTTATCACAGAAGATTTTTCCATATCAAAAAAATTTTTTTAAGCTTTCGAATTACCTTGATGAAGGAGAGATTAAAGTTCTGTTGTCAACCGGAGTGAAGGGGATGTCTTCTTTGCGAAAAAAAATGATATCTGGAGTTCTTGATATCGGATCTCGTCCAATTCGAGAAATTATGGTCCCTAGACCTAAAATTAAAGCTATAGAAATAGGAGCTTCTCAAGAGCAGATATTAAACTTGGTTCTTAATGCAGGATTTTCCAGATTCCCTGTTTACAGGAACCGGCTTGACAACATTGAAGGAATTATTCATGCTAAAGATATTATTCCTTATCTTGTTAATAATAAAAGTATTAACCTTAGTCATCTCATAAGGAAACCCTTTTTCGTTCCAGAATCTGCTTCATTCGAGAAAGTACTTCTACAGATGCAAGAAACCGCTAATGCTCTTGTCTTTGTTATTGATGAATTTGGAAATATGGAAGGGATTGTTACATTAGAGGATATCATTGAAGAGATAGTTGGTGAAATTCAAGACGAATATGACACTGAAAATGAAGAATGGTTCGCTCATCCAGATGAAAATATTTTTATTGTAAATGGCAATGCTCCTATCAAAGATGTAAATAGAGAAATTCTCATTAGCTTACCTGAAAAACCAGAATATACTACTTTAGCCGGGTTTTTTCTTTATCAGTTTGGGGGAATTCCACGTGAGAGAGATATGATAGAATACAGAGGAAATCGTTTTATTGTTGAAAAGATGAACAAGCGGCAAATTAGATCGGTTAAGATTGTGTTAAAACAGACAAAGGAAGAGAAACTACATGAAAGTAATTGCGAAAAATAAAAAAGCGTTTTTTAATTATGAGATACTTGAAACGCATGAAGCCGGGATATCGTTGTTAGGAAGTGAAGTTAAATCTATAAGAGAAGGGAGAATAAGTTTAAAAGAAAGTTATGCAGAGATTAAAGAAGGAGAAACTTATCTGATTAATTGCTCGATAAGCCCTTACGAGGCGGCGAATATATTTAATCATGATATTCGGAGAGAGAGGAAACTTTTGTTACACAGGAGAGAAATCAAAAGATTAACAGGAAAAATAAAAGAAAAGGGCTTAACGCTTATCCCGACAAAAGTTCTTATAAATGATAGAGGCAAAATTAAAGTTGAAATTTCACTTGCCAGAGGCAAAAAAGAATATCAAAAAAGAGAAGTCATCCGCGAGAGGGATCGTGAACGTGAAATGAAGGCAGAATTAAAAAGATGGAGATAGGCCTTAAAATTATTTAATAAAGGCCCTATGCTGAGGATATAATCGAATTTCACAGCCCTTTTTTCCATGTTGCTTTTCTCCCAGGCATCACATCATGAGAATTTCTTCATCGAGAAAAAATCACGGATTGTTTTAGGGGACAACACAGAAGGTGTAGGCAAGCTTTATTGCTTCTGCCATGCTTTGTGGATTTGCCTCACCTCTGCCTGCTATATCGAATGCTGTGCCATGGTCAGGAGAGGTTCGAACGAATGGAAGTCCTAAAGTCACATTAACTCCCAGGTTGAAAGCTGTAAGCTTGAAAGGGATGAGAGCCTGGTCATGGTAGAGTGCGATTATGATTTTATCAGGTTTACCAATTCCTTTTCTGAAAACCACATCAGGAGGGAAAGGACCAATTATTGGCATACCCTCTTTTTTAGCTTTCTCAATAGCTGGAATAATTTCTCTTTCCTCCTCTAAGCCTAAGATGCCATTTTCTCCCGCATGGGGGTTTAGGCCTGCTACAAGGAATTGGTAGTTTTTACGGCTGAGGTTTTTGATGTTTTTGTAAAGATTGAGAAAAAAATCCAGAAGATCTTTGCTGTTTATTTTTTGAAAAACTTTTTTTAAGGGAATATGATGGGTAAACAGAGCAACTTTTAATTTCTCAGACCAGAAAGACATTATAGCCTGATGGTAGAAATTGCTTATATAATCTGTATGCCCTGCCCATTTAATACCTGCACTACTCCAGGATTTTTTGGATATTGGAGCAGTTACAATCGCATTTATTTCTTCTTTTCTTGCAGTTATGAAGGCTTTCTTAAAGAAAAAAAAAGATGCTTCTCCATTTTCTTTTGAAGGGCATCCTTTTTTTAGATTTTTTATTGGATGCTTGACTTCATGGAGTGAAATGGAAAAATTACTATTTTCTGTCCCTAGGGAAGGTATCTTTAGGTGGAGTCCCAAAGTTTCTATCTGCTCATCTATTAAAGATCTCGACCCAAAAATAATGTAATTAGCGTCAGGAAGAGTTTTTTTTGAAGCAAGAGCCTTTAAGGTAACCTCAGGACCGATTCCCCCTGGATCTCCAAGAGTTATTCCAATCTTGGGGAAATTCATTTTTTGCTTATCGCTGTTGCTCTTTTTGTTTTTTATTTTTTTCGGGAGTCTCTACTTGTTTTTTATCTTCAAGCTTATATATGTGCTTTATATTATTTTTGAAGATTAAAAGATTTGGGGCATTGTTCCTATTAATTTTAATGCAGTTTTTATCATACCATTCAATGTAGCCTTTAATAATATCCCCGTCCATAAGAGAAATTGCCATCGGTGTCTTTTTATTCATCTGCTTGAGATAATAATAGTTCTCTGCAAAAGTCTCAAAGGGAGGATGAGGCCTTTTTCTTGAGGATTCACGGCTCATTTTTTCTTTGTATTCGGCAAGATTTGGTCGGATGAGTTTTCTATTCATTTTTGATTTCTCCAAAATTACGCCTTGTTAACGAAGAAAGAATTTTAAATATGATATAACTATTTTTATAAAATTTCAACCTTTTTCAGCCTTCTTATTATTTTATAAATATTTCTAAAGCATCAAACCAGTTTTGAGCTAAATATTTGTAGCCTTCTTTAGAAGGATGAATTTCAGGCAGAAGCTGTGGGAATTTCAAAAATAGTGAATAATTGTCTACTAAAAAGATTTTTTCTTCTGTACATATTTTCTCGATAATTGGGTTTATCTCGGTCGTGACTCTTATTCTCGATTCTTCAGAGAATGGATAAGACACTCCTTCAGGAACAGGAGGAATTGTAGCAAGAAGAAGTTTTGTTGCATCGCCTGAGCGATTTTTAAATGTATGGAAAATTTTTATGATATTTTTCATATTCTTGTAGAATTTTTCTGTAGAAGTTCTGTCATGATCCATACGAATATCATTTGTTCCAAGCTGAATTAGAATAAAATCAGGATAATTTTCAGACATAACTTTTTTATTTTGGTTAAGATAAACTAAATATTCTTCAGAATTATTGCCATTTCTACCGTAATTTAATACTTTAGCCTTTATTCCTTCTTTTTTGCATATCCTCTGGAGGAAGCGAGGATATGCAGACTCGGTAATGCTGTCACCTGCGCACATTATGATAATATGGCTGGGAGAGGTCGAACAAGAATTAAGAATTATCATTGAAAAAATAGAAAAAATCAGAAATTTCAAGTGAGTTTTTATCATTACACGAACATTTTTTATATAAAGCTATGTTCTATTTTAGAAATAAAAGAAATTGAGTTTATATTCTCCACCAATAAGAAAATTTAATAAAATAGTAACGTCCTCCATTTCGAAAAATTCCAGAATCGTCCTTTTCCTGGTTATCATCTATGCCAAAATAAAAAACCGTGCCCGGTCTCAACTCATAGGCGAAAAGAATGCTGTTGTAAAGTTTTTTGTAATAATCGTTGTAATCTGTGATCATGCGGAGAGATAATGTGCGGGATATCTGGTATGAGATGCGCTGGCTGATGATGTTTATTGTATAAACTTCTTCTCCTCCCCTGCCTTTAGTGAATGCATCATTTTCGTAATTGTAGAATATATGCAAGTTTGTGAGAGGCTTTAAGGTTAACCTGAGCCCTCGTGATGTTTCATAACCTAAATAGGGGGTATCAGAATAATATATGCCATCTCCGAAGGAAAAGGATACGTTTCCATCAAGCCAGGAAAAAGGTGCTGAACCAAGGCTGGCACGGAAATTTTTTTTATGGAAATTTATACAATTATATCTCTCCATTGAAGAAGAAAGGGTAGCCCATAAATGAGTGCCCCTCCATCCACTCATGAATGTGGAGAGATTTACTGATTCGTCAGTAAGCGTGTTGTTAAAGTCATATATTCTTCTGTATTCAATTGATGGACGGATATCAACTATTATATCTTTTTGAGGAAGGAAGGCATATTGAACACGGGTTGAGAGAGACTTTATATCTTTTCTTTGGAAAAAACCAGTAGCAGCTTCAAAATCCTCAGGAATGCTTCGCCAGTCTATTGAGAAATTTAAGTGGCGCGCGCTCCTTGTTATGTTAAAACTTGTTGCAGGAACGAAATTTGTTTTTTCTTCTTTGACTTTGCTCTGAGAGCTAGCTATTTGGAAGGTAAATCTATAATTATTTAGAAATTTGAAATGACCATCAATTCCTGCAACTCTATTGTAGTCACCCGTGATAGAATTCCAGGAGTTTCCCTGTTCTTTATCAATAAGTATAAATCCAATGAAGGACTCAGAGAAAATATCTCTTTTCAATCGAAAGATGTTAACAAGAGCTCTGTAGGATTGTGTTTCTTCGGACTCAGATTCATAATGGATCTCGATTTCTGGAGCGTTATCGTCGAATGCGCTCAGGAAACCGAGGGTTGTTTTTCCAATTTTTCCTGTTAGTTTGCCTCCCCATTGAGGATTGACGATTTTTCTTGTATAAACCATCTCAAAAGGTGTATAAAAAATATCTTTCCCTTCGAGGAAGAATGGTCTTTTTTCCGGATAATAAAGTTCATATCTCTGGTTAACGTCAATTTGTGGCATATCGGCTTCAATCTGACTGAAATCAGGGTTAAAAGTAATGTCAGATGTTAGATCAGATGTTATTCCGTATTTGAGGTATATTCCAGGTTCGGGGTCAAATTTTTCATCGGATTGTTTAAGACCTGTAAGGACAGGCATGATTTCAAAATTTTTTCCTTTTTCTATAGATCCATCGATTTCAAGAATACCCGATTGAACCAGGAACCCGTTGACATCACGGGAGCGGGGGTGCCAATAGATTTCTTCGTTTTTTCTTCTGATATTTCTTTTTATCTGAAGACCCCATTTTTGGGGTACGACATTAGGAAACCTCAAGCTTTTGAATGGGATAGAGATCTCAACGGTATAGCCTTTATCGTCTATTTGTGCGTCAGTAATAAAAAATGTGTCCCAATTTGTATCAATTCTATCAAAACCTCCTCCCCTATGTCCTCTGCCTCCACCTCCAGATTCAATAAAAATCCCGTCTGATTGAACACCACAGGGATTAATCTGAAAAGCAAAAGCCCTCTTTTTATCATTAAATGTATCGAGGTAAATTGTAACTTCATCGTCTCCACGGACTTTGTCTCTTTGAGTGAGAGAGGCCCTTATGGCATCTGGTTTTGAGTCAAAACATCTAACAGCAATATAAATATTTTTTTCGTCGTACCCAATATAAGCCAGAGTTTTTTCTGAAGGATTTGCTCCTTCCTGCGGTTCATACTGGGTGAAATTATCCAGAATCACAGCTTTTTCCCAAACAGGGTTTTCAAGCTTTCCGTCTATTTTTGGAGGAGAGGAAAACCTGGGTATTTTTATGTAGAAATCATCATCATTTTCAAGAGCTAATACAGGATGAAAAATGAGAATCAAAAATATTAAGATTTGTATTATTTTTACATGGATTTTCATTATAAACGTTGAAGGCCCAATTCGCAGTTATACAGAAAATAATAAAAGTTTAAAATTAATTATAATACGCTGAGCATTTATCTGTATAGAACATCAGAAATAGAGATATTTTTTTCTTTTATGCTTATTCCTAATGTCCTATTCAAGCGACATGATGAGAGATTATAATCGATAATAGCCTTAAGCTCCATGCTCTGTGCGGTAGTGAGGTCAGTCTGGAATTGAAGTACAAAATAGTTTGTGGTAAGACCAACTTTAAGTTTTTCCTCCTCTGCTTCTAATTTTTTTTCTGATAGTTCTCGTGCAACCCTATAAGCTTGAACACGCTTATAATTTGTTTGTAAGGATCTTACTGCATTCTTTATCTCGAGAAAAATTTGCTGTTCTTGATTCTCCAATCTTAGCCTTGACTGTTCCAGATTCACTTTTGCCTGTGCATATGCCGCACGAGAAAGCAGGGTATTTAACGGGAAAGTAAGAGTAATGCCAAAAGACCAATTTTTGTATTTAAATCCAAAAGCGTCTTTTAGAGCATCTGATGCTCCACCTGGAATTGTAGCTATAGGATCTCCAAAGGGATTACCGGGTGGAAATATAAGCCTTGTTCCCGAAACTCCAGGACTCCAGTAAGATGCCTGAAGATTTAATTCAGGCAGAAGCTGATTTCTTGCATAACTCACGTTAAGTTCTTTATTTTTCAGGTCAATCCTTGATGCCTGAAGGTCTGGCCTGTTATTCATGGCTATAGTGATGGCCTCCTCGAGACTTATTTCTTTTTTTTCGTATTGTGGTTTATCTTTAGGAATTATTTCTATAAGCTCTGTTCCTTCTTTTCCTCCAGAGAGATTGATTATTGTTTTCAAGATATCCTGGTTATTTTTAACTTGTGCTTCAGCCTCAAGGATATCAGCTTCGCGAGTAGCTACGCTTGCTTCAGCGTTCAGGATTTCTATGGGTGCTAAGGTTCCTATCTCAACTGATTTCTTGTTTTTTTCAAGAAGATCTTGGGCAAGTTTTAGAGATTGTTTTCTGACTTTTAATAATTCTATGCTATAATAAAGATTAAAGTAAGCCTCTTCTACGTCATAAATTGTATCTTGAAGAGACTTTGTGAATTCTTTTTCTGAAATTTCTCTGTTATTTTGCGCAACAATGATTTCTTTTCGGCTTATCTTTGGACCAAAGTTTTTAAGAAGAGGCTGTGTAAAGTTGAAAGTTAGAGTACTGCTATAGCGGGGATTAATTGTCTGAAATTTTTGGTTCGAATCGTACTCATACTGGGAGAGAGAAACGGAAAAACTTCCGCCCGATGGAATCAATTGAGTAAGCTGTGCCGAATAGCTATTTCTGTCAGTAAGAATGTTTCCTGTTGCTTCAATCCAGGAATATGAAGCCTGATTTGTGCTGCTTCTGTTATAATCCATAGAAAGATTTGGCATGAATTTTTCTTTAGCAGATGAGACTGCAATATCAGATAGCTCCGGGTTCAATACTTCGACTGCAACGCCAAGGTTGTTTTTTATAGCCTCAAGAACACAGCTTTCGAGAGTCAATGGAAGTGTTTTTTCTTCCTGCTGGGGTTGAGAAAGTGATACAGTAGAGAGTAATAGAAGTATTAAAATTCCTATTTTTTGCTTAGTCATTCTTTTGCTCCTTAATAAAAAATAAATAATCACCAAGATTTAGAAAATTTAGTTTTATTCCTTATTTTTACTCATTTTTTTTAACAATGTAACAATCTAATAATATAACAATGTAACACTTTGACAATATATATTTTGATTTATTCATATCTAAGTGCATCAATGGGATTAAGTCTTGAGGCTTTCCTTGCAGGGTAAAACCCAAAGAAAATGCCTATAGATGCTGAAAAAAGGAAAGCCAATATTATAGCCCCGAAAGAAACAAGAGTTTGCATTCCTGAAAAATGAGATATTAGCCATGAACCAGTTACACCTAATACAATCCCTAAGAGGCCTCCCATGACACTGAGTACAATGGCTTCTGTAAGAAATTGAAAGAGGATATCTTTTTCTCTGGCACCTACAGACATTCTTATCCCTATTTCCCTGATGCGTTCCGTGACAGAAACAAGCATGATGTTCATTATACCGATTCCCCCTACGAGAAGCGAGATAGATGCAATTCCACCAAGAAGAATGCTGAGAATCCTTGTGGAATCTGCTGCTCCTTCTGCAATTTCTGACATATTCCGAACATTAAAATCATCCTCTGATCCAGGAGCAATCTTGTGTCTGATGCGGAGCAATTCTTCAATTTGCCGGGTAGCTTCAGTGCTTCTTGCCATAGATACGGCGGAAACATCTATAGATTGAATGTGGTTAATTCCAAGAAGCCTTTTTTGTGCGGTTGTGTAAGGAATGGAAATCATATCGTCCTGGTTGAACCATCCCCCGGATTCTCCTTTCGATTTCAATACACCCAGCACCCTGAATGGGATTTTATTTATTCTTATGATTTGTCCAATAGGATAGGCTCCTTCGAAAAGGTTCTTACTGACTTCGCTCCCCAGAACACAGACTTTTTGGCCGGATTTAACCATGGATTCATTAAAAAAAACACCTTCTTCAATTTCCCATTTTCTTATCTCTGGGAATTTATCACTGACGCCATAGATGGAAGTATTCCAGTTCTTATTCTGATAGATGACCTGGGTGTGTGTGTTTACATTGGGTGATACATATTGAACGGAGTCACATCCGTTCAGAATAGCAAGTGCATCGGCTTCCTTAAGATTTGTGTATGTTCCCGCGCCGCCATGCCGTCCACGATATGAACGACTTCCAGGTCGGACAAAGAGCAAGTTAGTGCCCATAGAATTAAACCTCTCTTCTACTTCCTGCTTTGCACCTTCTCCAATACTTACCATGGCTATGACCGCCCCAACCCCGATTATTATGCCCAGTGCCGTAAGAAATGAGCGCATTCTATTACGGGTTAATGCACTGAGAGAGACCTGAATTGTTTTTAATATATTCATTTTTTACTCCGTTTTTCCATTGACAATTACCCCGTCTCGAATATGTATTTGATTTTGAGCAATAGAGGCAATTTCAGGGTCGTGTGTGACGACGACGATAGTAATATTTTTTTCTCTGTTTAGCATTTTGAATATTTCTATGATTTCTTCTCCTGTTTTCGTGTCAAGGTTTCCCGTTGGCTCATCAGCCAGAAGAATGGAAGGATTGTTGACTAATGCCCTTGCTATGGCAACTCTCTGCTGCTCTCCTCCAGATAGCTGATTTGTTCTATGAAGTTCGCGACCTCTCAAGCCAACTAAAGAAAGCGCTTCCATAGCCATCTGTTTTACTTTTTTCCCTGGGATGTTTGAGTAAAGAAGGGGAAGTTCTGTATTTTCTAAAGTGGTGGTGCGTGCAAGCAGGTTGAAATTTTGAAAGACGAATCCGATTTTTTTATTGCGTATCCCTGCTAAATGATTTTTGTTATAAGTAGATACCTCTTTTCCTTCGAGAAAATATTTTCCCGATGTAGGTTTATCAAGACAGCCTACGATGTTCATGAGTGTGGATTTCCCGGAGCCTGATGGTCCCATGACGGCAAGTAACTCTCCATTCTTTACAGTATGAGAGATTCCTCTCAAGGCATGAACCTGAGTTTCTCCTACATAATACGTTTTAGTTAAATTTTTCAATTGGATTATGTTATTGTTTTCCATTTTATTTTCCTTTTTTACCAAGAGAAAGAGGGGTGGATGTCATTTTCTTATCATTATTCCGGGGCCTTTAGGCCTGCGCCAATTGGAACTTGAGCTTTCAGCTTGTTGGGAGCTTATGCCGGTAATAACCTGTTGCTCTTCCTTTAAATTACCTCTTACAATTTCAGTCAAAATATTATCAGTTACTCCGGTCTTTATAAAAATTATTTTGAGCTTTCCTTTTTCATCTTCTACCCACACATGAGGCGGAAGAGTATTAGAACCAGAGCCTGCGCCCATACTTGTACTATATTGACGCCCAGACTGAGATGTTTGTCTCGGCCTTCTTGTTGACATTTCTTTTCGCATATCTTCGAATATCTTTTTCATTTCTTCAGGGCTTAGTTCGGGTGAAAACCGGAGAGCTGCATTGGGGACACGGAGGACGTTTTTTGCTTCATCGACCACTATTGATACAGTGGCTGTCATTCCAGGCCTGAGTTTAAGGCCAGGATTATTTACTTCAGCGATGGTAGTATAGGTGACTACATTTTGAATCACCTCGGGAGAATAGCGTACCTGTCTCACAACTCCTTGAAAGAGTTCATTGGGGAATGCATCCACGTTGAATCTTACTTTTTGGCCTTCTTTGACTTTTCCTATATCTGCCTCATCGACGCTGCATTCCACCTGCATTTTACTCAGGTCATTGGCAATTTGAAAAAGAATGGGAGATTGGAAGCTCGCTGCTACAGTCTGTCCTACATTGATATTTCGATTGATAACCACTCCATCAATTGGTGACTTGATTATCGTATATTCCAGGTCGACTCTACTCGAATCCATTTGGGATTTTGCCTGTTCGAGTCTTGCCTCATTAGATTGAAGGTCTGCGATGGCGCTGTAATACTGGGTTTCTATAGATTCTTTATCTTCGAAAGAAATCAAATTTTTATTAAAAAGCTCCATGGTTCGATCATATTTTTTCTGGGCATTCTTGAGTGTTACTTTGGCCTTTTCGAGGGAGGCTTTTCCACTCTGATAGTTCGCTTCGTTCTGTTTTACCTTTGTTAAAAAGAGTTCCGGGTCAATCTTAGCTATAATCTGGCCCTTATGTACTATAGAATTGTAGTCCACGTAGATTTCTTTAATTTTGCCTGAGACCTGGCTTCCAACATCTATAATGGTTACAGGGTTTAAAGTACCGGTTGTATCAACAATAGCTTTGATATCGCCTTTGTCTATTTTTTCTTTTTTGTAACTTAAGCCATTGTTGCTACCATTGTTAAAAACAGTTGCCCATAAGACTATTCCCACAGCTATCAGTATTATTGAGCCGATAATAATCTTTTTCTTCATTTTCTTCCCCCTTTTTCTTTTTTGGGATGTCTTTTTCTTTGTTTAAGTTCTTCTTCTCTTTTTTTAGATGAGTATTCTTCGATCATGGCATCAAATTTTTTTATCTGTTCACCATTTAGAACGACTTTTATTTCCTTAATGAGCTGAGATCGGATGCTAAAGAGCCTTTTATGAATTTGATTTCTCAAGATTCTTAAGCTTTCATCGTTTTTCTCAAAAATTTCTTTTATTTTCTTCTGCTGGGTTGCAGTGAGGCTTAATTCTTCTGACATCGTCTTCATGGTTGGAAAATGCACCGGTCTTCTTTCAATTTGCCTTTTTTCGACTGATTTGTGGGAGAATTTGTTTTCAAAGATAAATCCACTTGTTACTCCGATAACAAAGACAATTATGAGAGAAAATATAATCCAGAATTTATTGTGGTTCTTCATGGGAGGTATCTCCTTATTCCGTTTTGTTCTTCTATTGAAGCAAAAATGAGCATCATATTTTTGTTTTCAATCTCTTCTCCTTCGAGTGCAGTTATTGTCTCTTGAATAGGACTTAAATCACGAAAGAAAAGCTCTTCAGATTGAGACAGCTCTACTTCCCGTGAAGGGAGAAGGAAAATTGTTGTCACTGCAATTAGTACAGCAATAAGGAATGAAACAGGTATAGCTTTAATAGTCCATTGTTTCCATAGGACTATCGGTTCGTAAGGATATTGGCCGTGGAGTCGCGATTTTAGTCGTTCCCAGAAATAGGGTTTTGGCTTTGGGAAGTCCTGTTCTTTAAGAAAATCGAGGATTTTTTTATAATCCTCTTTTTTGCTCTGACAGAGAGAACAACTTTTCAAATGGCTTTCGAGTACATCTTTTTCCTTAGTGGTTAAGCGTCCATCAAAGGACCTCATCATGAGTTTTTCCAATTTTTTACATTTCATTGCCCTCCTCCTTTTTGTTTTAAGAAAGGCATTAATTTATTTCGAAGCATTCTCCTGGCTCTATATAAACGAGAATCAACGGTGCCAGGCGAAAGTTTTAATATTTTTGCAATTTCCCAATAAGAAAGTCCTTGAATATCTCTCAAGGAAAGGATTATCTGATATTTTGCGGGTAATTTTTGTATAGCCTGATGAACAAGGACATTTTTTTGTTTTTCCAATTGTTCTCTTTGTTTTTTCTCTATTTCATCTTTCATTATTTGAGGGGTAATCGTCGCCTCCCTCAATGAGATCTTCTTTATCCTGCTTTCTTTCCTTAAATAGTCTTTGATGTGATTAGAGGAGATTTTGTAGAGCCATGTTCCGAATGCCGATTTGAAATTAAACTTGGGAAGAGCGAAATAAGCCTTTATAAAAATTTCCTGCGAAAGGTCGTCAGCAACTTCCCGGTTGTAAGTCAAACTAAAAGCCATATTAAACACCTTTGTTTTGTATTTGTTTACAATAGTACCGAATGCTTCTTCATTTCCTTCCTTGCTCAATCGAATGAGCTCTTCTTCTTCCATTAAAATCCAACTTTCTGCCTCCGTACATACTTTAGACGGAGGAAATAGAAAATTCTTCCATTTATATTAAATGAATCTGAATTTCCTATTTTAAGCTATACATTCATAATTTTAAACAAAATATTTACAGTTGTATTTTGCAGGTTATGACCTGGTGGCCTTCGCTAAATAATGATTTAATGTGTTAAGACTGCGTGTTGTCGAATCAACTTACATAGTCTAAGAGAGCAGAATGGAAAAAGAGAGGAAAAAATTGGGGGAAATTCAGATAGTCATAGGATTGACAGATTAATGCGTCTGTTATAAAATTTTAAAAAAACGGATATGAAACTTAGAAATCTTTTTCTGGTAAGCTTTCTTTCTCTATTCATCTCTACTATTTTGTCTTCTCAAAGTTTAGTTGAATTGTCCAAAAAGGAAAAGGAAAGAAGAGCGAGATTGAAAGGCAAAAAGGTTGTTGTTATAACAAATGCCGACTTGAAAAAGTTTAAAAGAGAACCTGCTATTTCTGTTCGAAATACAATAACCAATAAGAAAAAAACTCCAATACCCTCATATACGTTAAAGAGTCGTCCTTCTACAAAGAGGCCTTTTTCAAAAGTAGGCGAACCCACGGGTGAAAATCTGGAATATCTAAATGCAATTGAGAAAAAACTGGAAAAAGCCAGAGAATATGTTGGTCTCTTAACTTTAAAAATGAATGCTCTATGGCAGGAATTTTATAGTTTAGATGATATGAAATCCAGAGATTCTATACAGAGAGAAATAAGTGAGACATATCTTAAACTGCAAAAAGCTCAACAAGACAAAGCCAAAATTAGAGAAGAATTAGATAACCTAAAGAATAGAATCAGATAATAGTAAAGACTACGTAGTTTTATCCTATCTAAAATAAATAAAGGAAATCTGAATGCCCAATTCCCTACTATCAGAAGAATTGGGAATATCTTTTGCAGGAATAAAAGTTTTATCTGTAGTTATTGTCAGGTAAAATTCCTCTTCTTTTCCGAGCATTTCCTTTTTTATGTTATATGATTTTTCAAAATAGCTCTCTTCTGGGATAAACTCGTCTAAAGTTAGATCATTTATCTTGAAAATCACCTTTTGATTCTTAAGAACCTCGCGAATGGTTCCACCCTTTATGACCAGCAGTGCATCTCTGTAGGGATTGTCTATGATACATCTGGCTTCCTTTTGCGTCCATCTCCATTGTTTTAAGTAGGTTTCAGGGTTAATTTCAAGATCATACCATCCATCTTCGTATATGATCGTAGGAGTATCAAGAGGAGGGGGTATAACCTTAAATTTATTATCCAGGATTTGCCATTTTGCTTTCCCGCTTCGATCGTAGGGAGAATATAAACCTATTGAAACATTTAAGATTTCCTCTCCTTTAAAATCAGGGTCGAACTCATCTATAAAAGTAGGAATATAAATCCTGCGAGAATAGGTGTATTCCTTCCCTGTTTCCCATTTGGATGTGGGTATCTCAGGGAAGTGGTCATCTTGGAATAGCAGATTGTTTCCATGCCAGAAATGGACAAATACCATATAATCTCGATTCACCTTTAAAAACTCATCATCAGTGCTCCATTTGAAGTTCAAATCTGTAATCAAATTATCTGAAAGCTGTTTTTCAGAAAAACTTATATCGAGATTCAAACCTTTAATCTGATTCACTTTTTTGCAGGTAAGAGAAACGATTAATATTAGGATAAAAAGTGTAACAATAGAAATCTTTTTTCTCATGACCATTCTCCCGTTAATAAATCATTTGCTCGTTATTATAGAAAAATATAGTTTGTATGTAAAGATAAATAAGCTCTGCAGCAGTACAGAGATCTGAAACTCTTGAAACTACAAATCGAATATTGTATAGTCCAGAATTAATGGAGTATTTTCTTTGTCCTCTTTCTTTCCTGTATAGAGCAGTTACACAAATAAAATTTATTCTTTACAGATATAAAATATGCAGAGCAAAGAAGGCTGATATTCCAATTATAAGTGTTGGTAACATTACATTTGGCGGCTCAGAAAAAACTCCATTGGTGATGGAATTACTTTCTGCTCTTTTGAGAAATAGATATAAACCAGCATTGATTAGCAGGGGTTACAAAGGAAATTGGGAGAATAATGGTGGCGTTCTCTCTAATGGGAAAGAGGTCTTCGGAAACTGGAAGGACTCCGGAGATGAACCCTTTATGATCTATAAGAACTTTCCTGAAACAGGCATTTTTATAGGGGAAAATCGTTTTGTCTCAATTGATAGAGCAAAAGAACTTGGCTTTCAACTCGCAGTACTTGATGACGGTTTTCAATATCTTGCTCTTAAAAAAGACCTAAATATTGTACTATATGACCCTTCCGAAAAAATTGCTCTACGTGAGCCTGTTTCCTCATTGAAACGAGCTCATATTATCATTATAAAAAGAGAAATCAGTAACGAAATCAGAGAGGAATTAGAAAAACGCTTCCCTGATGCAGATCTTTTTGAATATTCTGTCGTCTCAAGAGGAATTTTCAGGTTAGGAGAAAAGGAGGCTGAACCGTTTGAGACATTAAGGGGGAAAAATATACTTGCTTTATGCGGAATTGCCCGGCCTCAAAGATTTTTTTCTCTCCTTAAAGAAAATGGAGTAAAGCCGCAGATTTTCCTCAAATTCTCAGACCACTATTCTTACCCCGTTTCTTCTATAAAAAAAATCGAAGAGGCATATTATAATTCTCATTCTGAAGCAATAATAACCACAGAAAAGGACATTATTAAGGTTTCCACTTTCGACGAATTTAAAAATTTGCCTGTTTACTTCCTTAAAATTGGGCTTGAAATAGAGGAAGAATTCTATGAAAAATTATTTTCTTTACTTAAAAGTAAAGAAAGATATCATTAATTGAATGAAAGGCATTACACAAGCAACTGAACTTCTGCTTTTCAGAGCAGTAAAATTCTTTATTTGTCTTCTCCCGAGGAAGATTTGTCTTTTGTCAGGTTCCATTCTGGGATTATCCTTTTTCCTGGTTGATAATAAGCATCGCTCTCTTGCTCTCTCAAACCTTAAACGGGCTTTAGGAAACGAACTCCCCCTCTCATCACTTAGAAGAATATCAAGAAATTCTTTTACCCACTTCGTCAGGGCAATTTTTGACTCTTTAAAATTTTCTTATCTTAAAGAAGATATGAAAACAAGACTCCTGAAAGTTAAAGGAGATGAGAACTTAGATGAAGCTCTCCAAAAGGGGAAAGGAGTTCTGATTTTCTCCGCTCATTATGGAAGCTGGGAAATTGCTCCATTTTTTCTTTCTAAAAAATCTAAGATTAGCGTTATTGTAAGGGCTTTAGACAATAGTCTTCTTGAAGAAGAGGTGCTTGAGCTTCGAAGAAGTCTTGGTACAAATGTTATTTACAAAAATAAGGCTTCACGCGGGATTCTTAAATCCTTGAAAGCAAAAGAGATGGTATGCATTCTTATCGATCAGAATGTTCTCAGAAGCCATGCAGTTTTTGTTGATTTTTTTGGTAAGAAAGCTGCCAGTTCTCCAGGACTTGCGACTTTTCACATGAGAACGGGTGCTCCTATTGTTCCTGCTTTTTGTTATCCAACTGCTTCTCAAACTTACATTCTTGAAATATTACCCCCCGTTGAAATTCAACCCGACAAAGATTTTACTCTTAATGTGTTGAAAATAACCCAGAAATGCAATAAAATTATAGAAAATCAAATTCGAAAAAAACCCGATTATTGGCTGTGGTTTCATGATAGATGGAAAACAAGGCCGGAAGGCGAAATATGACTTGAGGGAAATAAAATGAGATTCAACAATCGATCTCTTAATGCTATAAGGCCAGTTAAGATTATTCCTGACTGTCTTGAATTCGGAGATGGGTCGGCTTTAATTGAAATGGGAAAAACAAAAGTAATTGCTGCTGCAACCGTTGAGGAAAAGGTTCCGCATTTCTTAAAAAATTGTGGTAAAGGCTGGATTACAAGCGAGTATTCTTTGCTCCCATGTTCTACAACAAAAAGAACAGCAAGAGAAAGAATTCCAGGACGGATTTCAGGTCGGACGCAGGAGATTCAACGCCTCATCGGTAGGTCTCTACGAGCAGTGACAGACTTAAATATTATTGGCGAAAAAACGATTATCATTGATTGTGATGTTATTCAAGCTGATGGAGGAACAAGGGCGGCCTCTATAACGGCTGGATGTGTCGCTCTGGCACTTGTCCTTAAGAAGATGATGGATAAAAAAATCATCGATCATATGCCTCTTAAACATTTAGCTGCAGCCATAAGCGTAGGAATTGTTGATGGCGAATTGCTGTGCGACCTTGACTATGCCGAGGACTCAAACGCCGAAATAGATATGAATGTCGTTGAAACAGATACCGGAGAAATCATAGAGATACAGGCAGCAGCGGAAAAAACGCCTTTCACAAAGGAAAAGTTTGATTCTCTTCTTGAGTTAGCATCTAACGGAATTAAAGAACTAATTATGCTTCAAAAAGAAATCCTTAAAAAAAAGAGTCTTCTTTTCATGGCATACAGGTAATCTGATTGCAATCTTTGTATACTAAAGGGAGAAACGTCATGCATCGCATAATGATAACTGGAGGAGCAGGCTTTCTTGGAAGCCACCTTTGTGAATCTTCCTTAGAAAGAGGAGAAGATGTTCTTTGTATCGATAATTTCTTTTCAGGGAGCAAGGACAACATGCTTCATCTTATTTCCCATCCTTACTTCGAATTTATCAGACACGATATAATTCGCCCTCTTTTTGTGGAAGTAGATAGAATTTTCCATCTGGCTTGCCCTGCCTCTCCTATTTACTACCAGTATAATGCAATAAAAACAGTAAAGACGAATGTTTCAGGAACTATCAACATGCTCGGCCTCGCAAAAAGGATAAAAGCACGCATTCTTCTCGCTTCCTCCTCAGAAATTTATGGAGATGCCAAGATTCATCCTCAGAAAGAAGATTACTGGGGAAATGTAAATCCTATAGGTCTTAGAAGCTGCTATGATGAGGGAAAAAGGGTGGCTGAAACTCTTATGATGGATTACTATCGCCAGAATAAAGTTGATATCAAAATAGTAAGAATATTCAATACCTACGGCCCTCGTATGGCTACAGATGATGGAAGAGTTATCAGCAACTTTATTGTACAGGCACTAAAGGGAGAACCCCTTACTGTTTATGGAGATGGCAGCCAGACACGCTCTTTCTGTTATGTTTCAGATATGATCAAAGGGCTTCAAGCGACAATGGAATCTGAAGATTTTATAGGGCCTGTGAATTTAGGAAATCCAAGAGAGTGTGCTATTATTGACCTTGCAGAAAAAATCATAGGGCTAACGAGAAGTTCCTCAAGAATCATCCATAAACCATTACCTCCCGAAGATCCTCTCAGAAGATGCCCGGATATCTCTTTAGCTGAGAGGAAACTCGAGTGGGAGCCTAAAATAGAGCTCGAAGAAGGTTTGATAAAAACTATAGAATATTTTAGAAAAAAATTAGGATTTACAGAATAAAAGCTTCTCAACTGATGAGATTAAAGGAATTTATTTCTTATAAGAGCTATTCAAAAAACTCATTTAACATCTTGAAAATATTATTTATAAAATATAATATATTATTTCTTAAAGACTTAATAATTTAAGGAGGTCATGATGTCATTAGTCTCCACTTTGATTTTAATAGGCATTATAGTTGTTGTTTTAGTTTTAATCGGATTTCTTATAGCGAAGCAATACAGAAAAGTAGGGCCCAATGAAGTCCTCATCATATCAGGAGGGAGGAAAAGAACTGTCATAGAACCTGACGGAACAAAGAAAAAAATAGGATATCGATATAGACTCGGCGGAGGAACGTTTGTATTGCCTTTCATCGAAACTGTTAATATTTTGCCAATCGATGTCATAAACCTGGACATCAAAACACCCGAAGTTCTCACTCATAACGGAATACTTATCATGGCTGATGCCTCAGCACAGGTTAAAGTTAATTCTGACGAAAATTCAATCCGTCATGCTGCTGAGCAATTTTTAGGAACAGGAAAAGAGGGAGTTAGCAATATTTCAGCTACAATCCTCGATGGAAAAATGAGGGCTGTCATAGGCACAATGACTGTAGAAGAAATTTATAGAGGCAGGCATGACTTTGCCGATAAAGTTATTAAAGCAGTAGAAGGTGAGCTGTTGCGAATGGGCTTAGGCCTTATTTCATTTTCTCTTAAAGAGATAAGCGACACCCAGGGTTACCTTGAGGCCCTCGGAAAACCTCAAATTGCTGCAGCTAAGCGAGATGCAACTATTGCAGAGGCAGAGACTGAAAAAGAAGCAATCATCAAGTCCTCACAGGCAAGAAAAGATGGAGAGGTCGTGCGTCTTGGAGCTGAAGCACTCATAGCCAAGGCTCAGTGGGAAAACGAGGCAAAAAAGGCAGAGTCTCAGGTAGAAGTTAACAAGAAAAAGGCGCAGGCAGATTTTTCTTATGAAACCGAACGCTTTAAACTAAACCAGGAAATGAAAAAAGAAGAAGCCAAGGTAAAAATAATCGAAAAGCAAGAAGCCATAAAGATCGAAGAATTAGAGATAGCACGCAGACAGAAAGAACTCGATTCAAGCGTAGTTAAACCCGCGGATGCCCGTAAATATCAGATAAAGGCTGAAGCAGAAGCAGAAGGATACCGGCTTGAAGCTGAGGCAAAAGGGAAATATGAAGCAATGAAACTCGAGGGCCAGGCTGAAGCCGATGGAATAAAACAGAAGGGGATAGCCGAAGCAGAATCCATGTCGAAAAAGGCTGACGCATGGGGAAGATACAACAGGGCTGCAATATTCGATACTTATCTCAAGAATCTTCCTGAACTTGCAAAGGCTGTATCTGAACCACTTTCTAAGGTTGATAAAATTGTGCTCGTTGGAGGAGAAAAGGGGACGGGTGCAACAAAGATAACTTCTCAGGTTGCTGAAGTTCTTGCCCAGCTGCCGGATGTGGTAGAGTCCCTTACTGGAGTGGACATGAAGAAATACATGAAGGAAAAGCTCACACCTGAAGAAAAGTCAGGCAAAGAAGAGTCATAATTATTTATCGAGAAAAAGCAAATGATAGTATCAGAAAAAGCAAATCAAATAGGTGAATCTCCCACTATTAAGGTAACATCGAAGGCTAAAGCTATGAAGGCCGAGGGAATCGATGTTATAGACCTGAGTGTAGGCGAACCTGATTTTAAGACACCTGAAAATATTAAGCAGGCAGGAATAAAAGCCATAGAGGAAAATTTCACAAAGTATACTCCTACAGCAGGAATACCAGAGCTTAAGAAAGCCATAATAAAAAGATTAAAAGAGGACCTCGGGCTTGATTATGAACAGAGCGAAGTCATAGTTTCCGCTGGAGCCAAGAGTTCCCTCTACCATCTTCTACAATCGCTTATAAACGATGGTGATGAGGTCATCGTTCCTGCCCCATATTGGGTTACTTATCCCCATGCAATTTCTCTTTCAAAGGGGAAAGCCGTCATTGTCCCTACCAGAGAAGAAAACGGCTTTCAACTCACTGCAGAACAACTGGAATCGGCTATTTCTCCTGCAACTAAAGCCATCATACTGAACAACCCCTCAAATCCCACAGGAGCAGCCTATAAAAAGCACGAGCTTGAGGCCCTGGCTGATGTTATCCTGGGGGAAGACATATTCGTCATAGCGGATGAAATTTATGAAAAATTGGTTTACGATGACTTTCATTTCGTAAGCTTTGCTTCTCTCGGAGAAGATATAAAGAGGAAAACAATAATCATTAATGGTGTTTCAAAAGCCTATTCTATGACAGGATGGCGTATAGGCTATGCAGCCGGTCCTTCAGAAATAATAAGCGCAATGTCCAGAATTCAGAGTCATACCACTTCAAACGCATGCTCCATCTCTCAAATGGCAAGCATGGAAGCCTTTGGCGGACCCCAGTACGAAATATCCCGCATGGTCTCAGAATTCCAGAGACGGAGAAACTACGCTCATATGAGGCTGGAGTCTATTCCTCACATTTCGTGCTTCATACCTAAAGGAGCTTTTTATCTTTTTCCCGATGTATCATCTTATTTTGACAAGGAATTCAATAACACACGAATTCGCAATTCTTATGGCTTGGCCTATTACCTGCTAAAAGAGGCAAGGGTTGCAATCGTTCCTGGTGATGCCTTTGGTGCAAGCGACTATATTCGCATCTCTTACGCTACTTCTATGGAAAACCTTGAAAAAGGCATGGATAGGATTATAGAAGCCTTCTCCAATCTGAAAACTGCAAGAAAAGCTAAAGAAGTCCGGTTAAACAATACAATAACGAGGCAGAAAAAATCTGTTCCTGTAGATTCATCTGTAGCTCCCCCTATGAGGGATGCTATCGTTGCCGAAATGGAAACTCATCTTAGCTACGAAAATTATTTTGAGTGGAACGCAAACATAAACGGAGTAATAGTACAACTGCGCACAAATGTTTCACACCTGTATGATTTTTGGGTTGAAAACTGGTATCCCGCACAGCTCGAAGCAGATCTCGAGCCTCACGGGATAATTTATGCCATAAACGATATTCCAGGAAGAGAGCCACGCTCTTTATACAACTCTGAGACAAAAACAGGAATGCTCGTCAACGCAGATAATTATGGCCCTCTCCGCAGCCTTGCACTCGGCCTTGTGATGGATGTCTCTGAAAGACTTTTTAGTACTCATGCAATCAGAGGCATGTCTTCCGATGTTAACGGAAAGGGTCTAATACTCGTCGGGCCAAAGGGAACGAAGAAGACAGAGCTTTTCTATTCTTTACTCCAGGATGACAGATTCAGGCTGCACTCCATCGATCTTTCTTTTGTACGCTTTTCAGGCGATACTCCAATTGCTGGTTCTGCCGAAAGAAAATTCTACATACCCACAAATGTGGTAGAATCTTACCCTTCTCTTGCTGCCCTTTTCGACAACAGCAAATGTGAAAATGTCATCATACGAAAAGAAGACTGTCAGAATAGCAAATGTCTTCAGGTCGATGATTGTCGTCTGGATCGTGGATCGCCTTTCTGTTATAAGGCTGCCAAAAATTCGTATGCTATGCTCGACCCTTACTGGATAAATGGCCCTATAAAACACATTAAGCGCACCGCTCTTCGATGGGTATTTATACTTCGCTGCGACAAGACTTCCCCTCCATTTGTAAAAGTAAAGGCAGAAGATGCCCTTAGAGTTATCGAATCTGGTGAAGTCTTCGGAGCAAAGCGTGAGATAGGAGCATCCATGAGCCAGCCATATTACAATCCCCATCTACTGGTGAAATCTTCGGAGCGAATGGAATTCCAGAGAAATTTTTTCCAGCGCTTTCTCGAAAATGTTGACTGTTATTTTTTCAACAGCGGTGTAGCATCCGCAGATGACATGAAGCGCATAGTTCTGGAAGAGGAAATAAAAAAATAAGAGAATTTCAATAATGAGCAACAAAAGTATTTATAATGGAGAAGCATATAAGAGATTTGCCGAGGAACTCCCGACAGTCCTTAAGGGTCCCAACATAAGAACAGTAGATCTTAAATGGCTGGAGCCGAGAGCAAAATCAACGGGTGTAAAAACAAAGTGGGGTTCTTACGGCTGGAGGTCAGCCATATCAAGCCGTATTGCACCAAAGACCGTTTATCTGGGAAAGGAAGAAGTCAGGCTTCCGAAGCCTACTCCTCTTCAGGAATCTATAATCGCGAAGGCTCCTGATGAACTCGAAAGGGTTATTCATTTTCTCCGCACACTCCCGATCTGCCATATAAGAAGGCGCATGGGAGAAAATGATTCTTTTAATCCCCTCTGCGACCTGTACATATCCGAAGCTGACCTCATAAACTACAGGCTTGCCTTCATGTGGGCAACCACAATGTTTCCGCCTAAAAAGAGGCCGGGTCCACATTTCATAATGTTACATATTCCTGAGGAACATCCCCTGCGTCAACAGGTTCTCTCCCTTCCTGATTACAATATCAACATAGCGCTTGGTACGGATTACATGGGAGAAAATAAAAAAGGTTTTCTCCGCCAGGCAATGTGGGCTGCCGACCAGATGGGTATGATAGGACTGCACTCAGGCACAAAAATAGTCACCGTAAGAAATCCTGAGGATAAGCTGAAAACTTACGGCGTCTTTCTCTTTGGCCTGACGGCGACAGGAAAATCCACCTGGTCATGCCACCAGCTCGGGCTTGATCAAACAAGAGGCGAGAAAACCCTTGTTACTCAGGACGACATCTGCTTCCTCAGGAAAGATGGTTCTGCCATTGGTTCTGAAAATAATTTTTTTGTAAAGACAGATGTAGAAGAGGAATACCAGGAAGCAATGTACAATGCCCTCATCGATAAATCAGCACTATTCGAGAATGTCATGATAAAGGCAGATGGACAAGTAGATTTTCTTGATGAAAGCCTCACTGCAAACGGAAGGGCGGTTTTGCAGCGAGATAAACTCAGAGTAAAAGTAAACGGCAAGATTATAGGCATCTTTTCGAAATCCGTAAACCTCCCGCCTCTTGAAGAAGTTGATGGAGTCGTATTTGCATTCATAACGCGAAGAAACACGATAATGAGCTTTGCCCAGGAATTGACCCCTGAGCAGGCTGTCCTTGCATATCTCTGGGGAGAAAGCACGCACAGCTATGCGAGCCAGCCGCTAAAAGCAGGAGAATCCGTGCGGATAGTGGGAACAGACCCCTTTATCATCGGATCGAGAGCGAATAAGGTGAACCGCTTCTACGAAATAATCATGACTCTCGTAAGCAATTACCCCGGAAAAGTCAAGTTCATGCAGTATAATACGGGTGGAGTAGGGGAAATCATTGAAACAAAAGAGAAAGACGGCGAAAAGAAAAAAAAGCTTGTGCAAAAAGCCAGACGTATCCCCATAAACATCATGGCTCAGATTCAGAGAGGGGACCTGCGCGGAAGCAATCGGTATGAAAAGGGAATTCTTGGTACGAGAGAAATCAGAAAAGTCGAAGGAAAAGGTCTCGACGAATGGGACATTCATAAATTCTATTCGAATAAGCAGATTCAGTATTACATAAAAGACTTAGTTGAGGGAAGACGCAAATTCACGGAAGAAGTTGCTTCAGAAGGCCTCCGCAATGAAGCTCTTTATGCAGCAGAGCGATCTTTCCGCATCGATAAAAGCAGGGAAAAAACGAAAATATATGTCCCTGAAAAGCCTGCTGAGGCAGAAAAAAACATTTATTCAGGGGAAACTAAATCCCGGCCGCGGAGAGACTTCTTCTGGCGTTCAAGATAAGCCTCAAAAATTACGAAAATTTTAAGATTCTGAGCTAACCTTTTTCTCTATCTCTTCAGCAAGAACATGAATGAGAAGAAGATGTGCCTCCTGAATCCTTGGTGTTTCTCTCGAGGGTACATCGAGAAGATATTCAGTGAGAGATGCGAGTTTACCTCCGCCCTCTCCTGTAAGAGCGACAGTGAGCAATCCTCTCTTTTTAGCTGTTTTTATGGCTTCGATAACATTTGGGGATTCACCACTTGTTGAGATTCCAAGAGCCACGTCACCTCTTTTCCCGAGCGCCTCTATCTGACGGCTGAAGACAAAATCAAAAGAAGAGTCATTTGCGATAGAAGTAAGCGATGAGGTATCGGTTGTTAAGGCAACGGCCGCAATGGCAGGCCGCACCTTTAAAAACTTGTTTACAAGCTCTGAGGCAAAATGCTGGGCCTGGGCAGCACTCCCTCCGTTTCCGAATGCAAGAATCTTATGGCCTGAATTTAAACATTCACAGACAATATCGACAGCACTCTTAAAAACTTCTCCTTTCGCTCTGAAAAATTCCTCCAAGGTCTTTGTTAAATCTTTAACGACACTTTGATAATTCATTTCCTTTACCTATCCTGTCATTGTAAATCCTGTGAAATAATTCTTCCATTTCTCCTTCCTTCCTTTTAACTGTGAGCCTCAAAGGGGCGAAGCAATCTCACAGAAGCAATTCGCCCTATTTGTGTTTCGCAGATTCCAGGTTTCATTCGTTTTTATAGCTCTTTAAACTCAGCTTGAATAATCTTCCGGACATGATTGCTAAGCCGGGGAATGCTTTTATAATCATATCCCTCAATAGAGATGGGGGGATGGAATGTCACACTGACTTTTCCTTTCTTTATAAAAAAGCTTCCCCTTGGCATGAGTTCACGGCTTCCTCTAATAGTTACTGGAAAGATTGAAACACTGCTTTTAATCGCAAGAAAAAAGCCTCCTCGCTTGAATGCTTGAAGTTTCCCATCATAGCTCCTCGTTCCCTCCGGGAATATAAGAAAAGAATAACCTTTTTCCCTGATGAGTCTTGATGCCCTGTCTATACTTTGTTTTCCTCCTTTCAGGGCTTTTCGGTCGACCGGAACAAATTCAATAAACTTCATCACATCGCCCACTACGGGAATTCTCATTACTTCTTTCTTCAGGATTACCCTTATGGGCTGGGGGATCACGAGGAATAGCATGGGTCCATCGAGGAAACTCAGGTGATTTGACATGTAAACATGAGGTTTTTCTCTATCGATATTCCCGATCCCAGAAACTTCAATATTTATGCCGAGCAATTCCTTTCCTACGCGAATAGCAGCCTTTCCTATAGAAAAAATGGGCTCTTGCCGCCCTAAAAGCAGACATAAAAGTAAAACAGGAGTCGTAAGCATGATAATTACAAAATAGACCGCAAGAACAATAATAGTACGCATGACTCGATCATGAGATTATACCACACCATAGAGCTTTTCTTCTAACAGGAATAAAAGGAATGAAAATAAGATGCGGACACACTCTATCTCTTCGGCTAAGAGATGAAGCAGAATGAGATGTATTTCCTGAATCCGTGGGGTTTCCTCTGAAGGCACATCAAGAAGAAGAATTGTCCTCATTGCCATGATGTTTTAGAATTTTATCATATATCCTGGATTATTCATAAAAAAAACTTGACAGGGCATATTATTATGTGCATATTATAGATGTATAGATTAGACATGCGAATTATGCATGTGGTAGAGGTAATGGTGAGTGGTATAAAAACAGTAAGAAAAAACATTAACTTTCCTATTGACTTAGTGGAAGAAATAAACTGTGTGACGAAAGAATTAAAAATTGATTTTAGCAAATTTATTCGTGAAGCCTCTGAAGAATATGTTAGTCATATCAAAAAGGCAGAACTCGAGAAGGAACTTGAAGAGGGGTATAGAGCAAAGGCTAAATTGAATCTCAAAATATGCGAAGATTTTAAACATGTAAACGGAGAAAATCTTTAGT
>Ga0209121_10000088_pt1 | contig 86510 bp, 75 predicted proteins | sample Cruoilmetagenom3_FD_187292 | JGI IMG/M metagenome (GOLD analysis project Ga0209121, IMG submission 187292) | Oil polluted marine microbial communities from Coal Oil Point, Santa Barbara, California, USA - Sample 3 (SPAdes) (version 2) | ecosystem: Environmental > Aquatic > Marine > Oil seeps ...
CCTTGCTAGCTTGTCATAGGCTTACGAAGAACCCCAAGGAAAGTCTCGGGAGACCTTAACCGCATGTCTCCCCTTGGATTTCGCCGTCACCCTGATCAATCCTGGCTCAAATTCCAGGGGAAGAGAGACTTCCCCGCTAAACTTTTGAAAATAACGAAAACGAAAACGACCTTGTTTTTTGTCTTCATCCTTTACTCTTAAATAAAGCGCCAAATTTGCTTTTTCGCCATTTTTTTCGCCAATTAGCTGTAGATGCACCTTTCCTTCGATATAACGACGATGATCGGCAATTTGGGCAAGGATGAGCTTGTAGCGGAAACGTTTGTCACCGACCTGTTCCAAGTTGAAACGCTCAACCTGCAAACCACGCTTATTCTTATCGGGGCTCATTACGCCGCGATAAAAGCTAAGCAGCTCCTCCAGCTCGAGCATTTCTTCACGCAGGTTCTTATTTGCCAAACGCACTTCTTCGGCTGCGATGCGGGTTACTTCACTGCCGTGTTTCGCCACCGACAGCCTTAAATTAGTCTGCTCAAGCTCTTTATTTCGAACCGCCTTCTCCTCTATTAAGGCCCTGTTTTCAGTCGTCAGCCTTTCAAACTCATAAAAGCCATAACGATAACCCAGAAAAAACGCCAGACCGATGGCAACCAAAATAAGGAGGACACTCAGGCCAAGTAAAATTTTGCGGCGATGTGGGTCAGCCTGTTTAATAACTACAGAGGAGGATTTACTTGGCATGAAGCGATTAACATTTCCCTAAGGTAATAATGGTGGGCGATCCAGCCCTGCCGTTTCTGCAAAACCCAGCATCAGGTTCATATTCTGCACCGCCTGGCCTGCTGCACCTTTGCACAGGTTATCAATAACAGACAAGACCACAATCTGTCTGCCTTGCTGTGGACGACAGACGGCAATTCGGCAAGTGTTGGCACCCTTCACGCTACGCGTTTCTGGGTACACACCCAATGGCAATACATCTACGAAAGGTTCGTCTTCATAAGCATTCGTAAATAGTGCTTGAAGCTCCCGCTCTGTTTGGTCAAGGTCGGCAAGTAGCTCTCCATACAAAGTAGCATGAATTCCACGAATCATCGGGGTTAAGTGGGGCACAAAGGTTAAAGCCACCTGGTTTTGTGTTGCACTCTGCAGGCCTTGTTGGATTTCAGGCAGATGTCGGTGGCCACTCACGCCGTAAGCCTTGAAGTTTTCGGACGCCTCACTTAACAGCGACCCCACTGCTGCGCTGCGCCCAGCACCACTTACCCCTGACTTGGCATCGGCGATAAGGCGCTGCGGATCAATCAGGCCATTGCGCAGAAGGGGCAAGAAACCCAATTGCACGGCAGTGGGGTAACAACCGGGGCAAGCCACCAGGCGAGCTTGCGTGATTGCCTCCCGGTTCACTTCTGGCAAACCGTATACAGCCTCTGCCAACAACTCAGGACAAGCGTGCTCCATACCGTACCACTGCTGCCACTGCGACGGGTCTTTTAGTCGAAAGTCGGCGGCCAGATCTATCACTTTCACCCCCGCTTCCAGCAAGGCTGGGGCAGATTTCATTGCCACACCATTCGGTGTTGCAAAAAATACCACGTCACACTGACGGAGAGACTCAATACTTGGCTCGGTAAACGGAATATCCACAAAACCGCGTAAATTAGGGTAGAGAGTAGAAACCTGCTGCCCCATTTCTGAACGCGAGGTAACGCACTGAAGTGTTACCTCAGGATGACCTGCCAACAAACGTAATAACTCTACTCCGGTATAACCGGTTCCCCCCACTACACCTACTTTTACCACAACCAACCTCTATACTGATTAAACTTAAAATAAGGCTTTCGTAAAGCCACCTGCTTCTGTAAGAATAATCGCCCTACAGCTAAATTCGCAATGTAAAGACAAGGAATTTTTCTTGCGCGAGCATTTTTCCCTCACTTTTTTAAGAAATCAACTCGCGTCACGCCGAGCACTGACGCAATTATCTGCGCTAGGTTTTGCCAGCGGCATTCTTACCGGGCTGGTGATCATGCTATTCCGCATGGCATTTGAAGGCCCCCAGGTGCTATTTTTACCCGGCGCCAATACTGAAAATTATGAGCAGCTGCCCCATTTTTTACATTTTCTATTGCCCTTTGGTGGTGCAATACTGATTGGCCTGTTTTTTTATTTTCTCAGCAGAGCAGAACGCAGGGTTGGCGTTGCCCACGTGATTGAGCGGCTCGATAGTCACCAAGGGGAGCTGCCGTTTAAAAGCCTTTTAGTGCAATTTCTTGCGGGTGCGCTTTCCATTATAAGTGGGCATTCAGCAGGCAGAGAAGGGGCCGCGGTACACCTGGGGGCAGCGGTAAGCTCCCAACTGGGACAAAAGCTCGCTTTACCCAACAACGCCATAAGATCCCTGATAGGCTGTGGCACAGCGGCAGCGATCTCTGCATCCTTTAATACCCCCATTGCGGGCATTATTTTCGCCATGGAGGTGATACTAAAAGAGTACACCTTAAATTCTGTCACCCCTATTATTCTTGCCTCCGTAGCAGGAGTAATTGTGACGCAATTTTTTTACGGTGCTGATCCGGCTTTTGTTGTTCCCAGCTTTACCATCGGCTCCCTGGAAGAAGTTCCTTTCCTTATCCTAACGGGCATCATCATGGGCTTGCTGGCCAGCCTGCTTATATACATTAGCAAGATAAGTGCGGAACGCAGTCAACCCATACCCCTATTGCTTCGTTTTTCCCTAGCGGGGTTGCTCACAGGTGTGGCAGCTGTGCTTGTTCCACAGATCATGGGCATTGGTTACGACACGGTCAACGATGCTTTCCAAGGTAACCTGGCCTTACAAACACTGTGTGTCGTTGCAGGTGTAAAATTATTGGTGACGGGCCTGTGCGTAGGCCTCGGTTTACCCAGCGGCTTTATCGGCCCAAGCCTGGTCATTGGCGCTTTGGCTGGTGGTGCTATAGGTTTCGTGGGTGATTACCTGGCACCGAACTCTGATATTAATGTCGGCCTTTACGCCATGCTTGGCATGGGGGCCATGATGGGCGCAACGCTACAGGCCCCTCTCGCGGCTTTAACGGCATTGATGGAATTAACCGCCAACACCCACATCACCATGCCGGGCATGCTGGTGATTATTATTTCCAACCTGGTGGTTCGAGAAGGGTTCAAGCTCAAACCCATATTCAGAACCCTTCTAACCACCCAAGGTGTAGAGCTGAAAAGCCACCCTCTAAACCAGTATCTTGACCGCTCCTCCGTTTCCTCCGTGATGGATTCGGACATCCCCCACTCTGCTTCGGTGGTGTCCATCGAAGAAGCCAAAATACTGATTGCATCTCAACACCACTGGAGCCTGATTTGGCTGGATGATAAACCAAAGGTTTTGCTTTCCAATTCAGACCTTGCAGTATTTGTAGAAAAGCTGCCTGAAAGTAAGGGTGAAATAAATATCCAGTTGCTGGATATTCCCGCACAACGGCTCGACCTTGGGGAAGTAAATCTTCGCGCCACCCTGCGGCACGCGTTAGAGGTGATGAACTCCAAACAAGTTGAAGCCCTTTATATCCATCCCTCGAATTTAGAGAACAGCGTCATTGTCGAAGGCATTATCACCCGTAGTGCCATAGAAGAAGTATACCGATACAATAGGCAACAAGTACCTTTAGACTAATCCAACCCGCGATTCACCTTATCATTAACGAGAAAATCACTATGCTGTGGATAAAAGCCCTCCATATTATTGCTGTTATATGCTGGTTTGCAGGCATTTTTTACCTACCCCGGCTTTTCGTCTATCACGCCATGGCAGAGGATGACATCAGTAAAGAGCGCTTCATTCTTATGGAACGCAAACTCTTACGGGGCATCATGAATCCGGCGGCTATTGCATCGCTTATATTCGGATTCATACTGATGTGGATGAACTGGTCGGCATACCAAGGGCAAGGCTGGTTGCACGCCAAACTTAGCCTCGTGTTACTGCTGATTATTTACCACCTAATGTGCCGCAAGTTTTGGGTGGATTTTAGTCAGGGCAAAAACCGCCACGGCCATGTCTATTACCGCTGGTTTAATGAATTCCCGGTATTGCTCCTGGTGGGCATCGTTATCCTTGTGGTACTGAGGCCGTTTTAACCACCCTCCCGTGATATTACGGGAGTGTGATAAACTTTTAAGTATCCTTCATTTTTTGGACTCGTTTTTATGTCAAACAACAATGCCACTCCCCCTGCTGTGCTCACTTTTTCAGGACTTGATCCATCGGGTGGCGCAGGAAGTCAGGCAGACATTGAAACGCTGATCAGTCTTGGTTGCCATTGTTGCCCAGTGGTAACCGCCATAACCTCTCAGGATACCTGTAATATTAAAAACTTCAGCCCCACCTTGCCCACGATGGTAGTGGAGCAAGCCCGTGCGATATTAGAAGACATCCATATTTCTGCGTTTAAAATTGGCATGCTGGGCAGTGTCGAGAATGTGGAGTCCATTCACTCAATACTCATGGATTACCCGGATATACCAGTGGTATTCGACCCGGTTATCGCCGCAGGTGGGGGCGGCAACCTCAGCAGCGATGCCATTATTGAAGCCAGCATTTCACTGCTATTACCGCAAACAACCCTCGTCACCCCTAATTCCCTTGAAGCTAGGGAATACTCTCCCGGTGCCGATAGCCTTGAAGCCTGCGCGCATGAGCTGATGGAGCTGGGGACGGAGCACGTATTAATCACTGGCAGCCACGAGCGCACCGATTCGATTCAAAACCGCTTATGGGGCAACCAGCGCTTTATTGCAGACTTCACTTGGGAGCGCCTGCCCGGCCAGTTTCATGGTTCAGGCTGCACCCTTGCCGCCGCTACGGCGGGCCTTCTTGCCCATGGTGTAGACATGGTGACAGCCACCCGGAATGCGCAAGCCTATACTTTTAATACGCTAAAAAATGCGCGGCGACTTGGCATGGGCCAGCTCATCCCTTACCGCATGTTTTGGGCCGACTCCGATCAGGACGAAAGCAAAATAGAAACAGACCAACCCGAATAATCGACTCGCTTTATTCATAATCCAGCTATTTCATGCCAAACCAAACTCACTTAGCGCCTAAACTGCACGGCTTATACGCTATTACGCCAGAAACCAGCGACACGGGGCTACTGCTATCAAAAACAGAAGCCGCTCTGAGCGGTGGTATCAACTTACTCCAGTATCGCGCCAAAACACTTCCTGCGGTACAGCGCAAGCAGCAAGCAGCTTTGCTGTTAAAGCTATGCGCCGATTTCAACTGCCCCCTCATCATCAACGATGACCTGAGTCTGGCAGCAGAAATTGGCGCTCACGGCGTCCACCTAGGTCAAAGTGACAAACAGCCAGAACTTGCTCGAGCACTGCTCGGGCCAGAGGCCCTTATCGGCATCACCTGTCACGACTCCCTGGCCTTAGCAAAGAAAGCCCAGCAAGCTGGTGCAAGTTACCTGGCCTTTGGGGCATTTTATCCCTCTGCATCCAAACCCCTCGCCGAACCAGCCCCTCTTTCCATCTTATCCCAGGCCAAACAGGCCTGCGACTTACCGGTGGTTGCAATTGGAGGCATTACAAGCCACAACGCAAAAGCGCTTATTGACGCTGGTGCAGATATGCTGGCGGTGATTAACGACCTCTTTACAAGAGATGATATCCAGGCACAATGTTCTCGCTTTCAAGCCCTTCTTCAATAACTCCCAGCCCTGCTGATTATTCCGAGATTGATTATGACCAGAAAATTTGAGCGCTCAGAAGCACTTTTCTCCCAGGCAAAAACGCATATTCCAGGGGGCGTCAACTCCCCGGTACGCGCCTTTAATGGTGTAGGAGGCTGCCCCTTGTTTTTCAAATCGGGGCAAGGCGCATACCTTATTGATGAAGATGACAACCGCTATATCGATTATGTAGGCTCCTGGGGCCCGATGATTTTAGGTCATGCCCACCCGGACATCCTCAATGCGGTAAAAGAGGCGGCCGATAAGGGCTTGAGCTTTGGCGCGCCCACAAGTATAGAAATCGAACTCGCCGACCGAGTATGCGAATTAGTGCCTTCGATAGATATGGTGCGCATGGTCAGCTCCGGCACCGAAGCCACCATGAGTGCCATACGCCTGGCCCGCGGTTATACGGGGCGAGATAAAATCGTAAAGTTTGAGGGCTGCTATCACGGACATGCCGACTCTCTACTCGTTAAGGCAGGGTCTGGAGCCCTCACCCTGGGCGTGCCCACCTCACCCGGCGTACCCGCCAGCCTTGCGGAACATACTCTGACCCTAAATTTTAATGACCTAAATCAGGTGAAGGAACTGTTTTCACAGTGCGGGGAAGAAATCGCCGCCATTATTGTCGAACCAGTGGCCGGCAATATGAATTGCATTCCTCCTGCGCCCGGTTTTTTAGAAGGCCTGCGTGCACTTTGCGATCAATTCGGCACCGTGTTGATTTTTGATGAAGTCATGACCGGCTTTCGCGTCGCACTGGGTGGCGCACAAGGCCTTTACCAAATCAAACCCGACCTCACCACACTGGGAAAAGTCATCGGTGCGGGGATGCCTGTGGGTGCCTTCGGGGGCAAGCAGGAAATTATGGAGCATATCGCGCCACTTGGACCGGTTTACCAAGCTGGCACGCTATCCGGCAACCCCATTGCAATGAGTGCGGGGCTTGCCATGTTGAATGCTCTTTCAGAACCAGGCTTCTATGACAAACTTGAAGGCAAAGTCAAAACCCTGTGCCAAGGCGTTCAAGCTGCAGCAGAACTGCATGGCATCCCTTTTAGCACTAATTCTGTAGGCGGTATGTTTGGCTGGTTTTTTACAGAAAGTGCACCAGTCAGCAACTATGCGCAAGCCACAGCCTGCGATATATCGCGCTTCCAGAAGTTTTATCACTTAATGCTAGAAGAAGGCATTTACCTTGCCCCCTCGGCATTTGAGGCAGGTTTTGTTTCGGCGGCACATGGAGAGAAGGAGCTAAATCAAACTATCGAAACGGCAAAGAAAGTTTTTTCACAGCTATAAATAAAAAAGAGCTGCCAAGCGAAAACCTGGCAGCTCTTTTTGTACGAAAGTAGCACTTAGTGTTATTTAAGTACTTTAATCACCTTCACTGTGCTGTCAACCAAAGAGCTATCGACATAGCCTATGCCATCTTTGTTCCCCGCAACCCAGGCAGCTACATCTTTACCTTCACCCACTTCAGCGGGCGGTTGGCCGCTTCCAGAAAACAGAATACCCGCCCAGCGGCTTCGTGCCTGCTGTGCGCTCACACCGCAGCACTTCTGATAAAACTGCTCACGTGTATCGGTACCAAATTTCTGGTCAGAGAGAACGACACTGACGCCACCTGGCAAGGTGCTCGTTTTTCCCAGGTAAACCCTTTTTAAGTCCTTGTCCGACAAAGAAGAAGTCGCATTTCCTGGATTTACAATCACTGAAATATCGGCAAAAGAAGCAGACGCCAGCGCAAGAGCGAGTAGGCCAAACGAAGCTCGAAACAAATTATTTTTTAACATTTTTTTCTCCGTTTAGAATATCAGGTCAAGTGCGAGAGTGGCTGCTGTCATGGATTCCATTTCTTCCTGGACAAATCCCACATGGTAAAGCCCACGGGTGCCATCTTGTGGATCCACACTCATTACTTCAAATTTTAGTGCTGCGTTAGGTAGCCAGTCGTAACGTGCTCCCAATGCAAAGGATTCCTGCGTTTGAGGATCCATGGCATCGTTTCCCTTGGTGTCGTGGCTAGCATAGGTCACATAGGGTGTCACCTTATCCATCGCGTACATCAAAGACAGGTAGTAACCTTCTCGATCAAAATCACCGATGGCTCTATGGGCGTATTCACCGATCAGGCGGGCACCAAGTTGATTAATATCAAACCCCGCAGTCCAGAAATCCCCATCAATAGCAGCCCCACCTCCAGAGAGAAGGGCTCTAGAAGATATAATTTGTTCACATTGTGCCGCGCTAAGTTGTGTAGGGCCGGTTGTACATCCACCGACATCCAACTTAAAAGTATTCAGATCTGATTGCTCAAAACCAATTGTTAGATCCTGCTTCACCACAGCAAAATTTAAACGATAAAAATCACCCTCCAATTGGAACGCGAGACCAAGAAAATCGTCTGAAGACATCGTTTCCACCAAAGGCTCGGGTCTGGCGAAAATCTGACCTAATATACCAGCCGTAATTTCATTTTCCTGAGAACCATGTAATAACTTTACGGTTACATCATGGCCTGCCACATAACGCTTTAATTCAAACTCCAAGCCGGTGTAGTCATTAAAAAACTGCTGTTCATACACTTCTTGAGGTGGACGCACCCAGGGCATGCTATACCCCGCTTCCAACTGAGAGGAAAACAAGTACATGGGCTGCTGCATACGGCCCAGCTTGATGGTATAACCGGGCTTTAGTGCGATATTGGCATATAGCCAGTTGGCATTCACTTCGAAGTTGTCGCGGTTATTTTTTGCCACCAGTTGCGTGGTCAGGCTGATTTTATCATTCACTTTACCGGTGCCCTGTAAGCCCAACCGTGTATCGGTGAGATAGCTGCCGCTGTCCGATATTTCATAAAAGCGCCCATAGGGGTATTCACTATCCGACTGGCTAAAAGCGCCGGTAAAAAAACCGTTCCACTGAATCCCTTCCCCAGCGCGTGCATGTTGGGCAATAGCACCGCCTAACATACAACCCGAAAGTGCGCAGGCCTTGAATGCTTTATTCAACTTTATTGTCATAAAAACTCTCCCTGTAAATAAATTCCTAAATTGACGAGCTAGTAACCACATGAAAAGCATTATTAATTGATGTGACTGTATTTTGACGGCTTATTAAAGACCATAGATCAGATTCATTGTTCGTCAATAACAATGAGGGGGAAAAGCAAAAAAAAACGGCGCCTATATGAAAGGCGCCGCTAATTTTCTTGAACAACTCTTATAAATTAATAGTGGTGTTCCATCACTTTATTGCCCTTACACATACAATCAGGCCATAAGTGCTTCAATTTACAGGCTACTGGGTCATAGGCACGCCTTCGCTGGCCTCTTCCAAGTGAAGTTCGTCATCCTCCTCTTTTAAATACTGCAGCTTCACTCCACTATTTGATAGTAGCTCGGCCAACTGTGTGCCTTCACTCTCTTGTGTATCGATCATAACCACACACTGCTCACCGGATATTTGCCCTCTGAACTCACTAATATGGTAATTTTCCCGCGTGAGGCCAATCAAACCACCAAGCACAAGCCCCACCAAGCCCATAGAAAAAACGATACTACTAAATACTACAGGGGTCAGATCAATAGTACCTGTGGGCAGAGGAATCATGCCAATGGCTACTAGCAAACCGATTAAAATTCCAATCAAACCGCCGTACTCAATATCAGCAAAAATATCCTTACGCTGCATGAGAGGCAGTTCATTTAAACCCATCGCACCAAGTTGGCTATCATCGTTGCAGAGCACATGAATTTGCTCCAAAGAAATAGTATTTTTTACCAGACTGGCCTGCAGCTGCTGCGCCGCTTCCAGTGTTTGAACTAAATAGTAACTACGTTTCATACCCATTTCTCTTTTAATATCGTAGGACAGGCCCCAAAAAACCTGATATTAGGAAGTATACCTATTGTATCTTCAGAAGCGACTGTTAATAGATGTCAGGCCATTATATCAAGCCATCCTCAGCTCTCTAATCAACTCATAAAGCGAGAGTTACATTCCCTTATCATTTTTTAAACGCCTGTAACAATAAGTAGCTGGCAATAAAAATAAAATCGCCTAGGATTCTTTTAACGTAACAAACTCTGTGGAGTATTGAACTCACAAGTTTTTACCGCGCGACACCGACTATGGATACACCTGATGGCTATTCGAACCATTAAGAATTTATTGCAAAGAAGAAGATCAAAGCGACGCCTTGTTTCATCTTATGTGGGGATATACGACCTCGATAGCGAAGAGTTTATCGGTCATTTAACTAATCGCTCTCGCTCCGGCCTTATGATTACCGGCACCAAGGCTATGGAACCCCGCCAAACTTATCACCTGAGAATGCAGAGCGACTCTTTTGACGGCCCTCAAAACCTACATACCGTGGAAGCCAGATGCCTGTGGGCTAGGCAAGAGTCAAACGATGAGTTTTTCACCTCAGGATTTCAAATCGATAAAGCGAACCAACAAACCAAAAAACAGCTGGAGGCCTGCTAAGCAAACACAAATCAGTCAGGCTGTCAGGCTTTAGACTGCGCTCGGTGCAATTCCATTTGACGCTTCACAACATACTGTATAAGCATCTCTTGATCATGGTGCGCAAGCTCAGTAAAAATCACGGCTATTTTATAACGTGCGGATGAAGCGCTCCGCTCCCAGCGCACCACCTTCCCAAGACAGTCCAGGTAGACACCGAATGATTCCAAAGAGATAGCCAGCTGAATCAACCCATTCTTTTGCTGCGGTTCTTCATCACAATAGAAGCTGATGCCGTTTGCGCTCAGGGTTACCTTGGTGGTAATTGCCCGCATCCCGTCATCGGCTTTTTCAAGGCGGTGCGTTGCCGCCAGGACTAAGTTAAGTTTCTGGTTAATCAAAGATAGCGCTTTTACCATGCCCCCACTGCGATCCTGAAGGCGCATTAACAAGGGTTCCAGCTGATTATTGATGCCCTGCAGCTCGCTATTCGCCTTATTTCTACCCGCCGCCTCTGAAACAGGAGGCAAGTCATTTTCCTTTAAATATCGATAGTGAAGATTAATGGTGTCGTTAATGCGCACAAAACTACGCCGGTCATCGGCATCTGGCTGGCTACCCTCTGAGGAAGGGGGCTTTCCGTCTAAGGTTTGATCCATTTTAATTCTGCCTAAAACAGTTCGTCATCAGAAGCATCGCTCACCGGTATCGAACTTTCAATGTTCACCTGTATCGGGCTTTCAATCTCAATAGGGTTCTCAAGCTCCAGGGGAGCATCTACAGGTTCAAAGTCAATCTCGGAGTGAGGAGTCTCGGTTTGATTTTGGGAAATATTGCTGGTGGATTCCGGGTCGCTAAACGGCTCAAAACCGGCTGTCTCTTCACTCTGATCCGATACGCTTTCTTGCGGTGAAGGGTCAGCACTACTCGGCGCGATATCTTGCAGTGTTCCATCCTGTGACAATTCTTTTTCCGGTTTGCGGACTTCTTCCTGAGAAATAACAATTTCCACCCGCCGGTTTATCGCCCTGTTCTCCGGCGTTTCTTCTGGAACCAGGGGTCTAGAGTCGGCAAACCCGGACACACTGACGCGACTGGTATCCAGCTCATCGCCCAGCATTAATTCATGCGCAACTGATACCGCCCGCGCTGCGGAGAGGTCCCAGTTGGAACGAAAACGGGCTGTCCGGATTGGGATGCTGTCGCTATGCCCTTCTACGGAGATTAATCCGGGGGTTTCAGAAAGTACCTCCCTGATTGTGGCCATGATAGGAATAAAATCTTCCTTCAGCCGTGCTGATCCCGATGAAAAAGAACCGTTTTCTCGCACTCGAATGACAATCTCCTGCCCCTTCGTTTCCACTTCAATTTGGCCAGATCGAATTTCTTCCTCCATCTCGGAGGCAATGCTCACTGCATCATTTTCAGTTTGCTGAACAAGCTCCTTTAGTTTATCGAGAACCATCAGGGCACTAGTGCTACTCTTTTCACCAGATTTAACATCCTTCCCCTCTTCACAAAAAACGTCCAACGTACTTTTGGTGACATCGGTGGTTTTTTGTTGCACAACGTTGAGCGGCGTAGGGTCGGGGCGGCCGGGGCTAAATTCCTGGGCGATGATGCTCGTACCTCGGGGAACATCCTTTTTCTTTATTTCATTCTGCACACCAAAAGCTTTTGCCATGGAGCCAGCCACCTGTTTGTATTTCTGGGCATCCATTTCAGAAAAGGCCAGCAGCAAAACGAAAAAGCACATAAGCAGGGACATCAAGTCTGCGAAGGTGCCCATCCATGCCGGCGATCCCGGAGGTGGGCAATCACAATCATGCTCATCATCCATGGACCTTACTCATCTGCTTCACTGATGCGGTTCTTCTCAGGAATATACGACTGCAGCATCTGCTCAATCACCTTTGGATTCTGCCCCCCTTGAATGCCGATGAGGGCATCAATAACAAGCGTTTTTATACGGCCTTCTTCAGCAGCGCGCATCTCTAGCTTGCCCGCCAGGGGGAGCGCAAACATATTTGCGATCATCGCGCCATAAAGAGTTGTGAGCAGTGCAACGGCCATTGCGGGGCCAATTGACTTTGGATCATCCATGGCTGAAAGCATTTGCACCAAACCGACCAATGTACCAATCATACCCATCGCCGGCGCCACATCACCAAACGCAGTAAAGATACTCGCACCCTGCTTGTGCCTTTCTTGCGCTTTGCCAACGTCTTTCATCATAATGTCACGCACAACATCTGGGTCATGCCCATCTACCAGCAAGGTAATGCCTTTTTTCAAAAAATCGTTGCTAACCTCTTTACCCTCTAAGGAAAGAAGCCCACCTTTTCTCGCCTCCCCAGCAAGCTCTATGATTTCTGCGATAAGGGGTTCTGGCTCACTTGATTTAAACTTGAAGCCTTTCCCTGCGACAGCGACAGCTCCAAGAAACTGCTTGAGACTGAACTTCATCAATACAGCGAAAATGGTTCCCACTACCACCACAAGAATAGAAGGCACATTAATAAAGATCAGCACACTACCGCCGAGTAGCATCGCTAATATAACGATGGCAAAAGCGCCAATTAAACCAAGCAGTGTTGCTAAATCCACCTGTTCACTCCGTTGAATGTTCTTGAGGGGCTTTGTAAAAAAAATGTCTTCTATAAAAGTTTAGCCAGTATTTCCCGTCTGTCATGGAATAGTTAAGGAACCTCTGAAAAATTCGTGAACTCGTACCTTGCACCCAAAATACCCAGCTTTTTCGTCGCCTCATGGCGCCTACTCTTGGTGTAAACCTCGGCAACTGCTCCATGCGTTGCTCTACCTCCTGCATCCATGCAGTCGTTCGCAATGGCCCGCTAGAGCCTGCCCCACGAAGTGCATTGGGTATTACGTGCGATTTACGCCTCAAATCTGGATATTTTGAGTTTCAATCTACTTCGTCCAGAATTAATCAGAGGTTCCTTAACAAAAGCGGTTGACCGACTTCAGGCGCTTAGGTAGTGTTCTGCGCTTTACAGGAGTCTCTTGCTTGTTCAGGAAAAATAATGGCCAGAAAAAAATTTAATTTTGAAAGCGCACTTGCCGAGTTAGAGCAAACGGTAGAACAACTTGAAGAGGGCGAGTTTGACCTTGAAGCCTCTCTTAAGGCCTTTGAGAAGGGCATCAAGCTCACACGAGATTGCCAGAACGCATTACAACAGGCTGAGCAAAAAGTGAATATGCTAGTGCAAAAAAACGGAGAAGATACCTTGATACCGTTTGAGGAACATAATGACGACTGATTCCCTGGATGACTTTTTCCGCCAGTGCCGCCAACGCTGCGAAAACCAGCTTGACCAAATTCTGCCTGACAGCTCCTCTGCCCCTCTTCAGCAAGCCATGCGCTATGCCACTCTCAATGGTGGAAAACGAATACGCCCGATGCTAAGTTACGCCACTGCCGAACTGCTTGGCTATCCCGCTGAACACGTTGACAACATTGGCAATTCCATAGAACTGATCCACGCTTACTCACTGGTGCATGATGATCTTCCAGCGATGGACAATGATGCATTGCGTCGCGGAAAACCGACCTGCCACATCAAATACGGAGAGGCCCAAGCGATTCTCGCGGGGGATGCCCTACAAGCCTTAGCCTTTGAGTTAATCGTCAAGCAACACCCTTCTATCACTGCCACCAAGCAACTTGAAATCGCGCAAGGCCTTGGTCAGGCGAGCGGCTTAAATGGCATGGCCGCTGGACAAAGCCTTGATTTACTTAGCGAAGGCAAGGCTGTCAGCCTGGAAGAGCTGGAAACGATTCATCGTAAAAAAACCGGCGCCCTGCTTGAGGCAAGTATCACACTTCCAGCTATCGCCTGTAATGCTGACGAAAATACCCTGAAGCACCTCACCAGCTTCGCCCAAAATATAGGGTTGTGCTTCCAGGTTCGGGATGACGTTCTCGATATTATTGGCGATACAGAAACAATAGGGAAAACCCAGGGTGCAGACATATATGCCAACAAGGCAACCTATCCCGCGCTACTGGGGCTAGAAGTAGCTCAAAACTATGCAGAAACTCTACACCAAAAAGCCATTACCGCTTTGGAAAATATCGACCAGAAAACCAGCCGACTATGCCAAATCGCTGACTTTATTGTTTTTCGTCAGAGCTAGCAGGCAACGAATGAGCCATTTTAAAAGCTTACACACTGCTGAATAATTTAATCGCACGAGACAAGCCTTCTACTTCGTCCAGAATTATCCAGGGCTGCCTTTGTTTATTTGTCGGATTAGACTCTAACAGGCTGTTACACCTAGTCATTTGGCATGGTAATAAGTCGAACCCCAAAGGTCTGCGCCTTCCAGCTTAGACTCACGGAGATTGGCATTACTCAAATAAGCGCCACGTAGCGAAGACTTCCTTTTCCATTTTGATGCGCCCAAACACTCTTTGCCATAACCCTAGCCAGCAATCTTCCCATACTAAGCGCCCACACATTACGGTATAATGCTGCAGTTTTGTTTCCAAAAAGCACAATAACTTCAGCGCAATAACCCTATGTTTTATAAGACACCTACCGAACGGCCCGAAACGCCGCTACTAGACTCCATCAATGAGCCCGCTGACCTGCGTAAGCTTTCTTCATCTACTTTGCAAACCCTTGCAACTGAGCTGCGTGAATACCTTATATTTTCCACCGCCCAAACCGGCGGCCACTTTGGCGCTGGGCTGGGCGTTATTGAACTGACCGTCGCGCTGCATTACGTGTTGAACACCCCTGAAGACCGGCTTATTTGGGATGTTGGTCACCAGGCCTACCCGCATAAAATTTTAACGGGACGTCGCGAGCAAATGCTCACCATGCGCCAAGAACATGGTTTGTCTCCATTCCCAAAACGCGGCGAAAGCACCTTCGACTCCTTTGGCGTTGGCCATTCAAGCACCTCAATTTCAGCAGGACTTGGCATGGCCCTTGGTGCCGCCATGGCAGAGGAAAACCGAAAAGTGGTGGCCGTCATCGGTGATGGCGCCATGACAGCGGGCATGGCATTTGAAGCGATGAACCACGCCGCCCACGAGCAACCCAATATGTTGGTGGTGCTCAACGATAACAATATGTCGATTTCCCCCAACGTCGGCGGGCTTTCCAATTATTTTGCCCGCATCTGGTCAAGCAAACTTTACACATCCGTACGGGAAGGCGGCAAAAAAGTGCTCTCCAACCTACCTGGCCCCGCGATGGAGTTGGCGCGTCGCACAGAAGAGCACATGAAAGGCATGGTCTCGCCCGCCACACTATTTGAAGAATTGGGCTTCAACTATATTGGCCCCATCGACGGCCACGATATGGATCTTCTGGTAGAAACCCTGGAAAACATTACTGAGCTGCAAGGCCCCCAGCTTCTGCACATCATGACCAAAAAAGGTAAGGGCTTCGCCCCCGCCGAAGCCGAACCCATAAAGTACCATGCCATTGCAAAGAGCCCTTCAGGCCCAGATACCAGCAGCAAAAAAGCAGCCCCACCCAAATACCAGGATGTATTTGGTCAGTGGATCTGCGATATGGCTGAGCAAGATACCCGGCTTATAGGCATCACCCCAGCCATGCGTGAAGGCTCCGGCCTGGTGGAATTTTCTCAACGCTTCCCCGGTCGCTATCATGACGTAGCCATCGCAGAGCAACATGCCGTAACGTTTGCAGCGGGGCTCGCCTGCGAAAAAATGAAACCCGTTGTGGCCATTTACTCCACCTTTTTACAACGCGCTTACGATCAACTTATTCACGATGTTGCCATTCAAAACCTTGATGTATTGTTTGCCATAGACCGCGCAGGATTAGTAGGCGAAGATGGCGCCACCCACGCAGGCTCCCTTGATATTTCCTTTCTGCGTTGCGTTCCCAACATGATCATTGCGACGCCTTCCGACGAGAACGAGTGCCGACTATTATTGAGCACCGCTTACCAACATACCGGCCCTGCCGCCGTGCGCTACCCGCGCGGACAAGCAGTCGGCATAGCAATTTCACCGAGCTTAGGCACTGTAGAGATAGGAAAAGGACTAATCAAACAACAGGGTAGAGATATCGCCATCTTGACCTTCGGGACGATGATGACGGCCTGCCTTGCCGCCGCCAAAAAACTCGGCGCCACCGTGGTGGATATGCGTTTTGTAAAACCCCTCGATGAAAGCTTGATCCGCGACTTAGCCCAACAACATACGCTACTGGTTAGCGTAGAAGAGAATGCCATTGCGGGTGGCGCAGGCTCAGCGGTCAGCGAATTTCTCTCCAAGGAAGGCATTCTCAAGCCTATTCTGCACTTAGGCTTACCCGACCGATTCTTGGAGCATGGCGCACACCAAGATCAACTCACACATTGCGGATTAGACGAAAAGGGGATTTATACAGTAATAGATAAGCGCTGGAATCAACTCCAAGATGCTCGTTCGAATGAAGCAGTCGCGCCTCAAAAACAGAGCATCCTCTAATAAACACTTATTCCCCGTAAGACATAGAAAGCCACACCGACTTCAGCTCAGATTTATCGAGCTGGTCCGCCGCTATAGAAAACCTTAACTTACGATAGCGCCAGTCGACTTCAATAAGGTTTTGCATCGGCCAGTAACTGCTGCTTACTGCGCCCTGCCCCACTGAAAGCGTCGCACCCAAAGCAAACAAGCTGCGGCCATATTGGTGACGATATTGCAGCAAAGCTCCGTAAGGCCCAGTAAAGTTATGACTAAACCGAGCATGCCAGCGAGGCGCCAATCTTTGCACATACTGGCTATCGATTCCCTCAAAGCCAGTCAGCGCTGGGTTAATAGAAACATAACCATTTTCATCGTATTCTTTTCGGTCTGAAGTGGCCCGTCCTTCCGTGTAGGGTGACTCGCTCCAGTAGATATTGGCAAAAAGATCCCTCACCTGAATATCAATGATAGTGGCTTCACTAAGCTGATAGTTAAATTCCGCATCAACCGCAAAACCCTGCCCACTGGGCTCGTCAACAATGCGATCAAACAAACTATCCTCGGTGTAGTGGTAATCAATGAGCAACTCAAACTCGTAGTCGGATTCATTAACAACATTCGCAGCGCCGCCCATAGAACCATCCAGAATGTAAGTGGCCCTTAGATAACTTAGGCCAAAACTGTAATGGGCGGATTTCCCCCAGGCATCAGCAAACATCAACCTGAGACCTGAAGCCTTCAGCCCGTTAGCATCAAGCGCAGTGCTATAAGCCCTGCCAAGGGGCAGTGGTTTTTTATTTGCGCTTCGCCAGTATAGCTCTGCGGTATCTTTCGAAAAACGCAAATCGAAGTCGGAGCGTTTTACAAAACCCACCCCCCAGTGCTGATATTTGACGCCTATTTCAAGCCAGCTCCACGCCCACTGCTGCTCGCCGGAGGTAAAGTCATCACCCTCCCAGTCATCCAATGCGTCACTAATGGATACAGTGTCACTATGGGCTTGGGAATCCACAATAAAATATGGCTGCAGTGACGCAGCATAAGACTGCGGAAAAAGTAGCTGGAATAAAAAAAAGGGCGGCAGAAGCCACCCCTTTAAGGTCGATTTAAGAAACATTACGATTAGAACATGCTCTCGAATGAACCGTCGTTATAACGAATCAAGGTTAAACCATTATCGGTTTCTGAAACCTCACCCACCTGAACACCATTAACAGAAGCGATGCCACTCATAACATAAGCACCGTCGCTTTCTGCTTCCGTTAGATTAAGAAGCAACTTGGCGCCATCAGGGGTAGTCAGCGTTAGCGTACCATTGACCTCTTCGGCTTCGGTATCCGTGACCGCCGTTTCCAGCTTGAAGCTCTGACCACTCTGCGTGACCGTCACCGCAACGGCTCCGCCATTTAAGTCTGTGCGGCTGGCGGATGCCACTACGGTGGCTTCAGCCAGACCAGGCGCATTGGCTGTGGTAGTGAGTGTTAATGTGCCTTCTACGAAATTGCTGGCATTTTCGTAAGGGGGGAAAAATGAGTCTACCAACACCTGCATTTGTCCTACTGCAGGGGTAGCGATGTCACTAGGAGTATAAATGGCAAACTCAACATTCAGACCTATGGGCGTAACGCCCAACTTGGTACTTAGCTCAGCCTCAATAGAATCTTCAAGACTACTGCTCATGCCTGAGAGCGGAACGGTTTCGTAATCGCCGTTATTGGGCCGCACCTCAAGCCAATAACCACTATGAGAACTAAACCTTAGCTGCCAAGAAAATGCCGTACTACTCGCAAACGTTTCAATACTAGTTATAGCAGCCGTCACTATGTCGATATCTGCAGTCGACATTCCTGTGACTGGCGTAGAATTGAGATAAGAACGCAGTTTTTCGTCATGATCAATCAACGCATAGGTATCAAAGCTGGTGGCGTTATCGATCATCAAAGTCGCAGCGGCCGAAAACGTTCCCTTCGCGCTGATAAAATAACCATCTAAGGCAATTTTTTGCAGGCTCAGCGGGTTTTCACCGAGAGTATTACTGAAGTTAACCAGTTTTAACTCGACCTCACCGTTAAAGGTAGCACCATTCGCCTCGATGCTCATATCGCCCATAAAAGAGGCCGCGCTTAATGCGCTTTCCAGAGCGTCATCCTGTTCATCCGAAGAAGTATACGTATTAATAGAATCCTGAGCCGATGAAAAATCCACCGCGAAGGCCACCGAGTTAAGCGTGATTGAGGTCGCTGGAGTTTGATCGACCGCATCGGTAGCTGCAGTGCCACTCACGGTTAGCTCGGCGCCATCAATGGAAGTAATTGCCATCAGCAGGTTCTTATCCGTTACACCGAACTCAAGCTGCTCTTTAGTAATATTAGAGGCGATTTTAAAGTCAGTAAGGGTCACTGTTCTGCTAGCAGTACCCCCTTCCACTGCGCCTGTAAGCTCGCCGCTTATGGAAATAGCGACACCTTCGGCGGAGGAAGAGACTGTTGCTGTGACGGAACCCAATGAATTAGGTTCAGTTGCATCGTCAAATATCTCCACATAATAGCCACCAGGCGTAGGGCTATTTAGCTCTGTCATCAGGTTAGGAATTGCCTTATCCAAGTTAACAAAAACCTGGTCAATCACATCCGTAAGCAATTGACTCATTGCTGCCGTATCTTCACTGAGTACGTCTTCAGCAGTCTGCGCATCAAGACCCAGCGCATCCATCGGCTCATCGAAACTTGTTCCTATTTGCTCCACAAAAGTGCGTGCATTGGTGAGCATGGCCTTCGCTTGAGCCACTTCAGTTAATGCGGTATTAGATGCTGGTTCAGGATTATAGACACCATCACTGGTTGCTGACTCAATTACCGCCACAACGGCTTCAACGGCATTGATTTCATCTTCCAATACTTCCTGCAGATCGTCTCTGCCCACAGCGGCTTCGGCTGCGTCACTAACCGCCGTTGTTATCTCAGTAATGGTGATGCCATCTGTGCTACTGAATTGACCATCTTCAAAAGAAGATGCCAACTCATCTAAGTTTGTTTGCATATTGCCGTCAACAAGTACCTCTGCAAGCCCAGCGTTAAAAAGAGCCAGCTGCTTGGCTTCGGCTGAAGCTCCAACGAGACTGCTTGCATCCGTAATATCTACAACTTCATTCTCCATGATGTTAACGCCGACAATCTGATTGACTTCGCTCACTGCGCTCGCAATCGTATCAGCACTGACCGTTCCTGAGGACAAGGCTCTTGCCGCTGCCATATGGGTTAGTGGTGTAATTTGTACTTTAACCGTATCAGCTTCCGGCTTAACCACTGCATCAAGAGAAAAGTTTGAATCCAGGCTGACGCTATCACCGAATTCGCTCCCTCCACAGCCATCAAATGCGTCACACTTCATGGTGGTGTTACTATCGGCGCTAATACGCAGACGCACTACGCCACCGGTATAGTTATCTCCCAGCTTTAATTCGTAATGCCCGCTTTCATCCGTTTTTGTCGTGCCAACTGTCGCCACATCACTGCCGCTTGCATCCAGCTCAACTGCGGTAACAATACCGGATTGAATAATGCCTTTTGCAGCAGTGCCTGAAAGCGTAGATTTGGTGACATCAGAAGGGGGGGCGCTATTATGCTTGCTGTCACTACAGCCAGCGCTAAGTGTAACCGCAGCCGTCACAGCCAAAGGGAGTAATGCTTTTTTCATCTATAAATTCCTTGTTTCGAATTGCAGAGATACAGAGAAGGTTTCAGTGGTGGCAATGGAAGTTATGCACCGCTTCCCGCCAAAACACAGAGAGCTCATAACCTCACAAAATTAGTGTAGAACCCGAATGGAGCCTTCGCATCACTAAGGTAAAAGACAGGGAATTTTATTTTGTAACCTTACCTGGACGGCGTTACACAAGACATCAGAGCAAAGCGCTTTTTAACTTTCCAATGCTTTGTTCCTATACACTTTTAGTGCTCTTTGGCTTTAACTTAGAGGGGGGGGCACACGATTATATTATTCTTATCGGATGTCCTTAATCTAGCGCCCTACTTTAGAAATCCAGTCATAGATTCCACGCACCCCTGCGTGAGAAATATTTTGTAGATATAACAAACTCAACATATAGGGCATGATGGATAACGAGTCTCTAAACTTTTCTTAGTAGGCTGCTGGCGCACATGCTACAAGAACAGCCCTAAAGACAGCCGCCGCAGACTGATAGCTGGCGTTAACCGCGATGAAAACTTCACTTTCAGCTATGACAGTTATTGTAGAGGGGAGGCAGACACTTTTTCCTATTTGAGCAACGGGGAAGTTTGCTCGATGCAATAAACGCCGACTAAAAGTGGTCAGTCAGTTTTAACTGGGAAACGTTACATTCCGCGAAGAAAAACAGCCCTTAAACAGCAACATTAAACAGTGAGAACACTAAAAAACGGGAACTAACTTGGTTTATCCCCATCAAGCAAATGGCCAAGCTTGCCTTGTTTGGTCTGCAAATAACCCTCATTGTGAGGGTTACGACCCGTCTGTAGAGCAATGCGCTCTACCACTTCAATTCCGTGCGCTTCCAGGGCTTTTACTTTGCGTGGGTTGTTCGTCAGTAGGCGTACTTTTTTGATACCCAGGTGCTCGAGCATGGTTTCACAAATGGCGTACTCACGAAGGTCGGCGCCAAAACCCAGTTGTTCGTTGGCCTCAACCGTATCCGCGCCTTTATCCTGCAGGGCATAAGCGCGAATTTTGTTCATTAGCCCTATACCTCTGCCTTCCTGGCGCAAATAAAGCACCACGCCTCGGCCCTCTTTGGAAATAGCAGCAAGGGCTGCTTCAAGCTGTGGGCCGCAATCACAACGCTGACTAAACAGGGCATCACCGGTTAGGCATTCTGAGTGCACCCGGATCAATACGGGCTTACCATCAGCAACATCACCCATCGCCAAAGCAACATGCTCTTTTCCATTTACTGCTTCTTCAAAACCGTGGATGCTAAATTCACCCCACTGAGTGGGCAGTTTGGCCGTTGCGATAAAACGAATGGACACTTAAAACTCCTACGCAAGGAACGTAAAATAAAAGGAGCTGAATTCTACACCATAACAATGATGATGTCCTTCGAGGGTAGACAGGAAGCTCTAGAGAGCAGATCAACTTTGAGTTTGGTGAAACCCAAACAGAGTCACTAAAATTTCTGCAATAGGGTGATAACACCTTGGTTTTCGCTCATTTTAACGCGTGAAAGAAAGCTCATGCCCAGCAACACATGCACTGGAAAGCCCCCTTCTATTACAACAGCGGGCACCCGATGTTGCTCTATATCCCCCACTTTTACTTTATCCAGAGTCACTTGCCAGGCTTTCGCTTTACCTTGCGCAGTCACGACCATGCTAGGCTGGCCGACCCATTTGTAATCAATGCCTAGGCTTTTAGCGTGATAAGAGCTTAAGGCCATGGTATTTGCGCCGGTGTCTAAGAGGAAGTCGACGGAGCGGCCATTAATACTGCCCGCAGTAAGATATTGTCCGCGATCACTTAAGGATATACTGGCCTGAGCTTGGGTGCGCGCCTTGTAACCGCCGCTATAATCACGACCCATTGGGTAGCTTCGAATCTGACCTTGGTGCTCAATGGCAGCCTCTGCGCTGTTGACCGAGACCAAGCGCAGGCCACTGGCATTGGTTTCGCCTATTCTCAGGGTCTGCAATTGAGAGCCAAAACGTACCACCGCCTGATTTTTGAATAAGCCCACCACAGATATTTCGCCCGCTCTTACGCTGTTTCCCGCAAAGAGCAAGGATAAAAAGAGCAATAAAAGAAAAAGAAAATAAAAACCGAAATGTGTTTTTGGGAGCACCCGCACAGCCTCACTAAAAAGAAAAACGACCCGACTCAAGGTGCTGACATCTGGCCGAGCATCCGCCCAAAAGGCGGCTCCTTTAAGTGTAGACTTTTTAATCTATGAGCCGCCGCTCATAATGTATATCCATGTTAAAACCAGTAGCGCGGCCAGAGAAAGTGAAGTTAACTTCCAAAATAACAATGGGTTACGCTCCAGAAGTGGAGCAGTACTCAGGGCAACAAAGGTAGCATTGGGCGTCTTTAAATCATAAATGAATTCTGAAACATCGTTGTAACGCATTGCTGGGTTGAGATTGACTGCTTTCTGTAGCGCCGCATCCATCCATACCGGCACGAGTGGATTAAAGTAGTAGGCGGGCAAATAATTGAGCTTGTGAAAGTCACGCAGCTGAGTGCAATCATCATATTTTTCACCATAGGGCCTGCAGCCCGTTAGCATTTCATAAACAATTACGCCGAGGGAGAACAAATCTGAACGCGCATCAGGCCGCTGCAGCGTATGATGCTCGGGAGCGGAATAGCTCGCGGTACCCAGAATTTTATCTCTCTGTATGGGGGCGGCGATTTCATCTATTCCTGCAGCGAAGCAGGAGCCAAAATCCACAACAATCGCCTTTTCGCCACCTTCAAGAATGATATTGCCGGGCTTTAAATCCTGATGCAGGGTGTCGCGACGATGAAAAGCGCGCAAGCCTCGCATTATCTGTTCGGCAATGTCCACCACCACTGGAATATCGGCATTTTTATTTTCTTCTATCCACTTTTCCAGTGTTGGGCCTTCTATATAATCCAGCACCCCATACAGAAAGTGACGCGGCCGATTGACATTAGCCGGCTTAAGAACATGTGGGTTATCAATGCGCTGGGCAACCCAGGACTCCAGAACAAATCGCTCAATATAGGCAAGGTCATCGACATAATTTACCGAAGGCGTTTTCATTACCAGGCGCTGCTGATTTTTATCCTCCAGGTCTTTTACCAGGTAGAGCTGACTGCGGTTACTGGCGTGAATTTGTTTTTCCACCAAGTAGCCATCCAGCTTTTGTCCGACTTCCAATGGAGGGGGGAAGGGTAGTTCGGTGAGCTTTTTGTAGGCTTGCACATCACCACTTTCGGGGAGGCGCTCCACATGCAATATCTGGCAGCTCAGATTGTCCTTACTGTTGTTGGCGAGAGCCAAGTGAATTAGCTCATCACATACACCTCGTTCACCTGAGCGATATCGACGCAAGGCTTCTGCCACTTCGCGACTTGAAACAAAATCGTGAATGCCATCGGTGCTGAGAAAAAAAACATCCCCCTCTTCTACATCCAGGTGGCGATAATCAATATCTACATTCAAGTCCATGCCCAGGGCACGAGACAGATAGCAAGTAGTGGCATTCACCTGCACAGAATGATCCGTGGTCAGGGGCTCTAGGGTATTGCCACGCAAGCGCACTATGCGCGAGTCGCCCACGTGAAATATAAAAGCACTACGGGATTTAATGATGAGTGAAGAAAAGGTGCACACATAACCTTTTTGAATATTGGCGAAATGCTGCCCCTGACCATATAACCAGCGGTTTAACGAGGTCAGTACCTTTTGACCCGCTGTTTTTACGCTCCAGGAATCAGGGCAACTGTAATAATCACTTAAAAAACCTTTCACCGCACACTCAGCCGCTTCCTTGCCTTTTTCTGCGGCGCTAACGCCATCGGCAATCACCGACGCAATCCCCTTAAAGGTCAAAGCTGAGTCTTCTGGCAAACGCAATCCAATACAGTCTTCATTCACCGCTTTTACGCCTGCTTCGGTACCTTGTTCTGCATGAATCAGGTATTGCGAATCCAGGTGCTGTACTTTATTCATATCACTGCATTCCATCATTACTTATCGTTTCATCTTATTATCGAGCGATCTCACCACATAGCGATTCGTCTTATTCTTATAACTACGCAGGATCCGAGCCATAAATGCCCCCTGCCAAAAGCCACCAAAAAGCGCTATAATGCCGCCCCCAATTGACCATCCAACGCAGCAAGAGGAAATTCTGGTGAGTTTGAATAGCGTGCCGCCTGGCAAAGATGTCCCTAACGATATTAATGTAATCATTGAGATCCCATCCCACAGCGACCCAATAAAGTACGAAGTTGATAAGGATTCCGGCGCTATTTTTGTCGATCGTTTCATGGGCACTGCCATGCACTACCCTTGCAACTACGGCTACGTTCCCGAAACACTTTCCGAAGATGGCGACCCCGTAGACGTTCTTGTGGTCACTCCGATTCCCCTCAACTGTGGCTCAGTTGTTCGCTGCCGCCCTGTGGGAATGCTGAAAATGACCGATGAGTCCGGTGTCGATGCGAAAATCATCGCCGTCCCCGTATCTAAGCTCACGCCGCTTTACGATAACATTGCCACTTATAATGATCTTCCCAGCACGCTCATCAATCAAATCTCTCACTTCTTTGAGCACTACAAAGACCTAGAAGCAGGCAAGTGGGTAAAAATTGACGGCTGGGTGGGCGCAGAAGAAGCCAAGCAGGAAATCCTTGATAGCATTCAGCGCTGCTTGGACGAAGAAAATAAAAAGTAAGAACCTAAGCAACTAATCCCACAAAAAAAGCCGACTTCATATGTCGGCTTTTTTTGTGGAGGCCTTTTATGTATCTAAAAGCCTCAAGAACAATGTGCTTAACCTTGCTGCATTAATGCTCTCAAGTCGATAATCGCTGCATTCGCTCTGGAAATATAGTTCGCCATAACCAAGGAATGATTAGCAAATAAACCAAAGCCGCCGCCATTCAAAATAACTGGGCTCATCACCATATCCTGAGTCGCCTCCAGCTCACGAATGATCTGATCAACACTGGCAACCGCATTCTTCTTTTCCAGTATGTCATGGAAATCCACTTTTATTGCCTTCAGCAGCTGAGCAAGCGCCCAAGCAGTTCCTCGTGCCTCAAAAAACACATCATCAATTTCATACCAAGGCGTTTTGACCTTAAAAGTAGACGCGCCGGGAGTAGACTGGGTCAATGCCTCTTCGCCCTTAGCCCCACGATCAAGATTTTCTCTGGTGGCATATACGCTTGCACTTAAACGCTGAGATGTACTTCCTAAACGGGTTTCCACATCCTGCAGCCAGTTACGCAAGTTATCAGCACGCGCATAAAATTGCGCGCTTGGCTTGTCGGTATCCAGCAGACGTTTCTGATACTTCTTGATGGAATCCATCGCGAGGCGGTATTCATCTTCCGAAGCAGGAAACATATAATGGCTCATACCCAGGTGGTAATAAGGCTCGGCTTTAGAAAGATCGACATCTTCAGTGGATTGAGACTGAGAGCGAGCAATATCCTTTCTCAGCGCACGACTCATATCCCTGATTTGAACCAACACACCCTTTTCCCATGCTGGCATATTATCCAGGAGGGAAAACGGCGGCAGAATGTCATTCGACATAAAGCCGCCACGCTTGTGCAGTAGTACATTTGTCATCTCAACAACAGTTTGTGTTGTCGCGTAGCCCACCACATTTTTATCTTTGGGCACAGGAAACATGCGGGGCTCAATGCTCACATATATCGCAACACCACTCATTACCAGGCCAAGAAGCAGCAACACTGCTATCAGCAGCATACCGCGAGCGGTGCTTTTCTTCTCATTGGAGGAGGGCCCGCGAACACCGGCCACCTGATCTTTTAACGCTTCACTTAACTCGGTCATAGCTTACACACTTGGAATTATTTGGGATGTTCTGAATGCAGGAAGTGCCATACAATACTTTTTAGTAGCAGGAATTATTATGCGGCATGCACCGCTTGCTCAGCTGCAAAAGGATAGTACCACACAGTGGAATTTCATCCACCTTTTACACGCTAGCTAATGATACACCCTAATTGTGCGCCTGCTTGCGGACTGCACCAATCGCGTGCTCTATACTCTCCTTTTAGGCACCCCTCACAGGGAACTTCCATTATCGCTTCTACTCTAACCCTACCTACCCAAGCAAGTCGGACTCAGGCCACTCAGGAAACCGTCAATATCATGCCTCATTGCCCCCACCTTAAAGCTCTACGGCTGCTTCTTTTTACCCTGCTATTCGCTCCTTTGCTTTCTTTCGCCGGCGGCGCGGGCCTCATCACCCAGAACAGTGTTTTTTCCAATGAGCCTGAATATCTGGATGTTGATGAAGCCTTCATTCTCAATGTCTCTCGCAACCAAGAACAAGTTACAGTGAGCTGGATCGTCGCAAAAGGATATTATCTTTACCGTGAGCGATTTAGTTTTTCCATTGAGCCAAGCAACACGGGAGTTTCGCTCTCTGAAATTACCTACCCTTATAAAGGAAAGATGAAAGATGACCCCGCCTTTGGCCTGGTGGAGGTTTACAACAAGGATATCGAAGTCACCTTTTCGCTGCTTGGACAAAGCACAGGTAAGCTTGAGCTGGTAGTGGGCTACCAAGGCTGCGCGGACGCGGGCTTGTGTTACCCGCCACAGATTAGACGCTTCCCCCTTGCGCAGGCTGGCGACACAACACAAACACCCATTCCAAGCGCAGGCGCGCCCGCAAGCCCCTCCTCATCCGATACAAAAAACGGCCTCGCGACACAACTTATGGAGGGCAACTTATTTTTCAGCTTGCTTACTCTATACCTGCTTGGCCTTGGGTTAGCGTTTACACCCTGCGTGCTGCCCATGGTGCCGATACTCTCAAGCATCATTGCGGGCCAGAATGAAACCTTAAGCGCCCGCAAGGGTTTTATCCTTTCTTCTACCTACGTATTAGCCATGGCGCTGACCTACGCCGCTGCGGGGGTTTTGATTGGCTATTTTGGTGCCAAGGCCAACCTACAGATGTATTTACAGCAACCAGCCGTACTGGGTACCTTTGCCTTGGTCTTCGTGCTCTTATCCCTTTCCATGTTTGGCTTTTATGAAATTCAGCTACCGAGCTTTTTACGAGATAGACTCGACCGACTGAACCAAAAACAAGCCGGTGGCAATTTGATCGGTGTCGCCATCATGGGAGCGCTGTCTGCCCTAGTGGTTTCACCCTGCGTTTCCGCACCGCTTATTGGCGTTTTAACCTATATCAGCGCCACCGGAGACGCTTTTCTTGGGGGTGGCGCACTGTTCAGCCTCGCCATGGGCATGGGCACGCCGCTACTGGTCATCGGCGCTGGCGGCGGCAGCTTGATTCCCAAAGCGGGCGGCTGGATGGATGCGGTTAAAGCCGTATTTGGCGTATTGTTGCTTGCCGTTGCTATTTGGATGCTGGAGCGCGTGCTTCCCGGCCCACTTACCCTGGCGCTTTGGGCCGCCCTGCTGATCGTGTCCGCTGTTTATTTAAAAGCCTTAGATAGGGTTGAAACCGGCTGGCAAAAGCTATGGAAAGGCTTGGGGCTTATTATGCTTATTTATGGCACCTTACTTCTCATCGGAGCGGTAAGCGGGCAGTCCGACCCATTGAAGCCACTTCAAGCTCGGCAAGTATCAACAAACTCTCCAGCTGAAAGCCACAGTACGCTATTTCAACCCATTAAAAACCTCGATGAGCTTAATGCCGCTCTTGCCAGCGCGAAACTTCAGGGCCGCAGTGTTATGCTCGATTTTTATGCTGACTGGTGTATTTCCTGCAAAATAATGGAGCGGCAAACATTCAGTGCCCCAGAAGTACAAGCAGTACTCGCCAATACACTACTGCTGCAAGCGGATATATCCGATCTCACCGACGAAGGGCAAGCCATGCTGGATCACTATGGACTTTTCGGCCTGCCAAGCATCTTATTCTGGTCACCCGCAGGTGAGGAGCAAAAAGAAGCGCGCGTCCAGGGGGAGATGCATGCAGAAGAGTTTGAGGCGCACCTGTTAGAAAAAGTTCAGCTTTAACCTAGAAACCTCAGCTGGATGCGAAAAAGATGTGCAAGATATTGCCGTGCAAAGGAGATTTTCAAAATTCGTGTTCACCTTATTGGTGATGAGAACTTTTTAAAATTTTCTTGGTGCGGCAAGAGCTTGTGCAGGGTTTCGTACTCCAGTTGCGGTTTCTAGGTTTAAACCTTTCCCCCCAAGAGAGATATGACAGCGTGTCATCAAGTGGCTATAGTGATCGCAAATCGCTAAATAATAGAGACCAAACATGGCTTCCATTCTTGTACTTCATGGCCCCAACCTCAATTTATTAGGCAGCCGTGAGCCTGGGGTCTATGGCACAGACACCCTCAATGATATTAATAGCCAGCTTAACCAACTCGCCCAGGATAAAGGCCACCACCTGCAATCCTTGCAGAGTAATGCAGAGTACGAACTTATTGAGCGAATTCACGATGCACGGCATGAGGGGATCGACTACATCGTTATCAACCCTGCAGCGTTTACGCATACCAGCGTTGCTCTGCGCGATGCATTGCTCGCTGTGGATATTCCTTTTTACGAAGTCCACCTTTCTAATGTGTATGCCCGCGAGCCGTTTCGCCATCACTCCTATTTTTCTGACAAAGCCATTGCGGTGATATCCGGGCTAGGCGCTTTTGGCTATCAAGCCGCCCTGCTAGCCATCTTCGATACACATAAATCACACTAAGCTCATTACAGGATAAAGAATTTGCCCTGGTTACAAATCATATTTGAAGCAAGCACTGAACAAATCACTCAACTCGAAGATGCACTGCCAGAACTGGGAGCCGTCGCTGTCACGCTCGAAGACAACGCCGACCAACCACTTTACGAGCCCCCACTAGGAACCAGACCCCTGTGGCAAAATACACGCGTGATTGGGCTGTTCGAAACCAGTGCCGACATGGATCTGGTACGCGAGCTGCTAAAACCTCAATTTAAAGATGGACTCCCCCCTTCTCGCGTAGAAATCCTTGAAGACCAGAACTGGGAACAAGCGTGGATAGAGCGCTTTCAACCCATGCCCATGGGCAAGCGACTGTGGATCTGCCCAAGCTGGCGCGAACCCCCCGAGCCAGAAGCCGTGAATGTACTGCTCGACCCAGGCTTAGCCTTCGGCACCGGTACCCACCCCACGACTGCCTTGTGCCTGAAATGGCTCGACGCAGCCGGCCTCGAAGGGAAAGTATTAATTGATTATGGATGTGGCTCAGGAATACTGGCCATTGCCGCCTGTTTACTCGGCTGTGAAAAAGTATGGGCCGTAGACAATGACCCGCAAGCACTCATCGCCTGCAAGGACAACGCAGAAAAAAATGCCGTTGCGGATAAAATCCACATCGCAAGTCCCGAAGTTTTCACCCGGGACTTTATCGGCAAAGCAGATATTATCACTGCTAACATCCTCGCTGGCCCACTGCAGCAGCTGGCACCCACACTGACGCGGTTGCTCTCTTTACAAGGACACCTAGTTCTTTCCGGCATCCTCCATGCCCAGCAAAATGCCGTGAAGCAAGCCTACGAAACACAAATAAGCTTCCAACCCAGCACGCAGTGTGAAGAATGGATTCGCCTGGATGGTCAGCGTTTTAAATAATGCCATAAACAATTAATTAACGATGAGAGCTTTCCAATCCGCCAACAGTGGGCTATTTTTTCTTATAACACGCAACAAAAGGGGCGCTCGTTCGTAGCCCTTGAGGCAGCACCATCGGATACCAAACGAAATTTCACTCTACACCCATTGACCAAAATACTACATGAGCAGAGCGCGCCAAACTCAATGCCCTAGCTGTGGCAGTACATTTCAGGTCAACCATGAACAACTTGAGGTCGCAAGTGGGACGGTGCGTTGTGGCAACTGCCTGAATGTATTCCAGGCCGACGACTACTTCGTTGACGAGGAAGCGGAGAGCCCTCCGACTATCACTGCCACCAGCAACCTTTACGAAACAGCAGAGCTTGGTCCAGATGATAATGTAGACGAATCCTGGGCCCTTGAGCTGCTAAAAGAACTCGAAGATGAACCTGAGATAGAAGCCGCCACCAAGCAGGCCATCGCTGCTTATCCGAACTTAACGGAAAAGCACACTGAAACAGCTCCATCAGAGCCTACTCTACCCACGCTCAATACTGAAGAAGACGAGAAAGAGCGAAAAGACGAACTGAGCGATACATTTCAAAACATCGATCAATGGACCTCCAAAGCCACTCACGACCAATTTGGTGACTTCAACGAAACACACGGCGCCGAGGCTGACAGCGAAAATACAAACGGCCCAGAAAATGAGGAGTGGGCCAAAAAGATACTAGAGAACGATGAATCAGACCAGACTGATAATCCCAACCAAGAAGAAACTGAACCGGCTCCCAGCAAAGAGAATAAACAGAACACTCCCTCAACGGATAAACCTCCTTCCGACCCCTTTGGCGTTGGCGAAGAGCTTAAAGAATTTGCAAACAAGTCTGACAAGCCCGCCATAAGTCTGGATGCCAAAGAGGTCATCGCCACCATCGAACTGGAACCCGTTGAGCTGGATCTCAACAGTCACGGAAAAAAGAAAGCGTTTCGATTTATTGGAGAAGCCTTACTGGTTTTGCTGGCAAGCCTAGTGCTTGTAACGCAATACCTGACCTATAACTTTGATTCGCTCAGCAAAGACCCTCAGCTTCGCCCGTGGTATAAAAGAGCCTGCTCCACCCTGAATTGCACCCTGCCCCAGCAGTCGGATATTGCCAAAATCAAAGGGGGAAACCTGGTGGTGAGAACCCACCCTGATATCCCTGACGCCCTACTTGTGGACATCGTCATAACAAATCACGCCCCTTTTTCGCAAAAACTCCCCCTGCTAGAGCTGACGTTCTCTGATATTAACGGTTTTCCCGTAGCTGGACGAAGGTTTAAACCATCCGAATACCTCTCGGGCGCACTTCTTAAACTAAAAACCCTACCCGCCAATACGCCCTTGCACCTTTCTCTCTCTATCTTCGATCCGGGAGATGAAGCTATTAACTATCACATCAGTTTTCATGAAAGGAAATAGCACGCAACGCAACCTTAGACCAATCAAACTGATCATTCTTCATTCATTTCTAGAATTCAGGTATTATGCGCCCTTAATGTAAATACCCTGCCAGAACAGGCAGCGGCCCCGCCACTCCAGAAACATATTTTCATACAGCCCTTTCTGAGAATACCTTGCCCATAACACCCGATAAATCCAAAACCACTTTCTCTATTGGCCCCTATGAAATTCAAGGGCAGGTCGTGCTTGCTCCTATGGCTGGTGTCACAGACCTGCCTTTTCGCAACCTGTGCCGCGAATTCGGGGCAGGCCTGGCCGTAAGCGAGATGGTATCCAGTGACGCCAGCTTGAGACACACCCGCAAATCTCGGCTGCGCATTCAACATGAAGGAGAGCGCTCACCAAAGTCCATACAAATTGTTGGCACAGACCCGAAACAGCTTGCCGAGGCAGCGCAATACAATGTTGATCTGGGTGCTGAAATTATCGATATCAATATGGGCTGCCCAGCCAAAAAGGTATGCAAAAAACTCGCTGGCTCTGCACTGATGAAAGATGAAAAGCTGGTGGAAGAAATTCTTCAGGCAGTGGTAAAAGCCGTGCCCGTCCCGGTGACGCTTAAAATTCGTACTGGCTGGAGCCCAGAACAGCGCAACGCAACACAAATTGCCCGAATTGCCGAAGGCTGCGGCATTCAAGCCCTCGCGGTGCATGGACGCACCCGCGCGTGCCGTTTTAATGGTGAAGCAGAGTATGCTACCATCCAGCAAGTTAGCAAGGCCGTTAGCATTCCAGTCATCGCTAACGGAGATATTTCCAGCCCAGAAAAAGCCAAAAAAGTGCTAGACCAAAGCGGAGCAAGGTGTATCATGATAGGCCGTGGCGCCCAAGGACGGCCGTGGATATTCCAAGAAATTAATGATTACCTTGAAAAAGGGATGTTATCTCCACCGCCCGCACTCACTGAGCAACAACGAGCCGTTCTCGAGCACCTACAACAAATACACCATTTTTACGGCGAAAACTGCGGCATCAAGATTGCGAGAAAACATATCGCATGGTACACAAGCATGCTGCCGCAGGGCCTGGCCTTCCGGCAGCAGTTTAATGGACTTAATTCGGTTAAAGAACAAATAAGCAGCGTTCAACACTACTATGAACGGCTTATCCAGCAGGAGATAAACGCGGCATGAACGACACCACCCAAAATCCAAACAAGCTAAACGAGCGCTCCAGTTTCGAAGCAAGCGACTCCGAGGGAGGCAGCCTCACTCTAAGAGATAATGTCTCCCAGGCGATGGACAGCTATTTCAACCTGCTTGATGGCTCAGACGTTACCGATGTATACCGCCTCGTAATGAGCGAAGTGGAAGCCCCACTGCTAGAGTCAGTACTGAAATATACCCGAGGAAACCAAACTAAAGCAGCAGAAGTGATGGGCCTCAACCGTGGCACACTCAGAAAAAAGCTCAAAATCTACGGCTTGCTATAGAGCAGCGCCTTAAAACTACTGCAAACCCCCTCTGGATAGATTAAAATATCACCAAAATGGGCAGGATCTTCCCCTGCCCATTTTAGTTTGTAGCATTTGCTCGCGATTTTTCCAGCCTGCATACGAAAAACCTGAACTCAGCTCAAAGCCCTTTCACCCCTCTTAAAATATTCTTTAAAACTATGGCGAATAAAATTCAACGCGCCCTAATCAGCGTTTCCGACAAGACAGCTCTTATCCCTTTTGCCCAGGCACTACAGGAAAGAGGCATCGAAATACTCTCAACCGGTGGCACCTTTCGCCTTCTCAGCGAAAATAACATCCCCGCCACCGAAGTATCGGACTATACCCAGTTTCCGGAAATGATGGACGGCCGGGTTAAAACCCTGCATCCCAAAGTGCACGGCGGCATACTCGCCCGTCGCGGTATCGATGAAGCCGCAATGGATAGCCAAAACATCAAACCCATCGACCTGGTGGTTGTTAACCTCTACCCCTTCCAGGCGACCGTATCCAAACCAGACTGTGACTTGGCTACTGCCATAGAGAATATCGACATTGGTGGCCCAACCATGGTGCGCGCCGCAGCCAAAAATCACGCTTTTGTCACCATCCTTGTTAACACTCAAGATTACGATGTTTTCCTGAATGAACTGGATAATAACGATAGCTGCATCAGCGATCAAAGCCGCTTCCGCTTTGCTCGCAAGGCCTTTGAACACACAGCACAATATGACGGAGCCATAGCCGATTACCTGGGGCGATTACAGCCCAGCGATGCCAGCCCTGATAGCTGGGAAAAAGGCGAATTTCCCACCACCTTTAACCGCCAGTTCAGCAAAGTACAAGAGATGCGCTACGGCGAAAACCCACACCAGAAAGCAGCCTTTTATCGCGCATCAGACGCACCGCAGGGCAGTGTTGCCTCAGCAGAGCAAATCCAGGGCAAAGAACTCTCCTATAACAATGTCGCCGATACCGATGCAGCGTTGGAATGCGTTAAATCCTTTCAAGAACCCAGCTGCGTCATCGTCAAACACGCAAACCCCTGCGGCGTAGCAACGGGAACAGATATCCTGAGCGCCTACGAGCGAGCATTCCAAACAGACCCCACTTCTGCATTTGGCGGTATCATTGCGTTTAATCGCCCCCTGACTCAGGCCACCGCGAAAAGCATTATCGACAAGCAGTTTGTGGAAGTTATCATAGCCCCCTCCATAGATGAAGAGGCGCAAGAAACCCTTAGCCAAAAAGCCAATATCCGCGTGCTACGCTGCGGCGAGTGGGAAGGCAGCAGCACAGATTACGATTATAAACGTGTCAATGGCGGCCTACTGGTACAAGATTTCGATCTCGGCAGCATATCCCAGAGCGAGTTAAAGCAAGCGAGTAAGCGCGCGCCAACTGAAAAAGAACTGGAAGACCTGCTCTTCGCATGGAAGGTCGCCAAATACGTCAAATCTAATGCCATTATTTATGCGCGTGACAAACAAACCATCGGCATCGGCGCCGGACAGATGAGCCGCGTATACAGCGCCAAAATTGCAGGCATTAAAGCCAGCGATGAAAACCTCCAGGTGCCCGGCTCGGTAATGGCTTCCGATGCATTCTTCCCCTTCCGTGACGGTATTGATGCGGCGGCGGAAGCAGGCATTCGCGCCATCATTCAACCCGGTGGCTCAATTCGTGATGAAGAAGTTATCGCCGCTGCGGATGAAGCAGACATCGCCATGGTCTTCACCGGTATGCGCCACTTCCGTCACTAGCCCCTAAACGATTAGAGGAAGCACTATGAAAATATTGGTTGTAGGCGGCGGTGGTCGCGAACACGCTCTGGCCTGGAAAATTGCCCAGGATGCAAACGTAGAAACGGTTTTTGTCGCGCCCGGTAACGGTGGCACAGCTTTGGAACCCAAGCTGGAAAACCTTGCCATTCAAGCAGATGACATTGATGCACTGGTGGATTTCGCTAAGCAGAATCACATCCATCTGACCCTTATTGGCCCCGAGGCCCCGCTGGTGGCAGGTATTGTGGACCGCTTCCAGGAAAACCAACTGCGCTGCTTTGGGCCAAGCCAGGGTGCCGCGCAACTGGAAGGCTCCAAAGCCTTCACCAAAGACTTTTTAGCTCGGCACAACATCCCCACCGCCGCCTATCAAAACTTCACCGACCTAAAGCAAGCCATCGCCTATATCAAAGAGCGTGGCGCTCCCATAGTAGTAAAAGCAGATGGCCTAGCCGCAGGCAAAGGGGTTATTCTGGCAGAAACCGAAGAGCAAGCCATCGCGGCCGTCGAAGACATGCTAGCCGGCAATGCCTTTGGTGATGCAGGGCACCGTGTCGTTATCGAAGATTTTCTTATTGGCGAAGAAGCCAGCTTTATCTGCATGGTGGACGGCAAAAATATTCTGACTCTTGCCACATCTCAGGACCATAAAGCACGTGACGAAGGCGACAAAGGCCCGAATACCGGCGGCATGGGCGCATACTCACCCGCCCCTGTGGTCACTAATGAAATTCATCAACGCATCATGGATGAAGTCATCATTCCCACCGTCAAAGGCATGGAGAAAGAAGGCCACCCCTATACGGGCTTCCTGTACGCAGGGATCATGATCGACCAAAACGGCACACCTCTGGTACTTGAGTACAACTGCCGTTTTGGCGACCCGGAAACCCAACCCATCATGATGCGCTTACAGAGCAGTCTGGTGTCCCTCTGCGACGCAGCCCTAGACAAAAAGCTGGATCAAGCCCAGGCAGACTGGGACCAACGAGCAGCCGTGGGCATTGTTCTCGCTGCGGGTGGCTATCCAGGCAGTTATAACAAAGGCGATATTATTAGCGGCCTTCCCAAACCGGAAGATGAAACCACTGAAAACAATGCCAAAGTATTCCATGCAGGCACCCGTCTTGATGCCAATGGCAATATTTGTACACAAGGCGGCCGCGTACTGTGTGCAACCGCACTTGGCAACTCTGTCACCGAAGCCCAGGCAAATGCCTATGCTTTGGCTGATAGAATCCAGTGGGATAATATCTACTATCGAAGAGATATAGGCCATCGCGCAATCGCGCGAGAAAACTCACAGTAATAAACCTAAACAAGCTCTGATTAAACCTAGAAACCGCAGCATATGTTGAATACTCTGCTTATGCTGCTTTTCCACACCAGCCTCCCACCCTACCCGTTACCCGCCCCTACTTACTCAAAACCAGCCCCTGTTTTTTAGAGAAGCCCGACCAAAGCGTTTGCGAATCACCCATTTAGGCCTAGAATTGTAAAAGTAAGGGTGAGCCACATCACTTCGAGCGCCGATTTGCACAAGCTAAGCAAACTTACTAAAGCGCAGCTATTGAAAAAACAAAAACTATTGAAGCGATACTTACGACCTAAGAGCGAATAAAAAGCATGCGCCGTTACGCACTTAATATCCCCGTTTCAACAGCCGTCATTATTGGCCTGCTGGTTTCTGCTGTCGTATTTATCAACGTAAAACACCGCGAAGAACAAGAACTCAGGCAGAAATTCAACAATATCGCTTTTAATATATCTAAAGACCTAGAGAAAGAAGTAAATACCCAGCTATATACCCTGAGCTCTCTCTCCACGCTTTTTAAAACCGCCGAGTTTGTGGATCGCTATGAATTTTATGCTTTGGCAACACCGCTCTATAAAAGATCCACTGTTTTTAAAGCCATAGCGTGGATCCCCATTGTTTCATCCGCAGAACAGGCCCGCTACGAATCTTTTGCTAAGCTTGATGGATTTTCTGATTTTCAATTTTTTGAAAAAAACGCTACAGGGGAACGAATTCCCGCTGCAGATAGAGATGTTTATTACCCGACCTTTTACCTTGAACCCTATCAGGGTAATGAGGTTGCGCTGGGTTATGATTTAGGGTCTGAAAGCTCCCGCCTCGCGGCAATTAACGAAGCCTTAAAAAGCAAATCAACCTCCGCAAGCAGCCCCGTTACCTTAATTCAAGGAGACCATTCCAGGCCGGCCACGCTGATATTTACTCCTATATCTAAAAAAGAAAAGCCCAGTTCACCAAGGCAGAGCATTAGCGGATTCATTGTTGGCGTGATCGAAGTCAACCGACTACTTAGCAACATATCGCCAAGCATATACAGCAACGCCTCAACATTTAAAAATATCAATATCACCCTTTTTGAAACAAGTAACCGCGAAAACCGCGTTTTTATCAGCTCTAAAAACCATCCAAAACTAGTAACGCCCTCCTATAAAAAAAATACTAGAGCTACCATGAGGAATACTCAGAAAATACAAATAGCAAACAAAACATGGGAAGTTGTCACTTCAGTTAACCACTATAAATATTTTTTCTTACCAAATCTAAATCCGCTTTATGCCGCAGGCATTTCGATGCTGTTTTTTATAACGTTTATATTTTACCTTATCTTATTACGGAAACAGAAAGATCATGCTGAAAATAATTTAAAAGAAAAAACAGCCTCTTTAATTTCAAGCGAAAAAAGACTGCAAGCGGCTGTAGAAAACATCGCAGATGGGCTAATCACAGTCGATAACAAGGGTCGCATTCAATCATTCAACAGCGCTACAGAAAGAATATTCGGGTATAGCCAAACGCAGGCTATTGGCAAAAATGTAAGTTTTCTTATGCCAGAAGCTTTTAAGCTAAAGCACGACTCTTATATCAAAAAATATTCCGAAACCGGAAAAAAGAAAATCATCGACGCTGGCCGAGAAGTAGAAGGCTTAAAATCCGATGGAACACTAGTTTCCATCGAGCTCTCAGTTTCAGAAATCACTATTGACGACCAAACTGTTTTTACCGGCATCATCAGAGACATTACTGAATATAAAAAGCTGGAAAGAATGAAAAATGAGTTTATATCTACCATTAGCCACGAACTGCGCACCCCTCTCACCTCCATTAGAGGTGCTCTAAGCATCATCATTAATAAAAGCCAAGATGATCTTTCTGACAAGAGCAAAAGGATGCTCGCAACTGCGGAAAAAAACATCCTGCGTCTTGGGCAGTTAATTAACGGCATTCTTGATATGGAAAAGCTTGATGCTGGCATGCTTTCCTTTAAGGAAGTCATCTTACATGCTGATGCTATCGCTAAAACTGCGATAGAGGCTAGCGAAGCTTATGCAAAAACATACCATATCACCCTGAGCATCCAATGCCAGTCTCCAGACTTAATGATTTTGGGTGATGAAGGTCGGCTTTTACAAGTTCTTGCTAATTTACTATCAAATGCAATCAAATTTTCACCAGCAGAGTCTCAAGTAAGAATAGAAGTATCACATTCAGACACCATGGTGCGATTTACAGTGTTTGATCAAGGAGAGGGCGTATCAGAAACCTTTCGCCCTTATATTTTTGAACGTTTCTCCCAAGCGGATGACTCAGATACACGAGAGCGCGGAGGAACAGGTTTGGGGCTCAATATTAGCCGCGCCATTGTCGAAAAACATAAAGGCAAAATAAACTTCTACCGGACAGCGAAGAACGAAACTGCCTTTTATTTTGAAATCCCCATTTTTTCACCCAAATAAGGGTATCTCTAAAAATTAGAATTTTTATTCGAGAGCAGGAAAGCACCGCAAAGAAACCTGCTTGACGCCATGGATGAAGGGGGTACGGTTCCATGGAAGGAACCGGTAGAGCCGAGTCGGGAACAGAGGCCGAGAACGAAGCAGGAAGCCAAAGCCGAATGTACAAAGCTTACATGAGGAGTTGAGTACGGAGCTGGCGTCGCTATCGGGTAAAAAAACAATATTTAGAGATGCCCATAAGTCAAAAGGAGGCATTTATGAGCAACAATATTCGACTGCTCTACGTCGAGGATGAAGCGGATATTATTGAAATTGCAGAGTGTGCCCTTGAAGATGAGGGTTTTGATCTATTATTTTGCAGCTCAGGTTCGGAAGCAGTAGAAAAAGCAGCGGAATTTTCACCCGACATTATATTATTAGACGTTATGATGTCAGGCATGGATGGCCCGACAACATTGGAAAACCTCAGAAAAACATCTGGTTTGGAGAGTACTCCTGCATTATTTCTGACCGCAAAAGTACAGCCTCAAGAGGTTGATGCACTTTTAGCGCTGGGAGCAAAGAAGGTCATAGCTAAACCCTTTGATGTAATGACCTTGGCTGATCAGATAAAAGATGCGCTATAGTTAATATTCACTACTATTTATTTCCGCCACCGCGGGTTTATCAAGGAGGACATTTTGCCTAGAGTCATTCTTATCATCTCATTATTAATCCTCACTGGATGCGCATCCGCACCAAGCTGGCCGCCAAAAGAAAATGCCATCATCTATGGTTTATCCCACGATGCCACCATGCGAAAAATCATGACACATTGCAGCAGCCAACAGCCTTTGCTTAAGGATAAAGCCTGGGCAGCGCAGAAGAACTGGTGGAAACGTAACGGGCTGTTTATCGAAGCGGCAGACTATGGTTTTTCTTATAATCTGTTGACGCTCAATGGGGACAGGCAAGAAACCAGCGCTCGTTACGCAATGGCCCTCGCACTCGAAGTGGAGAAAACAGCCGATTCAAGGGCTAAAATCGTAACAACCTCCAAAGACCCAATAACCTGCGCGAAGGTTATTGGGGAATATAATGAGGGCTCCAGAGATTTAAATAAAAATTCTGAATTCCATCCAACCCTCACCGCCTTGTACCAAACAAGAAAAACCCAAGGAGATGACCTTCTTCTCAAACAAGCGCAAGTTGCAAAGAAAAGCGGCAAAAGATTTTCCCGCAGCAGCATTACAGTTGAGCGCTTGATAAATAGAACAGTTTGCCCAAGAGCAAAAGTAAATACACTCAAGTCAAACTGGCCAACCGAAATTTTTGAAGCCATTTGCCCGGATAAAAGCTACGCCCTGGTTTCCTGCGAGTGGGGTAACTGCAAAGTGCGCTAATACTATAACGCACTCCGATCAGCAGCGAATGCGACGGTTGCATTCGCTGCTGAGAGAGTTAAATCATAGCGACCGCAAAACATCATTTTTAATATCGGCCAAGTCATAAATGCCGCTATCTAACACCCAACCACACACTAGGCCCGCAGGTGTGACATCAAAAGCCGGGTTATACGCGCCCGCCTTGTGGGGGCTCCAGCATACTTCCCCAAAACTGCCCTTCACCCCGGTAACTTCTGTTTTTGCCCTTTGCTCAATTGGAATAAATTTACCACTTTCACAATTCACATCCACCGTTGTATGGGGTGCCACCACATAAAAGGGTATATCGTGAAAGTGGGCAAGCACCGCAAGATTATAGGTGCCCACTTTATTGGCAAAATCCCCATTGGCTGCGATACGGTCTGAGCCGACAAAGATCTTATCCACCTTGCCCGCCTGCATTAAAGAAGCCGCCATGTTGTCACAGATAATCTGATAGGGAACACCTGCTTGCTCCATTTCCCAAGCCGTTAACCGACCACCCTGAAGCAGTGGACGGGTCTCATCCACCCAGACAGAAACCCCTTCACGAATTCGGCACGCTTCGGTAATAACTCCGATAGCCGTTCCCACTCCCACCGTGGCAAGGCTACCTGCATTACAGTGGGTTAGCAGGCGATCATCATTTTCCACCAAGGCTGCACCAAAGCTCGCCATAGCATTACACAGGGCCTGATCTTGCTCGAACAAGCCTTCCGCGCACGCGATGGCTGCCTCACGCCAATTTTCCTCCTTTAGCGCTTCGGCCATGCGGTCCATGCAATACATTAGGTTCACGGCGGTGGGTCTGGCTTGCCGCAATCTGGCCACACTTTCCAACAGGCTTTTTTGTGAGTGCTGCTGCTCTACCAAGTGCGCCACCAATAAAGCCGCGCCAATGCCAATTAAGGGCGCACCACGAATCTGCAAGGCCTGAATCATCGCCTCCATCATTTCCACGGTATGGCATTCCAACCAGGTTTCTTGATGGGGTAGAAGGTGTTGATCCAGAACAAATAGCTGGCCTGATTCATAACGCAAAGCAGTGGAGCTGAGTTTTTTCATAGTCCTGTCTTTTGTCAAATATCAAAATTACATTTATGTGGGATAATAAGGGCTCAATCATTTTCAGAGTCCAGCAGCCATTGGCCACCGATACAGCACCCTTGCTCAGCGTACTTAATCACTACCATCAGCGGCTAGAAAATCTGTTTCTCTGCCAGCAAGAAGCCCTCGTCGAGCAGCGCTTTGAGCTGGCAAGCCAGCTTCTCTCTCACTACCAGGCGTTATTATCCGCCCATATTCAGCTAGAAAACAGTTTGCTATTACCTTTGCATGAGAAAGTAGAAAAACCACGCTGGGCAAGCTCCTTATACCTACGAGAACACGAGAAGATACTCACCCTCGTATCTCGCGCCAAAGAGAAGCTTGACGCAGCACAGTCAGAAGAAGGACGCTCACCGCGACGCGGGGCTATTGCACTGCTGGATTACCAGCGCACCATAAAGGGTGTATTGGAACACCATGAGCAGAGGGAAGAACAAGGGCTTGTTCCTGAGCTATCTGCAATGCTTGACCTCTCGGAGGAGATCAAACTGGCAGCGCAGCTTGAAGCGTTATGGCAGCAAAGTTTTGCCGAAAGACAAGACGCCCTAAACGCCCTGCTGACTCAGCTTGATTTAGACGGCCTCTCGTACACAACGAAACTGTAGTCGTATTCATTCGGCGGCTGTGCTGGAAAGTCCTCTCTGGCAATGGGCAGCCAGTCATTTTCATTAAATTCAGGGAAGTAAGCATCCCCTTCCACATCCTGATGCACCTTTGTGAGGTACATTCTGTCTACCTCAGGCAGCATTAGACCGTAAATTTCTGCGCCGCCAATCACCACGGCTTCTTCTCCGCCCTCAATCAGCAGAAGGCTTTCAGCACGGGCCTTAGCGCTTTTTATATCGTGAACGATATGGCAACCGGGATATTCATAGCTCTCATCGCGGGTAATTATAATGTGTGGCCTCCCTGGCAGGGGCTTACCCAAGGATTCGAAGGTCTTGCGCCCCATAATCAGGGGTTTGCCCATGGTGACCCGTTTGAAATATTTCAGATCCTCCGGCAGATACCAAGGCAGTTTATTATTCCGCCCAATGACTCGGTTTTGAGCCATCGCGGCAATAAGGGAAAGCTTCATAGTTAAATCCTTATGCCGTGTTATACCGCAACCGGTGCAGAAATATGGGGGTGGTGCTCATAATCTTCCAGCACAAAATCCTCGAACTTGAAATCGAAAATGGAGGACTGCTCACCGTTTATTTTCATGGTGGGCAGTTGGTAAGGCGTGCGTGCCAACTGGGTTTCTGTCTGCTCAAGATGATTAAGATAAAGGTGCGCATCACCAAAGGTATGAACAAAATCACCCGGCTGCAGCCCCGTTACCTTGGCCATCATCATGGTCAGAAGGGCATAAGAGGCGATATTGAATGGCACGCCGAGAAAAATATCCGCACTGCGCTGATAAAGCTGACAAGAAAGTTTTCCATCGGCCACATAAAACTGAAACAGAGTATGGCAGGGTGGCAAAGCCATGTTTTCCACATCTGCAACATTCCATGCGCTGACGATAAGACGACGGCTATCTGGGTTGGTTCTAATCGCCTCTTCGAGCTGTTTGATCTGATCGATTTTTTCGCCATCTGCACTCGGCCAGGAGCGCCACTGGTGGCCATACACCGGGCCTAATTCACCCTTCTCGTCTGCCCATTCATCCCAAATGCGCACGCCATTTTCCTTCAAGTAACGAATGTTGGTATCACCCTGCAGAAACCACAACAATTCGTGAATCACTGATTTCAGGTGAATTTTCTTGGTGGTCACTAAAGGGAAACCTTCGCTCAAATCAAAACGCATTTGATGCCCGAAAATACTGACCGTTCCTGTGCCGGTGCGGTCTTCCTTGCGAATACCCTGGTCTCTCACCAGACGCATTAGTTCCAGATATTGTTTCATTGTGCGCTTCCCTTATTTCCGTGGCGATAAGCCCATACCATAATCATAAAACCCGCCAAAATCATCGGTGTACTTAGTGCCTGCCCCATGGTTAACCAATTAAAAGCCACATAATTCAAATGCGCATCGGGCTGACGAAAAAATTCTACAAAAAAGCGAAAACAACCGTAGCCGATCAAGCCTAAGCCCGTTACCGCAAAGCGAGGCCGTGGTTTCGCGCTATACCAAAATACAATGACAAAAAGCAGTAAACCTTCGAGTAGCATTTGATAGAGCTGCGAAGGATGGCGCGGCTGTTGATCCACATGAGGGAAAACCATGGCCCAAGGAATATCTGCAGTAGTCACCCTGCCCCATAGCTCACCGCCGATAAAGTTCCCCATACGACCCGCCGCCAGGCCAAGAGGTACGATGGGTGCCACAAAGTCCAGCACATCAAAAGGATGCTTACCCTCCTTGCGACTAAAAAGCACCAGAGCAGTTACCACACCGAGGAAGCCACCGTGAAACGACATTCCGCCTTCCCACACTTTAAACAACCAGAGGGGCTCGTCGAGGAAACGATCGAAGTGATAAAAAAACACATAACCCAGCCGACCACCCAACACCACGCCCATGGCACCGTAGAAGATTAGATCCCCGATTTGATCTTTGTTCCAAGCACCGCCCATCACTTTCGCTCGATAGGTGGCCACAGCCCAAGCCAGACTAAATGCCAAAAGATACATCAAGCCATACCAGTGTATTTTCACTGGGCCAAGCTCTAGGGCTATAGGGTTAATATCAGGGTAAACCAGCATGTTATCTCCTACCGTAATTCCTATTCATACTAAAACGCCGCCGCTAGCTACCAAGCGAAGCCCTATAACGAGCAGCAACAAGGCAAAGATTTTTTTCAAGGTACTTGCGGATACTTGATGCGCCCAACGGGCACCGAGAATTGCAAACAAGGTGCTGCTTAGCACAATCCCCAAAAACGCTGGCAAATAAATATAACCAAAACTCAATGCGGGTAATTGCGCCTGCCCCCAGCCTGTGACGATAAAACCCAGGCTACCGGAAATGGCAATGGGTAAACCACAGGCCGCGGAGGTAGCAACCGCTTGCTGAGCCGGTACACTAAAGCGGGTTAACAAGGGCACCGTAACCGATCCACCACCAATGCCAAACAAAGCGGAAATACTGCCAATAAGGCCGCCCGAAGCAAACATTCCTCTGGCACTAGGAAGTGGTCGCCGAGCTTGAGGCTTGATTTCAAAACCCATTTGCACGGCCACCACCAAGGCAAAGATGCCGATCATTACTTGTAACCACGGGCCATGAATAAAATTTGCCAGCACCGCTCCCAACAAAGACCCCATCACGATGCCGACAATAAGCTGTTTGAATATCGCCCACTGCACCGCACCGTGGGCATGATGGGTGCGTATCGAGCTGATGGAGGTCAGTACAATCGTGGCAAGGGATGTTCCCACCGCCATATGGGTGAGCACCTCTGGCGCAAAACCTTGTTGCTGAAATAAGTAAACGAGAACCGGCACAATAACCAAGCCGCCCCCCACACCGAGTAATCCAGCAAGGGTGCCCGCCACGCTGCCCAGTAGAATGTAGTACAGAAAAGCCATATCGACCCTAAAATAAAAGGCCGATTATGGCTAAATCATCCTGAAAACGCGACTGCTTTCGACGCACCATTGTTTTGCGTCGCTTCATGCTTCGCGTAGAATAAACGCATGTGCCTTATTCTCTTCTCCTATCAAAACCACCCGAACTTCCCGCTGATTTTGCTCACTAATCGTGACGAAATGTACAGCCGTCCAACGCAAGCACTACATTGGTGGGACAAAGAGCCTTCCATCCTCGCCGGTAAGGACGAACAAGACGGCGGCACCTGGTTGGGCATCACAGAAACCGGCCGTTTCGCTGCACTGACTAATTTCCGCGAAACAGGGCAACGCTGCGGAATCAAAAGTCGCGGCCACCTCACCACGGATTTTTTATCCGGCAAGCAAACGCCGCAACAGTTTCTTCTCGAAGTAGAAAGCACACACCAACTCTACAATGGTTTTAACCTGCTCGTTGGCGACAAAAATGGGCTTTATTATTACTCGAATCGAGAGCAGCACACCCGCAAATTAGAACCCGGCTTCTACGGTTTAAGCAACCATCTGCTCAATACCCCCTGGCCAAAGGTAACGGACGGACTAGAGGGACTAAAAAACCTCACTAGGCAAGAACCAGACCCGGCAGCTTTGTTACATTTATTGCGCAATAATAACGTTGCGGACGATAAACGACTACCAAACACCGGCGTAGGCCTTAGCGCAGAAAGAATGCTTTCACCCCTGTTTATTCAGAGCAAGGTATATGGCACCCGGTCGAGCAGCCTGGTACTACTCGACCGGCAAGGCAAACTGACATTTAGCGAAAAACGTTTTGGTAAGGAGGGGGCTGAGCTGGGGGAGAGTGGGTTTTCCTTTACTCTCGCTTAATCAGGCTAATACTTCCAGAGCGAGGCACTGAGAGATAGTAAGAGCTACTTACCGGCACGGGTCAGACCACCCAGGCCTGCTTCACCCAGTTTTATGCGCATATAACTTTGTGCCATGGCGGCATTATCCAGGCTCAGCACATGTTCCAACCAGTCTTTGGTTTGGCCGTGGCTTAATTGACGCAGCGCCCATTTCACTTTTAACAAGCTGCTGGCACTCATACTGAGGCTGTCATAACCCATGGCGCTAAGCAGTGCTGCGCCAGCAGGATCACCGGCCATTTCGCCACACACACTGATAGTTTTGCCCATTTCATGACAGGCCTTCACAGTATCAGACAGGGCGCACAATACGGCAGGGTGGAAGGATTGATAAAGACCCGCGACACGTGGATTATTTCTATCCACGGCAAGCATATATTGCGTCAGGTCGTTACTACCCACCGAAATAAAATCCACCATCGCCGCAATCTCACGAGCCTGGTACACCGCGCCAGGCACCTCGATCATCGCGCCAACCTGGGGCATCAGTATGCTATAACCTTCGTTTTGCAATTCCATCCACGCTCGGTGAATAAGATACCGCGCATCTTCTAACTCAAGAATACTGGAGATCATGGGCAACAGGATACGCAGGTTATTTAAACCCGCGCTGGCCTTGAGCATGGCACGAATTTGAGAGAGGAAAATTTCCGGGTGATCGAGAGAGATTCGAATACCACGCCAGCCCAGAAAGGGGTTTTCTTCAGAAATAGGAAAGTAGGGCAATGACTTATCGCCACCGATATCCAGAGTCCGCATGGTCACGGGCAGAGGGGCAAAGGCTTCGAGTTGTTTCCTATAAATAGCCTGCTGCTCATCTTCGCTAGGGAAACGGTCTCTGGCCATAAAGGGAATTTCGGTTCGGTACAGGCCGACTCCCTCAGCACCACGCCCCTTTGAGCGCACTACGTCAGCCATCAAACCCGTATTCACCCACAATGCGACAGCATGGCCATCGCTCATTTCACAGGGCAGCTCTCGGCAGGTTTCAAAATCCTGAACGAGTTGCTGCTCTTCAAGCAATATCTCATCGTAGTGCTGACGAATAGGCTCAGGTGCATTGAGAATAAGCTGCCCCTGGTAGCCATCAACAATCAGGCCCTGCCCTTCCAGCTTGCTAAGCCGCACATGGGATGCACCCACCACAGTGGGAATCCCCAAGGCTCTTGCAACAATAGCCATGTGTGAGTTGCTGGACCCGGTTACAGAAACAATGCCGCTAAGCTTCTCAATAGGCACAGCCATAATCATCGCCGTGCTGAGCTCTTCTCCCACTAAAATCGTGCCTTCTGGGTAGTCGCTATCACTGCGTTGGGGTTCTTTTTCCTGCAGCCGTGCTAATACCCGGCGACCAAGATCTTTAATATCCACTGCCCGTTCACGCAGGTAAGGATCATCCATAAGCTCAAAGTTGCGTGCATATTCGGTAATCACTTGCTTCAGTGCACCTTGCGCCCAGTTTCCAGCGGTGATTCTTCCAGCCACCTCACCACCGAGGGCATCCTCGTCCAGAATACTGAGATAAACATCAAACAGGGCATTTTCTTCTTTTGGCAGGTTGGCCGCATGACGCACCTGCAAGCCTTTGATTTCCTGCCGCACGGCTTCCAGCGCCGCGCTGAGTTTTGACTGCTCTTTTTTAATGTTTCTGGGGGGTCTATCGGGAACAGAGTCGAAATCTGCTGGGGGATACATGACAACCACGGGGCCAATAGCAATACCGGGAGAACCAGCGATACCCTGGATGCGCTTTACCTGGGGCACATTTTTCTTTTTTACACCATTAGCAGAAAAGCCAATGGCCTCGGCATGGGCCAATACTCCAGCAAGTTGAGCGGAAAGCGTTATCAGGAAGGCCTCGTCTTCCTGCCCAAAACCACGCTCTTGGGCATGCTGAACCACCAGCACACCCAGGACTCTGCCATGATGAATAATCGGCACACCCAGAAACGCACTTAAACGCTCCTCGCCGGTTTCAGCAATATAACGATACTTGGGATGAGAGGCAGCAGACGCCACGTTCACCGGCTCCTCACGTAGGCCAACCTGACCCACAAGCCCTTCAGAAAGCCCCAGAGTAGCTTGCCCAACCGACTTAGGGTTCAAGCCCTCGGTGGCCGCAAGCACGTAACAAGCCTTCTGGGTGTCGATAAGATACACCGAGCAAACGTCGGTTTTCATCGCTTTACGCAGAGAGAAAACCAGAACGCTTAGTGCGTCATCCAGGTCAGGTGCAAGGCTCACCTCCTGAACAATACGCTTGAGGGTATTGAGCATATCCAAAACGGCTTATGCTCCCTTTCTCAGCTTACTTTCCTTTGCAGGTTCGTTACCCTGGCAAAGTTTCAAGCCGTTTTCAATATATTGAATCATAGCACTGGAAAGCTCTACCAGAGCTTGTTGGTACACTTCCCGCTTAAATGAAATAACATGAGAAAGGGGGTACCAATAACTAACCCAGCGCCAACCATCAAATTCCTGCGGCGTATGATGTTTCACATCAATATGGGTTTCGGGGCAACGTAGATAAAGCAAAAACCATTTCTGTTTTTGCCCAATACACAAAGGCATACTGCCTGAGCGTTGGTAACGTTTAGGTAGGGTATAGGGCAACCATGCACCTGTTTGGGCAACAATTTCCACATCATCAGGAGACAAGCCCACCTCTTCTTTGAGCTCTCGGTACAGTGCCTGTTCGGCAGACTCACCTTCATCAAGCCCGCCCTGAGGAAATTGCCAGGATTTCTGCCCTACCCGGCGCGCCCACAGTAGCTGACCTCGGTCATTAAAAATAACAATGCCAACATTAAATCGAAATCCATCCGAATCTATCACAATAACAACCTTTAACCTCTGGCAAAACTGGCGACCTACATTGATACCCTATTCGCTACTTTCCATCAATCACTCTTTCTCCTATTTATCTGATTAGTAAGACATAAGCTGTAGCAAAGTGGCAATTGATCTATAATCCCCTCTGGCTGGCCTGCCGTATGCAGCCCGCCCCCATGCTCTTAATAGTGAAACAACCATGAATTTAGCAATATTTGACCTGGATAATACCCTTATCAATGGCGACAGCGATCATGCCTGGGGGGAGTTTCTGGTAGAGCGCAATATTGTTGATCGGCAAGAGTATGCGCACAACAACGACAAGTTCTACCGCGATTACAAGTTGGGCGCCCTCGATATCAACGCTTACCTGCACTTTTGCCTGAAGGTGTTGGCGGAGCACCCTCTCGAACAGTTGCTCGCATGGCGTGAGCAATTTCTGGAAGAAAAAATTCGCCCCATGTTGCTACCCAAGGCCAAGGCCCTGATAGAAGAACACCGCAAGGAGGGCGACACCTTATTGATTATCACCGCCACTAATCGCTTTGTTACCGAACCCATCGCCCAGTTGCACGGCATCGACAACCTCCTCGCCAGTGAAGCCGAAAAGCGCAATGGCCGCTACACGGGCAAACCCACTGGAATACCCTGTTATCAGGACGGCAAGATCACCCGCTTAAATCAGTGGCTTAAACAGCAAGAACACCGTTTTGATCAAAGCGTATTCTACAGCGACTCCCACAACGACCTGCCCCTGCTGAAACTTGTGGAAAAACCCGTCGCCGTTGACCCTGACCCACAGCTGCGTGAATACGCCAGCAAACAAGGCTGGTCGATTCGTTCACTGCGTAACGCTGTGGAGTAAAAACAAGCAGCGAGCCAACCTCATCGTCAAATTAAAAAATTTGCATTCCCATAGGCTGCAAATTGTCTATAATGGTTTAGAGTGTTTCTTGGGGTGCAGGTGTGTCGAAGCTGTCCCGGAGCCGATAATGCACATACCCGGAGACCCTTCGCTTATATCGGTGTGCACGTCCGCTAGACGGAAAGCCTAAAATATAACAAGGGCCCCCACCTTGAACCCTACGGTTCAGGGTCAAATTTGACCACGGCGCCCTAGGGGCACTCTCCTCCTCTTCAAATACCCTCTTATGCCTCAAACCAAGCCCCCCCTTGACCTGCGCAAGCTCAGAAAACAAATTCGCCAGCAGCGCCGAGCGCTTAGCCCACGGCAGCAAACACTGGCTACCAGGCGCCTGGGAAAAAAACTGGTATGCAGCCCGCTTTTTCAGCGCAGCCGACATATTGCCTTTTATCTTCCCAACGATGGGGAAATAGACCCCACCCCAATAATGGAAGAGACGTGGAAGCGAGGAAAAAGCTGTTATCTGCCCGTGCTCACGCCGCTGGGACAAAAATTACTTTTTGTGCGCTTTGAGAAAGGCGATGAACTCGTTCTAAATAAATTTAAAATACCCGAACCGAATCCGCTAAAGCATCAATGCAGACAAGCCTGGGCGCTGGATCTTGTCATTACACCTTTGGTCGCCTTCGATAACACAGGAGGCCGCCTTGGTATGGGCGGTGGTTATTACGACCGCAGCTTTGCCTTTCTTAAACAAAAACGGGCACAAAAACCCAGCCTGCTTGGTGTCGCACATGCATTTCAAGAGAGGCAAGAACTGCCAAGACAAACTTGGGACATCCCGCTGGATGCTATCTTCACGGATTAAAGGACTGTTTATCCACGGTTTAGAGACACCCTAAATAAATAAGAGAACAAGTCTAAAGGCTTAATTAAAACACTTGGGGGATATGACTGTAGGGCTTTAATCAAGAGGCTCTTAGAGCAAGAGCCTTGGAAAAGTTGATACTGAATATAAGAGAGGGAAGCTAAAACAGACTCACTTCTTCAGTAACTGTTGTGCAACTAGTTCAGGACTATTATTGCCAGGTAAATAACTAGTTACTATTATACCTAGGCAAAAAACCACAACCAGCACAACTAATATATCCGGTTTTCTATTCATCTTTCCTTTCCCACTCCCAAAAACTTGAACACAATTCCTTATGTGCTTACTGCATGTGTGCATATTATATAGCGTAGATCATGCTACGACTATTTTGCAAGTCAGAATCGGTACTTAGCGGCTAATGCGAGAAGTGAGTCTAACTAATAAACCAATTACGCGCCTACTATAGTCATAGGCACGTAGTTTAGATGATACTAAAAACGGCGTTCTATACCCAAGTTCACAGACATCGCCCTTGGCAGGTCTTCGCCATCGACAGTAATGTTATCAAGGGCCACGCTCGCATCCAAGTGAATGCCACCAAAAGCAGTAATGCCCGCACTCGCATAACTCAACTCTGATCCGGTCAAGTTAGTGCGAAAGCCCACTCGCGCCATGGGAACCCACAAAGAATCAGAAAAATAGGATGCTGAGGCCGTTGCCCACTGGTAATCGTCTTTCAAAGGGCCCGCCACTTCATTTACATCAAAGGCACCCGCAAAACTCCAGTGTTTATTCGCGGTGGTGATGGCGCCTTCAAGGGAAATCTGGCTTTCCATCACGTACTCAGGCGTTAAATCAACCCGCCCATCGGCTCCAAGTGTTGCCGCAATCTCACAGTTTCTTCTAGCAGTGACGCTGCTTAGAGCAAAACAGTTTACACCCAGCTTAGAAGACTCAAAAGTAGGCTCGTTGATATTTTTCCAAGTTGCGCCCAGCTGGAAATTATCACTAACCCATAACACACCCAAATCAAGACCAAAGTCTGTGGAATCCACTTGATTGTTGTCGAATTCGTCTGAAATAACATCTCCAAGTTCTTCGTTGCTATCTTCCTGGTCAATCGCTACCAGTTGAGAGCTCATGGAAACCTGGTAGATATTCAGCTCGGCACCCACTAAAAGGCGGTCACTGCTTTTCATAAAACTTAGCGCGTTATCGCCAAGAAAAGGAGAGTTAGTCAAATCATGGCTGTAACCCAATGAATAACCAGCAATCACTGCGGAGGACAAATCAATCACTGTGTCGGTAGTCAGCCTATAGTTTAGGTCAGCATTTGGGCCAGAAAAAATAGTAGGAGCAACAACTTCAAGCGGACTGTCAATAAAACCCACACCAATATCCGCTGTCAAATGGGCATCAAGTGTCAAAACCCCTCCTATTAAATCGCTCCTGATCGCGATAGGAAATACCGGCGCTCTGGCCTGAGCAGCAAATTGAAGCGTTCCTTTCTGCCCCAGCTCAACGAGGAAATCATTAAATTGATCCTGTACCGCCTCCACCTCCGACAGAGTAACAATCTCCAAAAACGCATCCGCTTTTTCTTCCAGGCGATCCAGCTCAGTGGTCAAGGCATCCAGATCATCTTCAAGGTTATCCACTTCGCCAACTTCGAGGCCGAGCCCAAAAGTGCTCAAGTAACCCCAGCGATAAGATTTTTCCACAACAAATTCACCCGCTGCAGGGTTAACGGTTGCCGATAGGATGGTTTGCTGGGTAGATACATTACCCAGAGTATTCAGTGGTCCGGAAAATTGAGAAGGGCCTGCAATAGCGACAGTAGAGATACCCGCTAAAGATAGGGCCAATAATTTTTGCTTCATAGCAGCCTCTTGAATTTGGATGAAAAGTTTTAGGAATACGCCCAGATAAGGCCCACTCTCTATGGTTTAAAAAACACCCATTATTCAACTCTAGACTATTTCAAAAAAAGTTCGTAAGCAGGGTTGGCCGTTTCTGAATAAAAACGGTAGCCGATCCCCCTCAACACCGCTTCGATTTCTTTTCCATCTCTCTTTGAGGCCTGAAAACCCACTAACACTCGCCCATAAGCGGCGCCGTGGTTTCGATAATGAAATAAACTAATATTCCATTTTTCACCGAGGTTGATCAAAAATGCCATCAGTGCGCCGGGCCGTTCAGGAAACTCAACACGGTACAACAGCTCTTCGCCGATTTCAGGGTGACGACCACCCACCATATGGCGAATATGCAGCTTGGCCATCTCGTTATCGGAAAGGTCCTCCGTGGCATAATTTTTGTCTCGCAACTTCTGGACGATTGCCTCACGGTCGGCTGCTGAACGGATTTGCACACCAGCAAATACTTGCGCATCACGGTTATCGGAATAGCGATAATTAAACTCGGAGATATTAATTTTTCCCAGTAACTTACAAAAACGTCGAAAGCTGCCGGGTATCTCTGGAATGGTGACGGCCAAAATTGCTTCGCGATTTTCGCCTAACTCCGCCCGTTCAGAAATATGGCGCAAGCGATCGAAGTTAGTATTCGCACCACTATTAATAGCCACCAGGGTTTGTTTACTGGCACTTTCCCGTTGCACGTATTTTTTTAATCCCGCCACAGCCAGGGCACCGGCCGGCTCTGTGATGGATCGCGTATCGTCGAAAATATCTTTGATGCTGGCGCAAATCTCATCGGTGTTCACGGTAATCACTTCGTCAACACATTGCTTGGCCACGCGGAAAGTTTCCTTCCCAATTTGAGCAACGGCCACACCATCGGCAAAAATACCCACCTCTGGTAAAACCACGCGACGGTTTTTTTCCAATGCCGCCGCCAGGCAGGCAGAATCTTCTGCTTCAACGCCAATAATTTTCACCTTAGGGCGCAGATATTTCACGAAGGCGCCCACACCAGCAATCAGCCCACCGCCGCCCACCGGTACAAAAATCGCGTCTAGCTGATCTGGCACCTGACGCAGCAACTCCATGCCGATGGTACCCTGCCCGGCGATCACGTCAGAGTCATCATAGGGATGAATAAAACTATAACCCTTTTCTTCCGCCAGCGTTGTTGCATACGCGCATGCTTCATCAAAGGTATCACCATGGAGCAGGGCCTTGGAGCCAAAGCTTCTCACCGCCCGCACTTTAGTATCCGGCGTAGTTTCGGGCATCACAATGACGGATCGAATACCGAGTTTTTGTGCGCTATAAGCCACCCCTTGCGCATGGTTTCCGGCAGAAGCCGCAATAACACCCAGGGCTCTTTGCTCAGGTGACAAGCGCACCATGTGATTGTATGCGCCGCGAAGCTTGAAGGAATACACGGGCTGTAAGTCTTCCCGCTTTAACAAGATGCGGTTATCCAGGCGGGCAGAAAGGAAGTGCGCCTCATCCACAGGCGTTTGCATGGCCACGTCGTAAACACGGGCCTCTAAAATCTGTTTTATATACTTGGTTGGCATGAGAAAATAGCAACGTTGAGAAAACAATGAGGCAGTCTAACCCTATTTACCCCCCTTTTCATCAGGATTCCCATGACCCAAGACGAAATGAAAAAAGCGGTGGCCCTTGCAGCTATCGAGTATGTGAAAGACGCATCCATCATTGGCGTTGGCACCGGCTCCACCGCGAATTTTTTTATCGATGCCCTAGCAGACATCAAGCACACTTTTGATGGCACGGTTGCCAGCTCCCAGGCCTCTGCTGAGCGACTAAAAAGCCACGGCATTCCGGTCTATGACCTCAATGCGGTAGACAGCGTGCCGGTTTATGTCGATGGTGCAGATGAAGCCAATTCCCATTTAGCATTGATCAAAGGTGGTGGCGGTGCGCTAACACGGGAAAAAATTATTGCCGCCGTGGCAGAGAAATTCATCTGCATTGCCGATAAGTCTAAATATGTGAAAATCCTGGGTGACTTCCCCTTGCCCGTTGAGGTCATCCCCATGGCTCGCAGCCACGTCGGCAGAGCGCTGGTGAAGCTCGGTGGCGACCCCGCCTACCGTGAAGACTTTATCACCGACAATGGCAACATCATTCTTGACGTGTTTAACCTTAAAATAATGGACCCTCAAGCCCTGGAGCGGGAGATCAACAATATTACCGGCGTGGTCACCAACGGCCTTTTTGCCCTGCGGCCCGCCGATGTATTACTTTTGGGAAGTGAGCAAGGAGTGGAAACACTGAAGGCCTAGCCACCAGTAGAAAGTGCTGGCATCCAAACTATACCTGCAGCTCAGCAAAGAAAGGAAACATAATGGCGCTACGCCCCTAAGGCAGCCCAACTATAATTAGGTGTATGGCTGCCTACTCCCCCTCAAACAATTCCCTCTCTTTTCACGAGGGGGATATTGACCGCAAAGTTCTGCGCGAAATCAAACGCCGCTTTCTCACGGTGAATGCTGAACGTATCGCCCGCGCTCTGTCATTGCAGGCACCACGACAAAAACGTTTTCTCGAATTGCTACCGCTGCTACTGCATGTCAATCATCCGCTCTTCCCTGGTTACGTAAATAAAGATACGCCTGTTGGCATCACCGGGTACAAGCCTGATCGGATAGCTCTTCAACAGGCTCGAAGCCTGTCGCGCAGCTTCCGACACAACCCTCGCCACCAGACTTATGGGGATATTCACAGCGTCTTCCTGATGGGCAGCACGGGCACTATTGCCCAATCTAACGCCAGCGACCTGGATATCTGGATTTGCTACCGCAGCGACCTTCTGCCTAACGAGCTGGAACTGCTTGAACAAAAACTGCAACTGATCAGTCGATGGGGCGCCAGCCTCAATCTGGAGACGAATTTCTTTTTGATGGATAGCCAGAAATTCCGTCTGGGCTTGCGCCAGGGTTTGTCCACAGAAGACTGCGGCTCATCCCAGCACTACCTGCTACTGGATGAGTTCTACCGTACCGCCCTACTTCTGGCAGGACGCTACCCCATCTGGTGGCTGATTCCACCCGAAGAAGATACCCGCTACACAGAGATCAGCAATACACTTGTCGACAAACGTTATATTCGCGACAACGAGTCCATAGACTTTGGCAATACCCACCAGATTCCCGCTGGTGAATTTATTGGCGCGGGCATGTGGCAGCTATATAAAGGTGTCGACGCGGCCCATAAGTCCATTCTCAAAATCGGCCTCACCGAAGTATACGCCCAGGAACACCCCCACGTTGGCTTTCTCAGTACCGAGTACAAAAAAGCGATTTACGCCAATCGTCTGGATGTCGATGAGCTTGATCCCTACGTGATGGTGTACCGTAAACTGGAACGTTACCTACAGGATAATCACGAAGCGGAAAGGTTGGAACTGGTTCGCCGCTGCCTCTACTTCAAGGCCAACATCCCCCTGAGCAAACACCGTGCTTCACAACGCTCATGGCGTGGCAAACTGCTGTCAAAACTAGTCAGCCAATGGCAGTGGGATGAAGGGCTCATCAAAAGACTGGATGAGCGCTACCGCTGGAATATTCAATCCATCATGCAAGAAAGGGAAGCACTGGTAGCCCAACTGACTCACAGCTATCGTTTTCTTGCCAGCTTTGCCCAACAACATAGCAAAAGCGATGATGCTTTCACCATTAATCAGGCGGACATGGCCACGCTGGGCAGAAAACTCTACGCTGCTTTTGAGCGCAAAGGCGGCAAGCTGGAACTGGTCAACCCCAATATTACACACCGCGTTAGCGAAGACCCGCTGACTTTTTATTATGACGACCAAAAAGAAAAGAGAAATGCAGCCAATAACTGGGCTTTGTATTTAGGGCAACATACTCTCGAACAACTGTCCTTTCATCGCCCACTAAAACGCTCGCAATCCTTTATTGAGTTAATCGCATGGTGTTATTTTAATCGCATTATTAATGCAAGCTCTCGCCTATCGTTACACGCTGAATCCAGCGACTTGGACAAAGCTGCCGTGCAAAAAATCATTCAAAGTTTCGAAAAAAACTTCCCACTAGATAGCTATCGCGAAACACTCAACCGCTTTGAAGAGAATGCCTACATCGCGCACAGTGCGCTGTTTCTAAATGTGGGGCTAGACCCTTTTTCCCAGACCACGGAAAAAGGCCTGAGCCGCTTGAGTATGCGCACCGACCCGCTCTCTTACAGTGGATTAAAAGACAATCTTACCCTCAGCGTTGATCAAGTAACTATCAATAGCTGGGGGGAAATTTTTACAACGCGTTTTGCCGGTGACGATGCGGTTCTTAATTGTTTACTTGATTATTTGCAAAGCCAGCCGCAAAAAACAAACTCAGATACCGCAGTGCAAAACTGCCAGCTATATGTTCATTGTTTTAGTGCAACAAGAAGTCAGTCCATTGCCGAGCGCATCCAGCAACTATTTGAAGATGTCGCCATACACTATCAACACAAACAAAATGTCCGCTACATTCTGGAGATTGATCGCACCTATCACTTGTTGCACCTGCAGGCTGAAAGCCCCTGGATAGAGAGTTTTCCTTCCGCATCAGGGCTTCTCGAGGCCCTTAATAAGCCTCAGTTAACCTTTAGCCCTGTTGTTCTTGACCGTGAAACGGATTCTTTACCCGCCCTGGGGCTGATATGCCATCACAATCAAGCCGAGGTGCTACAAATATTTTATCGCCCCGGCCCGAAGCAAACAGAAGTCTATATCGCAGACACCAAGGGCAGCGTTTGTTTTGGCCACGTTTATAGTGGCGATGAAACCGGCCTGTTATCACAACTACAACGTTTCACCCACGCCACACTTTATCGGCAATCTACCGAATCGGCAGATCAGCCGCTCATCACAAAAAACCAGCACCTGCAGTTTTTCAAAATTTGCGGCAACAAAAACGGCCAACGCCTTTTCCTGGAAACAAAAAACCTGCCCAGCGGGGCTAAAACAACGCGTTACTACAACGTTCAGGCAATCGCAGAGCTTGATAAGGACGAGCAAGTGGCATTCTCTATCTTTTGTAACGACGCCGCCTTTACACAAGTGGAGCATGGCAAAAACCTGTTTAACGCGGTGAGCAAACACATCCTCAAGCACCGCAAAAACCAGCAACTCTACCCCTGTTATATCACCGACCTGGACCTTTCCAGCATCAAACATAAGCTTGGCCAGGGAAACGTGTTCTCCATCAGCCAGTACTTTCAATTCAAATTTAAACTAGAGCAGGCACTTAACCAGGCCTTGTTTTCCCACTCTTCGCAATAAGTCCATTCAAGCCCATAAAGCCCCAAATAAACCTGAAGCCCCTCGCATCAAAGGTTTAAAAGTTCTCTGTGCACAGGCTCTAGGCACGGAGTATACTTAGCGGCTTTATTATTCTGGCGTAGCGAGGCCCATCGTGTCGAATTCACTCTTGAGCAAAGCATTAAAAATCAGTCTGCTCTATGGTGCTTTGGCTATATGTGCTTTGGCCATCACCGCTTGCGGCCAGAAAGGCCCCTTAAAAATGCCCGGGCCGGACAGTCGCTCAGAAGCAAACACAAACCCGGTTAGCGGCAGCTAGCGCCACCAATTCCCAATACACCGATTATTATTATGGATTATTTCAACTACCAACAATCTTCACTCTTTGCGGAAGATAATTCCATTTCGGAGCTGGCCGAACGCTATGGCACCCCCTGCTATATTTATTCTCGCGCCACCCTCGAGCGTCACTGGCATGCCTTTAATAACGCCTTTGGTGATTATCCACATAAAATTTGCTATGCAGTAAAAGCCAATTCCAATATTGCCGTACTGAACCTGCTAAGCCGCCTCGGCTCCGGCTTTGACATCGTCTCAATTGGTGAGCTTGAGCGGGTGCTTGCAGCGGGCGGCGACCCCGCTAAGGTTGTCTTTTCAGGCGTTGGTAAGCAAGCACATGAGATCCAGCGCGCACTGGAAGTGGGCATTCACTGCTTTAACGTGGAGTCTGTCCCTGAATTAGCTCGCATCAATGCCGTGGCCAAAACACTGGGCGTCTTGGCTCCCGTATCCTTGCGTATTAACCCCGATGTCGACCCTGAGACCCACCCTTATATTTCCACTGGGCTTAAGGAAAATAAATTCGGCATAGGCTTTGATCAAGCCCTTGAAGCTTACCAACAGGCTCATGCCTTTGACGGCCTTAAGGTCGTTGGCATTGACTGCCACATTGGCTCGCAACTCACTCAACTACAACCCTTTCTTGATGCTCTGGATCGCGTTTTAAGCCTCTACCAACAGCTTTCTAAAGAAGGCATTCAGATCAAACACCTTGATATCGGTGGCGGTCTCGGAGTGCGTTATGATGACGAAACACCGCCCGAACCAGCACAGTATGCGGCGGCGGTTCTGGAAAAAATACGCCCCACCGGCCTAGAGCTTATTATGGAGCCCGGACGCGCCATTGCGGCCAATGCGGGCATTCTGGTCACCCAGGTGGAATTCCTCAAAGAAGGCGAGGACAGGCATTTCGCCATCGTCGATGCTGCAATGAACGACTTGCTTCGCCCATCCCTTTACCAGGCTTGGCAGGCAATTATTCCGGTTGAAAAGCGAATAGATATTAATAGCGTCGCCTATGACGTAGTTGGCCCCGTTTGTGAAACCGGCGATTACCTCGGCAAGGATAGGCAGCTTGCCATAGAACCCGGCGACCTACTTGCGGTGCGCTCAGCAGGTGCCTATGGTTTCACCATGAGTTCCAACTACAATAGCCGAAACCGCCCTGCAGAGCTTATGGTAGACAAGAACAAGCACTATCTAATCAAAAAGCGTGAAACCATAACAGAACAACTGGCCGGCGAGTCGCTGCTGCCTTAAACCCAAAACCTACGGCTCCTGCAAACAAGAAAAGACATGGTATTAAGGTTCACCAAAATGCACGGCCTGGGCAACGACTTCGTTGTCCTGGACGGTGTAACACAGGATATTCAGCTGACTACCGAGCAACTCCGCTTTATTGCGGATAGGCGCTTCGGGGTGGGCTGTGATCAAATCCTGCTGGTAGAACCCCCTAAACTTCCTGATATGGATTTCCGTTACCGCATTTTTAATGCCGATGGCAGCGAAGTAGAGCAATGCGGTAATGGCGCGCGATGCTTTGCTCTTTATGTACGAGAGAAAAACCTGACTCACAAGCGGGATATTCGCGTTGAAACCATGAACGCCAATATTGAGCTACACCTGGAGAGGGATAAACAGGTGAAGGTAAACATGGGCAAACCCACGTTTACACCAGCAAAAATCCCCTTTAGGGCAAAGCACCAGCAGCTCAGCTACCCCCTGTCGCTGGACATAAATGGCGAAACCCAAACCTACAGCCTCGGCACTGTCTCCATGGGTAATCCCCACGGCGTATTATGTGTCACGGATATAGCCGATACCGATGTGGAAACCCTGGGCGCCGGCTTAAGCCATCACCCAGATTTCCCAAATCAAGCTAATATTGGCTTTATGGAAGTCGTCAATCGCAACCACATTAAACTACGCGTCTTTGAGCGCGGCTGTGGCGAAACACTGGCCTGTGGAACCGGCGCCTGCGCAGCGGTGGTTATCGGTGTAGAAAAAGGCTTACTGCAAAGCCCGGTAACGGTTGAGCTGCCCGGCGGAAAACTGCGCATTGATTATCGAAAAAGTAAAAACGGTCAGCACCACAACGTATTGATGACGGGCCCTGCTGCATTTGTATTTGAAGGAAGCATCACACTATGAGTAGCAAGAAAACCCACGCCCCGGAAAAAGCCCTCAGCCCGAAAGAGGTTACCGCATACCTTCTAGAACACAGAGATTTTTTTGAAAAGCATCCAGCCACCTTGGCCGCTCTTGATGTGCCCCATAAAATACTCGGCACCAGCTCCTTAATAGAACGCCAGGTCGCCCAACTCCGGGAACACAACGAACAGCTTCGTCGTCGCATTGCAGAGCTACTAGAAAATGCCCGCAACAACGACCAACTTTTTAAAAAAACCCGCAAGCTATCACTGCTTCTCAATGAAAGTGTCGATTTCTCCGAACAGGTGAATAAACTCAAGCAGGTGCTTGCCGAAGACTTTAACGCAGAAAGCTACAGCCTGGTATTATTTGACCAACCCGAAGGCCTCGAAGGTGACTGCCTGCGAACCATTGATTCAGAAACAGCCCATGAGCTAGCGCCTGGGCTTATGAACATCGAGCAGGTTTTTTGTGGCCACTTAAGAGAAAATGAATATCAGTTTTTATTCCCTAAAGACCATAAAAAAATTCGCTCCGCCATTCTCATTCCCATAAAGCAAAAAAATCTGCACGGTTTTATCGCCCTGGGCAGTGAAGATGAAAACCGCTTCCACCCTAAACTTGGCACCCTGTTCGCCGATTATATCGGCAACATCGTAGGCGGATCTCTCGCTAATGCATTAACACTTTCCAGCTTATAAGAAGGAGGGGGCAATACCGAAACCCCGGGAGCTGCGAAAAATGAAAACAAAATCTTCTGAAAACCCCATCAAGCTCATCAGCTTTGATCTCGACGATACCCTTTGGGATGGCCAAAAAACCATCCACACAGCTCAGCAAGCCATGCAAAACTGGCTCACCCGATACCACCCTCTTATTGCAGAGCAAGCACTCAACGGCCGCTACTTAGAACTAAGAAAAGAAATCACTAACGACCATCCTGAGCTGTCTTACAACCTTACTTTTACCAGAAAAGAAATTCTCCGCCGGCTATTTACGGAAAATATTCACACAAAAGACAAGGCTTTATTTCATGCTGAATCGGCTTTTAATGCCTTTTTTGAAGCACGCAATCAAGTTTTTTATTTTGATGACGCCCTAAAAGTTATCGGCGAATTAAAAACGGATTTCCAAATCGCCGCTCTCACGAATGGCAATGCAGATATTAATGCGACCGGTTTAAAACCATACATTGACTACTTCTATTCTGCAGAACTAATCGGTGCAGCAAAACCGGACACACGCATGTTTAAAGTACTGCTTAAGGATGCAGGCTTAAAACCAGAAGAGTGCATTCATATTGGCGATCACCCCGAGCACGATATTATTTCAGCTCAATCGATGGGAATGCATACCATCTGGCTTAATACCCAGGAAAAAAAATGGCCCGGAAATTCCGGGCCAAAATGGGAGGTTCAAACATTCCCTCAGCTACAACAAGTAATTTATAAAATTTGTTTGCATTGTACTTAAATATTTTTACCTACGATTAAGCACCTAAAAATAACGCTAAAAAATTGACTATCTAAATACTCATTTAAAAATCAGATAGGACGGCGTCCATAATTTGACTCTGGTTTTTTAGGAGGATCGCTGGTAATACCCATATCCACGTGTTCAATGCGGCCTCCTGTTTTCAAAAATTCTTCCATATCCTCGTTCAGTTTTTTGCGAATATCATCTTTTACTGAAACGTTATTACCTTCTTCACCCTCATAAGAAAAAAAACTATTTTTTGTTTCTTCAGGGCTGATTGAACCACCATAACTTGCCATAACACCTTCTCCAACTCACTTACTTATACAGTCCAATATTTATAGCTCAGTGAGTTTTATTTTCTAGCAAGTAAAGGTATCTTTATCGTGTCTTTGTTTCTTTTTTTGTAACAGTATTTTACCGCTGCCTGAAAAACACTCTTGCAATGGTGTTTTAATATTTTCTACGCATAAGAACCCTGACTTTTACTTACTTTTTAATAGAAGGGTTTTTTATGGAACCCGCAGGCAACGCTGAAGTCATAAATAAAATGCTTACTGCTTAATGTCATGCCTTTTTCATGTTGTTCTATCAAATAAGCACGCTATAACCTATCGTTTGGTTTACACCCCGATGTAGCAAGCTTGCAATTTAAGATGGGCCGTCACAAAATACCGACTAAACGAAAGGACTTTTCAGTCAGACAAGAGGAATAAGCCAACACATCATTTCCTATGGACCGCTTAATTCGCCATCAAGTCACTATTCATTTTTTGCTGCTAATGCTACTAGGACAGTTTATTGGCACAGCTTGGTCATGCCCGATGGAAACAGCAACGGCACCAGCATCTCTCTCTGTCAGCCCCCATGGGGAACATCAAGCTCACATGCGAATAGAGGGGTATACAGAAATCAATAACGTCGTTAGCAGTACCTCCTTAGGCAGCGAACAAGAATCATCTGAAGTCGCACCCTGTTGTGGTGATGACTCCAGCACTTGCCCGACACACCATTGCAGTGCGCTTAACTTAGCCGACCTATTCGAAACGCAGAAAACCCCACCCGCCGACAAACTCCAGTCTCTCTTCTATAAAAACCCCATCAAGCGCGCCCCTTCCGCCCTCTATCGTCCCCCCATCGCCTCTCTCTCTCAGGCATAACTACCCGGCTCATAGTTGCCCGGTGCATAGTTACCCGACTAGAGAAAAATAAGCTCCCACAGCCAGCCCACAAACTCCAAACAAAAGTCCTCGATAAAAGTGAGAGAAACATGCTCATCGACTTCCATGCACTTGCTCCGATCGCACTCTTTGGTAAAGCGAACAAAACCTTTTGCCGCACTTTGCTTATTAATTGCCTGCTCATCACGCCGGCTCTATCGGATCAATCCTCAGCCAACTTAAATCTAGAAACCTCAGTTGGAGTACCAAATTCTGCACCTTTATTACTGAGCGATGCGATTAACACGGCATTGCATAATGACCCATGGCTTGCTGGGAACCTCCAGCAACAAAAAGCGCTGAAGGCCAAAGCAATCGCTAGCGCCGCCCTGCCCAATCCAAAAATTAGCCTTGCCTTGGCCAACCTGGCAACAGATAGTCTTGAGTTCAAGCAAGAGAACATGAGCCAACTGAAGCTGAGTGCAAGCCAAATGCTCCCCCGAGGCAACAGCCAGAGCTTAAAGAAAATAAAGTTCACCCAAATGGGCGAGGCACTGCCACACCAGCACCATAATCGCCGTGCGCAGCTAAGCTTACAGGTCAGTCAATCGTGGCTGGACACCTATAAAGCACAAGAATCATTGGCCCTCATTGTGGAAAATCGCCCTTTATTTGAGCAGTTGATCGACATCGCCCAATCCAAATATACCAGTGCTGTTGGAAAAACCCGGCAGCAAGATGTAGTACGCGCCCAACTAGAACTAACACGCCTTGACGATCGGGCAGCACGACTGAGGCAGCAACAAGAAGTAGGGCTCGCCACGTTATCCCAATGGATCAGTGACGAGGAATCCATTGGCCTGCGCACCCACAAAGGAGCCAAAGCGAAGGCCTTCATCCATCATCTCGACAGACAGCTGCCCAAGTTAGACCCTCCCAGCATAAGCACAACAGACACATCAGCGGTATTACTGACACACCCTGCAGTGTTAGCAATAGACAAACATATCAATGCCAGCCAAACCGATATAAGCCTGGCAGAGCAACACTACAAACCACAATTTGGAATTAATGCTGCTTATGCTTATCGCGATGACGCCCCAAACGGCATGGAACGGACTGATTTTTTCTCCGTGGGACTGGGTTTTGATCTACCCCTGTTTACCGGTAAAAAGCAGGATCAAGAAGTCAAAGCTGCCGCCGCAAATGCGGAGTCCATCAAAACCCGCAAGTGGTTATTATTACGCGAACTCTACGCCGGTTTTGACGCTGCTGACACGCAGCTACTGCGTCTGAACGAGCGCCAGCATCTCTATAAGTCCCGCTTACTGCCTCAAATGCATGAACAAAGCGAAGCGTCTTTAAATGCCTATACCAATGATGTGGGTGATTTTGCCGAGGTGATGCGATCTCGTATTGCTGAGCTCAATGCCCACATTGACCACCTCTCCATCAATGTAGATAGACAAAAAACCATCGCCAAGCTGAATTATTTTTTCGCCGGAGGCAAGCGCCTCCCTACAGGTGACCGCTATGAATAAAACCACCCGCTCTATCCTATTCTTAAGCATCGGGCTTTTTATTGGCGGCGGCATCACAGCACTGCTGGATTTTTCGTCAGAACATCAACCCAATAATCACACTTCAACACCCAGCAAAGAAAAAGACCCACTCTACTGGGTCGCCCCCATGGACCCGAACTACCGGCGAGATGGCCCAGGAAAATCACCCATGGGCATGGATCTTGTGCCCGTATATCAAGAAGAATCCGATGACAGCACCGCAGGTACGGTAAAAATATCTCCCCAAGTCATCAATAACCTCGGCGTTCGCACTGCCCTTATAGAACGCAAACCCCTAATGAATGATATAAAAACCGTCGGCTACGTTGCTTACGATGAAAATACCTTAATCCACATTCACCCTCGCACCGAAGGCTGGATAGAGTCTTTATATGTAAGATCATCCGGCGAGCGCGTGAATGCGGGGCAAGCACTATATTCTCTTTATTCTCCCACCCTGGTTAATGCACAAGAAGAATTACTGCTGGCTTTGGAGAGAGGCAACCAGCGCCTTATTCGCGCAGCGGAAGATCGTCTGAAAGCACTTCAATTACCTGAGTATGCCATCAAACAATTAAAGAAGCGCAAACGTGTTAGCCAGACCATTATATTCTTCGCCCCCAACACTGGGGTAGTGGATCATCTCAATGTGCGAGAAGGCTTTTTTGTTAAACCATCACAAAACATTATGTCCATTGGCTCACTGAATGAGGTTTGGGTAGAAGCAGAAGTATTTGAACGCCAGGCACCCCTGGTGAAACCTGGCGCACCCGTCACCATGACACTCAATTATTTACCCGGTAGCGTATGGCACGGTGCAGTAGATTATGTCTATCCCGTTGTAAATAAAAAAAATCGCACAGTAAAGGTACGCATGCGCTTTATTAACGAGTCAGGAGAATTAAAACCAAATATGTTTGCGGAAGTCGTTATTCATGGCAACAAACAAAATAATGTACTGCTTGCACCGAAGGAAGCATTAATTCGTACCGGAACAATGAACAGGCTAGTGCTCTCTCTTGATGAGGGCCGATTTAAATCCGTCGTGGTTAAAACTGGGCGTTTCGACGACAACAACATTGAAATACTCAGCGGCGTTGAGGCCGGGAATAAAGTCGTCACCTCAGCACAATTTCTTATTGATTCAGAATCAAGCAAGTCTTCTGATTTTTCTCGTATGGAAGAACCCCAACAAAATAGCAAAAAACAAATACCGGAAAGTGCCGACGTAGAGGGCACAATTAATAGCATCTCCATGGAAGAACGCACCGTCAATATTAGTCACGGCGCCATTCAAAAATGGAAGCACCCGGTTATGTCCATGGATTTTAAATTAGATAAATTCCTCAATATGGAAGAACTCAAGGTGGGTATGAGGGTGCATTTCTCATTCGTGATACGAGATGGTTTTTTTCTCGTTACCCATATTGACCCTCTTAGCATTACCTCAAAAAACAATAATGGCATCACCACGGGGATTCGAAAATGATTGAAGCGATTATCCGATGGTCGGTAGCAAACCGTCTTATTGTATTAGCGGCTACCGGGGTCATTATTCTGGTGGGAATCTTTGCCATCAGAAATACACCCGTGGATGCCATCCCTGATTTGTCCGATGTACAGGTCATCATAAAAACCCACTACCCCGGACAAGCACCACAGGTTGTTCAAGATCAGGTGACCTATCCTCTAACAACAGCCATGCTTTCCGTACCCGGAGCGGTTAATGTACGCGGTTATTCTTTTTTCGGTGACTCCTATGTCTATGTAATTTTTGATGATGATACCGACCTTTATTGGGCAAGAAGTCGTGTATTGGAATACTTAAGCCAGGTGGAATCTTCACTGCCTGCCACGGCCAATCCACAACTTGGCCCAGATGCGACAGGCGTGGGCTGGATTTATCTCTACAGCCTGATAGATCGAAGTGGGCAGCATGATATCAGCCAGCTACGCAGTATTCAGGATTGGTTTTTAAAATACGAATTACAAACTGTGCCCGGCGTTTCTGAAGTCGCCACCATTGGCGGCATGGTGAAACAATACCAAGTGATTGTAGAGCCAGACAAACTGCGCGCTTTTGGCATACCACTTTCCCATGTGCAAATAGCGATTCAACGAGGCAACCAGGAAGTCGGTGCCTCGGTGGTGGAAATGTCTGAAGCCGAATATATGGTGCGTGCTACCGGGTACATCCAGAACACCCAAGATCTTGGCAATATTCCCCTTGGTGTTACGCAAAACGGCACCGCGCTTTTATTAAAAGATGTGGCAAGAATTACCGTAGGGCCACAAATGCGCCGCGGCATCGCCGAACTCAATGGCGAAGGTGAAACTGTTGGTGGCGTAGTGATTATGCGCTTCGGTGAAAATGCAAAAAAAACCATCGAAGACCTTAAAAAGAAACTAGACAACTTAAAATCCGGCTTACCGGAAGGCGTGGAAATTATTCCCGTATATGACCGTTCTGCATTGATTGAACGGGCCGTTAAAAATTTGTGGGAAAAGCTCAGTGAAGAATTATTGATGGTCGCTCTGGTCTGCGTACTATTTTTATTTCATGTTCGCTCGGCACTGGTGGCTATTATCAGCTTGCCCGTTGGCATATTGGCTGCCTTTATAATTATGTACTTCCAAGGCTTGAACGCCAACATTATGTCTCTCGGTGGCATAGCTATCGCCATTGGAGCCATGGTGGATGGCGCTATCGTACTGATTGAAAATATGCACAAACATATGGAACGCCAGAAAGTTACCGATGAAAATCGCTGGCAAGTGGTGGCTGATTCCGCCTCAGAAGTTGGGCCACCGATTTTTTTTGGTTTATTAATCATTACCGTTAGCTTTATGCCAGTGCTTACCTTACAAGCCCAGGAGGGGCGGTTATTTTCCCCCCTTGCCTATACCAAAACCTACGCATTGGCCGCGGCAGCCATTTTGGCAATTACTCTGGTGCCCGTCCTGATTGGTTACTTTATTCGTGGGCGAATCATAAGCGAGAAGAAAAACCCCTTAAACCGAGCATTACTCGCTGCATATAAGCCCATATTGGAAGCAGTATTAAGGTTTCCCAAAGTCACTCTGTTATTTGCAGTGAGTGTACTCGCCATCAGCCTGTACCCGGCCAGTAAAATTGGCAGCGAATTTATGCCCCCCTTAGATGAGGGCGACTTAATGTATATGCCCACCACCTACCCAGGCCTTTCCATTGGTAAAGCCCGGCAAATATTACAACAAACGGACAAGATCATCCGTACCGTCCCCGAAGTTCAAAACGTCTTTGGAAAAATAGGTCGCGCCGAAACTGCTACCGACCCTGCGCCTCTCACCATGATAGAAACGTTTATTCAATTAAAACCATTTTCCCAATGGCGACCGGGAATGACGCCTGAATTATTAAAGAAGGAAATGAATCAATTAGTACAAATTCCCGGCTTAAGCAATGCCTGGGTTATGCCTATTAAAACTCGCATCGACATGTTGAGCACCGGCATTAAAACCCCCGTAGGAATAAAAATTTCCGGATCGAATCTCGCTGAAATACAGGCCATCGGAGAAAAGCTAGAAAATATTATGAAAGATATTCCCGGCACCGCATCGGTTTATTCCGAGCGTGTTGCCGGCGGACGTTATATCAAAGTGGATATTCAACGTGATAAGGCTGCTCGCTATGGCCTTAATATCGCCGACGTACAGCAAGTGATTGCAACAGCCATTGGCGGTATGAATGTCACGCAAACCGTCGAAGGCTCAGAACGCTATCCCGTCAATATTCGTTATCCGCAGCATTATCGTAAAACACCCGAAGATATGGCGCTTTTGCCAGTAGTAACCCCCTCGGGGCAGCGAATCCCTCTTGGTGATGTTGCCAAAATTTACGTTGAAGATGGGCCGCCGGGAATCAAAAGTGAGAACGCCCGACTCAATGGCTGGGTCTTTGTGGATATTGAAGGTGGCGACATAGGGACATACGTCGACAAAGCCCAAACAGTCGTCGCGGAAAAACTCAAACTACCAACAGGTTATTCTATTACCTGGGCGGGCCAATATGAATATATGCAAAGGGTGAAAGAAAACCTCACTGTGGTGATCCCCCTTACTTTATTAATTATTATTACCCTGCTTTATTTTAGCTCCCGCAGCATTTCTGAAGTGGTCATCATTATCGTTACCCTGCCAATTGCCATGGTGGGCAGCATCTGGATGATGTACTTTCAGGGTTTTAATTTTTCCGTTGCCGTGGCGGTGGGCCTAATCGCACTGGCGGGCGTGGCCGTGGAAACCGGCATAATCATGCTGCAATACCTCAAACAAACCTGCAATGATGCCCAGCTAAATATAACGAACCCAGAAAGCTACCAAGAACAACTGCATATCGCCATTCGTGATGGCGCACTGTCCCGAATTCGCCCCGTCATGATGACGGCTTTTGTGGATATTGCTGGGCTGGCACCCATACTATTGGGCTCGGGAACAGGGGTCGATATGATGAGCCGCATTGCTGCACCCATGGTAGGGGGCATGTTTAGCGCAGTGTTACTCACATTGCTGGTATTGCCGGCGAGCTTTTTATTATGGAAATCTAGCGCGAGAACAAAAAAATAGGGTGTGGCTTTATGCCATCACCCTATCTGTTTTACTTTTTGAATTAGCTAAGATTACAAAACAAAGCCTATACCCTTATTGCAGCCTACTGCGAAAGTTAAAGCTGATTCACCACAACCTTAGCGGGATTAAAAATATAATCAGCGCCTGTTTGAGCATCATTGCCTTCCCATAGATCTGCACCAAAATAAATGCTGTACTCAAATATTGTATCCGCACCGACAGGAACATCCGACAACTTCAAACCCATTTCGGCACTGCTTCCTTTGAAATTTTCAGGCTTATTAGGCTTGTCTCCCGCGCCTTCATCCCAATAAATCGCGTCCACTTTCGGGGTAAATCCTTCAGACAGTCTGGAGATAAAATACATATCCCAATTGTGGCCGGAACTGATGCTAACCCAAGGGTTATCGATGTCACTCTTATACTTTTCACGCACCTCATCCGATACTTTTTGTCCCGCAATCAAAGGCTCTTCTGGGCCTAGCGAAGTCTTATATCGGGTGCCTTCAAAATCAACAAAATCGACTGTTACATCAATATAAAACTCGCTTAGAGCCTCCGCTGCTTTAGGAAAGAAGGCAAAGATGGGGTAACGAATCGCTTGGGGTGTAAATGTGACACTCACTCCACCACTCAGGATATCCAAACCAAGCGCTCCAATGGAGATATCCGCCTCAACAATGGCGCGAACAGGCCCATTTTTTACGGCGATGGTTTTGGCAGGAATGATTGCATTGTGAAGGGTTACCTTGAGAAAACCCAATCGAGCAAAAAAGCGGGCTTTCATCATATCCAAAACATTCGGTGCTGAATCTGTTCCGGTAAAGCCTTTTACTCTCCAGTCAGACCAAATGGTAATATTTTTGGGGTCAAACTGAATCGTGTAAGTTTCTGTCTCAACAAAACCCGTTTCAAAATCATAATGGGAATACACTTTATCACTTCGCTGCGCATTGCCTTTTACAAGATAAGCGTAACGACTCGTACCCTCTTCCGTAATTTCAAGCTCAGAAACTATAGCACCTTCTATATTAGCAATCGCCACCGCGTCAGCCTTAGGGCCCATATCCCGATACATAAAGGCCAGCTCATCCTGTGCCTCCACCACATCCTCCTTTCCATCAACCTCCACAACGGCTCCGGGAACAAAGTTGAGCCCTTTTATATTCTTATCATCAAACTGGAAGGGAATTGGATAAAGCACCCCGTCCTCAACAGCCATAACAGAATATTCAGCACTAGACTCCCCAATGATGGGTAATGCCTCCCCTTTAACAACAGTCACTTCGTACTGCCGACTTGGGTTAGTAACTTCCATGCCCGCAGAGACGAGGGAGGGAAGTATTAAAGTGCTTATCAAACCAAATAAAGCGGGGATTTTTAACGGTATATTTTTATTGAGTACGTTCATATTAGTCTCAGTAATTATTATTTTTTGAGGTTATTATTAGACCGCTGATTGGAACATACTCGCAAACCTTTGAGCAAACTTTACCTTGCCCAACCCGCCTACTGCAGAAACAATAAATGCGACAAAACGCGGTGCAATTAATTGCATTTCGATAAACGTACAAAACCAAGCGCTAACGCTTTAAACAACTATTTTTCACTTACTTTAAAACACCGCTAGGCCTACGACACCGCCTCAGAAGCGATGCACCGCTCGATTCAGGTGCAGCCTCTATCATACAATTCATTACTTTTTTCAAGGAAAATACAAGAAGGTTTTTCTAGAGACCTTTAGATAAGCCACCACAAAAAAATATAATCAAAGCTTTCAGAGCCCTTTCTCTCAAACTTTTTATGACGTCTTACTTCATGATTATGCCGCCTATTAACAATTTCCAGGGCTTTACCCCTAGTTTTTCAAATAGAAAAGTCGGAGAACCCTTTCTATCATCATGAAATAATAAATAGGGAGCTCCGCATCGCCGTACATATACAGGAAGGTAAGGCCATGACGCTTTCATCGCTGCCGTATTTTTATTATAGAAAATCGCTCTGCGGACAAAAAAAAAGGGGGGAGGTTTTTTAGACTAGGCCCTATCGCCAAGAGAAAGTTTTTAAGGGCATCTCAAGCCCAGAATCTGGAAATAATTCTGGCTTATCTGCCTCAGACCCTTCTTTATAAATGCCCAGCAAATTCAAACCGAATTTCTTTTCTGCTGCAGAAATCGGCAAATCCAGAGAGCTGACATACACCTACTACTTTGTAGGAAATAAAAAAACCCCGTGAAATGCTTTGGGTATTCCTGATAGCTACATCACTGCAGAAAACGTGGTTTCATGAATAGAGTCGGGTTGGAAACAAAAACTGTGACTTACACCAGTAGCAGATAGGTTAAGACAATCAAAAAAACGGGATGTTTTCGGTACAAGATAGAAATTCATGAATGATTCAGAGCCACTTGAATGCAGCTCCGCATCATCACTTGGGCCATTAACACATATTGCATGCTAGCCCACACTCCTCAAGCCTAACAGTTACTTATATCGTTAGACTCAAGGAATATACCTTCACTCTACTACGCTTTTTTAAGTTTTCTTACCCCAGCCAAGCCCGCAAGGCCCAGACCTAATAGAGCAAGAGATGCGGGCTCAGGAACATGAGCGGCTTTCACCTTCAGCTTCGATTTTTGAAGATAAAAATCACCTGCCTCTGCACGTACGGCCACGTGTAAATCTCCATCATACTTCAGATCGACAAGTGCCACGCCATCAACTGTGTAACTATAAGTAGCATTATCAACTTCAAAAAGAGGATCACCACTTAGGAAGCCCAACAGATCTACCTCAGCCGACTCGCCCAACTTATCATCTCCGCCATGAACACCTTTGTCATCATGAAATGACAAATAGAGCATCGCATCGGTAATATCGAAATCCGCAGAACTGTAGCCGCTATCACTTATATCATGGGTATACCATACCGCATCATCGTGGCCCACACTCGTCATATACAATCCGAAGATATCATCTTTTTTAAATTTTGGGGCCCACGGCCCACCACCATCTGTTCCGATGGGATTAGGCTTACCGGTAGTCCAGCCACTTGGGTCATCTGTGATCTCACTCAGCTTTGTCGTATAGGTAAGTGGATCGGTGAAATCAATATTATCCTTAAAAGTATGCACTGCACCGGCACTAGCATATCCCGCCATTAGCGAGGCCATAGAAACTACTCCAACCAGCGCGGACTTCTTAATTAGTTCATTTTTCATTTCAACTACTCCTATCGTAATTTTTATTTTGGGCAAATCAATCACCAATATCTTAAGGAACCACAACGAACAGGTTCTCCATAGATAGGGCACGATGCGTTCCAGATTAACGATAGAAATGGGCTATCATTTAACAAAAAATATATGGGATATTTTATAGATAAAAATTAAATATTTAATTTTGCTTAAAATCTGCACATTGCATGTAGATTTTAAAGATCACCAGTGTCGAACTTTTTTACACCAATGAGTAAAAACCATAAAACTTAGTATAATACTTGAGCTAAACTTAAGCTTTTTAGAAGGGCGTCACATTCTATAATAAAATGCCACTGTGATTTTAAGCGCAAAAAATATCCACAACCTATTGTAATCGTTAGATTTTTATAGCGTTACTCAGGATATATATTCGATATACACCTGTCGGAAAATTTTACACATTACTCACCCCTCCTCTAGCGCCGATATAGCCATCTTGCTTTTGGCACTACTATTACGCCTTATGTCGCTTCGTTTTGTAGCAAAGGCCTCTAGCCGAGCCCATACCGCGGAAAATATTGTGTTTACAAGCGAGCAGTGCAAAAATACACAATATTGAGCAACATTTAACCGAGAGAAAAATGACCAAAACCTTATGTTCAGTAGTAGATATCGACGAAAGCACAGCGAAGGGCTTCACTGTTGGGGAAAGCGCCTTGTTTGCTGTAAAGCATGATGGGCAAATTTATGTTTATGAAAACTCCTGCCCCCACATAGGCATCAACCTAGAATTTCAGGAAAACCAGTTCCTTGATATGGATAAACGCTTTATCCAATGCTCCAACCACAATGCCTTGTTTGAAATAGAAAGCGGCCATTGCATTAGCGGCCCTTGCCAAGGGAAGTCGCTGAAGGCAATTCCTTTTGAAATCGAAAACGACCGAATTCTGGTCAAAAATATTGGCTGATAACATGGATCAAAATACCCAAACAGAAGTTGAAGCCGCTGCTTTTCGGCAGTTGCTCAAGCATCTGGATGAACACAAAGAAGCACAAAATATCGACTTGATGATCTTAGCGGGGTTCTGTAGAAACTGTCTTGCAAAGTGGTATCGCGCCGAAGCGGAAGAAAGAGGCGAGGTGATGGACTATGAAAATGCTAGAGAAGTCATCTATGGCATGCCTTACAGCGAATGGAAGGAGAAATTTCAGGAAAAGGCCACGCCGGAGCAGCTTGCCGCATTTGAAGCACGCCAAAGTGCAAAAGCTTAACCCCCCTTATCTTAGGCTACGTGCTTTAATAAAGAAGCAGTAGCCGACATGCCCTTAAAAGAACCGTAAACGCAGCACTTTATTTTTTCTCAAGAGAAGTAAGCGACCCCTTGTGCCGCTTACTCAAACCCGCCCCGAGCATAGCCGAAACCAGAATACCCACCAAGCTAAGTGCTGAAAACCATACTGGCGCACGAGTTAGGGTGGGGCCATAAAAAATCACTGCAACCATCAGTACAACGATTAAAGCGTGCCAGTACTCCAGCTGATCGGCAACTTTTGCAGCCACGTAACCAGCCAACCCTGCCACAAGAAAACCCGGCACCAAACCAGCCAGCATAAAAGGGATGTTTTCGAATTGATTCTGGAAGAATTCCTTGATTTGCGCTTCATCCATCCCACGCCCCCCGAGCACCTGCCTTGTTAGACCACTCATGGCAATACTGACCAGTGTAGTGCCTGCGATTTCAATCATTACCCCATAAATAATGGCGCGTTGGTTAAGTGGGCGCGGTGTCGTCGAATGCGGATTTTCATTAGTCATTATTAGCTCTGTTTTCAGTCTTCTTAACGGAGGCAACAGAATAGACGTCGTTTCAAAAAAACGCCATAGCGGGGCAGACCCAATAGATCTTCAGCACGAAGGCTTGAAGTAAAACACATCAATGCCCATCTTTTTTCTGAGTTCAAAACACGCAATAGCTTAACGATGGATTTCGACAAACTGATAAGAGATGCGGCTAAAACCTACAAAATGGCGACGCAGACAAAATAATCAACCAGGCCAGCAAAGCCGCTAACCCTATACTTGATGAACTTGCCCCTCGCGCGACCAAGGAGTGCGATCTCGTTAAAGGGCTGTGAGAAGTGGCCGAAGAAGCATTGACCGACCCGAAAAACAAAAACTCTGGGAACCAATCTGACGACCCCCTTGTCTAAAGCATCAAGCAGGGTTTAAAGGGCGCTCGAAAAATTGCAGAACATTATGCCGATCAAATCGACAATGTTGATACCGGCAAGGCTTCTGAGCAGCTTGCTGACATTACTGGCGACCTATTAGGCAACGCCGGGAAACTGGGCAAGTCCTTTTTTCAAAACGTCCTAAATAAACCCCGCTTTTATTTTTCATTAATACTCCCCTTGATACGAAACAGACCCCTTCTGTTTCGTTTTTTTTTGCAAAACCCTCCTCCTGCTGAGTGCTGTCTCGGCTCAGTGATTCCTGCTATTCTTCCAGCCTTGTATTTTTACCTTCAGCGCTACTCAGGAGAGACCCATGCCCGCATACCGTTCCAAAACCTCCACCCATGGCCGAAATATGGCGGGGGCCCGCGCCCTGTGGCGTGCAACCGGAATGAAAGATGATGATTTCAAGAAACCCATTATCGCTGTGGTCAACTCTTTTACCCAGTTTGTACCCGGCCATGTGCACCTAAAAGATATGGGCCAGCTGGTTGCCCGAGAAATTGAAAAAGCAGGTGGCGTCGCGAAGGAATTCAACACCATCGCCGTGGATGACGGCATCGCCATGGGCCACGATGGAATGCTCTACAGCCTGCCATCGCGGGAGATCATCGCTGATTCCGTCGAATACATGGCCAACGCCCACTGCGCCGATGCACTGGTGTGTATCTCCAACTGCGACAAAATCACCCCCGGCATGCTGATGGCCGCAATGCGCCTGAATATCCCTGCTATTTTTGTCTCCGGCGGCCCGATGGAAGCGGGAAAAACCAAACTTTCCGACAAATTGATCAAGCTGGATTTAGTAGACGCCATGGTGGCGGCAGCTGACCCGAATGTCACTGATGAACAAGCAGAGGCGTATGAACGCAGTGCTTGTCCCACCTGTGGTTCGTGCTCGGGCATGTTCACCGCCAACTCCATGAACTGCCTGACTGAAGCACTGGGTTTGTCTTTACCCGGCAATGGCACCACCCTTGCGACTCATAAGGATAGAGAGCAACTGTTTTTGGAAGCGGGCCGTCGTATCGTAGACATCACCAAACGTTACTACGAACAGGACGATAGCTCTTTACTGCCTCGCTCCATTGCCTCAGTCAAAGCGTTTGAAAACGCCACCACCCTGGATATCGCCATGGGCGGCTCCACCAACACCATCCTCCACCTGATGGCCGCTGCGCAGGAAGGCGAGGTGAATTTTGACATGAGGGACATCGACAGGCTTTCCCGCAAAGTGCCTCAGTTATGTAAAGTCGCCCCCAATAGCCCGCAATACCATGTTGAAGACGTTCACCGCGCGGGTGGCATTATGGCCATCCTTGCAGAACTCGATCGTGCCGGGCTGCTGCACACAGACCTCCCCACAGTACATAGCGCAACGCTGGGCGAAGCTCTTTCCCAGTGGGATATTATGCAAACCGACGACGACGCCGTAAAAACCTTTTTCCAAGCAGGTCCGGCAGGTATTCCTACCCAGCAAGCCTTCAGTCAAGACTGCCGCTGGGATTCGTTGGATGATGATCGTGCCAATGGTTGCATCCGTAATCTGGAAAATGCTTACTCCCGCGAAGGCGGCCTAGCGGTACTTTATGGCAATATCGCTGAAAATGGCTGCGTAGTGAAAACCGCCGGTGTGGATGACAGCATTCTCGTCTTTGAAGGCAAAGCGCGTATTTTTGAAAGCCAGGATAGCGCCGTAAAAGGCATATTGGCCGATGAAGTAAAAACTGGCGATGTCGTTATCATCCGTTACGAAGGCCCCAAGGGCGGGCCGGGTATGCAGGAAATGCTCTACCCCACCAGTTATCTTAAATCCAAGGGCTTAGGTAAAGAATGTGCCCTGCTTACCGACGGGCGTTTTTCCGGTGGCACTTCCGGCTTGTCTATTGGACACGTTTCACCTGAAGCAGCCTCCGGCGGGGCAATTGCTTTACTGGAAGCTGGCGACCCTATCAAAATCGACATCCCCAATCGCAGCATTGATGTTTTAATTGATGAAACGGTGCTGGATCAACGCCGGCAGGCTATGTCTGCCAAAGGGCCCGATGCCTGGAAACCTGCAGAAATTCGTCCGCGTAAAGTCAGCACTGCGCTAAAGGCTTATGCAGCAATGGCGACCAGTGCTGACCGAGGCGGCGTAAGGGATTTATCCCAACTGGACAAGTAAAAGTGTTACAGGTGCGGGCAACATCCCGCACCTCACCCTCTTTATTAACCCAACAGAGTAAAAAATTCGCCCCCAATGATTGCCATACTCAAATTCATGCAGTAGTGTTATAAAACTTCATTGAACATTGGCGCTGCCGCCCTGCTAAACACCAGTGGGCCGCAAACAAAACCACGGATTAAATCGTGCTGAAGCTTCTTCATATCAAAGCCTGTATCCAGGCCATCGCCCTCAGAGCCTCTGCTCTGCGCTTTCGCTGGCGTCGCTAAAAACCACACCTCCTTTGTTAACGCTCCACTGAGCGAACACCCGCTATCTGCGTATACTCCGTCTAGGAAAACACCATGACACCAGAACAGTTTGCCGCTTATTCCGCGCAGGGATACAACCGCATCCCCCTTGCCCGCGAAATCATTGCCGACTTAGAAACCCCTCTCAGCTGCTACCAAAAACTCGCCAGCCAACCCTATACCTATTTATTTGAATCCGTACACGGTGGAGAGCAGTGGGGTCGGTACTCCATTATTGGTTTGCCTTGCCAAACCCGTCTGCGCGTGACGGGCCACGAAGTGCTTCATGAATACCAAGACACCATCACTCAACGCGAAACCGTGGATGACCCCCTGGCCTATATAGAAGCCTATCAAAACCAATTTAAGGTGCCGGAACTGCCCAACCTGCCAAAATTCAACGGCGGCCTAGTGGGTTACTTTGCCTACGATGCGGTACGTTATGCGGAACCTCGATTGGGCCTGGCACAAAACCCTGACGATATCGGCAGCCCTGATATTCTATTGATGGTGTCCGACGACCTGGTGGTTTTCGACAACCTGAACGGCTCCCTCTTTGTGCTCACTCATGTGAACCCCGACGAGGAAAATGCCTATAAAAATGGGCAGCAACGGCTGAACCAGCTCGTGACACAAATCCGCCAACCCTTACCAAGCGAAGACATCACCCAATACCCTCAGATCAGCGAATCAGATTTTAAATCCGGCTTTGAGCAAGACGACTACCAAGCAGCAGTGAAGCGTATTAAAGAATACATTCTGGCTGGTGACGTCATGCAGGTAGTGCTTGCCCAGCGCATGTCTGTGCCGTTTGAAGCGCCGCCTCTCAGCCTTTATCGTGCATTGCGACACCTGAATCCTTCCCCTTATCTTTATTATCTGAATCTCGACAGCTTTCATATCGTCGGCTCATCACCGGAGATTCTGGCCCGATCCGAAGACAACATCATCACCGTGCGTCCCCTTGCTGGCACGCGTAAACGTGGCAAAACGCCCGAGCATGACATAGAGCTGGAAAAAGAATTACTCGCCGACCCGAAGGAAATCGCTGAGCACCTGATGCTTATCGACCTCGGTCGTAACGATATTGGTCGGGTGGCAGAAATTGGTTCTGTCGTGGTTTCAGATCAAATGAGTGTGGAACGCTACTCCCATGTTATGCACATTGTTTCCAACGTGCAGGGGCGACTTAACAAAGACAAAAGCCCCATGGATACCTTAAAGGCCACCCTGCCCGCAGGCACTCTGAGCGGCGCGCCCAAAATACGCGCCATGGAGATTATCGACGAACTGGAACCGGTAAAACGCGGTATTTACGGCGGCGCTGTGGGTTATCTTTCCTGGCACGGCAATATGGACACCGCCATCGCCATACGCACCGCGGTGATCAAAGACAAAACCCTGCACATTCAAGCGGGTGCCGGCATTGTGGCAGACTCCATCCCCGAGCTGGAGTGGGAAGAAACCATGAACAAAGGCCGCGCAATTTTCCGCGCTGCTGAACTAGCCTGTAATGGTTTGCAACTAACAAATTCGGGTCAAAACAACGATACCACCGAGCTGCCCAGCAAGGCGGAGGACTAGACATGCTATTAATGATTGATAACTACGACTCCTTCACCTACAACGTGGTGCAATACTTTGGTGAGCTGGGAGCAGAGGTGCAGGTTTATCGAAATGATGAAATCAGCATCCAGGAAATTGCCCAAAAGAAACCCGAACACCTAGTGATATCCCCCGGCCCTTGCACCCCTAACGAAGCGGGTATTTCCATGGCCGCTATCCAGGAGTTTGCGGGCAAAATCCCTATTCTGGGTATTTGCCTTGGCCACCAGAGTATTGCCCAGGTCTTCGAAGGAAAAATAGTTCGCGCTGCACAGGTTATGCACGGCAAAACCTCCACCATCCACCATAGCGACCTTGGCGTATTCAGAGATATCCCCAAAACTTTCCAGGCTACCCGTTATCACTCACTGGTGGTCAAGAGGGAAAACCTGCCCGAGTGCCTGGATATCACCGCCTGGACCGAAAATGAAGACGGCAGCATGGATGAAATCATGGGCATTCGCCACAAAACCCTGGCGGTGGAAGGGGTGCAGTTTCACCCTGAATCCATTTTGACCGAACACGGCCACCAACTATTGCGCAACTTTCTGGAACAATAAACGAGCTTTTTATGGATATCACAGAATCACTGCCCAGGCTTCTGCAACAAGAGAGTCTCACTGCCGATGAGATGCAACAAGTTATGACACAAATCATGACAGGCAAGGCTACAGATGCCCAAATCGGCGGCTTCCTCGTTGCCTTGCGACTCAAAGGCGAAACAGTCGACGAAATTAGCGGTGCCGCCCGCGTTATGCGCGAACTGGCCACACCCGTTCATGTGGATTGTGACTTTTTGGTCGACACCTGCGGAACCGGCGGGGATGGCGCCAACACCTTTAATATTTCCACCGCCGTTTCCTTTGTGACCGCTGCGGCAGGCGCCCATGTTGCCAAACATGGTAACCGCTCCATTACCAGCAGTTGTGGCAGCGCCGATGTACTGGAGGCAGCCGGTGCCAACTTGAACATCGGCCCCGAGCAAGTAGGCCGGGCCATCACAGAAGTAGGTGTGGGTTTTATGTTCGCAGTCAAACACCATGGCGCCATGAAGCACGCCATCGGCCCGCGCAAGGAACTAGGGATACGCACTATTTTTAATGTGCTCGGCCCCCTCACCAATCCAGCCGGAGCACCCAACCAAGTTATCGGTGTATTCGATAAACAACTGGTGCCAAGTATTGCATCGGTACTGCAATCACTGGGCAGCCGCCACGTATTAGTCGTGCACTCTGCCGATGGGATGGACGAAATATCCATCGCAGCGGAAACCCATGTTGCCGAACTAAAAGATGGTCAGATCAACGAATACCTCATCAAACCGGAGGATTTTGGCCTAACACGCAGCTCGCTAGACCCGCTACGGGTCAATAACGTAGAGGAAGCGGTCGCCATGCTCAAAACCGCCATCAGTGGCAAAGGACAAGGGGCCAGCGACATCGTTGCGCTGAATGCTGGAGCCGCCATTTATGCTAGCGGCATTGCCAGCTCGCTCAAAGAAGGAGTCGTGCTTGCCGAAGATGCCATGGGCAGCGGTGCCGCCAGCGCCAAATTTGAAGAGTTCATCAGTTTTACCCAGCACTGCCTTTAACCTCAAACCGCCAAGAGAGCCTCCATGTCAGCCACACCCACTATCTTACAAAAAATTCTAGACAGAAAAGCCCAGGAAGTGGCCGAACGATCCCAGTTAATCTCCCTCAATGAACTGGAAACACAAGCCAAGCAGGCTGAACCCGTACGTGGTTTTATCCGCGCCATGGAACAAAAGCTGAGCAACAAACAGGCGGCGGTCATTGCCGAAGCAAAAAAAGCCTCCCCCAGCAAAGGCCTGTTACGCGACCCCTTTGACCCTGCGGCCATTGCCCGCAGTTACGAGCAAGGCGGCGCATGCTGTTTATCCGTGCTCACAGACCAAGATTTTTTTCAGGGCCACGAAGACTACTTAATCGCCGCACACTCGGCCTGTTCATTACCCATCATTCGCAAAGATTTTATTGTTGACCCCTACCAAGTGGTGGAAGCAAGGGCCATGGCTGCAGACTGCATCCTACTCATTGCCTCAGCTCTTGAGCAGACGCAACTTAAAAATCTAGCTGATTTAGCGCAGCAGTGGAACCTGGACGTATTGATTGAGGTGCATAACCGAGAAGAACTGATGCGGGCACTCGAACTGGACCTAAAGCTTATCGGCATCAATAATCGCAACCTTCACAACTTCGAAACCAGCCTCGAAACCACCTACCAGCTACTAAAAGACATTCCCGAAGACCGCATTGTGGTAACAGAAAGCGGTATTCATCAGCAGGAGGACGTCAAAGCCATGCAGGCACACGGCGTGAATAGTTTTCTGGTGGGCGAAGCCTTTATGCGTGCCAAAGACCCCGGAGAGAAATTAAAATCACTGTTTTTTTAGTGCTTAGAGAGAGTTAAAACGACAGCTAGCGCGTGCCGTAAACCACCATGGTTTTACCTTTAGCAGTGACATAGCCCTGAGCTTCTAAGTTTTTCAGCACCCTACCCACCATCTCGCGGGAACAGCCCACAATACGGCCAATTTCTTGGCGCGTGACTTTAATCTGCATCCCGTCAGGGTGGGTCATGGCATCAGGCTGGCGGCTTAAGTCCAGCAAAGCATGAGCAACTCGGCCTGTCACATCGACAAATGCCAAGTCACCGACCTTTTTGGTGGTTTCACGCAGGCGATGGGCCATTTGCCCACTCAAGGCAAAAAGGATACTGGGGTCTTCTTTCGCCAACTCATGGAACTTGGTGTAGCTAATTTCAGCCACTTCACACTCTGTTTTCGCTTTAATCCAGGCAGAGCGCACTTCTTCCGCATTAAAAAGCCCCATTTCACCGAAGAAATCACCCGTATTCAGGTAGGCCACTACCATTTCGCGGCCATCTTCGTCTTCGATCAATACAGTAACAGAACCCTTTACCAGAAAATAAAGGGCATCGGACGGATCACCCGCATGCACCACCGTACTTTTTGCCGAGTACTTACGGCGATGACAGTGAGAAAGGAAATTATCAAGATCCAAAATCCTGTTAGGTGCTTCCATAGCCAGACCGACCCTCAAAAAGTTATAAAATGATGTGGCTATCTTAACTCTGTTAACGATAGCCATCATCCTAAGTGCAGCAATCGTAGCCGCAGCCTACCCCAGATTCAGTAAAGTAATACCCAAACTTACAACAAGAGGCATTAACCTAGAAACCTCAGCTGGGTGCGAAAAAGATGTGCAAGATATTGGCGTGCATAGGAAATTTTCAAAATTCGTGCTCACCTTATTGGTGATGAGAACTTTTTAAAATTTTCTAGGTGCGGCAAGAGCTTGTGCAGAATTTCGTACTCCAACTGAGGTTTCTAGGTTTAAGAACAATACGAACTCAGCCTGCCAAGTCAGGCAACTACAAGCAGGCCTGTCCGCATCTGACACTAAGCATAGGTAGTGTGTCGCCACACAACTCATCTATACCGAGCAAAAGCACAACAACAATACAATAGTTCACACAGCGCGTAACAGTGTAATTACGAGTATACTGGGCTCCTGTTTACACACCAAAACAAGCACCTTAGGAAGCTGTAATGAAAGCAAGAATTAAATGGGTTGAAAACGTTGTTTTTATGGGTGAGTCAGGCAGCGGCCACTCCATTGTTATGGATGGCCCTGAAGACCACGGTGGGCGTAATGTTGGCGCACGCCCTATGGAAACATTGCTCATTGGCATGGGTGGCTGCGCCTCCTTCGACGTCGTGCATATTCTGAAAAAATCCCGCCAGGATGTCACCGACTGTGTCACTGAAATCGAGGCCGAACGTGCCGATGAAGTGCCTTCGGTATTTACAAAAATCCACTTAAAGTTTATTGTGCGCGGCCGAAATTTAAAGGAAAAACAAGTCGCGCGCGCCGTGGAGCTTTCCGCAGAAAAATACTGCTCCGCCTCTATTATGCTGAGCAGCGGCGGTGTTGAAATCAGCCACTCTTACGAGGTCATTGAAAACCCATGAGCGAACAGGCATCCAGACCCCCTAAACTTGCAGGTATGCGCCATGTGGCTTTGTTTGTAAAAGAGCTGGAAGCCTGCGAAAAGTTCTACACTAAGTTGCTGGGCATGGTGGTCGAGTGGCGGCCAGATAACGACAACATTTACCTCTGCGGCGGCTGCGATAACCTGGCTCTGCACCGCGCAGCCGAACAAGCGCCCATACAAAACCAACGGCTCGATCATATCGGCTTTATCATCGACAGCATTGAACAAGTCGACCAGTGGTATACGTTTTTAAAGGCACAAGGCGTAAAGATAGCAAAAGAGCCTCGCACACATCGTGATGGCGCACGTAGCTTCTATTGCTTCGACCCAGATGGCACCACGATACAACTCATTTTCCACCCACCCATTTCAGCGCACTGACTTAAGAAAGCCTGCTCGTTTTCTGGAAAAGCCATGACGAACTTTAGCAAAAAACTCAAACTGCATGGTTTTAACAACCTCACCAAAACCCTCACCGTTAATATTTACGACATCTGCTACGCAAAAACGCCGGAGCATAAAAGCCAATATATCGAATATATTGATGAAGTGTATAACGCCGAGAGATTAACGCAGATACTGACCAATATCACAAAAATCATCGGCGCTAATATTCTCAACATCGCCCATCAGGATTACGAACCCCAAGGCGCCAGCGTTACCATGCTTATTGCCGAGCATGAAGCGCCACCCGATGAATCCAAAACCAAAGAAGAACCTGGCCCCCTACCCGACGCCATTGTGGCCCATCTCGACAAAAGCCACATTACCGTACACACCTACCCAGAAAGCCACCCTGATGATGGCATTAGCACTTTCCGAGCGGACATCGAAATTTCCACCTGCGGGCTGATCTCCCCCCTGCGCGCCTTGAACTATTTAATTCACTGCTTCGATTCTGACATCGTTACCATGGATTACCACGTACGTGGTTTTACCCGCGATGTGGATGGCACCAAACATTTTATCGATCATGAAATCAGCTCTATTCAAAGCTACCTTTCGAAAGATACCCAAGAACTCTACAGCATGATTGATGTCAACGTTTATCAAGAGAACATTTTCCATACGAAAATGTTGCTGAAAAAATTCGAATCCAAAGACTACTTCTTTGGCGACACCCTCGACCACTATGACCCTAAAGAACATGCGGAAATAAGAAGAAGGCTACGCCAGGAAATGTTAGAAATTTTTTATGGCAGAAACATCACTGATGAAAGCAAACTGCCCCAACATACAGGGAGCTTTGAATAAGCGCCCTGTAGCAATACGCCGGTAAAACATAAAAACGCCATCTTCGGCAGGCAGTTTTCTTGCCCTTTATACCTTAAAAATAGACGCTCTTTTATTTAGTTCTTCAATTCCCTCCATCTGATTTTTACTCCCCTCTAAAATCTGAGTGGAACCATTAAATGCCGCAATGGCAAGCTCGTCAATTTTTGCCGTATTTGAACTGAGTTCATTACTGACCTGTGCGCTTTCCTCGGTCGCGCAAGCAATTTGATGATTCATGTCTTTCACTATTTCTATTGAGCCGCGAACAGCTAATAACACATGCTCGGTGTTCTGCGTTTTTTCAAGCGTTTCGACGACTTGGCCTTGAGAGTGCTCAATTGTTTTATAAGCGGATTCAGCATCATTCTGGAAGACGGAAATAATTTTCTCAATTTCACCGGCTGACTCCTGGGTTCTCTGAGCCAAGGTTCTCACTTCGTCGGCAACAACAGCAAAACCTCTGCCATGCTCTCCTGCCCTAGCTGCTTCAATGGCTGCATTCAGCGCGAGCAGGTTTGTTTGATCTGCAACGCCTTTAATAACATCCAGAACGCTCGAAATAGTGTCACTGCTCGCATTTAACTTCCCTAGTATCTCGCCAACCCCCTGTATTTCATCGTTCAGCATCTCAACAGAGTTCACCGCTTCATTGACTTGCTTTCCTCCATTAAGAGCCTCTTCATCTGCCTTTTCAGCAGCCTCTACGGCCGCTGCTGTGCTACTGGCAATTTCATCGGCCGCTGCAGCCATCTCTTCTATTGCAGTTGCCAGTGCTGCAGCTTCGTCTCGCTGACTTTCCAAAGTCGATGTGCTTTCTCGACATACTTCATTCGATGACTCGTTAATCAATTGTAACGCTGACGAGGTTGAGCCAATATTACCGATAATAGAACGAAACTCACCGAACATCTCATTGATACTAACGGCCACTCTGCCAACCTCATCATCACAATAGATAGGCGCTTTCTTGGTAAGGTCTCTATTTTTTTGTGCATTTTCAATAAAATTTGCCAGGCCAGCTGCCTGCTTCGTTAAACCTGCCAAAACCGTCCAGCCGATATAGACCGCAGATAATAAACAAATAAGCGTCAAACCCAATTGAACATTACGGGCTTGCTCTATTTTGGTGATACGAGTTTCCAATAAGTTAGTCAATATGGGAGTGGTCTCATCAAGAAGTAGCAATACGTCAGATATCGACTTTGTTCCCAAGTCAAAAACATTGGCCCCAGTGGTACTAACTGAGTCAGATATAAGAATATTCTTCTCAACGGTATCGGTAAACTTCAAAATAGAGCTATCCACTTTTTTTTCAATAGCAAAAAGTTTCAATTTTAGTTGCTGATTCTGGGTTTCAGCGAAAGAGGTCTCCAAGCCTTTATCCAAATTGGCTAACAATTTATTAATATCGCCGATCAAACTATTAAGGTGCAACATCTCAGCCCTGCTCACCTCCTCTCTTACTGCGATACCCGCGGACATTCCGCGTGCCTTACCCAAGCTTTCTATAAGGTGAGGAATAGTCGTAATAGACATTTCTAACAGATAATGGGTATCTAGATCTGGATCCAATATAAGGTTTGAATGATTCCCTACATGTGTAATCAGAGACATCACCTCGGCAATAAGATCAGTATGCTTCGAAAAAGACTCCTCTGGAGATAAAGAAATATTCCCCTCAAGATTTTTCCATTTTTTCAAAATATCAGCGACGAAGGTGCCAGTTGAAAATTTAGTGCTATAGAGTCGATCTATTTCTTTCCAGCTTTTTATATTCTTATCAATTTCAAGTTCAACATCCCTCAACTTCCTTTTGAAGCTTATGTCTCCATTTAAATATGCGGCGTTCATGCCCCGATGCTTTGCAAAATTTTTCTGCAGAGGGTAGACATAATTGAGGTAGGTCATACCATCAAGTTCAAGCTCCGAAAAACGTAATTCACCATTCGTCTCAAGGAGAAAAAAATTGGTCAGAAAAATTAACGGTATTGCACTTATTACTGCAAGTAGTAAAAATTTCTTCCCTAGGCCTCTATTAAGAATCAATCCGCGCACTTTATACTCCAGAATTTGTTACGCCATGCTGAAATAACAAGTCTAGTCCATTCACTTTGCATTTCAATAAACTGAAGCTGACATAGCTGGGAAAGAAAAGTAGAGCCTTCTCAAAGTTCTTACTAGGCTCATTGTCCTGTCTTACGACGATAGCTAGAAGTGAAATCACCTTTGATACAAAGGTCTGAATATATAAAAAGAGGTAGAAGTGAATAGCGCTTATCATAATAAACCGCTCAGAGCTGAACAAAAATTAGACAGAAAAGCTCCAGCTAAGCAGGTATAGGCCTGTTCTGATTAATCCTGGGCGAAGCAGAAGGCCTGCCACTACAAGACATTACACCTTGTATTTAAAAGACTTAACTCCCAGGTTTTCTCATCCAGACTTGGTAAAAGGCTCCATAGTTTCGTTGCTTACAGTTCTATTGTTCCTTCAAGGTATTTTTTTGCCTTTCCCGCAATAAGGACTCGCGAGCCTAACAACTCACACTGGAGTTTTCCGCCACGTTCTGACAACTGAGCGGCAGATAGTTTGTTTCTCCCAAGCTCCTTTGCCCAGTATGGCGTCAACGCACAATGTGCGGAGCCCGTAACTGGGTCTTCATCGATGCCACAAGCTGGGGCAAAAAATCGACTTACAAAGTCTGATTTTTCACCTCGTGAGGTGGCAATGATACCTCTGCAAGCTAGCTCGCCTAGTACCTTAAAATCAGGCGCTAAAGATACAATATCTGATTCATTTTCATAGACTGCAATATAGTCGTCAGATTTCCAAACTTCTATTGGTTCTTTGCCAAATGCCCTGGTAATTTCAACTGGAATTTCACATTTAGAAATAGTGGCCACAGGGAAATTAAGCTCCATCAACTCCCCTTTTTTAGTCACTTCCAGTTCACCACTTTTTGAGTGAAAGGTGATCTTTTCAACTTGCGCGTCTAAGCCTTCAAATATGACATGGGCACTCGCCAAAGTAGCGTGACCGCATAGATTCACTTCAACCGTCGGTGTAAACCATCGAATGTGGTATTCGTCGCCTTCTTTTATGAAGAATGCAGTTTCAGACAGATTATTTTCTTGCGCGATTTTTTGTAAGAGCTCATCGGGCAACCATTTTTCTAAAGGAATGACTGCAGCAGGGTTCCCTTCAAATAAATTCTCAGCAAATGCATCAATTTG
>Ga0209121_10000089_pt1 | contig 86314 bp, 83 predicted proteins | sample Cruoilmetagenom3_FD_187292 | JGI IMG/M metagenome (GOLD analysis project Ga0209121, IMG submission 187292) | Oil polluted marine microbial communities from Coal Oil Point, Santa Barbara, California, USA - Sample 3 (SPAdes) (version 2) | ecosystem: Environmental > Aquatic > Marine > Oil seeps ...
CTCCCGAAAACCGAAAGGGCAAAAGTGGCCGACTTTCACGCCGCCCGCGACAGCACCATGCCACCGCTACCGTGGCCGAGTATTGCTCCGCCGTTCACAGACGCGATGTTCTCCCACGCTTTTTCAAGCGCCTCCTGCACCAGGTCATCGGCCTGGGCGTCATTTCGCGCGAGCGAGAACGCAAAGGCGCATGGCACTGATATGATTGACCAGCTCGCCGTGCGGGTCGGGGTGGGGGTCATCCATCGGCATTGCGCGGCTCCTCGGCCCTGCCATGTTGGTGGCCCTGTTCCCTCAACATCCGCAGAAGATCCCGGAACCGGTCCGGCACCTCTTCTTGTGCGCGTTCACGGTAGGCCCGTTGCAGGTTTTCTGTGATCTGTTCTTTCGATGGTGACGTCTCATGGTTGTGCGTCATGGTCCTGATCTCGACCTTCCGGAGAGCGGTTTTGTTGCCATTCTATGGAACCAAACGCGTCAGCTGCGCGTTAGGTTCCCGAGAAAGTTGCCAAAAGAGCAAAAAATGCCAAACTCCGACGCCGGGCAGATGCTGTCCGTGACCGTAGCGGAACTCCTGCCCTATCTCCGGCGCTATGCCCGCGCGCTTTCCGGCAGCCAGGAAACCGGCGACCGGTACGCCGCGGCGACGCTCGAGGCGCTGTCGCAGGACCGCTCGGTTTTCGACGAGGGGCTGTCGCACAAAGTGGCTCTGTTCAAGGCCTTTCACGCAATCTGGGTGTCATCCGGAGCGCCGTCGGACGCGGAAGAATCCGGCATCACGGCGCGTGCGCAGACCCATCTCGCAAAGCTCACGCCGAATGCCCGCGAAGTTCTGCTGTTGCGCACCATCGAGGAGTTTTCAATCGAGGAAATCGCCGCCATCCCCGGACTGAATGGCCAGGAAGTCGAGCCTCTCTTCTCCGTCGCGATCCGCGACATGGAAGACCGTTCGTCTGGCAAGGTGATGATCATCGAGGACGAGGCGATCATCGCGCTTGATTTCGAGGGGATCGTGGCCGAGATGGGCCACAAGGTCACTGGCGTTGCGCCGACCCAGAAAGCCGCGCTGCGCCTGTTCGGTGAAGAGCGGCCCGACCTCATCCTGTCCGATATCCAGCTCGCCGACGGCTCCTCCGGCATCGACGCGATGAACGAGGTCCTGGCCGGGTCGGCCGAGGTGCCGGTGATCTTCATCACCGCCTTCCCCGAACGGCTCCCGACCGGCGAACGCCCCGAACCCGCCTTCGTCATCAACAAGCCCTGTACCGAAGAGCAGGTCCGTTCCGCCGTCAGCCAGGCGATGTTCTTCTCGTCCATCGAAACGCTGACCGCCTGACCCGTTCCCGGCTCCGAAACGCACCCCCCGCTCGGCATCCCGGGGGCGGATCTCGTCCTCACCGGCACTGTGCTGGTGATCCGCGCCGCCTGGAGCGCCGTCGCCCTGACGCTGGGCCCGATCTGGGCCTCCGCCATCCTCGGCGCGCTGCTCGCGGCGTTCGGCGCTGTTCTGCTCGCCGCCGCCCGCAGATCCAAGCGAATACCGCCGCCGCCGTTTCCGCAGGCCGCGCTCCTCGGCGCATTCTTCGAATTCTTGCGCGCCGGCCGAGTAACCGGGTCCCGCAGACACTGAGGTCTGCCGGGCCGACCCGGGGCCTGACGCCACCGCGCGCAGCGGATGGACCAAACCACAGCCGCCGCGGTCACGCGCCCTGCGCCCCGTCACCGCGGCCGCACACACATTCGCGGCCGCTTGAACCCGGATTTCTTGAAAAACTGGTCGGAGTGAGAGGATTCGAACCTCCGACCCCTGCCTCCCGAAGACAGTGCTCTACCAGGCTGAGCTACACTCCGACCGTGGCGGGCGGGATAGCCCGGTTTGCGCGCCGTTGCAAGGCATTACTCGCGTGAATCGCGCAGTGCCATGCGGCGCAGCAGGGGCGAGATCCGGAACGTGGCCGCGGTCGATCCGCGCGACCGCGTGCGCAGCACCGGGGTCTGCGATTTCGACCCCAACCGCGCCTCGCGCCAGACGATGTAGACACCGCTCGCGATGATGATCCCGGCCCCGATCAGCGTCGCCCGGTCAACGCGTTCGTCGAACAGAAGGTACCCGTATCCCGTCGCCCAGATGATCTGCGAATACTGCATCGGCGCGACAATCGCCGCGTCACCGTTGCGGTAGGCCGAGATCAGCAACAAGCCCCCGCCGAACCCGAGCAGCGAGATCACCGCAGTCGCGCCCAGGTGTTCGACCGGCATCGGCTGGTAGACGAAGGCGAGCAGGATGCCCATCACGATGAAATTCGCGGCCATCGGGTAGAGCATGATCACCACGGTGCGTTCGTCGCGCCCGACCTTGCGCACGATGACCGAAGCAAGCGCACCGAACACCGCCGTCGCCATCGCCGCGAAATGCCCGGGGCCCAGATCCGCCGAGCCGGGCCGCAGCACCACCACCACCCCCGCCAGCCCGACGACAACCGCGCCCAACCGGTGAATACCCACCTTCTCGCCGAGCACCGGGATCGCCAGGAGGGTAATCAGCAGGGGCGAGGCGAAGATGATGGTGTAGACCTGCGCCAAGGGCAGGGCCGAAAACGCGTAGAAGGCGGACCCGGCAGCGATGATGGCCGAAACCGTGCGCAGCCCGATCCAGCCCGGATGTTTCGGGATCAGATGCCCCTCCGTCGCATCGCGCATCAGCATGAAGGTGACGAGCGGGAAGGAAAACAACGTTGTGAAAAAGATGATCTGGAACGGCGAATAGACAGCACCGAGGAATTTCACGATCACATCGTGGGTGGCGAAGATGCCGAAGGCAAGGAGCGCGAAGAGCGGGCCGGAGAGGTTCATGGCAAAGGCTTCGCCGATTTTCCGGCGATTCACAATGCCCGCGACAGGATTGGCCGCAACCTATGCCCGCATTCAGGTGCCGGCAAAACCTGGGCCTGCCCGGCAGCAGCGGTCTTCCAGGCAACGCGTGGCAGGAACGGCCGGGCAAGCTCAGGACCCCCCCACGAATTCGGGGCGGTTCTTCGTACCCTGCGACACATACGGGTCCGGCAGACAAAAAGGTACCGTTTGACGGAGCAATCCCGACGGTCTCTGGGCTGCCGAAAAGTTCTTAACCACGGTTGCCAAGCCACAATAGCGACGTATCTGTTGATCCATGGACATGCTCGTACAAGCAGGGCCGATTTTTGTGGCGTCCATGCGTCCGGCACGCGTCAGGCACTCGAGAAGTGCAGATGCAAAGGATCTTCAACGGTGATCAAAAAACCCACATGGCCTCGCCTTCCGACCGGCATCTGGGTTCTCGGATTCGTGTCCCTGCTGATGGACGTGTCTTCCGAACTCATCCACGCGCTCCTGCCCGTCTACCTGGTCGTCGGGCTCGGGGCCACGGCCCTGTCGGTCGGGATCATCGAGGGGATCGCAGAAGCCACGGCGTCGATCGTCAAAGTGTTTTCCGGCGCGTTGTCGGACCGGAGCGGAAAACGCAAGCCGCTGGCGGCGCTCGGCTATGGTTTGGCCGCCATGACCAAGCCGGTTTTTCCTTTGGCCGGGTCGATCGGCTGGCTGGTGGCCGCAAGGTTCATCGACCGGGTCGGCAAAGGCCTTCGCGGCGCACCGCGCGACGCGCTTGTCGCGGATCTCAGCCCGCCGGACCTGCGGGGCGCGAGCTTCGGGTTGCGACAGTCGCTCGATACCGTTGGCGCCTTCATCGGGCCGCTTCTGGCGATCGGATTGATGTGGGTGTTCGCAGATGATTTCTCTGCCGTCTTCTGGATCGCGGTCGTCCCGGCCGTCCTGGCCTTCGGGCTGATCCTGTTTGCGGTCCACGAGCCCGACCGTCCCGCTGCGGTGCGCGAGTTGAAAAACCCTCTCAGCCGTGCGGAAATGTCCCGTCTGGGTCCCCGGTTCTGGGGCGTCGTCGCTGTTGCCGCAACCTTTACGCTGGCCCGTTTCAGCGAGGCGTTCCTGATCCTGCGCGCCGAAGACGTCGGGTTGCGCCTGATGTGGGTGCCGCTGGTCCTTGTCATGATGAACATCGCTTATGCGGTGTCCGCTTTTCCGGTCGGGGTCGTGTCCGATCACGTCGATCGATACACGCTCCTCACCATCGGGCTGGGGGTGCTGATCGTCGCCGATCTGTTCCTGGCCTTCAGCGCAGGATTGGCGGGCATTTTCATCGGAATCGCCCTGTGGGGCCTCCACATGGGGTTCACGCAAGGTGTGTTGTCCGCTCTCGTTGCCGATACCGTGCCCGATGAATTGCGGGGCACCGCATTTGGGTTTTTCAACCTGATCAGCGGGCTTGCGATGCTGGTGGCCAGTGTCGTGGCAGGGCTGTTGTGGGACAGTTTCGGTCCCCAATACACGTTTCTTGCCGGCAGCCTGTTCGCGGGCGTGACCGTCGTCGGCTCGATCCTGCTGAGGCTGCGAATGACCACGCCTCCGAAGTGAAGCCCGGCCGCCGATGCGCACGGGAAAGCAGGCCGTCCCACGGCTCTGTTCGGACAGCGGGATTGACGTCGGAAGGCGGTTCGGGCGCGGCAGCAGGCGTGGGTCGGGGCCTACCCCACCAACACGCCCGAACCCGTGGTTCGCCCGCTTCGCACAGTTAGCGCTATCTATAACAAAAACAGCGCCTTGACCCCCCGTCCGAGTTCGCCCACCCTTCGAGACGCTCTCAGAGCGAGGCGTCGAGGGCCTTGAGGATCGCGTCGCCCATACCGGTGGTGCCGACCGGGGTCACCCCCTCCTGGCCCATCAGGTCCGCGGTGCGAAGCCCCTCCGCCAGCACCGTTTCGACAGCCGCGTCGAGCCGGTCGGCTTCGGCGCCCTGGTCAAAGGAGTACCGCAGGGCCATCGAGAACGAGAGGATACAGGCGATCGGGTTGGCCTTGTCCTCGCCGGCAATATCCGGCGCCGAGCCGTGCACCGGCTCATACATCGCCTTCGGCCGGCCGTTTTCCATCGGCGCCCCCAGCGAGGCCGAGGGCAGCATGCCGAGCGAGCCGGTGAGCATCGCCGCCACGTCGGACAAGAGATCGCCGAACAGATTGTCGGTGACGATCACGTCGAACTGTTTCGGCGCCCGCACCAGCTGCATCGCCCCGGCATCGGCATACATGTGGCTGAGGTCGACGTCCGGGTATTCCGCGTCGCCCACCTTCTGGACGATCTCGCGCCAGAGCAGCCCCGATTCCATCACGTTGGCCTTCTCCATCGAGCAGACCTTGCCCGCCCGCTTGCGGGCCAGGTCGAAGGCCGACCGCGCGGCGCGTTCGATCTCGGGCACCGAATAGCGCTGGGTGTTGATCCCGTAGCGCACCCCGTCTTCCTCGAAGATTCCGCGCGGCTCGCCGAAATAGACCCCGCCGGTCAGCTCGCGCACGATCATGATGTCGAGCCCGGCGATGATGTCGGGTTTCAACGACGAAAACTCCGCCAGCGCGTCGAAGCACTGGGCCGGGCGCAGGTTGGCGAAAAGGTCCATCTCCTTGCGAAGGCGCAAGAGGCCCCGCTCGGGCTTCACCGAGAAGTCGAGCCCGTCGTACTGCGGCCCGCCGACGGCACCCAGCAGCACCGCGTCCACGCTTTGCGCCTTCTCCATGGTCGCGTCGGCCAGCGGCACGCCGTGCACGTCATAGGCGGATCCGCCGACCAGGTCTTCGCTCACATCGAATGTGAGGTCTCGTTTCTCGCCGTACCAGTCGATGATCCGGCGCACCTGTGCCATGACTTCCGGGCCGATCCCGTCGCCGGGCAGGATGAGAATGGAACCAACGCTCATGAGATGTCCTCGCCTGTCTCTAATGGTTGGCGTGGGGGTAGCGGCTTGCGCGGGGAGGGTCAAGAAAGCGCCGAGAATGCCGCCACCAACGCGTCCCAGACCCGGCCGACCCGAGGCACCCGGCGCACCTCCTCATGAGCGGTGAGCCAGACCGGGAGATGGGGGAGCGGCAGGTTCGGCATCATTCTCTCGACGTCGGGGTCGGGCTCGCCGATGGCCTGCTGCATGATCCCGACGCCGCCGCCGGCCCGCACCAGCTGCCAATAGGCCGCCTGGTCGTCGGTGCGCAGCTTGAAGAAGGCGCGGCTCACTTTCCAACCCGCCTCGGTCATGCCACGGATGATCATCTCGTTGCGGTCGAACCCAACCCAGTCGAGCGCCAGCAAGTCTGCCTCGGTCGTGGGGCGGTCGACCCGCTCAAGGTAGGTTGGGCTGCAATAGAGACCCATTTGCAGGTCTGCGACGTGCCGCGTCACAACGTCGAGTTGGCCGGGGCGATACATTCGTACCGCGATGTCGGCTTCGCGAAACAGCAGGTTCTCCGACGAGTCCGACGCCACGAGGTCGATCTCGATCCCCGGCTCTTCACGTCTGAGCCGGGCCAGCACCTCCGGCAACAGGAAATGCGAAACCACGACCGAGGCGGTGATCCGCACCGGCCCGGACAGCCCTCGGTCTTCGCCCGCCGCGACCAGCGCGAGCCGCCCCGCCGCCTCGCGCATCGCCTGTGCCGGTGCGAGCATCGCTTGCCCGGTTTCGGTGAGCGCGAGACCTTTCGCATGCCGCTGGAACAGCTCCGTTCCCAACGTGTCTTCGATCTCGCGGACTTTGCGCCCAAGGGTCGGCTGGCTGAGGCCGAGCGCGCGCCCGGCGGCCGAGAGCGACCCGGTTTCGGCGACGGCAAGAAAGCTCTGCACAAGCGACCAATCCAGGTCTGGAAGATGGCTATCCATAAAAATGTGAATAGCATACCCCCAAACTATCGCAATTCATGTTTGCATATGAATGGCTATCTTTACCTCAGAAGAAGGAGCCACCTCATGACCCAGACTGTCCTCATCCTCGGAGCGTCCGGCCGCTTCGGCCGCCATGCCGCCGAAGCCTTCGCCCAATCCGGTTGGCAGGTCCGCCGGTTCGACCGCGCCCACGACGATCTCGAAACCGCCATTGCGGGTGTCGATGTTGTCGTCTCGGCCTGGAACCCACCCGGGTACCATCTCTGGGCCGAAGACCTGCTTGCGCAACACACGGCCGTTGCCAAGGCCGCTGCTCGCGAAGGCGCCACCGTGATCTTGCCCGGAAACGTCTACGTCTATGGCCCGGATGCGCCGAGCCCGTGGCGCGCCGACACGCCGCACATGGCGACCAATCCGCTTGGCCTGTTCCGAAAGCGCGTCGAAGCGGCCTATCGGGACAACGGCGCCACGACCATTGTCCTGCGCTGCGGCGACTTCATCGACACACAAAAGACCGGCAACTGGTTCGAAACCTATATCTCGCCCGGTGTGCCGAAGGGGTTCATCCGGTATCCGGGCGATCCGGACGCGCCGCATGCCTGGGCCTTCCTGCCCGATGCCGCCCGCGCCGCGGTGGCGCTGGCCGAGATCAGGGGGACCCTCACGGGTTTCAACGACGTGCCGTTCCAAGGCTACACGCTTTCCGGTCGGGACCTGGCCCGGGCGATAACCCGGGTCACGGGCCGCGAGATCGGCGTGAAACCCTTGCACTGGGGAATGATGCGGCTTGTGAAGCCCTTCATGCCGATGCTCGCCGGGGTGTTCGAGATGCGGTATCTGTGGTCGCTGCCCCAGCGGCTCGACGGCGTCCGGCTGGCTGGACTAGCGCCCGACTTCGTACCGACGCCCGTGGAAGAGGCCTTGCGACAGTCTCTAACCCACCAGCAACAGACGAAGGCGGCCTAGTCCATCTCCACGTCGACCCAGACGAGACGATGGCGGCTCGCCGTTTCCACCGTCTCGGCGAAGGGATCTTCCGGTGCGGGCCAGACGACACCCGCGCCGGTCACCTCCAGCGTGGAACCGGGCAACACGTAGTCGACCCTGAGGTTGCCTGGCACCGGGTCGCTGAAGTCGGCGGTGTCGAGGCTCGGGTCGCCCCGCTGCCCCGGCGTCGCCGCCGCGCGCCCGCCGGGGCTGGCAGGCGCCGGGTCTACGAACCGCGGATCCTCGAGCAGCCCCCGGATCGCCGCATGCCTTCCGTCACTGTCAAACGGATCGAGGTTGGTGCCGCCGATGATAGCCACAGGACCGGCCGGCGGCTCGAACGGCAGATCGCCGTCGAGGAGACGCTGCCAGAAGGCAATCTCGTCATGGTTTCGCCGCCCGTTCAGATCTTCCGGGCCGTCGAACACCGGCGTGGTCGCGTAGAACGCCAGCAGATGAAGGGGACCCTGCACCGTCTCCACAGGGATGTCCCAATGCGCGACGGAGGACAGGCGCCGGGTGGTCGCGGCCTCGGCCGACGGGAAGGGCCGACCATCGATCTCCGGCGGGATCGCACCCGGAAGATCCGCCCAGAGGAAGGTGGAGAAATCGCGGACCTCTGCCAGCGGCAGGCGCGACAGCACCGCCATGCCGCCCGCGCCGGTAAAGGCCCCATAGCCATGCGAATCGCGCGCTTCACCCAGCCGGTCGTTGCCGTCGAGGTCGAGCCCGCTTTCGAGCCCGGCGTTGGGCAGGGCGGCAAAACGGTGCGGGTAGTCGGCCCCGGCCTCGGAAAGCCGCTCAGCCAGGGCATCGAGCGCATGCCCGCCCATGTCCCAGTCGACCCCGTTCAGCACCAGCACGTCCGGTGCGACCGAGGCGATGACCTCGACGACGGCCATGACCTTCTCGTCGCGTTTCAGGATTTTCGCGATCAGCACGCCCGGCCCCTTCTGGCCAAGCTCGGCATGGTAGGTGGCGAGCCGCAGCGGCTCGGCCTGCAGGGCGCCCGCCCCGAAAAAGGCGAGCGCCGCAACCAGAACCGGAAGGGGACGTGGCATCAGGCGGGCTGCAACCCGTCCTCGCCGTGCAACGCGACGTGGCGCGCGCGCTGTTCCTTGATCATGTCGGCCAGCCGCTGCATGGCGATGCCACGCATGAACAAGCTGGCCGGCAGGAAGGCCCAGGCGGTGATCGTCCAGATCATCGTCATGTCGTTGATGACCGAGACCGAGCCGAAGAAACCGGAGGCCGCCTTGACGATGGCGGGTGTCAGGAATGGCAGCATGAAGCCAATCGCCACGTTGAACCGCGAGTCGCGCTCAAGGCGATCGACCACGTCGCCACCGGTGGTCGGGTCGAACATCGGCAGGTTGACCCAGAAGTTGAACTTCCTGCCGTTATGCGGCCAGTTCGAAACCCTGAGCACGATCATGAAGACGGCGAGCGAGACCAGCGAGATCAGGTAGGCCATACCGGAAGCGGTACGCAGCGTGTCGATGTCCTGGGCGCTGGCGGTATCTGGCAACATCAGGGTGATGAGGCGGACCGGTGAGTAGGGAATATCGATCGCCTGGCCGATCAGCGAGCCGACGGCCTCGACGAATTGCGTCGAGGTGCTGTCGATCGTGTGCCCGCGCACGAGGATGGACAGCAGGAAAACGGTGAAATAGAGACCCGTAAAGCGGATCCGGTTGAAGGGCGGGGCGTCGCGGAACTCGACCAGCCCCGGGTAGTCGGTGGCATACTCGAAAAAGGTCAGGGCGGCTGCGAAAAGCGCGATGAGCACCACGATCTGCGTGGTATCGGGACTCACGTGAGGGATCAGGAGCGCCGGCGTCGATACCAGCAACACCATGAAAAATGCGCGCGCGATAGCGCCCGGGATGCGATTGACCACTGCTTTACACCTCAACCTGGTCGGGCGCGATGCGGTGCCGCAGCCCTTTTCCCAACTTGACCCTGCCAAATGTGACAGGATGCCTCATATTTGACATATTCTTGCCCAATTCCAATCCGCACCGCAAGTAACCTGCTCATAGAGCTCAGGATTCCCGGCGTTTATTTGGAGGAAGTGGTGCTATTTCGCATCAATTTTCGAACCAAAATGCGGCCGCGTCGCCCATAGACACTCATATTGTGTCGGGCGTGTTCTGGCCTACAAAATATGGGCCTGAACAATGCCGGGTACCCGCCGGCGAACGGTTCCGGGCCGGAAACGGACTGGCCCGGAACTTGCCGAGATATGCCTCAGACCCAGGGGCGTTCCTGCGCCGCCTTGGTCTCGAACCTGTCGATCGCGTCCTGTTTCTCGAGCGTCAACCCGATGTCGTCGAGGCCGTTGAGCAGGCAATGCTTGCGGAACGCGTCCACCTCGAACGCGATCTCGCCGCCGTCGGGTCCGGTGATGACCTGGTTTTCGAGGTCGATCGTCACCTGCGCATTGGCGCCGCGCTCGGCATCGTCCATCAGCTTGGCGACATCTTCGGGCGGCAACACGATCGGCAGGATGCCGTTCTTGAAGCAGTTGTTGAAGAAAATATCGGCGAAGCTGGTCGAGACGACCGCCCGGATGCCGAAATCCTTCAGCGCCCAGGGCGCGTGCTCCCGCGACGAGCCGCAGCCGAAATTGTCGCCCGCAACAATGATCTGCGCCCCCCGATAGGGCGGCTTGTTGAGCACGAAATCGGCGATCTCGTTGCCCTCGCGGTCATAGCGCATCTCGTCGAACAGGTTCACCCCGAGCCCCGAGCGCTTGATCGTCTTCAGGAAGACCTTGGGTATGATCATGTCGGTGTCGATGTTGACGAGCGGCATGGGGGCGGCGACGCCGGTGAATTTGGTGTACTTTTCCATCTCTTTTCCTTTTCTGCCGGCTCATCGGTCCCGCTGGTCCCTCTTCGCCCGATCAGGCGAAGAGCCCCGACGGGGCGATGAGCCGCCCTGTCAGACCAGTTCGCGAACGTCGGTAAGGTGTCCCGTCACCGCCGCCGCCGCGGCCATACCGGGGCTGACGAGATGGGTGCGGCCCTTGTAGCCCTGGCGCCCCTCGAAATTGCGGTTCGAAGTCGAGGCGCAGCGCTCCTCGGGCGCGAGTTGGTCGGGGTTCATCGCAAGACACATGGAGCATCCTGCGAGCCGCCAGTCGGCACCCGCCTTGGTGAAGATTTCGGCCAGGCCCTCGGCTTCCGCTTGCTCGCGCACGAGGCCGGACCCCGGCACGATCATCATCCGCACACCGTCCGCCACCTTGCGGCCCTTGAGGATCTTGGCGACTTCGCGCAGGTCTTCGATCCGGCCGTTGGTGCAGGAGCCGACGAACACCGTGTCGATCTTGATCTCGTCAAGCGGTGTGCCAGGGGTGAGCCCCATGTAATCGAGCGACCGTTTCGCGGCCTCGACCTTGCCACCCTTGAAGTCCTCGGGCGACGGCACGACCCCGGTGATCGGCAGCACGTCTTCCGGGCTGGTGCCCCAGGTGACGACCGGCTCGATCTCTTCGCCCTTGAGCGTCACCACCTTGTCCCACTGCGCGTCGTCGTCGGACTTCAGCGTCTTCCACCAGGCGAGCGCGGCGTCCCACTGGGCGCCCTTCGGCGCGTGCGGGCGGCCTTTCACGTAGGCAAACGTAGTCTCGTCGGGGGCGATCAAGCCGGCCCGCGCGCCGCCCTCGATCGCCATGTTGCAGACCGTCATACGGCCTTCCATCGACAGATCGCGGATCGCTTCGCCGCAATACTCGATCACATAGCCGGTGCCGCCCGCGGTGCCGGTTTCGCCGATCACCGCGAGGGTGATGTCCTTGGCAGTCACGCCGGGACGCAATTTGCCGGTGATTTCCACCTTCATGTTCTTCGATTTCTTCTGGATCAGGGTCTGAGTCGCGAGCACATGCTCGACTTCCGAGGTGCCGATCCCATGCGCCAGCGCCCCGAAGGCGCCATGCGTCGCAGTGTGGCTGTCGCCGCAGACCACGGTCATGCCGGGCAGGGTCCAGCCCTGTTCCGGCCCGACGATATGCACGATGCCCTGGCGGATGTCGTTCACCGGGTAATAGTGGATGCCGAAATCCTTGGCGTTCTTGTCGAGCGCGGCCACCTGAATCCGGCTGTCCTCGGTCATCTGGTCGGGGTTTTCCCGGCCGGCCGTGGTCGGCACGTTGTGGTCGGGCACGGCGATGGTCTTGTCGGGGGCGTGGACCTGGCGGCCCGCCATGCGCAGCCCTTCGAAAGCCTGCGGGCTGGTCACCTCGTGGACGAGGTGGCGGTCGATGTAGAGCAGCGAGGTGCCGTCCTCGGCCTCATGGGCCAGGTGGGCATCCCAGATCTTGTCGTAAAGCGTCTTCCCGGACATGCGGGGTCTCCCTGTTCGATGGGGTGGAAACGGATAGAGCTGGCGGCGCGACGTCAGGTGCGGGCGAGGACCGAGAGGGTCGCGCCGAAAAACCGCCATGGCAGGCGCGCGCGGTCATCCATGTCGAAGATCCGTTTCATGTGCGCCGGGATACAAGGGTCGAGCGTTGCAAGCAAGGGTCGGTCAATGCCGGCGCAGGGCCGCCGAGGGTGCGGACACTGGACGCGCCGGGGCGGATTTGCGACCTTGCGGGTGAGGAAAGGCAGGCATGGAAACCGAAACCGCCGAAACAGGCAGCGAGGCAATCGCCGCAACGGGCGCCGAAATGGCCCCGCCCGATCCGGTCATCCCGGCGCCGCAGGACATTGCGCTCGGGCTGTGGGATCAGCTCACGGCCTTTGCCGAAGGGTTGTGGCGGCCGAGTGTCGGTTGGCAGGTCTTGATCGTTCTCGCCATCCTCGTGGTCGCCCACGTCGCCACCGGTTTCTTCAAGCCGCGCTGGGAAGCCTGGCTGCGCACGCGTGAGGGCTGGCCGACCTGGCGGATGCGCCTCGGCATTCTCGTCAACCGTCGAATGCGGCTCATCGTCTTCGTCGCCACGATCTGGCCGGTCTTCTGGGTGATGCGCGCGGTGACCTGGCCGTCGCGCTCCTACCTGCTCGGCGTGGTCGGACAACTCACCTTCGCCTGGCTGGTGATCGCGCTCGTCACCCGCTTCATCGGCAACCGCCTGTTGCGCGTCGTGGTGCGCACCGCGGGCTGGGCCTGGGTCACGGTCGATATTCTCGGGCTCACCGAGGAAGCCGTCACCATCATGGACGCGGTCGCCGTAAGCACCGGCGATATACGGTTGTCGCTCTGGATGGTTGTCCAGGCCGTCGCCATCCTCGGCGCGCTGTTCTTTGCGGTGCGATTCGTCTCCGCGAGCGCGGCCACCCGCATCCGCCGCAGCGCCGACATCAGCCCGTCGATCCAGGTGCTCTCGATCAAGGTGTTGCAGGTCGCGCTCTATTCGGCCGCCCTGTTCGTCGGCCTGAAGGCGGTCGGGGTCGATCTGACCGGTCTTGCTTTCCTGTCCGGCGCCGTCGGGGTCGGCCTCGGTTTCGGCCTGCAAAAGGTGGTCTCAAACCTCGTCTCCGGTTTCATCCTGCTGCTCGACAAGTCGATCAAACCCGGCGACGTGATCTCGCTCGGCGAAACCTTCGGCTGGATCGAGCAGATGGGCGCGCGCTATGTTTCGGTGGTCACCCGGGACGGCAAGGAGTACCTCATCCCCAACGAGGATCTCATCACCGGCCAGGTGGTGAACTGGTCGCACACCAACGCCTTCGTCCGGCTCGACATCTATTTCGGCACCGCCTACGCCAACGACCCCCACCTGGTGCGCAAGGTCGCCATCGCCGCAGCGAAGTCGGTCGGCCGGGTTCTGAGCTTCCGCCCGCCCGTCTGCCATATCGTCGGATTCGGCGACAGCTCGGTCGACTATATCCTGCGGTTCTGGATCGAGGATCCGACCGGCGGCCTCACCAACATTCGCGGCAACGTCTATCTCGCGCTCTGGGACGCGTTCCGCGAAAACGGGATCGACATTCCCTTCCCGCAGCGCGAGGTGCGGCTCCTGGGCGACACCGAAGCGTGACGGAGCGATGACAATCCAAAGCGTTTCGAGATTAACCTGAGACACAAGTTGATTTCGAAACGCCACAACATCTATGGGTTCGGGGCCTTTCTCGACAAACCAGTGCTTCAGGTTTTTCGCGAAACGCTTTTGTGGGGGCGTTGAATTGCGCCGCTGAGTTGTTATCCTTTAGCTATCCCGGCGCCGGGGAAGATCGGCGTGTCATGAAGGAGGACTATGTCCTGTCTCACATCTCAGACGCGGCCTTCGAGACGGCCGCTTCAGGGCCCGGCGTTATGACGGCGTCCGTGCCCGCTTCAAGCGACAACCTGCTCGCGCTCATCGAACAATCCCTCGAAGACGACAAGGCCGAAGACATCGTGTCGATCCCGCTCAAGGGCAAATCGTCGATGGCCGATCACATGGTGGTCTGCTCGGGCCGCTCGTCGCGCCAGGTTGCGGCGATCGCAGAGAAGCTCACCGACCGGCTCAAGCAGGAAATGGGCTTGATTTGCAAGGTCGAGGGCAAGGACCAGGGCGATTGGGTGCTGATTGATGCGGGCGACGTGGTCGTCCATGTCTTCCGCCCGGAAGTGCGCGAGTTCTACCAGCTCGAAAAACTGTGGAAGACCCCGGGTCAGGCGGCCGCCTCCCGCACAATCTGATGCGGGTCCATATCGCCGCGGTGGGCCGGCTCCGAAAGGGGCCGGAACGCGCGCTGATCGACGATTACCTGACGCGGGTAGACCGGACCGGACGGGCGCTGGGCCTTGGACCGGTGAGCGAATCGCAGGTCGAGGACAAAAGGGGCGGCGGCATGTCCGCCGAGGCCGCGCTGCTCGACAAGGCGATCCCTGCCGGTGCGCTCCTGTGCATTCTCGACGAGCGCGGCCGGACGATGACCTCACCGGACTTCGCAGATCAACTCGCCCGTTGGCGTGACGGCGGGCGGCAGGACCTCGCCTTCGCCATCGGCGGGGCCGACGGGCTCGACTCCGGTTTCCGCAACAAGGCCGATTTTGCGCTCAGCTTCGGCGCGATGGTCTGGCCGCATATGCTCGTGCGGGTGATGCTGGCCGAACAGCTCTACCGCGCCGCGTCGATCCTGGCCGGCTCCCCCTATCACCGGGCGTGACCGCCCAGGCAATCGCAGCCCGACCCGGGCAACGAAAAGACCCGACCGGCCGGCGCCGATCGGGTCTGGTTCTGTGTGCGGACCTTGCGGTCGGCGTTACTGGTCCGACCCCATCCCGATGGTCGAAAGCCCCTTGATGAGATCGACCGCGTAGGACAGCTGGAAGTCCTCGTCTCGCAACAGCGCAGCCTCTTCCGCCGCGGCGCGCTCTTCCTCGATCATCTTGATCTCGTCTTCGGTCAGGCTGTCGTTGTCGAGGCTGCCGCGCAGGTCGGCCTCGGTGCGGGCGGGACGCCCGTTATCTTCCTCTTCCTCCGGATCACCGGGGACCGGCGTCGGTTGTTCGACGACGATGTCGGGGCTCACACCCAGCGCCTGGATCGACCGCCCGGAGGGCGTGTAGTAGCGCGCGGTGGTCAGGCGCATCGCGCCGTCGCCGCGAAGCGGCATCACCGTCTGCACCGAGCCCTTGCCGAAGCTCTTGGTACCGACGACCACGGCGCGGCGGTGATCCTGAAGCGCGCCCGCGACGATCTCGGAGGCTGAAGCCGAGCCACCGTTGATGAGCACCACCATCGGCAAGCCTTCGGCGATGTCGCCGGTCTCGGCGTTGACCCGTTCGGTGTCCTCCGGGTTGCGCCCGCGGGTCGAGACGATCTCGCCGGCTTCGAGGAAGGCGTCGGAAACGGCGATGGCCTGGTTCAGGAGCCCGCCTGGGTTGTTGCGCAGATCGAGCACGACACCTTCGACACTGTCGAAACCGCCAAGCTCCTCGACGGTTTCGGCAAAACCATCTGCGACATTCGGATAGGTCTGATCGTTGAACGTGGTGATTCGGATCACCACGGTGCTGCCGACCGAGCGCACGGTCGCCGCAGTAAGCTTGATCGTATCGCGGATGATCGAGACATCGAAGGGTTCGTCGACCCCCTCGCGCACCACGGTGATGATGATCTCCGAGCCCACCGGCCCGCGCATCAGATCGACCGCCTCGTCGAGGGTGAGGCCGAGCAGGCTTTCACCATCGACATGGGTGATGAAGTCGCCCGCGAGCATGCCGGCGTCATCCGCGGGTGTGCCATCCATCGGCGAGACGACCTTCACGAAGCCCTCTTCCTGGGTCACTTCTATGCCCAGGCCCCCGAACGCGCCGCGGGTCTGCACCCGCATGTCTGCGGCGTCTTCGGGCGGCAGGTAACTCGAATGCGGGTCGAGCGAAATCAGCATGCCGTTGATCGCGGCCTGGATCAGCTCTTCGGGTTCGACCTCTTCGACGTAATTCTGGCGGATCCGCTCGAACACGTCACCGAACAGATCGAGCTGCTGGTAGACGGAGGCGCTGCGGCCGCTGTCCTGGGCGATCAGCGGCCCGGCGATTTGTGTCGTCAGCACCGCGCCAGCGAGGATGCCGCCAGTCGCGGCCATCAGGAAGTTCTTCATGTCTTCTCCGGAAGTTTGTCTCAATCAGCCTCTACGAACCAGTCGTCCGGGTCCAGTGGCTCTCCGTTCCGTCTCAGCTCTATATAAAGCGTTTCCGTGGCCTCGGCACCACCACCTTCCGCAGTCGAGATCAAAAAGGCTTGATCTGGAGCCACCTCAGCGCCGCCCATCAGGCCCACGGGCGCGCCTTTCGGCAAGACCTCGCCGATCTTGCCAAACACCTGCCCGAGCCCGGCCAGCACCAGGAAAAAGCCCTCGCCCGGCTCCAGCACGGCCACCTCGCCGTAGTCGAGCAGCGGACCGAGGTAGCGGATGGTGGCGGGCCAGGGCGTGGTGACCAGGGTGAGGGGCCGGGTCGCGACCACCCAGCCCGGTCGGCGCACGCCCGCGGCGTCCGCTTCGTTCGCGCGGCGGATCACCCGGCCCAGCACCGGCATGTCGAGCCTGCCTTGGGCGCTGGCGATATCGGCGCTGTCCACCGCCACCGAACTGTCGACGACCGCGGTGCTCAACAGCCCGCCGGCGAAGGTTTCCAGCGTGTCCGCCGAGTTCAGAAGATTTTCCATCGCCTGCCGGTCGCTCACCAGCCGTTGCGGCAGATCGGTCCGGTTCGCAACCGCCTTCGAAAGCTCGGTGCGGGCACGCTGCACGCCCTGGAGACCGTCCTCGAGCCTGCCCAATGCGGCTTCCTGCAACGCCCGAAGCGTCGCGATCTCTACGAGTTGGCGGCGCAGGTCCGCCGCTTCTCGGGCGAGGGCCGGGGTGACATCGGCCAGGATCATTCCCGAACGGACCGTGCCGACGGGCCCTTCAGGGTGCAGCAACAGGCTCGTCGCGGGCGCCGCCTGGATCGTTTGCAAAACACCAAGAAGGCGCGCGAGCCGCTCGCTTTCGGAGGCGAAGGCCTCTTCGATGGCGCGTTCACGAATTGCCGCTTGGCGCAGCCCCGCGCGCAGGGCCGCAAGCCCGGCCTCGTAGGCGCGCACCGTCTCGGTCAGGGCGGCCACGCGGTTGCGCGCGCCTTCGGCCTGTTCGAGCGACGCGCCAGCGGCCCGAAGCGCCTCCATCGCCGCCTGTGCGCTCCCGGCGGTGTCGGCCTGGGCCGTCCCGCCCCGGGGCAGGAGGCCCAGGGCGAGCCCCAGGCCAGCCGCGAAGACAGCGGCCCTGATCAATGGACGATCAGGCTTTCGCCGGTCATCTCGGCGGGCTGTTCGACTCCCATGAGTTCGAGCAGCGACGGCGCGAGGTCGCAAAGCCTGCCGTCGCGCAAGCTCACACCCTCGGGACCGCCGAACAGCACCACCGGCACCAGGTTTGTGGTGTGGGCGGTGTGCGGACCGCCGGTCACGGGATCAACCATGGTTTCGCAATTGCCGTGGTCGGCCGTGACGATGACCGCCCCGCCCGCCTTCTCGAGCGCCTCGATGGCGCGGCCGAGCTGCGTGTCGACCGTCTGCACCGCGATAATCGCGGCCTGCAGATCGCCGGTATGGCCGACCATATCGGGGTTGGCGAAGTTGACGACGATCAGGTCGTACCCCGTCTCGATCGCCTTCACGAGATGGTCGCCGACCTCGGCCGCGCTCATCTCGGGTTGCAGATCATAGGTCGCGACCTTGGGCGAGGGCGCCATGTACCGGTCTTCGCCCACTTCCGGCTCTTCCTTACCTCCGTTGAAGAAGAAGGTGACATGCGGATACTTCTCCGTCTCCGCCAGGCGGAACTGCCTCAGCCCTTTCTGCGCCACCCAGGAGCCGAGCGTGTTGACGATGTCGCGGGGCGGGAAAACGGTGGTCATGTAGTCGTTGTGACGCACCGAATACTCGACCATGCCGAGCAGCGCCGAGAGCTTCGGGCGCTGGCCGACGTCGAACTCGGCGAACCCCGGCTCGCCGATCGCGCGAAGGATCTCGCGGGCCCGGTCAGCGCGGAAATTGATGCAGAACACGCCGTCGTTGTCATGGATGCCGGTGTAGCCTTCCAGGACGGTCGGCTGGATGAACTCGTCGTTCTCACCGCGCTCATAGGACTTGGCAACCGCCTCGTCGACACGCGCCGCAGTCTCGCCCATTGCCTTGACCATCGCGTCATAGGCCCGGCTCACCCGCTCCCAGCGGTTGTCGCGGTCCATCGCGTAATAGCGGCCGATCACCGTAACCACTTCGGCGCCTTCGGGCAGATCGGCCTGGAACTTGGCGAGCGTTTCGCGGGCCGATTTCGGCGGCACGTCGCGCCCGTCGGTGAGCGCGTGGATCTTCACCGCAATCCCGGCCTCGGTGATCGCCTTCGCGGCGGCCACGATATGGTCCTGGTGCGCATGCACACCGCCGGGGCTGGTGAGCCCGAACAGGTGTGCGTCGCCCCCGGCCTTCTTGACGTCGGCGATGAAGGTGGTCAGCGCCGCCTGTTTCGCGAAGTCGCCATCCTCGATCGAGAGGTCGATCTGCCCGAGATCCATCGCCACCACCCGGCCGGCGCCAATATTGGTATGACCGACCTCGGAATTGCCCATCTGCCCCTCGGGCAGGCCGACGGCGCGTCCGTCGGTCTTGAGCTTGGCATGCGGGCAGGTGGCGATCAGGTGATCGAAGGTCGGCGTATCGGCGAGTTTCACCGCGTTGTTTTCGCGCTCTTCGCGAATTCCGAAACCATCGAGAATGCACAGGACGACGGGCTTGGGCGTAGACATGGGGCAGGCTCCATTTGCTGTCGCCCCCTTCTAGAGCGCCGCGCCTGCGGGGGCAATCGGTGGGGGGCTACGGGAGGTGAATAGCCGATGACACCGTCCTGCATGCGTGACAGGATCCGCCGGAACCCACCGAAGGGAGGAACGTCATGCCGGTCAAGGATCTCTGCACCGCCTATCTCGCGGCGCTCGATGCGGGCGACCTCGACGCGGTGCTCCGCCTGTTCTCGCCCGGTGCGCAGGTGGTCTCACCCCTCTATGGTACGATGCCGGCACGGGCGTTCTATGCCGCGCTGTTCGCCGACACCAAGGCCTCCGACACCGAGTTGCTGAACATCTTCGAGCAGTCGGAAACCGGCGGCGCGGTGGCGCTGCATTTCCGCTATGGCTGGATCTTGGCCGACGGCACGCCGGTGGCGTTCGAGGTGGTCGACGTGATCGAGTTGACCGAAGCCCGCGACGGGTTCGCGAAACTGACCATCATCTACGACACCGCCCCCTTGCGCAGCGACTGGACGGCGGTTCACAACGGGTGAACCTGTATCGAGGAAGACCAGATGACCCCTGAAGAGATCGCCAAGCTGCCCTACCGCAAGAATGTCGGCATCATGCTCGCCAACGAGGACGGCAAGGTCTGGGTCGGCCAGCGGCTCGACGCGATGCGGCTCGGCACCGGCGAGACCGCCTGGCAGATGCCGCAGGGCGGGGTCGACAAGGGCGAGAAGCCGAAGCTGGCGGCCCTGCGTGAGCTGGAGGAGGAGATCGGTGTCGGCCCGGACTTCGTGACCATCGAGGCGAAGCTCGGTGACTGGCTCACCTATGATCTGCCGCCCGAAGCGGTGCCGATGATCTGGAAGGGCCGCTACCGGGGTCAGAGACAGCGCTGGTTCCTCTTGCGCTTCCACGGCACCGACGACCAGATCACGATCGAGACCGAACACCCCGAGTTTCGCGAATGGCGCTGGATCGCGCCGGGGCAGATGCTGGAGCGGATCGTGCCGTTCAAACGCGACGTCTACGCGCGGGTTCTCGCTGAATTCGGGCCGCGGATATGAACCGGGCCGCACTCGCACTGGCGGTTTGCGCTGCGTTGGTGCCTGTTGGCGCGCAGGCGTTGTCCTGCGCCCCGTGGAGCCCGGCCCAGGCCTATGAGATGGCCGACGCGTCGGCGAGCGGCTACAACGTGGTGGTTGGGAGCTTCGATTTTGGCGCCTCCGCTCTGCCGAAATCAGAGGCCGTGGTCTCGGCGGTACTCACCGGCCGGGCGCTCACCAAGACGGGTTTCTCCGCGCCCTATTCTAAGCAACTGCGCCTTGAGGTGGGCTGCGCGGCGAGCTGGTGCGGCTCCGTCGCTCCAGATCACCCTTATCTCGTCTTCGTCGAGCAAGCCGACGCCGGCCTGACGGTTGCGCTCGGCCCCTGCCCGACGGTGGTTTTTTCGAACCCGTCGCCGGCAATGGAGCGCGCGATGACACGCTGCCTGACCTCGGCGCGCTGTGACACAAACTGATCGGTTCGAGAGCGGAGGTCCAACGGGGACTCCAAATTAGAACAAAAGGTGAATATACTCCCGAATCGCGATGTTTGTAGAACTATCCGCCACCTCCAATTTCACCTTCCTCACCGGAGGGTCGCACCCGCAGGAATACATCCAGCGGGCAGCCTTCATGTCGATGCCAGCGCTGGCCGTGGCCGATGAAAACTCCGTGGCGGGGATCGTGCGTGCCCATACGGCGGCGCGCGAGATCGGCCGGGTGGTGGCCGAAAGGCAGGCACTTGAGGCGGAACAGGGTCTGATCGGCCCCTCCGCGCCCGAAGGTCTGCCGCCGTCGCCGTCGGCCGACATCACCACCGTTCCGCGGCTCATTCCGGCGGCGCGGCTGGTGACCGAGGAGGGCCTCGTGCTCACGGCGCTGCCGCGCGACCGCGCCGCTTGGGGGCGGCTCACCCGGCTCATCACACTGGGCCGCCGCCGCGCCCCCAAGGGTGAGGCGTTGATCCGGGTGGGGGATGTGCTGGAGCACGGGGCGGGGATGGAGCTTCTGTTGCATCCGCCCGAGGGCCCGGACGGCTGGGACGGGCAGGTGCGACGGCTGATCCGCGCCTTCGGTCCCGCCTGTACCCTCGTCATGGCGCCACGTTACGACGGCGCCGACGCCAGGCGGTTCGACCGGCTGGCACGGCGCGCGGATCGGCTCGGCCTCGTCCCCGTGGCGAGTGCCGCGCCGATCATGCACCACGCAAGGCGGCGGCGGCTGGTCGACGTGCTGACCGCTGTGCGAACCGGGCGGCGGGTCGACGATCTCGGCCGCCTCGCCCAGCCCAATGGCGAGCGCCGGCTACGCTCGGAAGCGGAGATACTCAGGCTGTTCGCGGGGCACGAGGCAGCGGTGCATCGGGCGGGTGAGATCGCGGCGCGCTGTACTTTCAGCCTCGACGAGTTGCGCTATGAATACCCGTCCGAGATCGCAGGCGGCGAGACCCCGTCCGACAGGCTCACCCGCCTCGCCCGGGCCGGCCTTGCCGAGCGCTACCCCGCCGGTGCGCCGGAGCGGGTGCGGGGGATGATGGCGCACGAACTGGCCCTGATCGCGAAGCTCGCATACGAGCCCTACTTTCTCACCGTGCACGATATCGTCGCCTTCGCCCGGGCGCGTGGCATTCTCTGCCAGGGACGAGGCAGCGCGGCGAACTCGGTGGTCTGCTACGCCCTTGGCGTGACCTCCGTGAGCCCCGAGATCGGCACCATGGTGTTCGAACGCTTCGTCTCCGAGGCGCGCGACGAGCCGCCCGACATCGACGTCGATTTCGAGCACGAACGCCGCGAGGAGGTGATCCAGCATATCTACGAGCGCTACGGCCGCCACCGGGCCGGGCTCTGCGCCACGGTGATCCACTACCGCGGCAAGCGGGCGATCCGCGAGGTGGGGCGGGCGATGGGGCTGACCGAGGACACCATCTCGGCGATGGCGAGCCAGGTCTGGGGCTGGGGGACGAGCGGGGTGCGCGAGGAGCGGCTGAAGGAAATCGGGCTCGACGCGCGCGATCCGCGGCTCTCCCAGGTGATGGACCTGGTCGACGAGATCCAGGGCTTCCCGCGCCATCTTTCGCAGCATGTCGGCGGCTTCATCATCACCGAAGGTCGGCTCGACGAGCTGGTGCCGGTGGAAAACGCCACCATGGAAGACCGCACGGTGATCTCCTGGGACAAGGACGACATCGACGCGCTGGGTATCCTCAAGGTGGACGTGCTGGCGCTGGGCATGCTCACCTGCATCCGCAAGGCCTTCGCGCTGATCGAGACCCACCACCAGGTCGACTACAGCCTCGCGAGCTTGCCGCCGGAAGACCCCGAGGTCTACGACATGCTCTGCGCGTCCGACAGCGTTGGGGTGTTCCAGGTGGAAAGCCGCGCGCAGATGAACTTTCTCCCCCGGATGAAGCCGCGCAGCTTCTACGATCTGGTGATCCAGGTGGCGATCATCCGGCCCGGCCCGATCCAGGGCGACATGGTGCATCCGTTCATCCGGCGCAGGAACGGCGAGGAGGAGGTGACCTTCCCGTCGGACGAGCTTGGCGCGGTGCTGGCCAAGACCCTCGGCGTGCCGCTGTTCCAGGAACAGGCGATGCAGATCGCGATCATCGGTGCGGGGTTCACCCCCGAGGAGGCCGACCGGTTGCGCCGCGCACTGGCGACCTTCAAGAAACATGGGTCCGTCGGCGAGCTGCGCGAGCGGTTCCTGCGGGGAATGAAGGCGAACGGCTACGACGATGATTTCGCCCAGCGGTGCTTCAGCCAGATCGAGGGCTTCGGCGCCTACGGCTTTCCCGAGAGCCACGCGGCCTCGTTTGCGCTCTTGGTCTATGCCTCCGCCTGGCTCAAGCGTCATCATCCCGGCATCTACGCCTGCGCGCTGCTCAATTCGCAGCCGATGGGGTTCTATGCGCCGGCCCAGATCGTCGGCGACGCGCGCGATCACGGGGTCGAGGTGCGGCCCGTCGATATCAACGCGAGTTACTGGGACAACGTGATGGAACCCGACGGGCAGGGCGGGCTGGCGCTGCGGCTCGGGTTCCGCCAGATCCGGGGTATGGCCGAGGAGGAGGCGCGCTGGATCACAGCCGCAAGGGGCAACGGCTACCAAGCGGTCAGGGACGTCTGGCGGCGGGCGGGTGTTCTGCCCCGGCTCTTGACCCGGCTCGCCGAGGCCGATGCCTTCGCCGGGCTGGGGCTCGCGCGCCGCGACGCGCTGTGGCAGGCGCGCGCGATCACCGGCGAGAAGCCCCTGCCGCTGTTCTCGGGCGATCTCGACGGCGAAGCGGGAGCGGAACCGGAGGTGGAGCTGCCTGAGATGAGCCTCGGCGAACAGGTGGTAGAGGACTACGTGGCGACCCGGCTGACGCTCCGGGCGCATCCGATGGCGCTCTTGCGGCCGATGCTGACGCCGGGGTTCGGCGGCGCGCCGGCGGCGCACAGGTCTGAATGATTGGGGGATCCACTCCCAACCCCTGGACGATCCGGCCTGGAATCCGGCCTGGGATCCGGCCTGACCAGACCGGAAGCCCGGCAGACGATTTGGCCGAAACTGCCGGGAGGGCCGGGAGTTTTTGAGCAAGAAAAGGGGGCGGGCGAAGAGCGGGCGAAGACTGCGCGAGGGGTGGGCGAACTCGGACAGGGGGTCAAGGTACTGTTTCTATTACAGATAGCGCTAACTGTTGCTTCGTCCGGGCGAAGTGTCCGAAGACGGGTTAGAAAGAGGGGTCGGCAAGGGTGAGCAAGCCCATACCAGATGTGTTGCAAGGCCAGGCCGAGGACAGGAAAGGCGTGGGCACGCGCTGGACTCGCGTCTCGTAGAAAAATGCGAGGGGCGTTCTGCCCCAAAGTCCGCAGTGCGGACATAGATACTCTCGCTCCGAACGTCCGCTCCGAATGGACCCACACAGATCTTCCAGCGTGAGCAGCTTTCCACATGGGCGTCGTGGTGATACTCGGAGTCATGCCCAATTCAGTTGTTCTTCGCGGATATCGCTATAGTGTTTACAATCGAATTGCTCGCCTGGTGTTACACGAGAAGGGCGTCGACTACGAAATCGAGGAAGTCGATCCCTTCGCTTCCGATATTCCAAAAGACTACCTTGACCGACAACCATTCCGTCGCGTTCCAGTGCTAAGCCACGGCACGTTCGATGTCTATGAGACGTCTGCCATCGCCAGATACGTGGACGCCGCATTCGATGGACCGGGCCTTGTGCCAGTCGCAGTCGGGCCCTTGGCACGCGCTGCACAGGTGGTATCGATTGTAGACAGCTATGGCTATCTCCCCATGGTCCGGCAGGTCTTTGCCCACCGGGTCATTCGCCCCATAGCAGGTGAACGGGCCGATGAAACCGAGGTTGCAGAGGGGCTCGAAGCTGCTCAGGTAGTCTTGGACGCACTAAACACAATAGCGGTGGAGGGGCTTGTCCTCGATGGCCGGAACTTCACAATCGCGGACTGCCACCTTGCACCGATGATCGCATACTTTGTCCAAGCGCCAGAAGGCGCAGATGCGCTGAGCCGTCACGCAGCACTTGCCGACTGGTGGGCAACTGCGACGAAACGAGCAAGCGTTCAGGTGACTGATCCCGGTCTTCCATCCAACTGAAATCCTTGAGGCCAGACCAGATAGTGTCGTTCGTCAACGTCGCAGCATCGGTCACCTTGGGCTCGGAGCGGGCATTGCAGGCCCCAAAAACAATCCGCCGGTGGTCGGGCCGATCAACGACGCATCTGGTGAAGGGACGGAAGGGTGAGGGGCGCCCCACCCTCATAGCTGCGGCAGGAAACCGCCCTTCATGCCCGAGACATGCGCGCGGATGCGTTGGGCCGCGGGCGACAGCGGGACGTCGGCGCGGGTGATGAGATACCAGGCGCGCTCGATCGGCAGGCCGGGCAGGTCGAGGGCGACGAGACGGCCCGCGTGCAGCTCGTCCACCACCGTGTGCTGGGAGATCAGCGCGATCCCCAGCCCCGCCATCACCGCCTGTTTGATCGTCTCGTTCGAAGACATGGTGGTGATGTCGTAGATCCGTCCCTCGCCGATCCTGTCGAGAAACCGGCTCATCAGGATCCTTGTGCCGGAGCCCTCCTCACGGGCGATGAAGGTTTCGTCGATCAGCAGTTCGGGGTCGATATTGGCGTGACCGGCAAGGAAATGGTCGGGCGGCGCGATCAGCACATGCGGGTGCGGCCCCACCGGCTCGCTATGGTTCACCGGGAAGCGCGGCGGGCGGCCCATGATCGCCATCTGAACGGAACGGGTCTCGAGCGCTGTGATCGTCTGGCCGCGGTTGCCGACGACGAGCTCGACCTTGATCTCGGGAAAGACCTGCTTGAGCGTCGCCACCAGGCCGGGCGCGAAATACTTGCCGGTCGAGACCACGCCGAGCTGCACCAGCCCGGCCCGCCCGTCGCGCAGCTCGGCCACCGAGCGCAGGCAGGCGCCAAGCTCGACCTCGATGCGCCGCGTCGCCTCCAGAACCACCTCGCCCTCGGTGGTAAGCTCCATCTTTCCGCCGTCGCCGCGCGCCAGCATGTCGGCGCCCATATTGGCGGCAAGGTGCCTGAGTTGGGTATGAACCGCCGGGGGGGTGAGATGAATCGCCTCAGCCGCCCTGGTTATCGACCCATGAGTCGCAACCGCGCTAAGGGCCCGTAATTGCTTGAGAGTTATCGCATCGGGGCGTGTCATATTAAAAAATATTAACTCCATCTTCGCACTTATTAAATTCTTTAAACTGAATGCATGTGCAAGAGCAAGAGGGTCCGGCGGGGAGGCCGGGCCTGGGAGGAAGACCATGAGCACAGCGCACGTCATTGACAACACCAGCCATATTCCGGCCGACCTTGTGCCGGTGATGGAGGCGCTTGCGCGGGTTGGCCGCGATCTGTGCCGCACGATCAAACGGGGGCCGCTCGGCGGCAACGCGCTCGGCGCGGGCGTCGGCGAGAACCTCGGCGGTGACCAGCAGAAGGCGCTGGACGTGATGGCCGACGAGGCTTTCGCGGCCGATTTGCGCAGCACGTCGGTGCGCTACTACGCCTCCGAGGAACAGGACGAGGTGGTCGAACTGAACCCGGCCGGCAGATACGCCCTGGCCATCGACCCGCTCGACGGCTCCTCGAACATCGACGTGAACGTCTCGATCGGCACGATCTTCTCGATCTTCGAGGCCAAGGATGGCGATCCCAACGGCAGTTTCCTGCGTCCCGCGGGCGAACAGCTCGCCGGCGGTTACATCATCTACGGGCCGCAGACCTATATCGTGGTCACCTTCGGCGCCGGCGTGCAGAGCTACATCTTCGATCCCGATACCGACGCCTGGACGCTGGTCGAGACCGCGCACAAGGTGCCGGTGAAAGCGTTCGAATTTGCCATCAACGCGTCGAACTACCGTCACTGGAGCCCGGCGATCCGCGCCTATATCGACGACATGATCGCCGGCGAAACCGGCCCGCGCGACAGCAACTTCAACATGCGTTGGGTGGCCTCGCTGGTCGCCGAGACCCACCGGATCATGTCGCGCGGCGGTGTCTTTCTTTACCCAGGTGACCAGCGCGAGGGCTACGAGCGCGGGCGTCTGCGCTTTCTCTACGAATGCGCCCCAATCGCCTTCGTGATCGAACAGGCCGGCGGCCAGGCCACTGACGGGCATGACCGGATCATGACCCAGCAGGCCGACGAGCTGCATGCGCGCACCCCCTTCGTGTTCGGTTCGGCCGAAAAAGTGGCGCGTGTGACCGCCTACCAGGATCTTCCGACCGAGGAAGTGAACGCCCTCTTCGGAAATCGCGGCCTGTTCCGCGCCTGAAGACCAGCCTGAAGACCAGCCTGACGAACAGCCTGACGAACACCCTCTGAGGAAAATCCCATGAGCAAGAAACACCCCATCATCTCCGTGACCGGTTCCTCGGGTGCCGGCACCTCGACCGTCAAAGGCACCTTCGACCAGATCTTCCGCCGTGAAGGCGTGAAGGCGGTGTCGATCGAGGGCGACGCGTTTCACCGCTTCAACCGCGCCGACATGAAGGCGGAGCTCCAGCGTCAATACGACGCTGGCAACCACGGCTTCAGTCACTTCAGCTACGAGGCTAACGAGCTGGGCGAGCTCGAGCGCGTGTTCCGCGATTACGGCGACACCGGCAAGGGTCAGACCCGCCATTACGTCCACTCCGAGGAGGAGGCCGAGGTACTGGGCGCGCCCCCGGGCACATTCACCGACTGGGCGCCATTTGAGGATGACAGCGACCTGTTGTTCTATGAAGGCCTGCACGGCGCCGTAGTGAACGACGATGTCGATCTGGCCAAGTATGCCGACATGAAAATCGGCGTGGTGCCGGTGGTCAACCTCGAGTGGATCCAGAAGATACATCGCGACAAGGCCCAGCGCGGCTACACCACGGAAGCGGTGACGGACGTGATCCTGCGCCGGATGCATTCCTACGTGAATTGCATCACACCGCAGTTCACCAAGACCGACATCAACTTCCAGCGGGTGCCGATCGTCGACACATCGAACCCGTTCATCGCCCGCTGGATCCCCACCGCCGACGAGAGCCTGGTGGTGATCCGCTTCGCCAACCCGCGCGGGATTGACTTTGGCTACCTCTTGTCGATGATCCACGACAGCTTCATGAGCCGGGCCAATTCCATCGTCATTCCCGGCGGCAAGATGGATCTCGCCATGCAGCTCATTTTCACCCCGATGATCGACCGGTTGGTTTCGACCTCGAAGCGCGCCTGAGGAGAGAGATGATGAACGTATCTGCCAAGATCGACACGACGCTGGAAGACAAGATGGCCAATGCCATCCGCGCACTTTCGATGGATGCGGTGCAGGCGGCGAATTCCGGCCACCCCGGCGCGCCGATGGGCACCGCCGACATCGCCACCGTACTGTTCAACCGGTTCATGAATATTGACCCTGGCAAGGACACCTGGGCCGATCGCGACCGGTTCGTGATGTCTGCGGGCCACGGCTCGATGCTGGTCTATGCGATCAACCATCTGCTCGGTTACGACGACATGGGGCTCGAGCAGCTGAAGAACTTCCGGCAGATGGGGTCCCGCACGGCGGGCCACCCGGAGTACGGCCACGCAAAAGGGATCGAAGTGACCACCGGGCCGCTGGGCCAGGGCTTCTCCGCCGCCGTCGGCATGGCGCTGGCCGAGCGGATGGCGAACGCGCGGTTCAGTGACGATCTGGTCGACCATTACACCTACGTGATCGCCGGCGACGGCTGCCTTATGGAAGGGATTTCGCACGAGGCGATCGACTTCGCCGGTCACTACGGGCTCGGGCGGCTGATCGTGATGTGGGACGACAACCAGATCACCATCGACGGCTCCACCGATGTCTCGACCTCGATGGACCAGGTCAAGCGGTTCGAGGCGGCGGGCTGGCATGTCGCACGGGTAGACGGGCACGACAAGGAGGCGGTTGCCGCCGCCATCGAGGCCGCGCGGGGGGTGACCGACAAGCCGTCGATGATCGCCTGCCGCACCATCATTGGCTTCGGTGCCCCCAACAAGCAGGGTAGCCACGACGTGCACGGCGCACCGTTGGGCGACGAAGAGATCGCCGCCGCGCGGTTGGCGCTGGACTGGCCGCATGAGCCTTTCTCGGTGCCGGACGACGTCTATGCGGCCTGGCACGCGGTCGCAGCGCGGGGCCGCGAGGCACGGCTGGACTGGGAGAAGCGCTTCGCCGGGCACGACAAGGAGGACGCCTTCGAGACCGCCCAGGCGAAACCGGACGCCAATGCGCTGAATGCGGCGATCACCGCCCACAAGGCGCAGCTCTCGCAAGAGCAGCCCAAGGTCGCCACCCGCAAGGCGAGCCAGATGGCGCTGGAGATCGTCAACGGCACGCTGCCCAACACGGTGGGCGGCTCGGCCGACCTGACCGGCTCCAACCTGACTAAGACCGGCGGCATGACCGACGTCACCGCCAAGGACTTCTCGGGCAATTACCTGCATTACGGTGTGCGCGAACACGGCATGGCTGCGATCATGAACGGGCTCGCGCTGCATGGCGGTTTCGTGCCCTACGGCGGCACCTTCCTGCAATTCGCCGACTATGCCCGGGGCGCGATGCGGCTCGCGGCGCTGATGGGGGTGCGGGTGGTCTACGTGATGACCCACGACAGCATCGGCCTCGGCGAAGATGGACCGACTCACCAGCCGGTCGAGGTGCTCGCCTCGTTCCGGGCGATGCCGAACATGTACGTGTTCCGCCCGGCGGACGCGGTGGAAACGGCGGAAGCCTGGCAGGCGGCCATCGAGATGGAGACCACGCCGAGCATCCTGTCGCTGTCGCGCCAGGGCCTGCCGGTGCTGCGCACGACCCACACGGACGTGAACCTCACCGCAAAAGGGGCTTACGTGCTGCGCGACACCGACGGCACCCGCGACGTGACCCTGATCGCCACCGGCTCCGAGGTCGAGATCGCGATGAAAGCGGCCGACAAGCTACGGGAGGCGAACATCCGCGCCGCGGTGGTCTCGGCGCCCTGTTTCGAAGCCTTCGCCGCGCAGCCGGATGCCTACCGCGAGGCCGTGCTCGGCACCGCGCCGCGCGTCGGCGTGGAAGCCGCCGTGCAGATGGGCTGGGAGGCCCTTTTGGGCTGCAATAGTGCCTTTGTTGGCATGTCCAGCTTCGGGGCCTCGGCGCCCGCGGGCGAGCTCTACCAACATTTTGGCATCACGGCGGATGCCGTCGCGGATGCCGCCAAGAAACTGATCTGACGTCAGGGAGGACACATGACCGTCAAAGTAGCCATCAACGGCTTCGGCCGAATCGGGCGCAATGTGCTGCGCGCCATCGTGGAATCGGGCCGCACCGATATCGAAGTGGTCGCGATCAACGATCTCGGCCCCGTCGAGACCAATGCCCATCTCATTCGCTATGACAGCGTGCACGGCAAGTTTCCGGGTGAGGTGAAGGTCGACGGCGACACCATCGACGTCGGCCAGGGCCCGATCAAGGTGACCGCGGTACGCGATCCCAAGGAACTGCCCTGGGACGGCGTCGACATCGCGATGGAATGCACCGGCATCTTCACCGCGCGTGACAAGGCCGCATTCCACCTTGAGAACGGCGCCAAACGGGTGCTGGTTTCGGCGCCGGCGAGTGGGGCCGACAAGACCATCGTTTATGGTGTGAACCATGACACGCTGACCAAGGACGACCTCGTGGTGTCGAACGCGTCCTGCACGACGAATTGCCTGAGCCCGGTGGCGAAGGTGTTGCAGGATACCGTGGGCATCACCCGCGGGTTCATGACCACGATCCACTCCTACACCGGCGACCAGCCGACGCTGGATACCATGCACTCCGATCTCTACCGCGCCCGCGCGGCGGCGGTGAGCATGATCCCCACAAGCACGGGGGCGGCGAAGGCTGTGGGTCTGGTTCTGCCTGAGCTCAACGGCAAGCTCGACGGGGTTGCGATCCGGGTGCCGACGCCGAACGTCTCGGTCGTCGATCTGACCTTCGAGGCCAGCCGGGCGACGACGGTCGGAGAGATCAACGATGCGATCCGCGCCGCCGCCGACGGGCCGCTGAAGGGCGTGCTCGGCTACACCGATCTGCCGAACGTCTCGGTCGATTTCAACCACGACCCGCATTCGTCGACCTTCCACATGGACCAGACCAAGGTGATGGACGGCAATTTCGTCCGCATCCTTTCCTGGTACGACAACGAATGGGGCTTCTCGAACCGCATGGCCGACACCGCCGTTGCGATGGGCAAGCTGATCTGACCCGCGATCCGGAAAACGGGCCGTGGCGTCCGGACCGAATTGCGCCGAAAACATGAAGGATAGAGACACATGGCACTGGTTTCTCTGAGACAACTGCTCGACCACGCCGCCGAGAACGACTACGGCGTGCCGGCGTTCAACATCAACAACATGGAGCAGGGGCTCGCGATCATGAAGGCGGCCGCGAAAGCGGATGCGCCGGTGATCTTGCAGGCCTCGCGCGGCGCGCGCAGCTACGCCGGCGACATCATGCTCAAGCACATGATTCAGGCGCTGGCCGAGATGCATCCGGACATCCCGCTGGTCATGCACCAGGACCATGGAAACAACGAGCAGACCTGCATCTCGGCGATCAAGCACGGCTTCACGTCCGTCATGATGGACGGCTCGCTTCAGGCCGACATGAAAACGCCGGCCGACTGGGATTATAACGTCGAGATCACCGAGCGCGTGGCGCGCATGGCCCATTGGGTCGGGGCCTCGGTTGAGGGCGAGCTGGGCGTGCTCGGGAACCTCGAGACCGGTGAGGCGGCGAAGGAAGACGGCTCGGGCGCGGAAGGCAAGCTGTCGAAAGACCAGCTTCTGACCGACCCGGACGAGGCGGCGGAGTTTGTGAAACTCACCAAGGTCGACGCCCTGGCGATTGCTTGCGGCACCTCGCATGGCGCCTACAAGTTCTCGTCGAAACCCACCGGCGAGACCCTCGCGATCAGCCAGATCGAGGCGATCCACGCCAAGATCCCCAATGTTCATCTCGTGATGCATGGCTCGTCGAGCGTGCCGCAGTATCTCCAGGACCTCATCAACGAGTTCGGTGGCGAGATGCCCCAGACCTACGGTGTGCCTGTCGAGGAGATCGAGCGCGGCATCAAGTCGGGCGTGCGCAAGGTGAACATCGACACCGACAACCGGATGGCGCTGACCGGCCAGTTCCGCAAGGTGGCGACCGAGAAGCCCACCGAGTTCGACCCGCGCAAGTTCCTGATCCCGGCGATGGACGAAATGGAGAAGCTGGTGCTCGACCGTTTCGAGCGCTTCGGCACCGCCGGCAATGCCGCGAAGATCAAGCCCATCGACCTTGATGACATGGCCAGGCGCTATGCTGACGGCACGCTCTGAGCCTTGCCCTTGCCAGCACCCGTAGGGCGGGGTTAACCCCGCCTTACGCCCCTAGAAAAGGAGACGAACATGTCCTTCGACCGTTCCATCAAGATCGCGCCGTCGATCCTGTCGGCGGATTTCGCTGACTTCGGCCGGGAAATTCAGGCCATCGAGGCCCAGGGTGCCGACTGGGTGCATGTGGACGTGATGGACGGCCATTTCGTCCCCAACCTCACCTTTGGGCCGCCCGCGGTGAAGGCCTTCCGTCCGCATGTGAAGACCTTCATGGACGTGCACCTGATGATCGCACCGGTCGATCCCTACATCGACGCCTATGCCGAGGCGGGCGCCGACATGATCGTCGCCCATTTCGAGGCCGGTCCACATCCGCACCGCACGTTGCAGGCGATCCGGGCGACCGGCAAGAAGGCCGGGATCGCGCTCAACCCCGGCACGCCGGCCTCGGCCGTCGAATACCTGCTCGATCTTTGCGACATGGTGCTGGTGATGAGCGTGAACCCCGGCTTTGGCGGCCAGAAGTTCATCCACTCCAGCGTCGACAAGGTGCGCCAGGTGCGCGAGATGATCGGCGACCGGCCGATTCATATCCAGGTGGACGGCGGCGTCGACCCCAATACGGTGGGTCCGCTGGCAGCAGCCGGGGCCGATTGTTTCGTGGCTGGTTCGGCCGTTTTTCGCGGCGGCTCGGTGGACAATCCCGCTCCTTACGGCGAAAACATCCGGGCAATCCGCGCGGCGGCGGTGTCGGCCCTTCAAGGCGCCGCCTGAGCCCCCAGCGCCCGATCCGGAGAAAAAGACATGACCGAAGCCTTCAAGGCGCCCACCCGCCTGCTCATGGGCCCCGGCCCTTCGAACGTGGCGCCGGAGGTGCTCGCCGCCAGCGCGCAGACCACCATCGGCCACCTCGACCCGGCTTTTCAGGCGATGATGGAGGAGGTCAAGGACCTGCTGCGTTACGCTTTCCAGACCAAGAATTCGGTCACCTTCCCGATCTCGGCGCCGGCCTCGCTGGCGATGGAATCGGGTCTGGTGAACGTGCTGGAGCCCGGCGACACCGCGATCATCGCTCAGAACGGTGTGTTCGGCGGGCGGATGGCCGATATCGTGGGCCGTTGCGGCGCGACCTGCGTGCTGGTGGAGACGGAATGGGGCAAGCCCATCGACCTCGACAAGGTTGCCGAAGCCATCAAGGCGCATCCGGAAGCAAAGCTTCTCGGTTTCGTCCATGCCGAGACCTCGACGGGGGCCGAATCGGACGCGGCCACGCTGGCGAAAATGGCTGCCGACGCGGGGCTTCTGAGCCTGATGGACACCGTGACGGGCCTTGGCGGTGTGCCGGTTCGGGTCGACGACTGGGGCGTCGACATCACCTATTCCGGCACCCAGAAATGTCTCTCTGTTCCGCCCGGACTGGCGCCTTTCACCGTGTCGGAGCGCGCCATCGAGGCGGTCGAGGCGCGCAAGACCAAGGTGCAGAGCTGGTTCAACGATCTCAACCTGGTGCTTGGCTACTGGAAAAGCGGCGGCGGCGGCGGGGCGCGGTCCTACCACCATACCGCGCCGGTCAACGCGCTTTACGGGTTGCACGAGGGGCTGCGCCGGTTGCAGGACGAAGGGCTCGAAGCTTCCTGGGCACGGCATGCCGCGGCGCATGAACAGCTCGCCAAAGGGCTCCAGGGCCTCGAACTCGGCTTTGTCGTCGATGCGCCGTACCGGTTGCCGCAGCTCAATTCCATCTGGGTGCCCGACGGTATCGACGACGCGGAGACCCGCAGCAAGCTGCTCACCGAACACGGGATCGAGATCGGCGCAGGCCTCGGCCCGTTTGCTGGCAAGGTTTGGCGGATCGGCCTGATGGGCGAAACCGCGCGCGAAGAGAACGTGAGCCGCTTGTTGGGGGCGCTCTCGAAAGTGCTCGGCCGCGGCCTTCAGGCGGCGGAATAGAAGATGCAGATCGCGCGACGCAGGTTTCTCTCGGGTGCTGCGGCCGGTATCGGTGCCGCGGCGCTCAGTCCCCGCCTGGCCTGGGCCGGCAGCAGCTTCACCGTCGGCGGCATGGAGGTCACCACGTTGTCGGACGGCTTCCTGACCCAGCCCGCCGACTTCATGTTCGCGCCGATGCCGCAAGACGCGCTCGCGGCCTTCCTCGAAACCCGGGGCATGGCGCGCGACGCCAATCTCACGCCGCCCTGCAATCTCACCCTCGTTCGCCATGAAGACCGGGTGATCCTGTTCGACGCGGGCTCCGGCACCGGCTTTCTCGACACCGTCGGCGATCTGCCCGACGCGCTCGCGGCACTCGGCGTCGATCCTGGCGATGTGACACACGTCGTCTTCACACACGGGCATGCCGATCACCTCTGGGGTGTGCTCGACGATTTCGACGAGCCGTTCTTCTACAATGCCCAGCACATGATGGGCCGGGTCGAGTATGATTATTGGGCTTCACCGGCAACGATAGACACGATTGCCGAAGACCGCGTGCCGATGGCGGCGGGTGCGAAACGCCGACTCGACCTCGTCGGTGACCAGTTCGCCTTCTTCGAGGACGGCGCCGAGATCCTGCCGGGCGTGATCGCCCGCGCCACCTTTGGCCATTCGCCGGGCCACATGAGCTTTGCCCTCGCGGATGGCAATGCGACGGCGATGGTTGTCGGCGATGCGCTCCTCAACGACCACACGGCCTTCGTGCACCCCGATTGGCCGATCGGCGCCGACAGCGACCGCGAGGCGGCTGCAGCGGTGCGCGCGGGCCTGCTCGACCAGCTTGCCACCGATGGCATGACCCTGATCGGCTTCCACCTGCCGGGGTCCGGCATCGGCCATGTCGAACGCACCGAGGGGGCCTACCGCTTCACCCCCGTGTGACACAATCCGAAACAGGAACCAGGAGATCACCATGGGCACCAATCCTCCCGTCTGCGACTTCGGCGCAAAGATCCAGGATTTCACCCTGCCGGACCCCGTGACCGGAACGACCGTCTCGCTCGATGATGTGAAGGGCCCGAACGGCACCCTGATCGTGTTCATCTGCAACCATTGTCCTTACGTGATGGCGGTGATCGACCGGCTGGTGCGCGATGCCAAAGCGCTGCGGGCGCTCGGCATCGGTGTCGTTGCGATCAGCTCGAACGATGTGGAAACCTACCCGCAGGACGGCCCCGACCAGATGGCGGCGCTCGCCCGCGAACACGGGTTTTCCTTCCCCTATCTCTATGACGAGAGCCAGGACATCGCGCGCGCTTTCGGCGCCGTCTGCACGCCCGATTTCTTCGGCTACAACACCGCCGGTGAGCTTCAGTATCGCGGCCGGCTCGACGCGTCGAACCGCCAGGCGGGCCCTACGGATGCGCGCCGCGAGCTCTATGAGGCGATGAAACAGGTGGCCGAGACCGGCAAGGGGCCCGAAACCCAGGTCGCCTCGATCGGCTGCTCGATCAAGTGGAAGAGCTGAGCCCATGAACATCGTCTTCGACCTCGACGGAACGCTCGTCGACAGCGCGCCGGACATCGCCGTGGCTGCGAACAAGATGCTGGCGGGCGAGGGTCTGGAGCCCATCGACCTGGCGACGGTCACCTCGTTCGTCGGCAATGGCCTGCCGAAACTCGTCGAGCGGGTGATGCGGGCGCGTGCGATCGGGCCCCATCACTTCGATCGGCTCTACGACGAGATGAAAGACTTCTACAACGCCGCGCCAGCCGACGAGTCGAAGCCCATGCCCGGCGTGCCCGCACTGCTCGAGAAACTGAAGGCCGATGGTCACCGGCTGGGCGTGTGCACCAACAAGCCGGAGGAACCGGCCCGGCTCGTGCTCAAGCTGCTCGGGCTTGAAGGCTATTTCGACACCGTGGTCGGGGGCGACTCGCTTGAGCAAAAGAAGCCGCATCCCGCGCCTTTGAACCTGGCGTTCGACAAGCTCGGCGCGGGCGGGCGGCTTTACGTTGGCGACAGCGAGGTCGATGCGGAGGTGGCGTTGGCCGCGGGCGTGCAGTTCGCGATCTATTCGCAGGGCTACCGCAAACGGGCGATCGAGGGCTTGCCGCACGATTTTCGGTTCGACCATTTCGACGGACTCGGCCCGATTGTCGACAGCCTGCCGGAAGCCGCGCCCACGGCATGAGGCTGAAGGCGCTGGTTTTCGACGTCGACGGTACGCTTGCCGAAACGGAAGAGGCGCATCGGGCGGCCTTCAACCGGACCTTCACAGGCCATGGGCTTGGCTGGCACTGGTCGAGGACCGACTATCGCTGGCTTCTGCGCACGACAGGCGGCAAGGAACGGATGCGCGCCTGGCAGGACAGTCTGCCAGCAGACGCGCCGCGGCTGGCCGCCGATGACGTCGCCGCGCTGCACCGGGAAAAGACGGTCTTGTATGGCGAGATCCTTGCCGCAGGGGAGCTGAAGCTGCGCCCGGGCGTGGCGGCGCTGATTGACGCGGCCCGCGCCGCCGGGCTGAGGATTGCCGTCGCCACCACCACCAACCTGCCCAACGTGGCCGCGCTCACCCGCTGCTGCTGGCAGGCCGAGCCAGAGGCGGTGTTCGACGTGATCGCGGCGGGCGACGAGGTGGCGGCGAAGAAGCCGGCGCCGGACGTGTTCGCGCTTGCCCTGACACGCCTCGGGTTCGAGCCCGAGCGCTGCGTTGCTATCGAAGACAGCTTGAACGGGCTTCTATCGGCCCGGGATGCCGGGCTTGCCACGTTGGTCACGCCTTCGGTCTACACCGAGGACCAGGACCTTGCGGGGGCCGATCTGGTGCGCCGCGATCTGGTCGGGCTCACGCTGGGGGAGCTGGAAACCTTGCGCGCATCGCGCCACGGGTGATCTCAGCGGCCGTCGCCGCGCAACCGGTCGAGCAGGTCCGGCCCGACATATCCATCGGCGACGAGCCCGCTGGCCGTCTGGTAGGCGCGGGCGGCCCGGGTCGTGTTCGGGCCGATCATCCCGTCGATCCCCAAGGTGTCGAACCCGGCCCGCGACAGCAGATACTGCGCCTCGCTGATATCGCCGCTCGTGAACTCGCGCTCACCCACCGGCCAGTTCGCGACGAAAGGTTTGCCGCCGACCAGCCGGTCGGAGAGATGCCCGATCCCGATCGCGTAGGAGATCGCCTTGTTGTAGCGCAGGATGACGTGAAAGTTGTTGGTCGTCAGCAATGCCGCGCCTGTCGCCCCCGCCGGCATCAGGACCGAGGAAACCCCGTAATCGGGCACCTGCCCACCGTCCACCGTGACCACCCCCATTGCGGACCAGTCCCGCGCCGGCAGGGTCTGGTCGAGCCCGGTGAGCGCGTGGTCGAACCCGTGCGGCAGGCGCACCTCGATGCCCCAGGGCTGGCCTTTGCGCCACCCGTGTTTCTTGAGGTAATTGGCGACCGAAGCGAGCGCGTCCGTGGGGTCTTGGCCGCAGAGGTCGGTCATACCATCGGCATCGAGATCGACCCCGAATTCGAGCACCGTCGACGGCATGAACTGGCCGTGGCCGATCGCGCCGCACCAGGACCCCGTGAGCTGGTCCACACAGATTTTCCCGAGCTGGACGAGCCTGAGCGCCGCGAACAGCTCGCTCTCGAAATAACCCGCGCGCCGGCCGGCGAACGCGAGCGTAGCGAGGGCGGGAATGACCGGCGTGTCGCCCATGACCACACCGTATCCGGTCTCAAGCCCCCAGATCGCCGAGATCACATCCGGCTCGACGCCGAAGGCCTGTTCGATCGTGTTGAACAGGGCGCGATGCTTGCGCAGCATCTGGCGGCCGTTCCGGATGCGTTCGTCGGAGGCGGCGATGCCGAGGTATTCCCAGATCGGGAGGTTGAATTCCTTCTGGCTGGCTTGCCGTTTGAGAACCTCGGGAACACACGACACGTCCGCCATCGCGCGGCGGAACACGTCGACCCGGATACGCTTTTCCAACGCGCGGGGTTTCAGGACCTCCGCGAGCCATGCGTCGAACTTGTTCAGGTCGGTTTCGATGAATTCTCTGTCCATGGGTCAGCCCCAATACCACCAGCGTATTGGACGTCTCGTCCCACGCCAAGCGGCAACACCGAAAAGCGTTCGCGTTCATCCGGTAACCCCGTTTTCCGCGTGGCGCAATGCGTGTGACGTCGGGTCACGCCTGCGTCGTGGCCATGTGCACCATCGTCGCTATTTGCGCCGCCGCCGCACGGACTTCGAAATCTTCTCCGACTTCCGCCGTGCCTGGCCACGTTTGCGCCCGATCGGCCCCGATCCCTTGCGCTGTCCGCCGCCGGACCCGCCGAGGCCCCGGCCCTCCACCTCGAGCAACTCCAGCATCAACCCGCCGGTCACCGGGACGGCCTCCACAAGCCGGGTGAGCACGCGTTGCCCGACCGATAGCGCGAGCCCCGAGCGCTCGCCCGTCAGCGTCTGGGCATCGCGGTCGTAGCGGAAATACTCGGCCCCGATGGAGGAGACGGGCACCAGCCCGTCGGCCCCGGTCTCATCAAGCTTCACGAAGATGCCGAAACCCTGGACGCCGGCGATCCGGCCAGGAAACTCGTTGCCGACCCGCTCCGACAAATAGGCGGCGAGATAGCGGTCGGTTGTGTCGCGTTCGGCGGCCATCGACCGGCGTTCGGTGTCGGAAATATGCTGCGCGGTGGCTTCGAGCTGGTCGATATCCTCTGCCGACAACCCGTCCTTGCCCCAGCCGTGGCCCGAAATCAGCGCCCGGTGGACGATGAGATCGGAATAGCGCCGGATCGGCGAGGTGAAATGGGCGTAATTCTTCAGCGCGAGCCCGAAATGGGCAAAGTTCTGGGGGCTGTAATAGGCCTGGGTCATCGACCGCAGCGTGGTGATGTTGATGAGCTCGTCGAACTCGCTGCCCTCGGCCTGGGCGAGCAGCGCGTTGAGATGCCGGGTCTTCAGCACCTGCCCCTTGGCGAGCGTGAAGCCGGAGGCCTGCGCCACTTCGCGCAAAGCGTCGAGCTTCTCCGGGCCCGGCTCCTCGTGGACCCGGAACAGGAGCGGCCGTCCGAGCCGGTTGAGCTCCTCCGCCGCGGCGACATTCGCCAGCACCATCATTTCCTCGATCAGTCGGTGGGCATCGAACCGCTCGGCAAACTGCACGCTGTCGACTTTTCCCTCATCGGACAGCACGATCTTGCGTTCCGGCAGGTCGAGCTCCAGCGGCTGCCGCGTCTCGCGCGCGCGTTTCAGGGCGGAATAGGCACCGTAGAGAGGGTCAATCACCGCCTCCATGAGCGGCGCGCATTTGTCGTTGGGATCGCCGTCGCGTGCGGCCTGGACCTCGCGGTAGTTGAGCGAGGCGGCCGATTTCATCAGCCCGCGGATGAAAGAATGGCTTTTCTTCTCGCCTTGCGCGTCGATCACGATCCGCGCCGCGAGGCAGGCCCTGGGCACACCCTCGTGCAAAGAACACAGATCGCCCGATAGCCGGTCGGGCAGCATCGGCACCACCCGGTCGGGGAAATAGCTCGAATTGCCACGCTTGCGCGCCTCGCGATCGAGCGCCGAGCCGGGGGTCACGTAATGCGCCACGTCGGCGATGGCGACCCAGACGACAAAGCCGCCGGGGTTTTTCGGGCTCTCATCGGCATGGGCATAGACGGCGTCGTCGTGGTCGCGCGCATCCGCCGGGTCGATGGTGATCAAGGGCAAATAGCGCAGGTCCTCGCGGCCCGCGAGGCCAGCGGGCTTCTGGCTGTCTGCTTGGGCGATCACCTCGTCGGGGAAATCGTCAGGTATCCCGTGCTGGTGGATGGCGATGAGCGAAACGGCGCGGGGCGCGGTCGGGTCGCCGAGCCGGGCGACGATTTTCGCCTTTGGCAGCCCCATACGCGCCTTGGGACCGGTCTGCTCGGCCTCGACCAGTTCACCGTCCTTCGCGTCATGCGTCGCCCCCGCCGGCACCATCCATTCCTTGTCGGCGCCCTTGTCGATTGGCACCACCCGGCCTCCTTCGGCGCCCTTGCGGAACACCCCGAGGATGCGGCGGGCCGATTGGCCGATGCGCCGGATCAGCCGGGCCTCGTAGGCATGATCGTCGCCTTTGACCTCAGTCATCCGGCAGAGAATCCGGTCGGCTTCGGCGAGCGCGGGATCGCCCGGTTTGGCGACGAAGAGGATGCGGGGGCTCGCGCCTTCACCCTGCCATTCGAGCGCGCGTGCATAGATATCGCCATCCGGCGTGATCTCGGCCACCTCAAGCATCGCCACCGGCGGAAGCTTCTCGGGATCGCGGTAGGTCTTCTTGCGCTTGGCCAGATGCCCCTCCTCCTCGAGCTCGCGTAGGGTGCGCTTGAGCTCGATCCGGTCGGCCCCCTTGATCCCGAAGGCCCTGGCGATATCGCGCTTCGAGGTGAGGGTCGGGTTCTCGGAAATCCAGGTGAGGATGTCGTCTTTGGAAGGGATCTGTGTCATGCCCGAGGAGTAGCACGGGCCGGACGAAAGGTCAGGGGGAAACCCGTGTTAAATCGGCCGCGGTATCGACGTCGTGAAGGGTCGGCAGGAAAGCGGTGCGGTGGCCTTCGAGCGTCGTCAGGGTGTCGGCGAGAGTATGGCTGGACGACCAGCGCACGCCGTCGAACAGCCGGGGGGGCAGAGGGCGGACCCGCTTGAAGCCGATGGCCCAGTATCCGCCGTCGGGTGCCGGGCCGAACACTGCCTCATGTGACCCTAATGCGGTGAATCCGGCTGATATATGGGCGCGGGTGATACCCGGGATATCGGCGCCGACGATCAGCGTCGGGCCCGGGAAACGGCGCAACACCCGGGCCATACGGTCGCCGAGGTCGCCCGACCCCTGGGGGACGCGGGCAAGTGGCGGCAAGGCGCCACTGTGCACGTCTGCGTCGGGGGCGACGGCGAGCACCGTGTTCCACCTTGGATCTTGAAGGGTGCGGGCAAGGCGGGAAAGCTGGTGGCGCGCCCACCAGGCCGCCGGAACCATCCCGATCTCGCGCCCGAGCCGGGTTTTCGACCGCCCGGCGGCGGGCGCTTTGACCATGATCGTAAGCGTCGGACGCCGCCCCTTGGGCCGGATGCAGGTGTCACAGAGACGTTTCATGGACCATCACCCCGCGGAATGTGTTACGATTTCGGGTGCGGATGTAGCACAATTCGAACAATCGCTCCCGACAGACACAACTTTCCCGTCAGGCGAAATAGTCTCGCATGATGCGTGTGTAAATCCGCTTGAGCTGGCGGATCTGGTCGATCTCGACCCGCTCATCGACCGCGTGCATCGTCTTGCCGACGAGGCCGAACTCGACCACCGGGCAATGGTCCTTGACGAACCGCGCGTCGGAGGTGCCGCCGGACGTGGACGGCTCCGGGGTGATGCCTGTCTCGGCTTTCACGCAGGCCGCCACCAACTCGGAAAGCGCGCCGGGCGGGGTGAGGAAGCTTTCGCCGGTGACCTTCACGCGCATCTCCATGCCGATGCCGGTGTCGCCCGCGATCTGTTCCATCTCCTGCTTGAGCCAGGCCTGAAGTCCGGCGGGGTCATGCGCATCGTTGAAACGGATGTTCACGGTGGCGCGGGATTCGGCCGGGATCACGTTGGTCGCTGGATTGCCGGTGTCGATCGTGGTGACGGCGACGCTGGACGGTTCGAAATGCGCGGTGCCCTCGTCGAGCACATGGGCGTCGAGCCGGGCCATCAGCCGGGCGAGCGCAGGCACCGGGTTTTTCGCGCGGTGCGGATAGGCGGAATGGCCCTGCACACCTTTCGCAGTGAAATAGGCCGTGAGCGATCCCCGGCGGCCGATCTTCATCATCTCGCCCATATGGTTGGGGCTGGTGGGTTCGCCGACCACGCAAGCCGACATCCGCTCGCCTTGCGCCTGCATCCAGTCGAGCAGTGCCGCGGTCCCGTCGGTCGCGTCGCCCTCCTCGTCGCCGGTAATGGTGAGGATGAGGGCTGCGTCCTCTGGCGCCTCGGCGACGAAATCCACCGCCGCCGCGACCCAGGCCGCCACGCCGGATTTCATATCCGTGGAGCCGCGGCCCCAGAGAAACCCGTCTTTCTCCTCACCGCCGAAAGGCGGCACGCTCCAGTCGCCGGTGTTGCCCACCGGCACGACATCGGTATGACCGTTGAAGCCGAGCGTCCGGTTCGCACCTTTGCGCCCGTAGCGCGCAAACAGATTGGCCACGCCGCCCCGGTCCACCCGGGTGCAGGCGAAGCCGGCGCCGGTGAGGATCTCTTCGAGCAGCACCAGCGCGCCGCCTTCTTGCGGCGTGACGGACGGGCATTGCACCAGGCGCTTGGTCAGCGCGACGGGATCGGTTTCGGCCATGGACAACTCCTGTGTGAACCCGGACCTGATACACCGCGCGGGCGTGGGCGGCAAATGTGGCCGGGTTGCGACAGGGGCAGTGGGGGGCCGCAAATAACGGATTCACAAAACGAACATTTCCGGCCATAGTGGGTCCGATAACACAAGAACCCCGAGGCAGGGGGTTGGGGCGAGACCGGAAAAACCGGCAGTCCCATGGAGCGGTACCATGACATTCGGCGGCCCCCTGGGCCGTTGTCACGCCGTGCCCACCCGCCTCGAACGGAGGCAGGTAAATGGCAGGCGTATCCGGACCCGCGTGGTCACATCATTCCGCAATCACGAGATGCTGCCGGTTCGGCTTGGACGGCGCTTCTGACAATTTTTCGCAGGCCGGGAGCATTCGATGAGCTGGATCGCCCTGACCGACCTTTCGAACCCGGCCTTCAACATTCGGGGCATCGGCGTGCCACGCAATATGCCGCGTGCGCGCGGGCCGATGCTGCAACACGAGATCCTGCCGCGCGGGACCCTGGTGATCGAGTTCCGGGCCAATGCCACACCCGACAAGCCGCAATCCATTCTCGAATTCCAGCGCGACTTCGAATGGCTGCGTGAAATGCGGGCCACGCTCGATGCGGACGGGCGCGTGACGGTCGCGCTTGGCCAGGGGCAGGCGCATTCGCAGGCGGTGATCGACATACCCGCGCCGCCGCGGGATACGCGGATCCGGCTGACCTATGCCTGGCACGCCCCGCAGCGGGTGGCGCGGCTGACCGTGGAACTGATCGACGAAGGCCGGATCTACCAAACCAGCGGTTATGACCCGGTTCCGGTCCCGGCAGCGGATGCAAAGGCGATCGTGCGCAATGGGCGCGCGACCAAGATTTCGAAAGACGTGGAGTTTCTCGCGTTTTCCGATGAAATAGAGCCTATTGGCTTCGGAAACGGCATCGTCGGCGGTACCCCGGTGGAAACCCCGACCGGCCCGGTTCCGGTGGAGAAACTGCGCCTTGGCGACATGGTCGTCACCGCGACCGCCGGACCGCAGCCGGTGCGATGGATCGGCAAACGCCGGGTGCCGGCGCTCGGCGGGTTCCGTCCGGTGCGTGTCCGGGCCCCGTTCTTCGGCCTCAGCCGCGATGTCGTACTCGCGCCAGCGCATCGGGTGCGCCTTGGCGTGGCGGAAGCCGAATACATGCTCGGCGAAGACGAGGTCCTGCTTCCCGCGGGCCGTTTGATCGACGGGCGCCATGCGCTGAGCGAAAACCGGCACCGGCTGGTGACCTATCACCAGGTCCTTCTCGATGTGCACGATTGCCTCCTGCATGACGGTCTCTGGGCCGAAAGCATGTTCGCGGGCACCATCGTGCGGCGGCCCGAGATGGTGCAAAGCACGGTGCTCGCGGAAATGCCGATCTCGGCGATCCCGATCCACCGCGCCTTCTCTCGCACGCGCCTCACCGACTTCGAGACCCGCAACCTGGTCGCCGCACTCGCGACGGCATGACATTGCCCCCGGTCCCGCCCGGTGCCATAGTGCCCGGCGGGACGAGACACGGGGAACGATATGGCGCGGGGATGGATCGCGGCTCTGGCACTGGCCATTCTTTGGTTGAACGCCACGGCAGGTTTCGCGCAGGACGCGGGCGTTGGCGTCGGCGTTGGCGTCGGCGGGGAGCCGATCCGGGTGGTGACGGTCACCCGGCCGCCGTTTTCGCTGGTGGAAGATGCGACGGACACCGGCTTCAGTCTCGAACTGTGGCAGGCGCTCGCGGCGGATATTGGTGTCGAAACCGAGATCACGCGGGTCGATACGTTTGGCGAGATGCTCGAGATGGTGCGGGCTGGCACTGTCGATGCCGCGGTCGCCAATATCTCGATCACCGCCGAACGCGAAGCGATGATGGATTTCACCCAGCCGATCTTCGAGGCCGGGCTTGGGATCATGATTCCGGCGCGCGAACAACGCGCGTCGAGCCTGCTCGGCGCATTCTTCTCGCTTGATCTGCTCTTCGCCGTCGCGGCTGCTTTCGGGCTGTTGTTCGTGGCCGGCATGCTGATGTGGGTGTTCGAACGCCGCCGGCAACCCTATTTCGACCACGCCGCCCAGGATGCTCTGTTCCCCGCCTTCTGGTGGGCGCTCAACCTCGTCGTCAACGGCGGGTTCGAAGAACGCCAGCCGCGCAGTCCGGCGGGCCGCATCCTGGCGGTGATCCTGGTGGTTTCGTCTCTGTTCCTGGTCTCGGTCTTCGTCGCCCGGATTACCGCGACGATGACGGTCGAGGCGATCCAGAGCTCGGTCACCTCGATCAACGATCTCTACGGCCGCGAGGTCGGGACTATCGAGGGCTCGACCGCAGCAGGGTTTCTGGATGCGCGCGACATGCGCTACCAGGCGTTCGCCGGGCTCGACCCGCTGACGGAGGCGTTCGAGAACGGCGCGCTTCATGCCGTGGTCTTCGATGCCCCGATACTCGCCTATTACGTCAACACCAACGACGCGCAGTCTGCCGAACTGGTCGGTCAGGTGTTCCTGCGCGAGAACTACGGGATCGCGTTGCCCACCGGCAGCCCGCTCGCCGAACCGATCAACCAGAGCCTGCTGAAAATACGTGAAGACGGCACTTACGAAACAATCTATCGCCAATGGTTCGGGGCGTCCGGTGGCTAGACGAACGGGGTTCGGCCTGTCAGGTTGACGGCGACCCTTTGTCCTACGGAGCCCCTCATGCGAAAGTTTCTCCCCCTGGCGTCCCTCTTGTTCACGGTGCCGCTCGCGGCCTGTTTCGACGCCGAGATGACGTTGAACTTCCCCGACGACAACACGGCTGAAGCGACGATGGTGATGATCGCCTCCGCGGACTTCTACGAGATGTCCGCGACCGGCGGCGAATCGTTCTGCGAAGACGGTACCGAAGTCGAAATGGAAGATGGCAGCTACAGCTGTACCGAGACCTTCACCGGCACGATCGACGAAGCGATCGCCGATCCCGACATCGGCGAGGGGATGAGCATCGAACGCCGCGACGGCGGCCTTCTGTTCGTGTCCTTCGACCTCGAGGAGGTCACCTCGGACATGGCGCCACCGGAAGAAGCGGGCGGCGAGGAAATGTTGGCGATGATGGCCGAGGCCTTCGCGGGCCATGCGATCACCCTGAATATCGGGGGCAGCGAGATTGTCGAGACGAACGGAACCGTGTCCGACGATGGCACGACCGCGAGTTTCGCGATTCCGCTCGACGCGCTGGTGACCAGTGCCGAAGAGCTTCCGGCCAGCTTCGATGTGCTGGTGCGTCCCGGCACCTGACCGCAACGCGCCTCAGGGCCAGGGGCTGATCCCGATGACGGGGTCGTGCAGGACCATCAGCAGCCACCACACCCCGACACCGGCCGCGACACGAAAAAGGCCGCCCGGCGTGATGTCCAGACGCCGGGTGGTTTGTGTCACACGCTCCCAGTCTTCGCCGAGCTGGCGGCGCTTGCGCCGGTCGATCATTTTCATGCCCAAGAGCGCGAAGCCGAAGAAGGTGCCGAACAGGAGCACATGGGCGAGGTTGCCATTGGGCACGATATGCGCGCCGGCCCAGAGCCCGATGGCGACCAGCAATGGATGGCGCATCCAACCGACGATTCCGGCATGATCAGGGTCGAATTCAGCGTTTCGCGCGCCGCCGAACGAGAGCGGGTTGGGCCGCGCGATGGCAAGGGCGATGACGATGGCCGCAAGCGCATTGGCGAAGAACGGCACCCAGGTTTGCCAGGGGGCCCGCGGCCAGAGCTCGACGAAAGGCGCACGGCCCGCGGCGACGATCAGCCAGGCGAGCACGGCGATTGAGAGCGCGGAATAGGCGAGGGAGAACCCTCGGGCGCCGATCAGGGTTACGATGCGCGCCTTGACGGGCGGGCGCACCGGGAGCACGTGAGACGCGAAGAAGGTCGCGAAGGCGAGGGTGTATTCGAGCCAGCCGGTCACGCGCCGCAGCCCCGCGCTGTGAGGGTCCGGACCGCTTCGGCGAGGCCGAACGGTGTGTCACAGACCCCGTCCGCAAGCGCGTGTTCGCTGTCGTCGCCGTAGCCCCAGCGCACCGCCAACGCGGCCATGCCCGTCGCCCGGGCGGCGCGGTGGTCGTGTTTGCGGTCGCCGACCATCAGCGCGGGAACATCGCCGAGCCGAAGGACCGCGCGGGCATGCGCGAGGAGCGCCCCCTTGTCGTTCCGAGTGCCGTCCAGTTCCGGGCCGAATTCGGCCTCGAAAAACGGCGCGAGGCCGAAATGCGCGGTGATCCGGCGGGCATAGGCGTGTGGCTTGGCAGTGGCGATGAACAACCGGTGTCCCGCATCTCTCAGGTCCGTCAGCGCCTCCGGAATGCCTTCGTAGACCCTGTTTTCGAACAGGCCGACGTGCGCGTATCGCGCCCGGTAGTGCCCCAGCGCCGCCTGCGGGTCTGCCACGCCGAGCTGGGCGAATGTGTCGACCAGCGCCGGACCGATTGCCCAGGCGAGGCTGTCGGGATCGGGTGCGTCGTGGCCCAGCGCCTCCAGCGCGTGCACGATGGACCGGGTGATCCCGGGCTTGGGATCGGTCAGCGTGCCGTCGAGATCGAGGAAAACAGGGGTCATTCGTCAAAGAACGGTGTCATCTGCGCGACGATCACCGCGTTTTCGGCCAATGCCCGATCCATCAGCGTGCGTTCCTCCTCGGGGATGTCATGGCCCTCGGCGAGCCGCTCGTCGAGCGAGCCATAGCCCGACACGTCAAGCGGCGCGAGATCGGCCTGTTTCAGGATCGCCACCGTCTCGCGCACCGCTTCCGCTTCGTCCACACCGCTCGCGTAGCACACCAATGCGCCGCCGGTGGCCGCTTTGGGCAATCCGTCGCCCGGCTTGCGGCCGACCTCGACGAGCAGGGTATAGACCTTCTGCGGGCGTTTGGTCCTTGTCATCGCCGCTTCCTTGGACGGAAGCCGCTTGAAAGCGGCTTTGCACGCGATTTCGAAATCGCGTTGCAAGGCGTTTCGAAACGCCTTTCGCGCGCCGCGAAGTCAGTCACGCAACAGCTCGTTGATCGCGGTTTTGGAGCGGGTGCGCTCGTCGACGCGCTTCACGATTACCGCGCAATAGAGACTGATGTTGTTCTTCGACGGCATCGAGCCCGCGACCACGACCGAGTAGGGCGGCACCTCGCCGTACATCACTTCGCCGGTCTCGCGGTCGATGATCTTGGTCGACTTGCCGATGAACACGCCCATGCCGAGCACCGCGCCCTCGCGCACGATGCAGCCCTCGACCACCTCGGAGCGCGCGCCAATGAAGCAATTGTCTTCGATGATGGTGGGGCCGGCCTGCATTGGTTCCAACACACCGCCGATACCGACACCGCCCGAGAGGTGGACGTGTTTGCCGATCTGGGCACAGGAGCCGACGGTGGCCCAGGTATCGACCATCGTGCCCTCGTCGACGTAAGCCCCGAGGTTGACGAAAGAGGGCATCAAGACCACGCCCGGCGCGATATAAGCCGACTTGCGGACAATGGCATGCGGCACGGCGCGAAAGCCCGCGGCACCCCATTCGTTTTCGCCCCAGCCGTGAAACTTCGAATCGACCTTGTCGTACCAGCTGCCGCCCTGCGGACCGCCGGACTGCATCTCCATGTCCTTCAGCCGGAAACCGAGCAGCACCGCCTTCTTGGCCCACTGGTTCACGTGCCAATCGCCGCTGTCGTCCTTTTCGGCCACCCTGAGCGTGCCGGCGTCGAGCGCCGCCAGCGTGTCTTCGATGGCCTCGCGGGTTTCGCCCGTGGTGGCGGGGGTGATGGTGTCGCGCGCCTCCCAGGCGGCTTCGATGGCGGCTTCAAGCTGGGCGTTCGACATTGATTTTCCCCAATTTTGATTTAGACCCTGTTGCGCGAACGCTATAAGGGCTGGAACAAGCCCGTGCAATGAGGCAACCGAGGAAGAGCAGATGACCGACGACACCCGCCACCACCCGTTTCGCCATTCCGGCCAGGACCGGGAAGCGGCGCAACAGATCCCCGATACACCGCAGACGCGCTCGGGCGTCTACAAGCTCGCCTTCGACGACCTCGATTTCCTCTTGCGTGACGAGTTGCGGCCGGTGCGATTGCAGCTCGAACTGCTCAAGCCCGAGATGGTGATGCAGGAGGCGGGGATCGAATCGACCGTGGTGATGTTTGGCAGCGCTCGTATCCCGCGACCCGAAGACGCGGACAAGGCGAAGACCAAGACCCTGGCCGAGTTCAGCCGGTATTACACCGAGGCGCGTGAATTCAGCCAGATCATCTCGCGGCGCGCAATGGAGAACGGCCACCGCTGCAAGGTGATCGTCTCGGGCGGTGGCCCGGGGGTGATGGAAGCGGCGAGCCGGGGTGCGCATGATGTGGGCGGCAAATGCGTCGGCCTCAACATCGTGCTGCCGCACGAGCAGGCGCCGAACGAGTATGTCACCCCGGAGCTCTGCTTCAACTTCCACTACTTCGCGATCCGCAAGATGCATTTCCTGATGCGGGCGGAGGCGCTGGTCTGTTTCCCGGGCGGCTTCGGCACGCTCGACGAGTTGTTCGAGGCGCTGACCCTGATCCAGACGAAAAAGATGCGGCGCATCCCGGTGATCCTGTTTGGCCGCGACTTCTGGGAGCGGATCATCAACTGGGAAGCGCTTGCGGATGTCGGCACGATCAGCCGGGAAGACCTTGAGCTGTTTCAACTTGTCGAGACCGCCGAGGAGGCGATGGAGATCATCGACGATTGGGAAAGCCGCTGCGAGTTGGAGATCTCGCAGGATCTCTGAGCCAGTTTCGGGGGTGTGACTGCCCCGGATAGGGTCGACGGTTCATTGCCCGGCGCTTCACCGCAGGGCGCGGGACGGTCATGACTGTCCGACATTCAAAAAAACTGGGATTCGGGAGTTCTGACGCCTGAGACCCTGAAATTGGGTGCGATAGCCTTTCATGCGCGGGTAACCAGCGGGCGGTGCGCAGATTTGGGGGGCAGGTGTTTCCCAAGATCGGGCGGACCGCTTCGCCTTCTCCCCTCAGGATCGTGCGCGGAACGCTTGGAAACGATGAGAGCTTATTGTTTCCGTACCGGAAACAATAGCCGCTTATCCACAGGACTGCGCGGTCACTCGCCCCCCGCGCCGGTGACATAGCCACCAATGCGCACCTCGCCCAGCCCCGCCTCGGCCGCAATTTCGGCGCGGGATTTGCGGGCGCGTTCGGTGGCCGACTTGAGTTGCCCGCAGGCCGCCATGATATCCTCGCCACGCGGCTTGCGGATCGGCGAGGCATAGCCCGCCTTGTAGATGATATTGGCGAAGGCCTTGATCCGCTCCGGGCTGGAGCGGCGATAGGGCGCGCCGGGCCATTCGTTGAACGGAATGAGGTTGATCTTGGCCGGGATGCCGGCGATCAACCGCACCAGCCGCCGGGCGTCTTCATCGGTATCGTTGACCCCGTCGAGCATCACGTATTCGAAGGTGATCCGCTCGCTGTTCGACAGCTTCGGGTAGGCCTTCAACGCCTCGAGCAGGTCCTCGATGTTCCAGCGCTTGTTGATCGGCACCAGCTTGTCGCGGGTCTCGTTGGTGGTGGCGTGGAAGCTGATCGCCAGCATGCAGCCGATCTCCTCGCCGGCCCGGGCGATCTCGGGCACCACACCGGAGGTCGACAGCGTGATCCGGCGGCGGCTGAGCGATATTCCCTCGCCGTCCATCGCGATCTTCATCGCGTCCCGCACCGCGTCGAAGTTGTAGAGCGGTTCGCCCATGCCCATCAGCACGATGTTCGACACCAGCCGCGGGCGTTCGCCCATGCCTTCGCCCGCCCGTGTCCAATCGCCGAGGTCGTCGCGCGCCAGCATGATCTGGCCGACGATCTCGCCCGCGGTCAGGTTGCGCACCAGTTTCTGGGTGCCGGTGTGGCAGAAGGAACAGGTCAGCGTGCAGCCGACCTGGCTTGAGACGCAGAGCGTGCCCCGGTCCGTTTCGGGGATATAGACGATCTCCACCTCGTGCCCGCCGGCGATCCGGACGAGATACTTGCGGGTGCCGTCGTCGCTCACCTGTTTGGTGACGAGCTCGGGCAGACGGATCTCGAACGCGGCGTCGAGCTTGGCACGGTAGTCCTTCGCGAGGTTCGTCATCTCGGCGAAATCGCGCACGCCTTTCTGGTAGATCCATTGCCAGACCTGACCCACCCGCATTTTCGCCTGTTTTTCCGGCGTTCCGGCGGCAATCAGCACCTCGCGAAGCCCGTCGCGGGTGAGGCCGACCAGGTTCACCTTGCCCGTTCCCTCGGGCGCATCCTTGCGCGGGAAGGTCAGGACATCTTGCGTGATCGGCGCTGTTGGCTCGGTCATGGCGATTCCTAAAGCGTTTCGCGAAAAACCCTGGTTACAGCATATCGCGAAGCGCGTGCTCCGTATTGGCGTTGTGCGCGTTTCGCCACTGTCCGATGCCTCGGGTCAAAGGCGAAACGCTTTTTGGTCTGGCGCCGATATAGGGCTTCCGGGCGGGGATGCAAAACGAAACGCCCCGGAAGTGTCCGGGGCGCCTGTAGCAGGGCGTGGTTTCGCGAGGCGCCTATTGGCAGCGCTGGGACGCGTCGTCCACCGCGGCGGTGAAGCCGAGCAGCGAGAACGTGTCCTCGGTGCGGGTGCCGCGCGACGACATGCCGACCACGACGGCGTCTGCGCCCTTCTTCATCGCGGCGATGATGGCTGCGTCGTCCTCGGGGCTGCGGGTCCAGGCCCATTCGCCGTCGACGAACAACTGAAACTCCGTGCCGCCGACCGTGACCGACACCATGCTGTCGCCCGCGAACGGGTAGCCGCCGGTGAAGGCCACTTGGCCGTTGACGCCGGAGCCCGGGCGGAAGCTGACGAAGAGCAGGATTTCACCGCGGTTGACGTTGTTGGCGACCTCGCCATTGCGCGTGTTCACCGTTGCCTTGGGCTTCGACACGCTCCAGCATTCCTTCGGGTTTTCCTCGACGAACACGCTCCAATCCGTGTTCGCGGCGACACGATTGGTGCTCTCTTGCGCCACCGCTCCGCCCGTGGCGAAACCGAGCGCGACGATACCGATCACGTACGCGGCTTTTGCGATCATCCCCTGCAGCCTCCAGCTCTTCCTGCCTGCAACCCTTGCACCATCCACATTTCGCGGCCATTCCCGGGCAAAGTCGTCTATTCGACACTAGACGGAACCTTAACGTAAGTCGGCGGGGTTGTGAAAGCCCCGTTGGCGGAAAACCGCGCGTTTCCCGGGGGATCAAAGACAAGTCGGGAAGATCGCGCCGCGGCGGTCGAAATCTTGCGACGCGCGCCCGGCGAAGCCCTGCATCTGGGTCCTTTGGTTGCTCCAGACTGTGACCCCGGGAGCGCTGGGGCGGGGAGCTAGTCGGTGCTTTCGACCCCCTCGGGTTGACCCGCGACTATGAAACGCAGCGCCTCCGGCCGGTAAAGCTCGGCCGCTACACGGTTGATCTCGTCTTGGGTGACCGCCTCGATCTGCGCGTTGCGTGTCTTGATATAGTCGGGGCTGCGCCCGTCGAGCTGCATGCCGACGAGAATGCGCGCGATCGGCGCGTTGCCGTCGAACCGCAGGGGATAGGCGCCGGTGAGGTAGGTCTTCGCCGCCGCCAGCTCCTCGCCGCTCACCCCTTCGGTCGCAAGCCGGGCCCATTCGTCGCGCACCACCTGGATGGTTTCGGCCATCCGCTCGTTGACCGTGGAGACACCCCCGATCACCGCCTCGGACCGGTCGGAATCGATGAGATAAGTGCGGATCCCGTAAGTGAGCCCGCGTTTCTTGCGCACTTCCTCCATCAGCCGGCTGTTGAAGCCCGACCCGCCGAAGATCGTGTTGAGGATGTAGGCGGCGAAGAAATCAGGGTTTTCGATGCCAATGCCCGCATGGCCGAACTGGGCGGTCGATTGCGGCGACGGGAAGGGCGTGACCGTGAGCCCGCCGCTGGCGCCGAAGGTCACGTTTTCAGGCATCGGCGCGCCGGTGTCCGGCAGACGCCCCAGCAGATCGTCGATCAACGCGCCGAGCTCTTCGGGCGTGATGTCGCCCACGGCGGAGATATACACGCGGTCGCGCGCGACGGTGCTCTCAAACGCCGCGACGATGTCGTCGCGGGTGAGATCGGCGACGCTCTCGAGCGTGCCGCCGTCGTGGCTGCCGTAGGGGTGGTCGCCGTAAGCCATCGCATTGAACGCGTCGGCTGCGAGCGCATCGGGATCGGTGGCCCGGTTCTTCAGGTTCGAGAGCACCTGGCCGCGCACCCGTTCGATCGCGTCGCCGTCGAATCGCGGCTCCACCAGGGCCGCGCGCAGGAGCGCCATCGCCTCACCGCGGTTCTCGGTCAGGACCTGGGCCGAGACGGAAATCGCATCGTCGTTCGAATTGAACCGCAGACGGGCCGCGAGCCCCTCGCGCGCTGTCGCGAAGGCGCGCGCGTCCATGTCGGCGGCCCCCTCCTCGAGCAGCGCTGTCATCAGGTTGACCGCCCCGCGTTTGCCCGGCGCGTCGAGCGAAGTGCCGCCGCGAAAGCGGATCTCCAGCGCAACGAAGGGGATCGAATGCTCTTCGACCAGCCAGGCTTTGAGACCGCCGGGCGAGGTGAGGGTCTGGATCTCGATCTCGGCCCGTGCCGGCAGGGCGGCGACGAGGAAGAACAGGATTGCGGCGAGATGCTTCAAAGCCCTTCCTCCCCAGTTTCAGGCCCAGTTTCAGGCCCAGTTTCTGGTCCGGATTCTGGTCCGGTTTCGGGCATCAACCAGCCGGTGACGGAGGCGCGCATGTCGAGCACCTCTTGCGCGACCCGCATGACGTCGTCGGGCGTGACCGCCTGCAACACATCGGGCCAGGCGCGCACATCTTCGATCGTGAGCCCGGAGGTCAGCGCGCGACCGTACCGCTCGGCGAGGTCGCCAACATCGTCCAGCGCGAAGATCTCGCGGGCGCGGATCTGCATCTTGATCCGGTCGAAGGCCTCAACGTCGGGCCCGTCTTTCATGAACGTCGCCAGCTGTGCGTCGAGCGCCGCTTCGGCTTGCGCGAGGTCCACACCTTCGGCCGGCACCACCACCAGCGAGAAGGTGCTGTCGTCGAGCGCGACGGAGGAATAGCCGGCACCGGCGTAAATCGCCGTGTTGGTGTCGAATTGCAGCGCCTGGCCGAGCACCGAGGTGGCGCTGGAGCCACCCAGAAGTTCGGAGAGGAACACCAGGGCGGCAGCATCCTCCTGCGCGCCGGACGTGCGTGCCGGGGCGAGATAGAGCCGCATGAGCGAAGGTTGTGCGACCCGTTCATCCGCCATCATCAGCCGGTGCGCGGCGCGGGTGGGCGGCTCCTGCGGGCGCACCCGGGGGCCCAGCCCCGCGGTGGGTGCGAGCGGGCCATAATGCGCTTCGGCGAGCGCGCGCACCTCGGTGGGGGTGACGTCGCCGGCGACGATCAGGATCGCGTTGTTGGGGGCGTAGTAGCGCTGGTAGAATGCGAGCGCATCGTCCTCATTCAGCCCTTCCATCTCCGCGCGCCAACCGATGATCGGAACGCCGTAGGGGCTGTTGCGGAACAGCGCTGCGCGCATCGCCTCCCTGAACAGCGCACGCGGCTCGCTGTCGGTGCGGGTCGCGCGTTCTTCGAGAATCACGTCGCGCTCGGTCGCCACCTCCTCCGGCGCAAGCACGAGATCGCGCATCCGGTCGGCTTCCATTTCCATCATCAACCCGAGCCGGTCGGCGGCGACGCGCTGGAAATAGGCGGTGTAGTCGGTAGAGGTAAAGGCGTTGTCGGAGCCGCCATTGGCCTCGACGGTCTTCGAAAACGCGCCGGAGTCCATATCGTCGGTGCCCTTGAACATCAGGTGTTCGAGGAAATGGGCGATCCCGGATTTGCCCGGCGGTTCATCGGCGGAACCGGTGCGATACCAGACCATGTGCACGACAACCGGCGCCCGGGTGTCCTCGATCACGACAACCTCCATGCCGTTGTCGAGCTCGAAATCGGTGATCGTACCCGCCGCCTGCGCCGTGGTCGCGGCCAGGCCCAGCCCCAGACCCAGCGCGAAAGACATTTGGGCGAAAGACATCAGTTTGGCCCGCATCAGTTTAGCCCGCATCGAAACCTCCTCGGTTTTCGGACAAGCTAGTGGATGCCACGGGTCATGCAACCGCTACACGCGGGGATGTGATGATCGGTGTCGCCGAGGAGGGCCGGATCAGTATTCCTTGATCTCGGGATCAGGCGGCGCGGAGGGCGTCCATATGCCCATCCGGCGCAAGCGCTGAAGCTCGAGATGCTGGTCGAGCGACATCGGCTTGTAGCCCGAATAGTAGACGTTCACGTTGAACCACCGCTCCAACAGTCGGCCGTTGTTGTCGCGCCGCCAGTCGAGGTCTTCGGCGGCGAGGGTCTCGCGGATGTCGGCGGGCACGCCGTAGCGAGCGGTATGGGCAAGCAGCCCCTGCTCGCCGGCAAAGATCGTGCCGCGCTGGAGCCGGTCGGGGTTGCCGCCAAGCGCGGCGACGGCATCGGCCCTGGGGGTGGGATCGACGAGATTCGTGCCACCGGGCGTGGGCGTCGGCAGAGCCGTGTATTCTTCCGGCGCTTCCAGCGGCTTGTTCGGCAAGACCGAGAACTCATCGGGCGTTTCGGTCCGGATGTTCATCAGTTCAGGGTCGCCCCCGCTGCAGGCGGCGAGCACCACAAGACCGGCTATGCCAGCGAATCGCTTTGCCAACATCCCCCGCATGGATGTCTCCCTAACCCAAGTTCGGCCCTTCTTAGCGCATTGGGTTCGGCGCGTCACGGGGTCTTCTGCGCCTGTGTGGGGCCCGACGACGGGCCGGTGAAAAGCGCGAGGCCGATCGCGCCGGCGAAGACGCCGATATCGGCGATGTTGAACGACCACGGATTGGCGATGCCGCAGCAGGTGACATTGAGGAAATCGGCCACCGCGCCGTAAAGCAGCCTGTCGATCACGTTGCCGAGCGCCCCGCCGACCAGCAGACCGGCAAAGATCTGCGCGCGGGCCCCGAGCTTTTCGTGGCGCACCCACCAGATGACCCAGACCGAGATCGCCACGGCGAGCGCCACGAGACCCCAGCGCATGAGGTCGGAGCCCGAGGCGCCGAGACCGAAATTGACCCCCCGGTTCCAGGCCATGCGGAACTCGACGAGGCCGGGAAACACCTCGATTCGCCCAAGTGTCCTGAGGTCCAGCCCCTGCACCACCCAAGCCTTGCTGACCTGGTCCGCGGCCAGGGTCGCGAGGGTCGTGATCCAGAGCGCGCGCATGTCAGGACACCCCTCAGTGCCGGAAGTGGCGCATGCCGGTGAAGACCATGGCGAGCCCCGCTTCGTCAGCGGCCGCGATCACGTCCGGATCGCGCATCGAGCCGCCGGGCTGGATCACGCAGGATGCGCCGGCGGCGGCGGCTTCCATCAGCCCGTCGGGGAAGGGGAAGAAAGCGTCCGACGCCACGGCGGATCCGACCGCCGGGCTCTCGGCGAGCCCCAGTGCCTCGGCCATCCGGCTCGCCTTGATCGCGGCGATACCCGCCGAATCAAGCCGACTCATCTGGCCCGCGCCGACACCGACTGTGGCGTGATCCTTCACGTAGACGATGGCGTTGGACTTCACATGCTTGGCCACCTTCCAGGCGAACAACAGATCGTCGAGCTGGGCGTCGGTCGGCGCCAGCTTGGTCACCACCTTGAGATCGTCGCGCGCGACGAAGCCGGTGTCCTTGTTCTGGTAGAGCTGGCCGCCCGAGACCTGGCGCAGCGTCATGCCGCCGGTGCGTGGATCGGGCAGGCCTTCGGTGGTAAGGAGCCGCAGGTTCTTCTTTTTCGCGAAGACCTCCTTCGCCGCGTCGGAGGCGCCGGGCGCGATCACCACCTCGGTGAAGATCTGCGATATCGCCTCGGCCGTCTCGACATCGAGCGGCTGGTTCAGCGCGACGATGCCGCCGAAAGCGGACGTGCGGTCACAATCGAACGCTTGTCTGTAGGCGTCCACGAGTGTTGCGCCACGCGCCACGCCGCTGGGGTTGGCGTGTTTGATGATCGCAACCGCCGGGCCGTCCGCCGGATCAAACTCCGCCACCAGTTCGAACGCGGCGTCGGTGTCGTTGATGTTGTTGTAAGAGAGCTCCTTGCCCTGGTGCTGGACCGCCGTCGCCACACCCGGCCGGGCGGTGCCGTCGGTGTAGAAGGCGGCCTCCTGGTGCGGGTTCTCGCCGTAGCGCAGCGTCTGCGCGAGCTTGCCCGCCACCACCCGGCGGCGCGGCGTGGTCACCCCGATGGCCTCGGCCATCCAGGTCGAGACCGCCGCATCGTAGGCGCCGGTGCGCGCGTAGGCCACTTGCGCCATCTTCTTGCGGAACTTCGGACAGGTCGCGCCGTTGTGCTGGTCCATGTCGCCGAGGAGCCTGTCGTAATCCTCGACATCGACGATTGTGGTGACGAAAGCGTGGTTCTTCGCCGCCGCGCGGATCATCGCCGGGCCGCCGATGTCGATGTTCTCGATGCAGGTGTCGTAGTCGGCGCCCTTGGCCACGGTTTCCTCGAACGGGTAGAGATTGACCACCAGGAGGTCGATCGCCCCGATCCCGTGCTCTTCCATCGCCGCGACATGGGCGTCGTTGTCACGCAGGGCCAGAAGCCCGCCGTGGACCATCGGGTGCAGCGTTTTGACGCGTCCGTCCATCATCTCGGGAAAGCCGGTCACCTCGGCCACGTCGCGCACCGCGACCCCGGCCTCGCGCAGCGCTTTCGCCGAGCCGCCGGTCGACAGGATCTCGATCCCGCGCGCCGCGAGGGCTGCGCCAAGTTCGGCAAGCCCGGTCTTGTCGGAGACGGAAATCAGCGCGCGGCGGATGGGTGATTGGTCGGTCATGTCATTCCCTCAGGTCTTCAATCAGTCCGATCGGGTCGTCGTCCATCATCAGGTCGCGCAGGCCCACGGGAGTGTCCTGCGCCTTGGCGAGCGACCAGCGGATGCGCGTCGCATAATCCAAAGCGGCGCCGGAGAGAACCACCTGTTTCGCCGCACGTGGCTCGAGCCGGCCCTTTTCGAGGTAGACCGAAGGTTCGATATCGAGCCTGAAGTGGCCCTCGTAGCGCAGAACCCAGATCTCGCCCGACTTGAGCGCGAGGCTGACCGCAGTACCGCCAAGGTCGAGCGAGGCGTCGACGTCGGGGTGCAGATGGAACCGCAGCGAGAACGGAATGCCGCGCTCGCGCGACAGGGCCGTATCGAACTTGGCCTTCTCGGAATCCGACACCGCGGCCAAGGTCTCCTCGCCGTGGATCATCCGCCCGTCGCTCGACATTTCGATCCGGCGGACATGTCCGAGACCGTGACTGTGCATGTACCCGTCATGGCCGGCGACGACGCCCGAGAGCCCGTCATCGACGATCGCTTGCGCGTGAACCTCGTGCGGCCCGCCGGTCAGACGCAGGTTTTCGCCTTCGCCGACCAGCCGCGAAGACGACACCCCGTCGAGGCCGAGCACCGAATGCGATGGCGTCGCCCGCCCGGCCTTGTGCCAGTCGGGGCCGAACTCGGCCCCGGAGCCGCAGCTCACGATCATCGGCCGGCGCCCGGAGGTCACCTCGATGGCCAGCGTCGAGGCATGGGCATCGTAGGAGGCATCGCCCATAGGCGGCGGGGCGGCGTCCATGATCAGCGAGGTCCGCCCGCCGTGCAGCCGGGCATAGCCCATCGCCAGCCCGGTCGCGGCCCGTTTGCGCACGCCGGAGGTGGCCAGCGCCTGGTCGAGCCGGCCGTCGGTTCCGCGTCCGCCGCCATGAAACCGCGCCAGCCCGCCATCGGAATGACGCAGCGCCCGGAGGGTGGGGGCAATGCGTTCGATGGCGGCCGCATGGTCCGGGCGTGCGTTGCGTCCGCTTTCGGCCAGGGTGAGCGCCGCCCAATTGAGCAGGGTGAAGACCTCGAGCAGGTCTTCGGGGTTGCGGGTGGGCACGCCGCCGCCGGCATCGACCAGAACCTCGCATTCCTGCGCCAGCCCTTCGGCGGCCAGATCGACATGGGGCTCCATGCCCTTGAGCGAAAGCCCGGCGTAGATCAGCCCGGTGAGCGCCTCGAACCGGGGCAAGCCGGGGGAGGCTGCCGACCAGCGTTTGGCGAGGAACAGGGTCTGTTGCGACAGGGAGACGTGAAACGATCCGATGTTGGTCTTGTTCTGGCCGGCGCGCAGAAGCACCGCGTTGTTGATCCAGCGGATGAGCCGCTGCCCGGTGAGTTCCGGGGTCCAGCCCGGGCCGCGCCCGTCGCCGTAGCGTTCGATCCATTCGAACGTCCAGTCCTGGGCGGTGTCCTGCGCCGACCGGTCGCCAAGGGCTGCAAGATCGTCCATCCAGCCGAAGCCATGAAGCGCGTCGGTGAACCGCGGCGACGGCGGGGGCACGTCCCAGACCGACTGGTCCTTGAGATCGACGAGATGACCGGCCAACAACACCAGGCCGGACACCAGCTGCTGGCCGGTGGACACGCGGCCGATGGTTCTCGGTTCGGGCTGCGACAGGAAGCCGGTGGGCGGGCGCGTCCTTGCGGCCCGCCGTGCGTGCCAGCGGTTCTGCCAACGGGTCATGCGCTGGGACCAGGAGACGCGTTGTGCCACGGGTTTGCTTCGCCTCGCGTTGTTTCGCCGCTATTGCAGGGATTTGCGCCGAATCATACAGGGGCCGCGCAGGGGTGTCACCCGCCCCGGCGCAGGCAGGCGATGTAGAAACCATCCATGCCGCCACGTTCCGCCCAATAGTCGGGCCTGAGCCTGAGCCCGCCCTCGTCGGAGATCCAGCCCGGGTCGATCCCGGGCCGCTCCAGCGCGCTGCGGTCGACCACCAGCCCGGGATGGCGCGCCTTGGCGTCGCGCAGCTGCTCCTCGCCCTCGTCGATGAGCAGCGAACAGGTGCAATAGACAAGCCGTCCGCCCGGCTTCAACAACCCGAGCGCGCGGTCGATCAGGTGTTCCTGCAACGTAAACAGCCCCGGGAAATCGCTGCCGTCCTTGGCGTGGGGCAAGTCGGGGTGGCGGCGGATCGTGCCGGTCGCCGTGCAGGGCGCATCGAGCAGGATCGCGTCATAGGGTCCGCCTTCGAACTCCAGCGCGTCGGCAGTGACGAGCTCGGCCGTCAGCCCGGTGCGCGTGAGGTTCTCGGCGACCCGGGCCATGCGGGTGGGCGAGATGTCGACCGCGGTCACCTCGGCGCCGCTTGCCGCGAGCTGCATCGTCTTTCCGCCGGGTGCCGCGCAGAGATCGAGCACCCGCTCGCCGGGGTGTGGCGCGAGCACCTGGGCGGGGATCGCCGCTGCCGCATCCTGGACCCACCAATCGCCGGACGCGAAGCCGGGAAGTGCCGAGACCTGACCCGCTGCGGCCAGGCGCACGGAGCCGGTGGGCAACAGCGTGCCGCCAAGCCGGTCGGCAAGCGCCCGGGGCTCGCCTTTGGTCGTGAGATCGAGCGGCGGGGAGGTCGCCTGCACCGCCTCGATCGCCTCGACAACGGGTTTGCCGTAATCGTCGATCAGGGGTTTGCGCAGCCATTTCGGCAGCCGTGGCACCGGCAGTGCGGTCCACTTCGCGGATTCGTCCGCAACCTTGCGCAGGACGGCGTTGACCAGCCCGGCCATGCCAGCGGTCTTGCGGTTGCTCCGGGCAATCTCGACGGCCGCGTTCACCACGCCATGCGGCGCAGCGCCCTCTTCGCAGATTTCGGCCACCCCGAGGCGCAGGAGGTTCATCACCCGGGCCGGCGGGCGTTTCTTGAGGTGCGGTCCGAGCATCCGGTCGGACCGGTCGAGCACGCGCAGCGTGACCGTTGCGAGGCGCTGGGCCCGGGCCCGATCTTCGACAGGGAGATTGGCGAGGCGTTTGGGCAGCACTTCGGACAGCAGGCGATGCGCCTCCAGCACGTCCGAGACCAACGTCAGCGCCACCCGGCGCGCCACACTTGCCTCGTTTGCCATTCGCGTTCCTTTGCCTTTCGGTGCCCGTGGCCTATATCAACGCGAGAAGACAGGGAAGACGGACATGAGCGAAGACCAGACCCGCGAGCTGCCGCCGGAAGCGATCCGTGCGCTTGCCGAGGCCGAGGAACGGCGCCGGAAGGCCAAGACGGCCGAGATGCCAAAAGAATACGGCGGTCGGGACGGGCCGGAGCCGACCCGGTTCGGCGATTACGAGAAGAAAGGGCTCGCTGTCGATTTTTGACACCGGTACCGGCCAGGGGACGTCGCAAGCCCCGATCTGAACGGCAGGCGGACGCCCGCTCAGAGCCCCAGCACGTCGACCATGTCGTAACTCCCGGGATGGCGGCCAATGCCCCAGAGCGCCGCCTTGAGCGCGCCGCGCGCGAAGATCGCGCGGTCGGTGGCGACATGACGCAGGATCACCCGCTCGCCGGGGCCGGCGAAGATCACGTCATGCTCGCCGACGATGTCGCCGCCCCGGATCGCCGAAAACCCGATATGTCCGTCCTTGCGTTCACCGGTGATGCCGTCGCGGCCGCGGTCGGCCACCCGGTCGAGCTGCACGCCCCGGCCCTCTGCGGCGGCTTCGCCCAGCATCAACGCGGTGCCCGAGGGGGCATCGACCTTGTGCCGGTGGTGTGCCTCGACCACCTCGATATCAAAGGCTTCGTCGAGCGCTTCGGCCACCTTGCGGGTGAGCTGTGCCAAGAGGTTCACCCCGAGCGACATGTTGCCGGCACGGATGATCGTGGCATGACGGGCGGCGGCGTCGAGCTTGGCGATATCGTCGCCCCGCAGCCCGGTGGTGCCGATCACGTGAACTGCGCGGGCCTGGGCCGCGAGAACGGCAAGCTCCACAGTCGCGGCGGGTGCGGTGAAATCGATCACCGCCTGGGCTTTTGCCAGCGCTTCGAGCGGGTCGTCGGTCACGGGTAGGCCGAGCGCAGCCCCGCCTATCGCCTCGCCGATGTCCTGGCCGATCCAATCGTGCCCGGGCCGCTCCAAAGCGCCGACGAGCCGCGCTGCCGGGCTCTCGCTTACCAGCTTCACCAGCATCTGTCCCATCCGGCCCGATGCGCCGTTGATCACGATTCCAGGCGTCTCGCTCATCTCGCTCTCCCGTTTTTCTGGAGCAAAACCGGATCAGCCTGCGGCAAGCTGGTCCCAGGATTTTGCTCAAACTCCTGAATCCGGATGAAAATCCTTTTTCAAATTAAATCAATCTGAAACGGTTTTGGTCAAGGGCTTACGCCCTGTTGCCACCGCGCACAATCGGGCATAGATGGCGCCCATGTCAAAACACCGCTCTCATCACGGCCAAGGCCCTTCGCAACGCCAGCTCCGCGTTGGCGAACTCATTCGCCGGACAATCTCCGAAATGCTGATGCACGGCGACGTGCACGACCCCGATCTCACCCGGATGTCGATCACCATCGCCGAGGTTCGGGTCACGCCCGACATGCGCATCGCCACCGTCTATGTGATGCCGCTGGGCGGTGGCCAACGCGAAGAGACTATCGCCGCGCTTGCGCGCAACAAGGGGGCGCTTCGGCACCGGATCGGCAAGGCCATCACGCTGAAGCACACGCCCGATCTGCGGTTCATGATTGATGACACTTACGACCGAATGGACGAGACCAGCCGGCTGCTTGCGGAGCCCCGGGTCCGGGCCGATATCGAGCACGACGATACCGAGAACGACGGGGACGAGTAATGGCGCGCAGGAAGAAGGGGCGCGACATCCACGGGTGGCTGATCGTGGACAAGCCCGCCGGTATCACCTCGAACGCGGTTGTGAACAAGGTGCGCTGGGCGCTGGATGCCAAGAAGGCGGGTCATGCCGGCACCCTCGACCCGGAAGCCACCGGGGTGCTTGCCGTGGCGCTGGGCGAGGCGACCAAGACTGTGCCCTACATCACCGACGCGCTGAAAGCCTACCGCTTCACGGTCCGGCTGGGTCAGGCGACCAACACCGATGACGGCGAGGGTGAGGTGATCGCGACTTCCGAGGTCCGGCCGGGCGACGATGAGATCCGCGCCGCGCTCAAGGCTTTCGAAGGCGAAATCATGCAGGTGCCGCCGAAGTTCTCGGCGGTCAAGATCGACGGTGAACGCGCCTACAAACGCGCGCGAGACGGCGAGGACTTCGAGGTCGAAGCCCGCAAGCTCTGGGTGGACGAGATCGCGCTGGTCGAGCGGCCCGATCCCGACCATGCGGTGATCGAGATGATCTGCGGCAAGGGCGGCTATGTGCGCGCCGTCGCCCGCGACCTGGGCGAAGCGCTCGGCTGTTTCGGCCATGTCGCCAAGCTCCGCCGGGTCTGGTCCGGGCCGTTCGAGGCCGATGACGGGATCAGCATGGAGCGGGTCGAGGAACTGGCGAAATCGCCTGAGTTAGACACATATCTGCGCCCGCTCGAAGAGGGGCTGGACGACCTGCCGGAACTGAAGGCGACGGTGGAAGGTGCTGTCCGCCTCCGGCACGGGAACCCCGGTATGGTGATCGCGTCGGATGTGGAATACGGCGACGAAGCCTGGGCGAGCCTCGACGGCAAGGCGGTGGCTGTCGGGATCTACCGGTCCGGTGAATTGCATCCGAGCCGGGTGTTCAATCAGTAGGTGTCCGCACGCCGGCGCGGCGAAGGGTTTCGTCTGATACCAGCGCCCGCATCAATTTTCCCGCGACCCATGCTGGTCCGCGCGCAAACGCAGTTGCGGTCGGATGCGCATGGCGAAACATCTGTCTCGCGTAGTCATCCGCCTCGTCTTCCTGCTCGGCAACCGTGCCGCCCTCGACGTGTCGGCAGGCATGATGGCCGACCTCGTGGTAGAAAGTGAATTCTTCCTGGATACGGCCGAGCCAGCCGAGAAAACCCCGGCGCGGGACGGCGGGCCAAGCGAGAATGATCCCGGAATAGAGCATGTTGTAGAGCCCGAGGTAGTCCATTGACGCCGCTTTTGCGATTACGTCGATCCGGGTAACCTTCTCCAGCCCCAGGTCGGGGGTATTGCCCCACCGGGCAAGGCGGGCGATCACGAGGGCGGATCCATCGATGTCGTGCGCGACGTAGACCGGGATGCCGGGGCCGATATGCCCGGTGGGTTGGTCGGACAGGCGCTGTGCCATGACCTCCACGGTACGCCGATGGAGCGGATGGAGCCGCCCCGCCGACAGAAGGTGGACAACTTTGGCGAAAGCGTTGCGGTCGAGTTCGTCGAGGATCGCAAGCAGGAGGCCCAGATACCGTCCGGACGGCCCGCGAGGGGCGCGCTCCCAGACGTCGCTGTCGAGCTTGTCGCGTACAGCGGGAACGGCAGCTTTGCCCTCGGCCAGAAGATCGCGCCAGGCATCGCGCACGGTCTCGACGTGATCGGTCGAGATGCCGCGCAGAAGCCGTTCGATGGCGGGTGTCGCAGAGCCGGGCATGCGCTCGGGATAGTGCGGGACTGCGGCGCGAGTTGGACCGGTTTCAGTCGATGATCTGCAACACGGGGTCTGGAACCTCCGGCGCCGCGCCGATCTCGTAGGCCGCGAGCACCTTTGCCTCTGCCGCCGCGAGGGCGTCCTCGCCATCGGCATGGATCAGGCAGAGCGCATCGCCTGCCGCGACCGGTTCGCCGAGATCGACAAGGCCGGTGATCCCGACCGCGGGGTTGATGACGTCATCCGCCCGCCGCCGCCCGCCACCAAGCTCGACCACCGCGAGGCCGATTTCGCGCGATTGGATCGCCGCGACGTGACCGGAGGCGGGAGCCGCGACAGGCCGGGTGATCGCCGCCGTCGCGAGGTATTTGCCGTGGTCCTCGATGAAGTCACTTGGCCCACCCAACGCCACGACCATGCGCCCGAAAACCTCTGCAGCCGCCCCGCTCTCCAGCATGCGCCGCGCCGTTGCCAGCCCTGCATCCCGTGTCTCCACGAGCCCGCCGATCGCCAGCATCTCGCCGGCCAGCGCCAGCGTCACGGTTTCGAGCCGCGCATCGCGGGCCGCACCGGTGAGGAAGTCGACCGCGTTGGCCACTTCGAGCGCATTCCCGGCGGCAGATGCCAGCGGTTGGTTCATGTCGGTGATCAGCGCGTGGCAGCCGAGCCCGGCCTCACGCGCCACCCCGGTGATGCTTTGCGCGAGCTCCACCGCATCTTCGAGCGTCGCCATGAAGGCGCCGTTCCCCGCCTTCACATCCATCACCAGCCCTTCGAGCCCGGCGGACAGCTTTTTCGACAGGATCGAGGCGGTGATGAGGGGCACCGATTCCACTGTCGCGGTGACGTCGCGGATGCCATAGAACCGTTTGTCGGCGGGCGCGAGGTTTGCCGTCTGGCCGATGATCGCGCAGCCAACCTCGCGCACCACCTTGCGGAAAAGATCGTTGTCGGGTGTGCTTGTGTAGCCCGGGATCGCGTCCATCTTGTCGAGCGTGCCGCCGGTATGGCCGAGGCCCCGCCCCGAGATCATCGGCACGTAGCCGCCCGCTGCGGCGACGATCGGAGCCAGCATCAGAGACACATTGTCGCCCACACCCCCCGTCGAATGCTTGTCGACGACCGGTCCCGGCAGGTCCCATGCGAATACATCGCCCGAATCGCGCATCGCGAGCGTCAGCGCCGCCGCTTCCGCATGGGTCATGCCGTTGAAGAAGACGGCCATGGCGAAGGCCGCGACCTGGCCCTCGCTCGCTTCGTTCGAGGTGATGCCCTCGACCATGCGTTTGACCTGGTCCGGCTCCAATGCCAGCCCGTCTCGCTTGCGGCGAATGATTTCCTGAAACAACATCGGCGGCCTCCTTGAAGCTCCACTTTTGACCCGTTGGACAAACATCGCAAGGGTCCGGCTTGCGAAATCGTGCAGGGCGCGGCACAAACCGCCCATGATCACCCGCACACATACCAAGGACGATGCGCCCTCGGTCGCAGTCTATTCCGATTGCGAGCGCTACCGCTACGAACTCACGCGCACCTGGGCTCCGGCCGGCCGCAAGGCGCTGTTCGTGATGCTGAACCCCTCGACCGCGACGGAGGTGCAAAACGATCCCACCGTCGAACGATGCGAACGCCGCGCCCGCGCGCTGGGGTTCGGCGCCTTCCGGGTGACCAACATATTCGCCTGGCGCGACACCGATCCGAAGAAGATGCGCGCGGCCGGCGACCCGGTCGGCCCCGCCAACGACGCGGCGATCCGCGATGGCGCCCTGTGGGCCGATCAGGTGATCTGCGCCTGGGGCACCCACGGCGCACACCTCGACCGCGGCCCGCAGGTGGAGGCGCTGCTGCGCGGCACCGGGCTTGCGCTCTACCACCTCGGGCTGACCAAGGCGGGGCACCCGAAACATCCGCTCTACATCGGCTACGCGCGGCAACCCGAGCGCTGGGCGTAAGGGGGATACCTTCTGGGAAACGCGGGCATTAGGGTCGGATCACACACTTGGGAGAGCATGATGGAAAGCGACAAGTTCGACACGGTCGGCGCAGAACTCGAAGCCTTGCGCGCAGAGGTGAAACGGCTGAACGAACAGCGCTACTTCCGCTATGAAAGCTCGTTCTTCTGGGTCGCGGTCTGGAGCCTCGCGCGGGGGCTGTTCTTCGGTCTCGGCTCTGCGCTCGGCGCGACGATCCTGCTCGCTTTCGTGGTCCGCATGTTGGGGTCGATCGACTTCATCCCGATCCTCGGCGACTGGGCGGAGCAGATCATCGACGAGATCCAGAAGAACGGTTCGCAGTGACCCGGGAAACGGCCCGCGGCGTTGCGGTTATTGGCCTCGAGAAAGAACGGCGCGTTAATCCGTGCAATCTGCAAAACACTGATATTGCTGGATACCTCCCTCAGATTGCGCAGCGTTTTCCGCAGGGACCAGGGGACCGGCCGGCGGTGCGATGGCGGAGCCGGGGCAGACCTGCTGCCGGCTCCGCTGTGTCCTGCGAAACACTCACTCGCCGACCGATACCGCTTCCTCCATCGCATGGGTCCGAGCCGAGGCGCTCTGCCGGCTGACGATGGCCGGCGCCTCATGGATCAGCCGGTCGTCGGTCAGCGCATGCACCATGAACAGCGCGAAATCGGTCCGCCGTGTCCGGTTCGACGCCAGCACCGGGTCGCCGACATAGGGTGCCCAGACCGGCAGGCCTTCGCTCTCGCCCTCCTTGAGGTCCGAGCCGCGCACCACTGTCCAGTCGGTGTCGGAGCCGAAGATCATCTTCGTCGCGCGGACCTGGTCGGAGATGTCGGCCATCCGCGTGGCCCAGCCAAGAAACGTGAACAATGCATAGATGAAGCGCTGGCGGAGGCTGTAGCGGTCCTTGCCGTCTTTCGAAATGTGCCAGCCGCAGGAGAAGATCAGCCGTGCGCCGGGCTCTGCGCTGTGCAACACCGCGCGCGCGGTGCCGCTGGCGTAGTTGGTGAAGCCCCAGGGCGCGAGTACCGTGAGCACGCCGTCGCAGCCCGCGACCGCTTGCGCCACCACGGAAGCGTCGTCGGTGCGACCGGGGTAGAGCCTGATCCGGCCCTTGAACCGGTCGAGCTTGGCGACGCTCTCGGGGCGGCAAACGCCGACTACGTCGAAGCCGCGGTCGAGGGCGTGCTGGGTCATGTATTGGCCGAGCTTGCCGGAGATGCCGATGATGCAGATACGTGTCATGAGTCTGATCCTTTCTTTCATGAAGAGGGGCGGGGGCCGGTGAACCCCCGCGTTTGTGTCAGGCAAAGGCCGGGGTGGCGGCCGGGGATGCGGGGCGCGGCCCGCGCAAGATCAGCCAAAGCGCGAACCCCACTTCGGCGAGGGTGACGATGGCGAGGAACACCCCGGTCACGGCGGCCAGCGCGGGGGCATCGGGGAAGACGAAGGCCGAGAACGTGTCCAGCGTGTAGCCCGCCGCGCCGAGCGTCATGGCGTGGCCGAGGAGGCGGGGGAAGACACCCGAGCGCGCCACGAGCTGGCCGAGAATGGCGAGGTGCAGGGTGAAAAAGATCTGCCAGATCCAGACACCGGCGTCATGGGTGGCGAGCATCAGCCCGGCAAGGTCGGTCCGCTGCGCCTCGGAGAAGCTCGCGAGCGTGGTGCCCGGGTCGGCGAGCGTGAGCGCGGCGAAGTGAAAGAACAGCATCGCCGCCATCACCCCTACCATCGACAACCGCGCCAGAGCCGCAGCGAAGGACAGCGTCGGGTTCACGCGTTTGAACATGAAGTAGAGCATCGCGGTGACCATGATCTCGGCAACAAGGATCACTACTTCACCGCCGATTCCCCAAAGATAGAGACTATTCCGGGCCAGGATATTGGCGAAGGTGGCCTGGGCGTCGCCGGCCACCTGGAGCTGTGACGGCACCCAGAGAATGGCGAAGCCGCCGGCGAACGCGATGGTGAGGTAGAATAGCCCGGCGAGCCGGGCGTAACCGCGCGAGGTCGGGTCGGAAAAAACATGCATTTCGGGATCCTTTCAATCGGGCAAAGCCTCTCCGGCGCCGCACCGGGGGCAGCTGGCCTGAGGCGGTGGGCCGGAGGGGTCCGGTCAATCATTGAGTTGGTCGATGTGGTCTGCGTTGTGTTGAACGCACAGCACATTTAGCCGGGCCGGCACCCAAAGAAAATTGACTGGTTTCGTGGAATGGCTATGCATATCCGTATGGATTGGCGAAACGTGAACTTCGACTGGAACCGCGCGCGGGCGTTTCTCGTGACCGCCGAAGAGGGCTCGCTGTCGGCGGCCGCCCGGGCCCTCGGCCTCGCCCAGCCGACGCTCGGCCGGCAGGTCGACGCGCTCGAACAGGAGCTCGGCGTCGTGCTGTTCGAACGTGTCGGACGCGGCCTCAGGCTTACCCCCGCCGGTCACGCGCTGATCGACCATGTCCGTGCCATGGGCGATGCGGCGGCGCGACTGTCGATGTCGGCCTATGGGCAGAACGAGAGCATGGCCGGGCCGGTGGTCATCTCTGCCTCTGACGCCTATGCCGGGCTGCTGTTGCCGCCGATCATCGCCCGGATCCGGGCTGAGGAACCGGGCATCTCCGTCGAGGTCGTTGCCGCCAACGATGCCTCTGATCTGCTCCGGCGCGAGGCGGACATTGCCGTGCGCAACTTCCGACCCAAGGAGCCCGACCTGGTCGCCCGCAAGATCCGCGAGGCCGACGCGCGGCTCTACGGAACACCGGCCTATCTCAAATCTCTCGGGCCCCTGAGCCGGCCCCGGGATCTCGCCCGCGCCGGAATCATCGGCCTTTCCGATGCCGAGATGTATGTGGCCGGGCTCAACACGCTGGGCCTCGGGCTCACCACCGACAATATCACCCTGCGCTGTGACAATTTTCTCGTCATGTGGGCACTGGTGAAACAAGGCCTCGGCCTCGGCATAATCGACGACCGGATCGGCGATGCGGAACCAGCCGTCACCCTTGCGCTTGCAGGCCTCGCGCCGCTCACATTTCCGGTCTGGCTGGTGGCGCATCGCGAGATACACAACAGCCCGCGGCTGCGCTTCGTCTTCGACTGCCTCGCGGATGGGTTGAAATAGCGCCCTTGTTCCGGGCATGACTTCCAGCGACACTCAGCGCGACACGTGAACAGGAGAAACCCCATGTGCCTTGGCATACCAGGACAGATTGTCGAGATCACCGACGAAGCCCGGATGATGGCGATGGCCGATGTGTCGGGCGTGCGCCGCGAGGTCAATGTCGCCTGCGTGCTCGAGGGTGACATCGGCGATCTGGTGGGAACATGGACGCTCATTCACGTCGGCTTCGCGATGAGCCTGATCGACGAGGAAGAAGCGGCCTCGACCCTGCAGGCGCTGAAGGACCTGGGCGAGGCGCAGGAAACGCTGAAGCAGATGGCCGAGGGCGACGCGGCGTTGGAGAACCCGTCGGCGGGCGCCGAAAAGCCAGAGGTCTCGGCATGAAATTCGCGTCCGAATTCCGCGATCCAGCCGCCGCCAGGGCGCTGCTCGCCGCCATTGCCGCGAAGGCTGACGCGCTGGGCGCGACTCGCGCGAAACCGATCCACATCATGGAGATCTGCGGCGGGCACACACATTCGATCTTCCGCTACGGGCTCGACAAGCTGGTGCATGAGGGTATCGAGTTCATCCATGGTCCCGGATGCCCGGTCTGCGTGCTGCCGCGCGCGCGGGTCGACGAATGCATCGAGCTTGCAGAACGCCCCGAGGTCATCTTCACCACCTTCGGCGACGCGATGCGCGTGCCGGGGTCTCAAAAGTCACTGATGCAGGCGAAAGCGGCGGGTGCGGATATCCGCATGGTCTATTCGCCACTCGACGCGTTGGAGTTGGCCCGCCGCAATCCGGCCCGCGAGGTGGTGTTCTTCGGGCTGGGGTTTGAGACCACGACGCCCTCGACCGCGCTGGCGATCCAGCAGGCGGCGCGGGAAGAGCTGACCAACTTCACCGTGTTCTGCAACCACATCACCGTGCCCGAGCCGATCAAGGCGCTGCTCGACGATCCGCATATGGTGCTCGACGGGTTCATCGGCCCGGGCCATGTCTCGATGGTGATCGGGATCCACCCGTACGATTTCATCGCGCGCGACTACGCCAAGCCGATTGTCGTCGCCGGGTTTGAACCCACCGATCTGTTGCAGTCGATCCTGATGATCCTGACCCAGATCGAGCAGGACCGCGCGGCGGTTGAGAACCAGTACGCGCGGGTGGTGCCGGACGATGGCAACAAGGTGAGCCTCGCCGCCATTGCCGACGTCTATCAAAAGCGGCCGACATTCGAATGGCGGGGGCTCGGTGAGATCGACGCTTCGGGCCTCCAGATCAGACCCGAATACAGGGCTTTTGATGCGGAAGAAAAATTCGGCATCGGCTATGCCGGGGTGCGCAAACACGTGCCCGAGGTCGAGGGCACCGCCTGCGGCCAGGTGATGACCGGCCGAATGAAGCCGCCGCAATGCCCGCAATTCGGCAAGGGATGTACGCCCGAGATGCCGCTGGGCGCGCTCATGGTGTCTTCGGAAGGCGCTTGTGCGGCCTATTGGCAATATGGCGGTGTCCGGGGTACGTCGGCGGGTACGTCGGCGGGCGAGACGGCGGGCGAGGCGGCGGAGTAGACGATGGCCCTCAGGGACGACCGGGTGACGTTGGCGCATGGCGGTGGCGGCAAGGCGATGCGGGACCTCATCGAGGAGGTGTTCACGGATGTGTTCGAGCCGCCGGGCATGGAAGACCAGGCCCGGCTCGAAGCGGACGCGCTTTCCGAACCCGGTGCCAAGCTCGCCTTCACCACCGATGCTTATGTGGTCACGCCGGTCGAGTTCCCCGGCGGTGACATCGGCAAGATCGCCGTTGCCGGCACCGTGAACGACCTTGCCGTGGGCGGCGCGCAGCCGTTGTGGCTTTCGGCGGCCTTCATCATCGAGGAGGGCACGGAAGTGGCCCTCCTGCGCCGCATCGTGGCGACGATGAAGGCGGAGGCCGACAAGGCGGGTGTGAGGATCGTCACCGGCGACACCAAGGTGGTGGACCGCGGTGCGGCGGACACACTGTTCGTCACCACCGCGGGGGTCGGCGTCATCCCGCCGGGGCGCGACATGGGCGCAGGGCATGTGCGCCCCGGCGACGTGGCCATCGTCAACGGTGTGCTCGGCGACCACGGCGCGACCATTCTCGCGGCGCGCGGCGATCTGGCCCTGCAATCTCCGATCCAATCGGATTGCGCGTCACTCGGCCACCTGGTCGACGCCGTGCTCGCCGCCGCCCCCGATGCCCGTGCTGCGCGCGATCTCACTCGCGGCGGCCTGGCCTCTGCGCTGAACGAGATCGCCGGCGCGGCAGGCTGCGGCATCGAGATCGAGGAGAGCGCGCTGCCGCTGCGCGACGAAGTCGTGGGCACCTGCGAGATCCTCGGGCTCGATCCGCTGTACCTCGCCAACGAGGGGCGGGTGGTGATCTTCGTGCCCGAAGCCCGGGCCGAAGCGGCGCTTGCGGCGATGCAAAGCCTGCCGGAAGGGACGGGTGCCGCGATCATCGGGCGGGCCGTCGAGGGGCATCCCGGCCTCGTCCACATGCACACCGCGTTCGGTGGCGTTCGGATCGTCGATATGCTGGTCGGAGAGCAGTTGCCGCGGATCTGTTGACCCGGGTTTGCCAATTCGGCGCCCGGCCAGGCAGCAACGCCGCTGTGCAGTGCCCAATTTCCGGGCAATTGCCGCACCGCGGCACATAGGTCAGCGAAATTGACCATTGCCCGTTGTCACGAACGATCTCCCGGGCGAACCTGTGATCGAGGCGGCACAGGCCGGCTCACGAAAACGTCCAGGGATCGTTGCCACCTCCTCCCGGCAATGGTTCACACTTCAAGGGCCGCGTGCGCCCCTGCCATCCTCCTCCCGGCAGGCCTCACGCGGCCCCATTTTCTCTCGTGCTACAAAAACGTGATTCAAACACGGTGCGCCGGGCGCCGATCCACACGATGCCGTTCTGCCTGTCCCTGCGGGAGAACAAGCAGGCGCCGGACCGCAGATCGCCCTTGCGCCGGGTCGGACCCAAACCGATAGTCCGCCCATGCGCCGTGTCGTCCGACTTCTTGCCCTGATCGCCCTGATGGCCACACCGGTCCGGGCGGAGGATGTCGTGGTATTCGCGGCCTCCAGCCTCAAGACCGCGCTGGACGAGATCGCAGCGGAGTTCACCGCAGCCACCGGCCACAAGGTCGCGGTTTCCTATGCGGGGTCGTCGCAGCTTGCCCGGCAGATCCTGCTGGGGGCCCCGGCCGACGTGTTCCTGTCGGCCAACACCACCTGGATGGATGCGCTCGAAGCCGAGGGACGGCTCGCTCGCGGCACACGCGCTGATCTGCTCGGCAATCGCCTGGTGCTGATCGCGTTTGATCCGGGCGCACAGGACATCGACCTCGGCGACCCGGATGCGTTGTCCGCCCGGCTTGGCGTCGGTCACCTCGCGATGGCGCTGGTCGATGCCGTGCCGGCCGGGATCTACGGGCGCGCCGCGTTGACGGAGCTCGGGCTCTGGGCGGGCGTCGCGCCACAGGTCGCGCAATCCGACAACGCGCGCGCGGCCCTGGCGCTGGTCGCGACCGGCGCGGCGCCGCTTGGCGTCGTTTATCGCTCCGACGCCATTGCCGAGCCCCGCGTCCATGTGGTTGCGACGTTTCCCGAAGCCAGTCACCCGCCGATCGTCTACCCGGTGGCGGCGGTCGCCGAACGGGACCGCGAGACGACGCGCGCCCTGCTCGACCACCTGCGCACGCCCGCATCCCGCGCCGTTTTCGAGGCGCAGGGGTTCATCTGGGCAGGGGAGTGACGCATGGCTTGGCTCGGACCGGAGGAATGGCAGGCGGTCGCATTGTCGCTGCGCGTGGCCCTGGTCGCGACGGCCGCGAGCCTGCCGCTCGGGCTTTTCACCGCCTATGCCTTGGCGCGCTGGCGCTTCCCCGGCCGTGAGATCCTGAACGGGCTGGTCCACCTGCCGCTGATCCTGCCGCCGGTCGTCACGGGCTATCTTCTGCTGCTGACACTGGGGCCGACGGCGCCGATCGGTGCGGTGCTCGAAAGCCTCGGCCTCGGTGTTGCCTTCCGCTGGACCGGGGCAGCGCTGGCCGCGGCGGTCATGGCGTTCCCGCTGATGGTGCGCGCGATCCGGCTGTCGATAGAAGCCGTCGACCCGAAACTTGAACAGGCGGCCGCAACCCTCGGCGCCTCGCGAATGCGTGTCTATTTCACCGTAACTCTGCCGCTCACGCTCCCTGGCATTGTCGCCGGTGCGGTGCTGGCTTTTGCCAAGGCGATGGGCGAGTTCGGCGCGACGATCACTTTCGTGTCCAACATACCCGGCCAGACCCGCACCCTGCCGTCGGCGATCTACGCCTTTCTCCAGGTGCCGGGCGGCGAGGCCTCGGCGCTGCGGCTCGTCGCGGTCTCGGTGTTCGTGGCGATGGCGGCGCTGGCACTGTCCGAATGGCTCGCACGCCGCGCGGCAAGACGGGTGCAGGGCGCATGAGCCTGTCGGTTTCCCTGCGCCATGTCCTGCCCGGAATCGCGCTCGACGTCGCCTTCGAGGCGCCCCCCGGCGTGACCGCGCTGTTCGGGCCTTCCGGCTCCGGAAAGACGACCGTGCTGAATGCGGTCGCGGGCCTCTACCGGCCGGATATGGCCCACATCGCCGTGAACGGCGACGTGCTCTGTGACACAAAAACCGGCACCTGGCTACCGCCGCATCGCCGTCGGCTGGGCGTCGTGTTCCAGGAGGGAAGGCTGTTTCCGCACCTGAGTGTCGAGGGCAACCTCACCTACGGGTTGCGGGTGCGCCGCGAAAGCCCCGACCCGACCGAGTTCGCCCGGGTGGTCGCCATGCTCGGGATCGGTGCGCTGCTCGCCCGGCGCCCGGCCGCACTCTCGGGGGGCGAACGGCAGCGGGTGGCCATTGGACGGGCGCTGCTGGCCCGTCCCCGGCTGATGCTGCTCGACGAACCGCTCGCAGCCCTCGATGCGGCACGCAAGACCGAGATCCTGCCCTATCTTGAAAAGATCCGCGACGCGGCGGGCGTGCCGATGCTCTATGTCAGCCATTCGGCGAGCGAGGTCGCTCGGCTCGCGACCACGGTGGTGGTGATCGAGGCGGGAAAAGTTGTGCGCACAGGGCCGGCCGCGGCGGTGCTCGGCGACCCGGCCCTTGCCCCTGCGGGCGACAGGCAGGTCGGCGCGATTCTCACCGCCGTTGTGGTCGCCCACCATGAAGACGGGCTTACCGAGATCGATGCCGGTGGGACGCGGCTGCTGCTCGCGGGGCTCGACACGGGCGCCGGGACGCAAGTCCGGGTCCGCATCGCCGCCCATGATGTGATCCTGTCGCTGGAGGAGCCGCGGGGGCTCTCGGCCCTCAACACCCTCCCCGGCAGGGTGACCGCGCTCCACCCGGAAGCGGGCGCGGGTGTCGTCGTCGCGCTCGACACGCCCGCCGGGCCGCTGCTCGCGCGGATCACCCGCCGCTCTGTCGACCGTCTTGGGCTGGCGCCCGGCACAAGCTGCCACGCGGTCCTGAAGACCGTGGCCATCGCGCCGGAAGACATCGGCCAAGGCGTTTGAATCCGAGGGGGTTGAACGAAAAAGGGCGCCCCGGAAGGCGCCCTTCTTGGCAAGTTAGAGCCTGTTTTAGCCAATGATCTCGTTCAGCGTGGCCGAGGGACGCATCACCTGCGCCATCTTTTCCGAGGCCGGGTGGTAGTAGCCGCCGATGTCGGCTTTCTCGCCCTGGGTCGACTGCAGCTCCGCGACGATCTTGGCCTCATTCGAGGAGAGCGCTTCGGCCATCGGCGCGAATGCTTGCGCAAGGGCTGCATCGTCCGTCTGCGTGGCCATTGCCTCGGCCCAGTAACGGGCGAACCAGAAATGCGACGTGCGGTTGTCGTTCTGGCCGGGCTTGTACTGGGGGCTGTGGTTGAACTCGAGCACCTTCTGGGTGGCCGCCTCGACCGCTTCCCCCAGCACGTTGGCAGCAGCCATGCTCTTGGCTTCGGCGAGGAACTTGAAGCTCTCGCCGAGCGCGCAGAACTCCCCGAGCGAGTCCCAGCGCAGGTGGTTCTGGTCCACCAGCTGCCGGACGTGTTTCGGTGCCGAGCCGCCCGCGCCGGTCTCGAACAGCCCGCCGCCGTTCATCAGCTTCACGATCGAGAGCATCTTGGCCGAGGTGCCAAGCTCGAGGATCGGGAACAGGTCGGTCAGGTAGTCGCGCAGCACGTTGCCGGTGATGGTGACGACATCCTTGCCCTCTTTCTGCGCCGCGAGCGTGAAGGCAGTGGCCTCACGCGGCGCGAGCACGGGTATGTCGAGCCCGGCTTCGGCCAGCGCCGGCTTCACGTAGGCGATCAGCTGGGCGTCGTGGGCGCGGGTCTCATCAAGCCAGAAGGCGGATATGCCGGTGGCCTTGTGACGGGCGATACCGAGCTGGATCCAATCGAGGATCGGCGCCTTCTTCGCGGTGGCCGAGCGCCAGATGTCGCCCGTTTCGACCGCGTGCTCGTGCAGGATGTCGCCGTTCGCCAGCACGATCCGCACGGTGCCGGCTTCGGGCAGTTCGAAGGTTGTCGGGTGCGAGCCGTATTCCTCGGCCTTCTGCGCCATCAATCCGACATTGGACACGGCCCCGGCGGTGGTCACGTCGAGCGCGCCGTTCGCCTTGAAGAAGTTTATCGTCTCGTCATAGACGCCGGCATAACAATTGTCGGGGATGCAGCATTTCACATCGGCTTGCTGGCCGTCCGGCCCCCAGCCCTTGCCGCCGGCGCGGATCGCGGCCGGCATCGAGGCGTCGATGATGACGTCGGAGGGCACATGCAGGTTGGTGATGCCTTTGTCGCTGTCGACCATGTAGAGCGGCGGACGGGCGGCCATTGCGGCCTTGTAATCGGCTTCAAGCGCCGCGTCGCCAGCGATCTTGGCTTCCAGGGTGCCGAGACCGTTGTTCGGGTTCCAGCCGAGCGCGTCGAGCTTCGCGCCGTGCTTGGCGATGAAATCCTCGAGATAGACACTGACGAAATGCCCGAACAGGATCGGGTCGGAGACCTTCATCATCGTCGCCTTGAGGTGCACCGAGAACAGCACGCCGGGCTCGATCGCGGCGATTTCTTTCTTGATGAAGTCGCGCAAGGCGGCGGCCGACAGGAAGGTCGCATCGACCACGGTGCCCTCTTCGTAAGACAGCCCGTCCTTCAGCACGGTTTCGGTCCCGCCGGCCGTCGTGAAGGTGATTTTCGCCCCGCCGGCTTGCGACGCGGAAATCGTTGCCGACTTCTCGTTGGCGAAGAAGTCACCGCCCGGCATCGCGGCGACATGGGTCTTCGACTCCGCCGACCAGATGCCCATCGAATGCGGGTTGGCCTTGGCATAGGCTTTCACAGCCTTCGCGGACCGGCGGTCGGAATTGCCCTCGCGCAGCACCGGGTTCACCGCCGAACCCTTGACCGTGTCGTAGCGCGCCCGGACGGCGTGCTCTTCGTCGGTCGACGGATCGGTCGGGTAGTCGGGGACCGCGAAGCCCTGCGCCTGCAACTCCTCGATGGTCGCCACGAGCTGCGGCACCGAGGCCGAGATGTTGGGCAGCTTGATGATGTTGGCTTCGGGCTGTTTCACCAGGTCTCCGAGCTCGGCGAGATGATCGGGAAAGCGCTGCCCGTCCGGCAGAAGATCGGACACGGCGGCCAGCACGCGGCCCGCGAGCGAGATGTCGCGGGTCTCAACGCTGATGCCCGCCTTGGCAGTGAAGGCGCGGATGATCGGCAGCAGCGAGGCGCTCGCCAGTTCCGGGGATTCGTCCACCTTGGTGTAGATGATGTCGGGGGTCTCGGTCATGTCTCGTCTCCCTGTGTCATTGGTGCGCCCACGGCGGCGGTCGGTTGCCAAATCGCCTAAAATGGTCCGCGAGTCAAGTCAATGTGTGCAATTGTATACCGTAGCGCGACCCTGCGGGATCGCGGCGCTTCCCAGGTCCTGAAATCCCTTCCGGGGGGTTTCCCGCCGGGGGGGCGTGCCTCCGGCACGGTGGCGCCGACAGCCCGCCGGTTTCTGGCGTCACAGGGCCTCGGTGATGTCACCCGAGATATGCACGCCGGGCTTGAGGAGCGGCCCAAGGCAGGCCTGGAAGGCATGGTAGAGATCGGGCTTTCCGGTGAATATCGCATCCCCCGGAGTGCCGTCGGGCAGGATCTCCGGATACCAGCCGCCGCTTTCGTGGTCGATGAACTGGGCCGCCACCACGTCCCAGATCTTCTCGTACCAGTCGCGCGCAAGCGGATCGCCATCATGTTTCACCAGCGTCGCGGCCGCGCCGATCCCTTCCGCGTTGGGCCACCAGAGCCTCAGCGGCTGGAGCGGTTTGTCGTCCCAGTCCAGCGTGTAGACAAAGCCGCCCCGTTCGCCGTCCCAGCCGGTCTCGACCGCGCGGGCGAACAGGCCCTTGGCGGCCTCGATCATCCAGGCATGTGTGTGGCCCGACAGATCGTGCAGTTGCACCAGCAGCCGTGCCCATTCGAGCGCATGGCCGGGTGTGGTGCCGGCGGGGCGGAACATCGGGTCGCCGTCGTAATCGCGGTCGACCTGCCACATGTTGTCGAAATGCTCGGCCACCCGCCAGCCCTCGGCCCGGGCGGCGCGGTTGATCACAAGCCCGGCGATCCGCACCGCCTTGTCGAGGTAGCTGCGTTCGTTCGTCGCCTCGAAGGCGGCGATCAGCGCCTCGGTGCTGTGCATGTTGGAGTTCTGGCCGCGGTAAGGGCCGATCTCGGCCCAGTCGGCCTCGAACTCCTCGGCCATCGCGCCAGGGCCCTCTTCCCAGAACCGCGCCTCGATCACCTGGCTGATGTCGTCGAGCAGGGCCTGGGCGCGCGGATGCCCGACGCGCAGCGCCGAACTGGCCGCGAGCAGCACGAAGGCGTGGCCGTAAGCCTGCTTGTCGGCGCGCACCGGGCCCTCGGCGTTCACGGACCAGAAATAGCCGCCGTTCTGCGTGTCGCGGAACGAGGACCACAGGAACTCGATCCCCTGGTCGATCCCGTCCCGGAGGCCGGGGATACCCATCTGGGTCGCCAATGAGAAGACGTGCACGATCCGGGTGGTGTCGTGAATGCCGAAGACTTCGCCCGAGCCGAACATCGGCGTGCCACCGGTTCCGAGCATGCGGAAACCGGCCGGGCCGCCGGTGATCGGGCGATAGAACCCGATCAGGTTTTCCGCCTGGTGCAGGAGCCACATCCGATGGACAGGGCGTTCCAGCAGCGGCGTCATCTCACCAGCTCCCGTCGTTCGGCATCGAGGCCCAGGGATCCTGGATCGGCAGGCTTTCCCCGTCCTGGATCAGCTCGACGCTGACATGGTCGGGGCTCTTGAAAAAGGCCATGCGGCCGTCCCGCGGCGGCCGGTTGATGGTTATACCTGCGTCCATCAACTTCTGGCAGAAGGCGTAGATGTCATCGACCTTGTAGGCGAGATGGCCCCAGCTCCGACCGGTTGCATAGACCTCGTCGGAATCCCAGTTGAAGGTGAGTTCCAGTTCCGGCGCCCCGCTCGCGCGGGCACTCGCCTCGTCCTTCGGCGCGGCGAGAAACACGTTGGTGTATTTGCCGCTCGCGTTGTCCACCCGGCGCATCTCGACGAGCCCGACCTTGTTCACCCAGAAATCGAGACTTTCTTCCAGGCTGGTGACCCGGATCATCGTGTGCACATACCGCATGTTTCTCTCCTGCGTTTTTTTTGGATGGGCGTCCGTGTCCGTGTCCGTGTCCGTCGCCGGGCCCGGGCGTTACTGGAGGCGGTTCCAGACCAGGGCGCCTTCGGAGACAAGGTCGATGACCTGTCCGACCGAGACCATCGGTGCTTCGGTCACCATCACCAGATCGCCGGGATTGATCTCGAACGCCCGCGCGGAAAACAGCCCGTCGGCAGAGGTCAGGTCCACCGTGAACACGACCTGCGGAAGTTTCGGTCCGCCGACGCCGTCGGGCCGCACGGCCGAGGCCGGATAGTCGCGCAGGACCAGGATGCCGCCCGGGTTGGCCCGGTTTTCCGAAAGTCCGCCGGCCATCGACAGCGCTTCCATCGCGGTGATGTGCTCGCGTTCGAAATCGACGATCCGGTCACCGGTCGCGCCGGCGACCACGAAGTAGCGCGCATCCTCCTCGACGGTCACCTTGTCGCCACCGCGCATCGCGATGTTGTGGGTGCCGTCCGAAAGCAGGGTGTCGGCGCGGATCTCGTAGGTTTTGCCGTTCCGGATGAGCCGCACCAGCGGATTGCGCAGCTGGTTGCTGATACCACCGCCAGCGGAGATGAGGTTCAGGATCGTGTAATTGCGCGAGGGCAGCGGCACCGGGCCGGGCTTGTTGACGCCGCGCACAAGGTCGACGCTGTTGGTCGTGCCGGGTGTGAGCGCAAGCTGGACCTGCGCGGACGGGGCGATGCGCTCGATCTCGCGCTGCACCACCTGCCGCGCGGCGTCCGGCGACAACCCGTTGATGACCACGGCACCGACATAAGGAACGAAGATCGACCCGCCGGGCGAGACCACGATCCCCTCCATACTGGTCGCCTTGGTGTTGGGCGTGGTCAGAAGGGAGTTATCCTGGCTGTCCCAGATCACGAGGTCGACCTGGTCGCCGGCACGGATCAGGTTGGTTGGCCCGCCGCCACCGGCTGTCAGCCAGCGGTAGTGGCCTTGCCATCCGGTCATCGGCCAGCCCGAGACCCGCGGCAGGTTGGCGCGGGAGACCTCGACCACCTCGAACGTGGGGTCTTTCGCCTCGGCCTCGGCCAGGATTTCGGACTGAATCGGGGCGCCTGCGGGGAATCCGCACGCCGCCAGTCCCTCGACCAACAGCAACAGCAGCAGTATTCTGCGCAAAACCAAATCATCCCCCCGGATTCTGGTGCGCTTCTGTGTGACCTATTTACACGCTGGCTTCAATCGGAGATACGAGCCAAAGCCTTTACGAACGGAGCTTTTTGCCGAGTGCGACCCGAATGCAATAACGCCTGGTCGCGGGCGACGTGCACCCAGATCTCCCTGGGAGCGCCTGCATGACTCCGGCCAAGCGCATTTCCGACCTTCTCCTTGCGATTACGTTGACGCTGCTGCTCTTGCCGCTGATCGTCGGCGTCGCGCTGACGATCCTGATCCGCGATGGCCGCCCGATCCTGTTCGGCCACCCGAGGGTCAAGACACCGGGTCACAACTTCACACTCTGGAAGTTTCGCACCATGCGGCCGACACGGGTGGTCAAGGATCACGGCGTGTCGGGAGGCCACAAGCGCCGTCGAATCACCTCGACAGGCCGGTTCCTGCGCCGGACACGGCTCGACGAGATGCCGCAGCTCTGGAACGTGATCCGCGGCGACATCTCTTTCGTCGGGCCGCGCCCGCCCGATCCGCGCTACGTGAAGATGTTTCCCGAGCTCTATGCGGAGGTGCTGAGATCGCGCCCCGGGATCACCGGGCTCGCGACGGTGGTCTACCACAAGACCGAGGACGAGCTCCTGGCCACCTGCAAGACCCCGCAACAGACCGAGGCGGTCTATACGCGGGTTTGCGTCCCACGGAAGGCGAAGCTCGACCTGATCTATGCCGAGAACCGGAACCTGGTCTTTGACACCATTCTGATCTTGCACACGGTGTTCCGCACCCTGCCGCTGCACCTCAGGAAATGGCGCTGAGCCGGGCGAACGGCCGACCGTGTGGGTTTGTGACAGCCGCTCAGTCGGCCGTCATGGCACCCCGCGCCAAAGACACTCGCAGTTCGAGAGACATGAGCATCCGCTGAAACGCGGAATAGCTCTCCATCGCCTCGGCGGAGATCGCGAGCTTGCCGTTCTGGTGCTGGATGTAGAGCCAGGGCTCGCCCTTGCCGGTGTCGACCTTGAGTTCGGTGATACCGGTATAGGACAGCTTGACCATCCGTCGTCCGTCCGGGAAGGCAGGCGCGACGATCGCGCGGGGGCCAAGTTCTATGGGGCGTTGTGACGTGGTCTTGAACCGCTCGCTCTGCACTTCGCCCCAGGCCAGCCAGCCGCCAAATCCGGCGACGCACAGGTAGGCCAGCGTGGCAATCGCGGGGCTTATCCCGATCCCCGCAACACGGATTCCGCTGGCGCTCGAACTGGCCAGCAGCATGCCGCCGACGATGACGACGCCAAAGAACAACAGGAAATATGCACCCGTACCGCCACCGCGCCCGTAAAGGTAGGTTTCTCGACCCATCAAACACTCCGGGAATCCGAACTGAATGATTGACTAGTATCGAAAACTGGCAAGACGATGGCACTTTTCCGCCACGACCTTGATCCGGCGAGGCAAGTTGCCACATGGTTCTGGAACTACATTCGGCATTTTCCCGGGGACATCATGACCAATCTCGCCAGATCACTCGCCGTTCTGCTCATTCTCGTCAGCGGAGCCAACGCCGAGACCGGACCCGCCCGTGTGCCGTCCTCGACCGCCGAGATCTCGCTGAGCTTCGCGCCGGTCGTTGCCGCCGCCGCCCCCGCGGTGGTCAACATCTATGCCACGCGGATGGTTGCCGAACGCGGAACCCCGCTGTTCGAGGACCCGTTCTTTCGCCAGTTTTTCGGCGATATCGCCCCGAGTCGGCCGCGTGAACAGAATGCGCTGGGCTCGGGCGTGATCGTCGGCGACGGGCTTGTGGTGTCCAATTTCCACGTCGTCGAGAACGCCACCGACATCCGTGTGGTGCTCACCGACCGGCGTGAGTTCGAAGGTGCGCTCGTGCTTGCCGACGAGGCCGCCGACCTGGCCGTGATCCGGCTGATCGACGCTGACGATGCCGCGCTGCCGGCGCTCGCGTTTGCCGACAGCGATGCGATCTCGGTGGGCGATCTGGTGCTCGCCATCGGCAACCCCTTCGGGGTCGGGCAGACGGTGTCGTCCGGCATCGTCTCGGGCCTCGCACGCACCGGACGTGGCGGCGGCGCCTATACGGCGGGTGGATATTTCGTGCAGACCGACGCGCCGATCAACCCGGGCAATTCCGGTGGCGCGCTGGTCGACATGTCGGGGCGCCTGGTCGGGATCAACACCCAGATCGTCACCCGGTCCGGCGGATCGAACGGGATCGGTTTCGCGGTGCCCGCCAACCTGGTGGCCCGGGTGGTCGCCCAGGCCGAAGCGGGCGAGGCGAGCTTCACCCGTCCCTGGGCGGGGATCGACGTACAACCGATCGACGCCGACATCGCCGAAGCGCTGGGGCTCGACCGTCCGCTCGGCGTGCTGGTCCAGAACGTCGTGGAAGAGAGCCCGTTCGGCACCGCCGGCGTGCGCCCGGGCGATGTCGTGCTCGAAATCGCAGGGCACGCGGTGAACGCGCCGGCCGAGCTTGGCTTCCGGCTGTCGCTGCAGGAATTGGGGTCGCAGGTTCCGGTGACCGTCCTGCGCGAGGGCGGGCATGAGACCGTGTCGGTCGAAATGCGCGCCGCCGTTCGTGCCGAGGAAGCGCTCGACGGGGGGCCGGTGAAGGTCGCTGCCCCCGGTCCGTTCGACGGGCTCGTCCTGCAGGAGATCGGACCGGCGCTGCGCGAGCGGCTCGGGCTGGCGTCCGACCGGAGCGGGGTGATCGTGCTTGCGCTCGACAACCCGCGGCAGGCCCGCAACTTCCAGCCGGGCGATATCATCGCCGAGGTCAACGGAACCCCAATCGTCACCATCGACGATTTCAAGGCAGCGACCGAGGCTGCGCTCGCTGATGGACAGCGCACCTGGAAGATTGTGCTGAACCGCCGTGGCGGGCTCGTCTACCTCACTTGGCGCGGTTGATCGGGGCCGCTTTTCGGGGTCCGCGCCGCCAGATCGCGCCGCATTTCGGCGCCGTTCCCATGCCCCTTGGCAAAACAGCACTATTCCGACCCGATTTCCGTTGACCTTCTGACAACCCTACGTAAACATTGGGAAAACGGGGGCAGACATGACCAAACACGCGAACGAAGCCATTGTCGTGATCGACGTGCAGAACGATTTCTGCCCCGGCGGTGCGCTGGCGGTCGAGCGCGGCGACGAGGTGGTGCCCGAGATCAACCGGATCGTGCGCAACTACCCGGTGCGGGTGTTCACCCAGGATTGGCACACCAAGGGGCATGGCTCCTTCGCCTCGGCGCACCCGGGGCGCGCGCCCTTCGACCTCATCGACATGCCCTATGGCCCCCAGGTGCTCTGGCCGGATCATTGCGTGCAAAGCACCGACGGCGCCGATTTTCACGAAGACCTCATCACCGAGACGGCGCAGATGATCCTGCGCAAGGGGTTCCGGTCCGAGATCGACAGCTATTCGGCCTTCTTCGAGAATGACCGAACCACCGCCACCGGCCTTGAAGGCTATCTGCGCGGCCGGGGTGTCGAGAAGGTGACCCTGGTTGGCCTCGCCACCGACTATTGCGTCGCCTGGTCCGCGCTCGACGCGGTGCGCCTCGGGTTCAGCGCAAAGATCCGGCTCGACGCCTGCCGTGCCATCGACCTCGACGGGTCATTGGCCAAAGCGCTGAGCGCGATGGAGGCGGCGGGCGTGCAGGTGGTGGGCCGGAGCTAGGGAAAAAGCGGATCAGACTGAAACGGTCTGATCCCGGGGTTTTGCTCAAGTTGCTCAATCTGGATCAAATCCCCTATTCAGATTGATCCAATCTGAAACGGTTTTGGTCTAGAACACGATCGGCGCTGCCTCGATGTGTTCGATCACCCAGTACACACCCAGGGTCACGGCGAGCGACAGCACCATGAACGGCAGAACCCGATTGCGGCAGGAGAGTTTCGCGAAGCCCGAGGGCATCGCCTCGGCGTTCAACGCAGTCCGGGACGGTCTCGCCGTCGGGGCCATGCGCGGGTCGGGGGCGGCACCACTGTCCGGCAACGGCCCGGCATCGACGATGGACTTGAGGAAACCGCCGAAGTCGAACCCGCCGAGATCGGCCCCTTTCAGGTCGAACTGACCGAGTTGCGCGACGAGCCGTGTTATCACTTCGGTGCGCGCGGCGGCGTCCTCGGCGGGGTATTGCCCCGCCGGCGCGTCGCCCTGGAAAGGGATGAACCCGAAACCGCTGGCCTTGAGCAAATCGCGCAGCACCGGGTCGGCCCGCTCAATCATCGCGATGATCTTCGGGTCGCGAAACAGCGCGATGTAATTGCCGCGCGATTTGCCGTTGAGACCGATGTCGCCCAGCAGCTTGCTGATCGCGGGATCGGCCTCGACGTCGCGCGGGATCAACCAGTGAATGTCAAAATCGTAACTCGGTACCATGGGTCGTGTCCTGTCAGTGCCAGGCCTTCTGGCCGCGGCGAGCATCCCTTGGCTCCGTGGCCTGAACTTGACGCAAAGAAGGAGACCGCGTGAATACTTATGGCACGATCACCAGCTTCCCACCGATTTTTCGTGCCCCCATGTCCATCAGGGCCTGGCGGGCGCAGTCGAGCGAAGTGACCTCGCCGACCACCGGAGTAAGGTGTTCCGCCTGCACCATTTCGAGCAATTCGCCGAGCGCCTCCGGCCCCTGCGGCACCATGAGCAGCCCGGCCCGGCGGTTGGTTGCCCTGGTCCACAGCATGGCCAGCCCGGCGCCGAGCAGTTGCCGCATCGGTCCGCCCACCATCAGGTATTCGCCGCCGGGCACGAGCACCCTGCGGACCCGGCGCATCGGCCGTGTGCCGAAAAGATCGAGGACCAGGTCGAACCGCTCGTCGAGGGCTGCGAAATCCTCGGCCTCGAAATCCAGGGTCCGCACCGCCCCCGCCTCGCGCATCACGTCCGCCTTCGCCTCCTTGTCGACGCCCCAGACGTCGGCCCCGGTCTGCGCGGCCAGCTGGATCGCCAGCGGCCCGGAGCCGCCGCCGCCGCCGTTCACGAGGACCTTTTTGCCAGGCCCGGCCCGCCCGCGCATGCCCGACAGCGCGATGGTGCCCGATTGCGGCAGCGCGGCCGCGAACACATCGGACACCCCGCGCGGCACCGGCACCCAGAGCGCTTCCTTCGCCACGCACATTTCGGCGAACCCGCCGAACGTGCCGAAGGTATCGGCCAGTACCCGCTCACCGGTTTTGAATTTCGTGCAGCCCGGTCCAAGCTTGTCCACCACACCCAGCACATCCGAGCCGAACACATCGCGGCCCCGCATGAACCAGCGCGAAATCCGCCCGTAATAGGGCTTGCCGGTGACGATTTCCCAGTCCGAGGCATTGGCCCCGCAGGCCAGCACCCGCACCCGGACCTCGCCGGGCCCGGGCTCGGGGTTTGCACGCACCTCGAGGCTCAGGTTCTCACCGGAGCCGAAACCGGAACAGACAAGCGCACGCATCAGGAGATCCTCCGCCCCCAGAATGCGCCGGTTGCCGGCCCGCGTCCACCAACCCGTGCGCCATTCGCGCTTGCACGCCCCCGCCCGTCTTTGCTCTAACGGATCCGCCAAGGAGGCCCGCCATGGTCGATATCGCCACCCGTGTCTACAATCACCACTGGAAGATCGACCCGATCGTCCGTTCGCTGATCGACACCGATTTCTACAAGCTCCTGATGTGCCAGTCGGTGTTCAGAAACCGCCCCGACACGCAGGTGACGTTCAGCCTGATCAACCGCTCGACGCATATCCCGCTCGCCGACCTGGTCGACGAGGGCGAGTTGCGCGCACAGCTCGATCACATCCGCACGCTGCGCCTCAAGCGCGGCGAGTCGACCTGGCTGCGCGGCAACACCTTTTACGGCAAGCGCCAGATGTTCCGGCCCGACTTCATGGAATGGTTCGAAAACCTGTCGTTGCCGCCCTACCATCTCGAGCGCGTCGGCGACCAGTACGAGCTTACCTTCGAGGGCAGCTGGCCCGAGGTGATGATGTGGGAAGTCCCGGCGCTCGCGGTGCTGATGGAGCTGCGCGCGCGCGCGGTGCTGCACCGGATGGGCAAGTTCGAGCTTCAGGTGCTCTACGCCCAGGCGATGACCAAGCTCTGGGCCAAGGTCGAAACCCTGCGCGGCGTCCCGGGGCTGAAACTGGCCGACTTCGGCACCAGGCGGCGGCACAGCTTCATGTGGCAGGACTGGGCCGTGCAGGCGATGACCGAGGGTCTGGGCGAGGCCTTCGTCGGCACCTCCAACTGCCTCATCGCCAAGCAGCGCGATCTCGAGGCCATCGGCACCAACGCCCACGAACTGCCGATGGTCTATGCGGCGCTTGCCGTCGGCGACGAAGCCCTGCGCCAGGCCCCCTACGACGTGCTCGCCGACTGGCACGAGGAACACGAGGGCAACCTGCGCATCATCCTGCCCGACACCTACGGCACGGGCGGGTTTTTGAAGAATGCGCCCGACTGGCTGGCGGGCTGGACCGGCATCCGGGTGGATTCCGGCGACCCCGAAGAGTGGGCCAATTTCGCCATCGACTGGTGGCGCGCCCGCGGCGAGGACCCGACCCAGAAGATGGTGATCTTCTCCGACGGGCTCGACGTCGACAAGATCGTCGAGCTGCAGGGCAAATTCGCCGGTCGCTGCAAACCGTCCTTCGGCTGGGGCACGCTGCTCACCAACGACTTCCGCGGATTGGTAGAAGACGACGCCCTCGCCCCGTTCTCGCTGGTCTGCAAGGCAGTCTCCGCGGACGGCCGCCCAACGGTGAAGCTC
>Ga0209121_10000090_pt1 | contig 86130 bp, 81 predicted proteins | sample Cruoilmetagenom3_FD_187292 | JGI IMG/M metagenome (GOLD analysis project Ga0209121, IMG submission 187292) | Oil polluted marine microbial communities from Coal Oil Point, Santa Barbara, California, USA - Sample 3 (SPAdes) (version 2) | ecosystem: Environmental > Aquatic > Marine > Oil seeps ...
GCGCCAGCACGATGTCGCGCGCTTCGTTTTGCGTGGACCGGCTCAGGCCTGCGACTTCGCCAATCACCTCGGTTGTGATGTCCGCGTCCGGGCTGACGGCCTGCATGCGGGGATCAGGATGTCGTGGCAATAGACGTGCAGATCCTGTTTCACAAAGGCGGCGTCATCGGGGTGAACCAGGCGCATTTCCCAATCGACACGGGCTTTGCCGGGGATCACGTTGTGGGCCACGCCGCCGGTCAGGGCGTCTTTTAGCTGTAACAGGCGGGCAACGAAGCGGGTGGCGTATTCCACCGCGTTCACGCCCAGGTCATGGGCCGAGCCATGGCCTTCGGCACCGGTGAAATGGGTCGTGTATTCGTAACAGCCCTTATGCGCGTCGATCACCTGCATTCCGGTCGGCTCGCCAATGATGGCAACGCTGGGGCGCAGGCCGATCTGGTCCAGTTTTGCCGCCAAAGCCTGGGCGCCGAAACAGCCGATTTCTTCGTCCTAGGTAAAGGCGAAATGCAGTGGGCGGGCCAGGGGCAGGGTGGCGGCGACAAACCCTTTCATGTCGCATGTGCCGCGCCCAAACAGCTTGCCGACCCGTTCGACCATGGTGAACGGGTCGCTGGCCCAGGTCTGATTGGTGACCGGCACCCCGTCGCTGTGCCCGGACAGGACAATGCCGCCGTCGTGATCCGGGCCCAGCGTGGCGAACAGATTGGCCTTGGTGCCAGTGTCGCCGTGCCAAATATTCACCCGCGCGCGCCGCGTCCAGCCCGGCCTCGAGCCCTTCGGTCAGTGCGGTCGCAGTATCCAGCATGTCTTGCGGCGGTGTGCCCAGAAACACGGATCGGCACAGCGGCGCATGATAGCGGCAGTAGCAGCCCGAAAGTTCAAAGAACGTGGCCTCGCCCGCGCGCATTTCATCACCGTTCCAGGTCAGATGTGGCGCGGTGGCGTCGCGCCCGGACGGGGTCAGCGGCACGATGGCGGGATAGTCGCCCCAGTCGTCGCCAACGCCGGTGATGGCCGCGTGGCTCACCTCGGCGACCAGATCGTTCTTGCGCAGACCCGGTTCGGCCAGCTCCAGCGCGCGGGTGACGATATGGTCGGTAATGCGCGCGGCGTTGGGCGATCACTCCAATGTCGGTGACATTCGCGGCGAAGGCATGCTGTGCGCGGTGGAATTCGTGCGCGACCGCACGGATCGGGTGTTCTTTGAGGCAAGCGACCAGGACGGGCCGCGCATGAATATCCTGTTCATCATGTATGACCAGTTGCGGTTCGATTATCTGTCTTGTGCAGGACACCCCCATCTGCACACGCCGAATTTTGACCGCGTCGCTGCCCAGGCCGACGCAACCCGCGGCACCACCTGTGATGCGCTGGTTGAAGCGATTGATCTGGCCGCCACCTTTGGTGAAACGGCAGGGGGCCGCGTGCCTGACCACATCATCGAAGGGCGCAGCCTGTTGCCTTGGCTGTGGGGCGAGGTGCCAGACTGGCGTGATTTTGCGATCCGCGAATACGATTTTTCCTCGACCCCGCAATGCGTGGCGCTGGGGTTTGAGCCGCGCGAGGCCCGCCTGTTCAGGGTGTTTGATGGACGGTTCAAACTGATCCACGCCGAAGGTGGCTTTCGCCCGATGCTGTTTGATCTTGAGACCGACCCCGAAGAATTCCACGACCTGGCCAAGGCGGACGCGCATCAGGCCGAAATCGACCGGCTTTATGGGTGTCTGGCCCAATGGGGGCGGCGGTTGGCGCAACGGGTCACCAAATCGGATGATGACATCACGCAAGCGCGTGGCAAATCCGGCCGTAAGGGGATTTTGCCGTTCCTGTTTGATGGCAGCGAAGTTCCTGAGGAGTGGACCGCAAAGATGCGCGGGCCTGCACCGGCGCGGTATTCCGGCGATGACGGGTAAGCGTCGCGGCCTTCGGTCTTCGGCGTGATGTGACGGTGTGGCGGCCCAAGCCCATTCGCCAACCCAGCGTCATCGTGGCAGGGCTGAGCCCCGACAGGCAGCTTGAAGCCGTGTGTTTTCAGATGCTTGATCGCCAGACCTGGTGCGCCATTCACAATGTGCATGGTCGATTTGAAATCGGCATTGGTCGAGCTTCCCCCCTGTGACCTAGGCTTTCTTTACCGATTCTGGGGGCCGCATCCGGTCGCCGACATGGAGGAACTATAATGAATCACTTCGTTCGCATAGCAGCGGCCAGCGCGATGACCCTCGCGTTTGGTGTGGCTGCCCAGGCCGAAACGACCGTGCGCGTGGCCTATGACGCCGACCCGGTGTCGCTGGATCCGCACGAGCAGCTGTCGGGTGGCACGCTGCAACTGTCGCACATGGTGTTCGACCCGCTGGTGCGCTGGACCCAGGACCTGCAATTCGAAGGCCGTCTGGCCGAAAGCTGGGAACAGATCGACGCAACCACCACGCGGTTCCACCTGCGTGAAGGCGTGAAATTCCACAGCGGCAACATGATGACCGCCGCTGACGTGGACTGGACGTTTGATCGTCTGAAAGAAAGCCCGGATTTCAAGGGCATCTTTTCGCTGTTCACCGATGTGGTCGTGGTTGACGATTACACCATCGACCTGATCACATCCGAGCCTTATCCGCTGGTTCTGCACACCGCGACCTACATCTTCCCGATGGACAGCGCGTTTTACAGCGGCACCACCGAAGACGGCAAAGACCGTGGCGAACTGGTCAAGCACGGTGACAGCTTTGCCTCGCGCAACGTGTCGGGCACTGGCCCGTTTGTTGTGTCCGAGCGTGAGCAGGGTGTGAAAGTGGTCTTTGATCGTTTCGCCGATTACTGGGACACCGAAACGGCGGGCAACGTCGACAAGATCGTCCTGACCCCGATCAAAGAAGACCCGACCCGCGTGGCGGCTTTGTTGTCGGGCGACGTTGATTTCATCGCCCCCGTGCCGCCGACCGACCTGAAACGGGTTGAAGAAGCTGCTGGCGTGAACCTGATCACCATGCCCGGCACCCGCATCATCACGTTCCAGATGAACCAGGACCGTGTCGAAGCCTTCAAAGACGCCCGCGTGCGCATGGCGATCGATTATGCCGTGAACAACGCCGGGATCGTTGACCGCATCATGCGCGGGTTCGGCACCGTTGGCGCACAGGCATCGCCCGCAGGGTACCTGGGGTATGACGAAGCGCTGGCTCCGCGTTTCGACCTGGACCGCGCCAAGGAACTGATGGCCGAAGCTGGCTATGCTGACGGTTTCTCGGTCACCATGATGGCGCCGAACAACCGGTATGTGAATGACGACAAGATCGCCCAGGCCGTGGCCTCGATGCTGTCGAAAATCAACATCACCGTTGATCTGCAAACCATGCCGAAAGCGCAATACTGGCCCAAGTTCGACGAACGCGCCGCTGACATGATGATGATCGGCTGGCATTCGGACACCGAAGACAGCGCGAACTTTCACCAGTTCCTGTCGGCTTGCCCCGATGAGGCAACCGGCAACGGTCAGTACAACTCGGGCAACTATTGCAACGCCGAAGCTGACGCTTTGATGGCGGCTGCGAATGCGGAAACCGATGTGGCGAAACGTGGCGAGATGCTGCGCAAGATGGAAGGCATTCTGTATAATGAGGCCGCCTTCATCCCGCTGCACTGGCAGAACCTGGCTTGGGGCGCACGCGAAGGTGTGCACGCTGACGCGATCGTCAACGCCCTGAACTTCCCGTACTTTGGCGACCTGGTCGTCGACTGATACGGATCATTTGCCGGGGCGGGCCATGTTCTCGCCCCGGTTTTTCAACTGTCACTTCCCTAATTGTCGGCGCTGGACGTGCCCCCCTGTGGGGTGGCAACAGCTGCGCCCGCAAAACTGCATCAGGAAGGTTTGAGGTATGCTCGCTTATCTCGTCAAACGTGTCTTTCAGGCCATCGCTGTGATGTTCGCCATTTCGCTGATTGGGTTCGCGATCCAGGACAACCTGGGCGACCCCTTGCGCGAACTGGTCGGTCAATCCGTGTCCGAAGAGGTCCGTCAACAGCTGCGTGACGAACTGGGGCTGAACGACAGCTTCATGACCCAATATCTGCGTTTCGCCGGCAATGCATTGCAGGGCGATCTGGGCACCTCGTATTTCTTCAAGGAACCGGCGCTGGACGTGATCCTCAAGAAACTGCCCGCCACGCTCGAGCTGGTCATGGGCGCGACCCTGATCATTGTCGGCCTGTCCGTGCCGCTGGGCGTTTATACGGCGATCAAGCCGAACGCGATCCTGAGCCGCATCATCATGGGCGTGTCGATCATCGGCATTTCCATCCCCGTGTTCCTGACCGCAATCCTGATGATTTTCGTCTTTTCCGTCGAATATGGCTGGTTCCCGTCGTTCGGGCGGGGCGAGGTCGTGCATGTGTTCGGGTCCTGGGACACGAATTTCCTCAGCGCCGATGGCTGGATGCACATCCTGCTGCCCTCTGTCGCGCTGGCCTCGATCATGCTGCCGCTGTTTGTCCGCCTGATCCGGGCGGAAATGATGGAAGTGCTGCAATCTGAATATGTGAAATACGCCAAGGCCAAGGGCATCCGCCCCTTCCGCATCTATTTCGTCCATGCGCTGAAGAACACGCTGTTGCCCGTTATCACGGTGGGCGGTGTGCAGATCGGCACCATGGTGGCCTATACGATCCTGACCGAAACGGTGTTTCAGTGGCCCGGCATGGGCTTCATGTTCCTTGAGGCCGTGAACCGCGTCGACACCCCCCTGATCGTCGCCTACCTGATCGTTGTCGGCTTTATCTTTGTGGTCACGAACACCATCGTCGACCTGATCTATGGCCTGGTCAATCCGACCGTCAACCTTGCGAGGATGGGCGCATGAGCAGCCTGAGCACCAACCCTGAGCCCTCGCGCCTGTCCAAGGCGTGGAACTCGAACATGGCCTATAGCTTTCGCCGCAATCCGGTGGCTGTGGTCTCGCTGGCGATTTTCCTGATCATCACGGTCATGTCGCTGTTGTCGCCGTTGATTGCGCCGTTTGATCCCTATGATCCGGCGCAGATCGACATCATGAACAGCGAATACCCCCCGATCTGGGTCGATGGGTCGGACGCACAGTTCATGTTGGGCACCGATGATCAGGGCCGCGACCTGTGGTCGACGATCCTGTATGGCACGCGCCTGTCGCTGTTGATCGGCCTGTGCGCGGTGGGGCTGCAAGCCTTCCTGGGCATCTCGATTGGCCTGATTTCGGGCTATGTCGGGGGCCGGGTCGACAGCCTGCTGATGCGGCTGGCCGATATCCAGCTGTCGTTTTCAACCCTGATGGTTGCGATCATCTTTCTGGCTGTGACCCAAGCGATGTTCGGGTCCGAGACATTCAACCAATACGCGGTCTATTTCCTGATCGCCGTCATTGGGGTCGCCGAGTGGCCGCAATATGCGCGCACCGTGCGCGCCACCGTGTTGGCCGAGAAAAAGAAGGAATATGTCGACAGCGCCCGTGTGCTGGGCTTTGGCCCGCTGCGCATCATGGTGCGCCACATCCTGCCCAATTCGCTGTCACCGATCTTTGTCATCTCGACCGTGCAGGTGGCGAACGCCATCATCTCCGAGGCATCGCTGTCCTTTCTGGGCCTGGGCATGCCACCCAGCCAGCCGTCGCTGGGGTCGCTGATTTCGTCGGGCTTTGATTACATCTTTTCGGGCAGCTGGTGGATCACCGCCATTCCCGGTGTGGTGCTGGTGGTTCTGGTGCTGGTCATCAACCTGTTGGGCGACTGGATGCGCGATATCCTGAACCCGAAACTGTATAAGGGATAAGCGGTATGTCGTTGCTTTCCGTCCGTGACCTGTCGGTCAAATTCGCCATGCGCGACCAGACTGTGACCGCGTTGAACCACATCAGCTTTGACCTTGCGAAAGGCGAACGTCTGGGCATCGTTGGGGAATCCGGGGCTGGCAAGTCGATCACCGGCTTTGCGTTGATGAACCTGCTGTCGCGCCCTGGGTTCATCGACAGCGGCTCGATCCACTTTGAAGGTGAAGACATCGTGCAGATGTCCGAGGCCCAGATGCGCACGATCCGCGGCAACCGCATGGCGATGATCTTTCAAGATCCGATGGTCACGCTGAACCCGGTTCTGACCATCGGCCAGCAGATGGTCGAAACCCTGCAGGCGCACCGCAAGCTGTCCAAGGCCGAGGCCGAACAGATCGCCATCGTCAAGCTGCGCGAGGTCTATATCCCCTCTCCCGAAGAACGTCTGGGCCAGTATCCACACGAATTGTCGGGCGGTATGCGCCAGCGCATCATCATCGCCATCGCGCTGTTGCTGGACCCGGAACTGATTATCGCGGACGAACCCACGACCGCGCTGGATGTGACCATTCAGGCCGATATCATGGAGCTGTTGCTGGAGCTGTGCCAGTCCAACAAGGTCGGGCTGATCCTGATCACCCACGATCTGGGCGTGGTCAGTCAGATGACCGAACGCACGCTGGTGATGTATGCGGGCCGTATCATCGAAGCGGGGCGCACGCGCGAGATCATCAACGATCCGCAGCACCCCTATACCCAGGGGTTGATCAACGCCTTGCCGCAGCAGACTCTGCCGGGTCAGCGCCTGAAACAGATCCCGGGCAATATGCCGGGGCTGGACGCGGTGCCCGTCGGATGCCCCTTCGCCCCGCGCTGCCAGTTCGCCGTTGACCATTGCCGCACAACGCTGCCTGAACTCGTGCGTTACGGCGACGTCGAAGTCGCCTGTCACGAGGTCAACCGCCTGCACGAAACCCGAACCGAGGACCAAAGCGCATGAAGGACATGGCGTCTGATCACAAGATCCTTGAGCTGAAGAACCTGGAAAAGCGGTTCGAACTGGACAAGGGGTTTCTGGAAACCCTCAAGCTGCGCGGTGGCCGTCTGGTGCGCGAAAAACGCGAGGTGCATGCGGTGAACAACGTGTCCCTGTCGATGGAGCGGGGCGAGGCCCTGTGTGTTGTCGGCGAAAGCGGTTGTGGCAAGTCCACGGTCGCGCGTCTGGTCGCCGGTCTGCTGGAGCCGTCGGCGGGTGAAATCCACTATGACGGCGAACGGATCGACAACAAATCACGTCACGAGATGTTGGGTCTGCGCAAGAAGATGCAGATGATCTTTCAGAACCCCTATGCATCGCTGAACCCACGCATGACGATCCAACAGGCGTTGGAGGAACCAGTGCGCTATCACAATCCCGGGCTGGGGCGCAGCGGGGTCAAAGACAAGGTCGAGGCGGTGATGAAATCGGTTGGTGTCGATCCCAGCTGGGCGACACGGTATCCGCACGAGTTCTCTGGCGGCCAACGCCAACGGATCGCGATTGCGCGCGCCCTGACGGTCGACCCGGAATTTGTCATCGCGGATGAACCGATTTCCGCGCTGGATGTGTCGATCCAGGCGCAGGTTCTGAACCTGATGCTCGAGGCCAAGGACGAGCGCGGGCTGACCTATATGTTCATCACCCACGATCTGAGCGTGGTGCAACATTTCGGCACGCGCGTCGTGGTTCTGTATCTGGGGTCGATCTGCGAACTGGCCGATACGGCCACGCTGTTTGAAAGTCCCAAACACCCCTATACCAAGGCGCTGTTGTCTGCCGTGCCGCAGTTGCAGGACGACAAACCCAGCCACATCCGCCTGAAAGGCGAAATCCCGACGCCGATCAACCTGCCCACGGGCTGTCCGTTCCACAGCCGTTGTGCTTTCGCCGACAAACGGTGCATGGTAGAGAAACCGCGCCCAATGCAGCAACCTGACGGAAGCCTGGTTGCCTGTCATGCGGTTGAAGAAGATCGGCTGGACACGTAACTCAGCCGCGATCCCCAGGCAGAACGGACCCAGGATTTGGACATTATTTGGCTCAGAGATTTTGAGGCGCTGGTGGCGCAGAAGAATTTCTCGCGCGCCGCCGAGGAACGCAATGTCAGCCAACCCGCCTTCTCGCGCCGCATTCGCGCGCTTGAGGACGCGGTGGGCGTGCAACTGATTAATCGTCAGACGCTGCCCCTGTCGCTGACCCCTGCAGGCGATGTGTTCCTGTCCCAGGCCCGCATCATGCTGCGCACCTATGATGAAACGCTGGAACGCTGTCAGATCATTGATGCCGCCGGGGAAAACGTGATCCGGTTTGCCACGTCACAGTCGATGTATATGACGCATTACAAGGCGTATATTGCCGGGTTGGTGGAACAGGGCGGGCTGGATATTGACCTGAATTCAACCGGTTGGGCGGCGGATCAGTTTGTCTCTGCGTTGCAGCAAGGGTATTGCGACGTGATCCTGACCTATTGGCACCCGGCGATGGATTTCCTGGCGCCGCTGGATGTCAGCAAATGCGAATTTATAACACTGGGCACGGATGATTTCGTGCCGGTGTCCAAGATGGGCCCCCAAGGTCCGATGCACACGTTAGAACCGGGTCAGAAGAAACCCATTTCCCTGTTGTCCTATGGCGCGGCCTCGGCCTTGCGCGCGGTGGTGGATCACACGTTGCGCCAGCATATTGACGGGCCGAAAATCCTGGTGGTGAACCAGAATGCCCTGGCCCTGTCCGTGAAGGCGATGATCATGGAGGGCTTTGGTCTGGGCTGGTTGCCCCGCGAGATGTGCCGTCAGGAGCTGGCTGCGGGTCTGCTGGGCATCGTGGGGGATGACAGCTATGTTGAGCGGCTGGAACTGCGCCTGTACCGTGATCGCGACAACAGCAAACCGACCTTGAACAAGCTCTGGTCCGATATGGAAGCAGTGGCCGAACAGCACCAGACGCCGCGACACCCCTGACGTGGGGCTTTCCAGGACTTTTGCCTAAAATGTCGCAAACATGTTACCCGGCCTGGGGCATTGTCCCGCGACACGCCGTTGGGCCGTCTGCCACAAGGGTGCGCAGCGCTCACAGGCCGCCATCAACAAGGGGTAGTCAGGTGAAGACGGACATCCTCCGCACCAGGTCGATTGACGCCCACCGATTGACGCCCGAGGTTATCACCTAAGTGATGACGCCGTTTATCGCAGGCCTTCGTTGATGCTGTCCAGAACACGGCTGCCGGGGCAGAGCTCGTCTTTGCCCAACTCGTTCAGCGGGCGGGTGGCCAGGTTCAGGCTCTGGTTCAGGTCCTGCGTGTCGGGATCCAGATACAAAAGCCCGGTCAGGATGCGCCCGGCGTCATGGGCCGACTGAACCGCGTGCAACGCGGCGGCGCGGTCATCTGCCTGATACTCGGAACTGGCTTTGTGCAGGTGGATGACGGACCCATCGTGCAAGGTGATGCCCTGTGTCGTGCCCGCGTCATAGCTCGTTCGGATTTCCTCGCGCATGGGGACGAAATCCAGCGGCATCATGTCCAGATGATCGCGCGTTTGCGAATAGCTTTTGGTTGATCCGGCATGGTTGTTGAAGGTCACGCAGGGCGACACCACGTCGATGAAGGCAAAGCCCTTGTGCGCCATGGCAGCGCGGATCAGCGGCTCCAGCTGGTCCTTGTCGCCCGAAAAGCTGCGTGCGACGAAACTGGCGCCCTGCAACAACGCGAGGCTGGCCAGGTCGATGCCGTCAAACGGGTTGGCCGCGCCCTGTTTGTTGACCGATCCCAGATCGGCGGTGGCGCTGTCCTGGCCTTTGGTCAGCCCATAACAGCCATTGTTTGCAACGATATAGGTCATGTTCACATTGCGCCGGATCAAGTGAATGAACTGCCCCATTCCGATTGATGCCGTGTCGCCGTCGCCCGATACTCCGATATAGGTCAGGCCGCGATTGGCCAGGCTTGCGCCGGTGGCAACCGACGGCATGCGCCCATGGACCGAATTGAAGCCGTGGCTTTTGCCCAGGAAATAGGTCGGCATCTTGGAGGAACAGCCAATTCCGGACACTTTCGCGATCCGATGCGGCGGGACTGAAGACTTGAAACAGGCATTGCGGATGGCCGCCGAGATCGAGTCATGCCCACAGCCCGCACAGAGCGTGGAAATCGCCCCGTCATAGTCGGCGACAGTGTTGCCGAGGGCGTTGATGGGCAGGTTCGGGTGGCGAAATTTCGGCTTTATGTAAGACATCAAGCGGTCTCCGGATGCAGCGGCACCACGTCGGCGCTCTTGGTTTTCAGGGTTTCGCGGATCTTGCCCGCGATATTGCGGGCGGTGATCGGCGTGCCGGAATAATTCAACACTGGCATCAGCTTGCCCGGCGGGATCTCGCATTCATTGATGATCAGGCGGCGCATCTGGCCGTCGCGGTTCTGTTCGATGACAAACACCAGATCGTGGCTGTGGATGAAGGCATCAATGCTGGCATGGAACGGAAAGGCACGGATGCGCATCGTGTCGATGGGATAGCCTTCGGCGGCCAGCATTTCCACGGCCTCATAGCTGGGCGAGGCAGAGGTTCCGAAAAACAGCGCGCCCAGCTTCAGTTCGGTCTTGGGCTTCTTCACCTCGATCGGCGGGTGTGTCTTGGGCTTGGGCACATAGGATTTCGCGGTGTCGAACTTGCGCAACAGGCGGTCGACGTTCTGGACGTAATCGTCGCCGCTTTCCGAATAGACCGCCATTTCGTTTTTCGAGGAGCCCCGCGTGAAAAACGCGCCCTTGTCAGGGTGGGTGCCGGGCAGAGTGCGATAGCAGATGCCATCGCCATCGACATCCAGATAGCGGCCCCATTTTTCGGCCTTGTCCAACCCGTCGGCGTCCAGAACCTTGCCCCGGTCCATGCACCTGTCGTCGTCCCATTCCAGTGGCGGCGACATCCAGTCATTCATGCCCAGATCAAGGTCGGACATCAGGATGACCGGCGTCTGCAACTGTTCGGTCAGGTCAAACGCCTGCACCGTCATGTCGAAACATTCGCGCGGCGTGGCGGGGAACAACAGCACCTGTTTGGTGTCGCCATGGCTGGCATAGGCGGCGGCCAAAACGTCGGATTGCTGGCTGCGGGTCGGCATCCCGGTTGAGGGGCCCGACCGTTGCACATTGATCAAAACCGCAGGCAGTTCGGCGAAATAGGCCAGGCCCAGGAATTCGCTCATCAGCGACAGGCCCGGCCCTGAGGTTGCGGTAAAGGCGCGCGCGCCGTTCCATCCGGCCCCCACCACCATACCAATTGCGGCCAGTTCGTCTTCGGCCTGAACGATGGCAAAGTTCTTCTTGCCGCTGCCCGGATCGATCCGCATCCGTTGCGCATATTTCGCAAATGCATCCACCACCGAGGTTGACGGCGTGATCGGATACCAGGCCGCCACGGTCGCTCCGCCATAGATCGCCCCCAAGGCGGCGGCGGTGTTGCCGTTCATCAAAATATGTTCGCTTTCCAGGATATGGGGCGCGGCATTGCCGCCCATCTCCAGCCGGATCGGCAGCGGGCAGTTGTAATTCTCGGTCGCGTATTGATACCCCATCTCCAGCGCTTGCACATTTGAGGAAATCAGTTTTTCCTTGCCCTTGAACTGGTCGTTCAACAGATCCTTCAGGATCGAAAACTTCAGGTTCAAAAGCGCCGCCATCGCGCCAACATAGACGACGTTTTTCAACAGCTGTTGCAGGCGCGGCGTCTCAAACTCCCGCATGCACATTTCGGTCAGCGGAATGCCGAAAAAGGTGATGTCGTCGCGTTTCAGGTGCGGCGCCAACGGCTTGGTATTGTCATACAGAAAATAGCCGCCCGGCTCGACGCTGGCGATGTCTTTTTCCATGCTTTGCGGGTTGACGCAGACCATCATGTCAACACCACCGCGCCGACCCAAATAGCCGTTCTTGCTGACCCGAACCTCGTACCAGGTGGGCAGGCCCTGGATGTTCGACGGAAAGATATTGCGTGGGCTGACGGGAATGCCCATGCGGAAAATCGCCTTGGCAAACAGGTGGTTGGCACTGGCTGACCCGGTGCCGTTCACATTGGCGAATTTCACCACGAAGTCGTTGACGCCTTTGATCTGTTTCATGTGAGGTCCATCAGCTCAGGGGTCGCCTTGGCGACATTATAGGTGAACATTTGCATGTCCCAGGCCGCCGAGGGGCAGCGTTCGGCGCATAATCCGCAGTGCAGGCAGACGTCTTCGTCTTTCACCAGAACCCGGCCTGTGTTCAGCGTGTCTGAGACATAGAGCGACTGGTCCATATTGGGCGCGGGCACCATGAGGCGGGTGCGCAGGTCCTCCTCGGGCGCATTGGCGATGAAGTTGATGCAACTGGTCGGGCAGATATCGGCGCAGGCATCGCATTCGATACAGTTTTCGGCGGTGAATACGGTCTGGGCATCACAGTTCAGACAGCGTTCGGCCTGGGTAAAGGCGGCCTGGGCGTCAAAGCCCAGCTCGACCTCTAGGTCGCGATCTTTCAGCGCCTTTTCCAGATCGACCAGCGGCACGGCCTCGCGTTTGTCCAGAACGGGGATGCTGTCATAGCTCCATTCGTGGATGCCCATCTTCTGGCTGACCAGATTGACATGGGGGGCTGGCCGCTGGGCCAGATCCTTGCCTTGACAGTACAGGTCGATCGACACAGCCGCCTTGTGACCATGGGCCACGGCGGTGATGATATTCTTGGGGCCAAAGGCCGCATCGCCGCCAAAGAACACCTCTTTGCGGGTGGATTGCAGCGTTTCGTCATCATTCAGGATCGGCGTGCCCCAGTCGGTGAACCGGATGCCGGTGTTCTGTTCGATCCAGGGAAAGGCGTTTTCCTGTCCAATGGCAATCAGCACGTCGTCGCAGGGGTAAAAGGCAAGGTCATCCCCGGTGGGCACCAATTCACGGCGTCCATCGTCGTGATAGATCGGTTCGACCTTTTCGAAATTCATGCCAACCAGCTTGCCCTTTTTCACCACGAATTCCTTGGGCACATGGTTGTCGATGATCGGGATGCCCTCGTGAAGGGCGTCTTCCTTTTCCCAATCGCTGGCTTTCATGTCTGCAAACGGGCTGCGTACGATCACCTTGACGTCTTTGCCGCCCAAGCGGCGCGAGGTGCGGCAGCAATCCATCGCGGTGTTGCCGCCGCCCAGCACGATCACCTTTTCACCGACCTTGTGGGTGTGGTCAAAGGCGACATGGGCCAACCAGTCCAGCCCGACGTGAATGTTGGCGTCGGCCTTTTTGCGACCCGCAAGGTCGGGCAGGTCGCGGCCACGCGGCGCGCCGCTGCCAACAAAAATCGCGTCATAGCCTTTGGACAGAAGGTCCGACATGCTGTCGATATAGGTGTTGAAATGGGTCGTGATGCCCATGTTCAGCACATAGCCCACCTCTTCGTTCAGAACGCTGTCGGGCAGGCGAAAGGACGGAATTTCCGAGCGCATGAAGCCACCGCCCTTGGTCTGGGCGTCAAACAGGTGCAGTTCATAGCCCAAAGGCGCCAGATCGCGTGCCACCGTCAGCGAGGCCGGGCCACCGCCGATCAGGGCAACCTTTTTGCCATTTGCGGGGCCAGCGACGGGCAGGTGGTCGGTGACATCGTCTTTGAAATCAGCCGCGACGCGTTTCAGGCGGCAGATGGCCACGGGGTCGTCTTCGACCCGGCCACGGCGACAGGCCGGCTCGCAAGGGCGATCACAGGTGCGGCCCAAGACACCGGGAAAGACATTGCTTTCCCAATTGACCAGATAGGCATCGGTGTATCGTTCCTGGGCGATCAGGCGGATATAGGCGGGCACCGGCGTGTGCGCGGGGCAGGCATATTGACAGTCAACGACCTTGTGAAAATACTCAGGGTTGAGGGTATCGGTTGGCTTCACGTCCGCATCCTTTCTGACCCGCGCCGTACAATACGACAGCGTATTCAGTGAGGGCGCAAAACGCGCAGGTGTAAAGCCCCTATGCATAGAACGCGACAAAATGGTGCGTGTTTTCGACATCGAGGTCTTCGGGCGCCCGGCGCGCAATTGAGTGTATCCATCAAGGCCCGAAAGCGCGAATGTCCAGCCGGGAATGCCGGTCTGATCGCGCCACAGCGGGGATGAGCAACCGGAACGCGGCCTTGCCGATGTGCTGCGCCGCGCCCCCCCCTTTCTGCTGTGACAATCCGCCCATTGTTATGGTATTCGTTTCAGCGCATATGCGTCTTGCCGCATTTTCAGGAGAGAACCCGATGCAAGACTTCCTGACCGCCATCGCCGACCCGATCCGGCGCGCAGCGCTGCAGGTCTTGTGGGATGGCAGCGAACATTGTGTTTGTGAATTGATGGCCAGGCTGGACGCCACACAAAGCCGGATGTCGCGCCATATGAAAATTTTGAAACAGGCCGGGATTGTTGTGGATCGCCGGGACGCGCAATGGGTGCGATACCGTCGAAACCCCGCGCTGGCCAAGGAGCTGAGCGGTATCATCGACGCCGTCCTGGCCGCTGAACGAACCGCAGAAAGGAACGCCGCATGAGCGCCGACACACAGGGCACGATGCCCCAGCGCAGTCGCCCCGATTGGTTGTGGTATGGCGGGGCCGCGCTGGCTGGCATCCTGTGGCTGTTACTGTACCGACAGTTGATCCCGTTTTCCGACTGGGCCACGTCACTGTTTCCCGTGGCGCGTGACAGTCATACCGGCGAGGCGATCGCCTTTTTCCTCTATGACGTGCCCAAGGTGTTGCTGCTTTTGACGCTGATCGTGTTTGTCACGGGCGTGCTGCGCAGCTGGTTCAGCCCGGAAAAAACGCGGGCGGTCCTGTCGGGCAAGCGCGCGATCCTTGGCTATCCGCTGGGCGCTGCGCTGGGCGTGCTGACGCCGTTCTGTTCGTGTTCCTCGGTGCCGCTGTTCATCGGCTTTGTCTCGGCGGGAATTCCGCTGGGGGTCACGTTTTCCTTCCTGATCGCCGGGCCGATGGTCGGGCCGGTGGGGCTGGGCCTGTTGTTCGGCCTGGTCGGCTGGCGCATTGCCGCGATCTATCTGGTGTTTGGTTTTACAATCTCGACCCTGGCCGGATGGGCCATGGGGCGCATGGGGTTGGAGCGGTATTTGCAAGACTGGGTGCGCGAGCTGAACGCAGGCCCCGCGCCGGGTCTGCCCGAAGAGCGCCTGACCCTGGTCGACCGGATGCGGATCGGGCTGGAGCAGGTGCGCGAAATCCTGGGCAAGGTCTGGATCTGGGTGGTGATCGGCATCGCCATCGGCGCGCTGATCCATGGCTATGTGCCCGAAGCCACGATGTTGCGGATCATGGGCGGCGAGGCCTGGTGGTCCGTGCCCGCCGCCGTGGTCGTCGGCATCCCCATGTACACCAATGCCGCAGGGGTCATTCCGATTGTCGAAGCCCTGTTGGGCAAGGGCGCGGCATTGGGCACGACGCTGGCCTTCATGATGTCGGTGATCGCGCTCAGCCTGCCCGAAATGATCATTCTGAAACAGGTGCTGACCCTGCGCCTGATCGCGATCTTCATCGCGGTGGTGGCGGCAGGTATTCTTGCCACCGGCTTTCTGTTCAACGCAATTCTCTGAAGGAGAGACCCATGAAAACCGTGAAAGTATACGGCCCCGGATGTGCCCGCTGTGAAACGACCGCGCAGATGGTCCAGGACGCTGCCACCGAGCTTGGCGTCAAGGTCACCGTCGAAAAGGTCACAAATCCGCGCGATATCGCCATGGCCGGGGTCATGTCGACACCGGGTGTTGCGGTCGATGGCCAACTGGTCCACGCGGGCGGGCTGCCGGATGCGGCAAAACTGGCTGGGTGGCTGTCGGCCTGACGGGCCGAAACCGATAGGACCAGAGGCCCGTCCCCAACGGCGGTGGGCCTTACCACGTCACAGGGCGTTGTTTCAGCCGATCAGCGCGCGGATACGTTCCAGCGTGGCGGTGCTGATGGCAACGCCATCCTGGGCCGCCTGACGCCGTTTGCTGCCCCGGTTTTCGCCGGGAATACGGGCGCCATCCTGGGCCTGCATCGCAGCCACCAACTCCGTCATGCGCGCGCCAAACGCCCCGCCTGAGGTGGCGGCGGGGTCGATGGCGATAAAGAACTGGCCTGTCCTGGGCGGGCCGCCGACGGGTCCCGAAAAGGGGCTGGCGTCAATGCCCAGCGTGGCGCCGGTCATCGCGGCGGCCATCATTTCGACAAACAGCGCTATGCCGACGCCCTTGTATCCCCCAGACGGTGCCATTGACCCTTTCAGACCCATTGCGGGATCGGTGGTCGGGTTGCCTTCGGCGTCCAGCGCCCAGCCGACCGGGATCGGGCGCCCCTCGCGGGCATGTTTCATCACGTCGCTTTTGGCGATGGTGCTGGCGCTTTGGTCGATCAGAATGGCGACCTCGCCGTTTTCACCAGGGGCCGCGATGGAAAACGGGTTGGTGCCGACGATCGGTTTGGACCCGCCCGAGGGCGCGATCGAAGCCGGGGCATTGGTGAACCCGATGCCCAGCAGACCCGCCTGGGCCAGGCGCTGGGTATGGCAGCCCAGAACGCCACAGTTGTACGAATTCCTGATCGCCAAAACCGCGACACCCTGTTCACGGGCCAGCGGGATCAGGGTGTCAAAGCCCAGGTCAATGGCGCTGTGGGCAAAGCCGGTCTTGGCATCGACATTGATGACCGCAGGGCGGGGCTGGGACAGGTCGGGCACCGCCGTGCCATCCACCTTGCCGCATTGCACGTGTTCGGCATAGATCGGGATATAGGCCAACCCGTGCGAGGCAACGCCGTCGGCTTCGGTCATGGCGGTGGCACGCGCCAGGGGGGCGGCGTTTTCGGGCGAGGTTCCCGAAGCGATCAGCGCCTTATAGGAGATGTCCTCGATCTGGCTCAGGCTCAGGATTTCTGTGGCGGTCATGTTTTTTCCGTTCTTGGTCAGTCGTTATCGCTCAGCCCGGCACCTGCGCCCAGCAGGCGGGATTGTTCGGTGGCCGGGGCATAGGTGCGGTGGGCAAAGGCGTTCAGGCGGGCGGCAACGTCGCTGTCCAATGTGCCGCGCACGACGGGGGCCTTGGGCGCGGTCATCCCGGCACTGGCAAAGCAGCGGAGGCTGTTTGCGTGGGCCGCATTCAACGCGGCGTCCGGCCCCTGGATGCACAGGTTCAGCCCGTCGGTGGTCAGGTGCACGTCACCCCATTCCACCGTCACCGCCCCTTGCAGGCGCAGCGCGGCACCTGAGGCAAACGGCACCACCAGCAGGGGGAAACTGACGTTGACCATGGTGATCGTGTCGCCCTGATCCATACGCATGGCGCTATCGCTCATGGCGGATCCCGCGATCAGCGGGCTGAGCCGCCCGGCCGGTGCGCGCCAATCGCCGCTCAGGCTGATGGGCGACAGGTCCACCGGCGGCAGGCGGTCGTTCAGCTCCAGCAGATCGGCCAACAGGGCTGGGCCGGGCAGGCCAAAGCTGGCCAGCCAGCGCGTGCCTTTGGCGGCTTCCTCGCACAGGCCCCAAGGCAGCCCGGCGCCCCGTGCGGCGCGTTTGCTCATCGCTTCGATTTCATTGAGGGAAAAAGTCATGTGTCATCCTCCAGCTGCGGATAGACCCAGGTATCGGCGGTGTCCGGGCACAGGTCCTCGGGGAAGGGCGCGCCGCCATACATGCAGATGCGCACCCAGCGATCGGACCGTGGATCAAAGTGGCTGGCGCCAAAAAACGCCAGTTTACAGCGCAGCATGTCAATCGGCAGAACCGTTTCGGCAATGGTGTTGTCGCGGATTTCCGCATAGGGCGCGCGGTTCACGATCTGGGCACGGCGCAGGATGTGGCGGTGTTCGGGGTGACGCAGCAGAAACTCGGCCACCGGGGTGTCGTCGGGCCAATGGGCAATGGCTGCGAAAAGCGTTGCCGCATCGCGCCCCGGCGCGAGCGGCTGTTCGTAATCCTCAATCGCCTCCTTGAACCGATCCCCCAGCCGGGGTTCCAGTTTCTCCTCAGAGACGTACCAGGCGCGGGCGCGGTTCTCCGGCGCGCTCCAATCGGTGTTCAGGGCCCAGCCATAATCGGTTTCCAGAATGCCCCGCAAAGCGCCCAGCGTCATCGCCCCGGCAATGCGGAAGGTCGGCGTGTTGTCAGCCGCCATGTGTTCGGACAGCTCATCGACCAAGGCGCCATAAGGCTCCAACAGCAGTGAGGCGAGGCATTCCTGCCCCTCAAGCGAAAGGTTGGCCTCGGCCCAGAGATACAGCGTGTCCCACGGGTCGGGCGCGCGCAGGTCCGTGCTGTCCAGATGGGCGCGCAGCTGGTCCAGATCTGCGCGCAGCTGGGCCAGCTTTTTAATCTGGATCGGGTGGTCGGAATGCCATTGCTGCGCAGACAGGGCAGAGCGGTCAAGCATCTGTTCGAACAGGGTAATTTCGCCATCTCTTGCGGCTTTGATCGCGCGCACGCGCGCCAGGGCTTCCTCGCGGGCTGCAACCCAGTTGTTGAACAGAACCGGGTGGTTCAACAGGAACGGTGCCATGCCCAGACCTGTGGAATTGCCGATTCCCATGTGGCGGGAAATGTTGCCGTCCAGCGTCGCGGTCTGGTCGCCGCCCCGCGTGTTGGCCATGTGTTGCACAAGGTCGCGCACGAAGGCGCGGGTCAGGAAAACGGACAGCATTTCGACCTGAAACGGTGGGTTGAACTCGGGGCGGTCGGCGATCATTTCGCGGTCCGCCGCGCCCAGTTTGCCCGAGCCATAGACGGCGGTCGTGCGCATCAGGTATCCGACGGCTTTGATCCGGGCCATGTCGGGCTGATCACCCGCAGCCAATGACGCCACAACGTGTTCCCACAGGCGCACGGAGCGGTTGGCGCGCGAAACGGACAGTTCCGTTTGCGACACGCGCCCGGCCTCTTGCAGAGGTACATTTTGCGACAGGCGGGTGATGTCATCCGCTGTCGGCACGCCGTCAAACAGGGTAAAGGTTGCGTCCCAGGCCGTGGCGATGACGCGGTCCGAGCGTTGTTCGGGCGGCAGATCATGGGCGAAAGCCACCAGCGAATAGCTGCGCGTCGGCGTGTGGGCGGTATAGACCGCGTGGCCGACGCCCTGGGTGTTGATTTCAAAGGCGGTCCGGTTAAAACGCCAGTTTTCGCGGGCCATGCGCCGGGTCAGAATGCGCATGAAGGACAGGCGGGATTGATGGAGCGCGCCCAGCCGTGCCAATCGCATGACGTCACGGGGGTCTCGAAGGGGCACGTGCCGCCCGGCTTGGCGTTCTTGTGTCATGCGTCTCTCCCTGTTTTCAATCAGGTCGCCCTCTGGTCCCCCAGATACGCGCCTTTTGCGTGCCTATGGCAAGGGTGTTGCCCAGCCCGGGGCCCCTGTGGGCGTGCTCTAACGCCCCTGTCGTGCACAAAAACTGTCCCCATAGAACCGGTGCCAATTGTCGCCCATGATCCCGGCGACCTCGGTTTCCGACAGGCCGACGGTGCGCAGGCCGTTTTCGATGTTGCCAAAATCGCGATTGTCTTTGAACCATATGGGCATTGGCGGGAAACCCGGCGCGGCGGCTGAACCTTCGCCATAGTCGATGTCCTTGCTCCAGCGTCCCACGCGCATCCATTCGACGATGCTGTCGGGCTGGTCCTGGCAAAGGTCGGTGCCGATCCCCAGATGCTTGGGGCCGAATTTTTCAGCCGTGCGGGCGATCATCTCGCAGAAACTTTCGATGGTGCAGGCGGACTTGCCCTTAAGGTGGTGCGGGTACAGCGAAAAGCCCAACATGCCGCCATTTTCCGTGACCGCGCGGATGACGTCATCGGTCTTGTTGCGCAGGGCAGGGGACCAGTCATAGGGGTTGGCATGGGTGATCGCGATCGGGCGTTCGGACAGGTCCGCTGCCTCGATTGTAGACCGATCCGCCGAATGGCTCATGTCCACGACCAGCCCGACGCGGTTCATTTCGCGGATGACCTGTTTGCCCATGCGGGTGATGCCGGTATCTTCGGCCTCGTAACAGCCCGTCGCCAGCAGCGATTGGTTGTTATAGCTCAGCTGCATGAAGCGCGCGCCCAGCGTGTGCAGAATTTCGATCAGGTCAATATCGTCTTCCATCGGGCTGGGGTTTTGAAAGCCAAAAAAGATCGCCGTGCGCCCGGTTTCGCGCGCCTTGTCCACGTCGCTGGCCCACTGACCTTTCATGATCAGGTCGGGGAACTGTTGAAACCAACGGTTCCACTGTTCAAAGTTCAGAACCGTTTCGCGAAAGGTCTCGTGATAGGCGATGGTGACGTGCACCGCGTCCACGCCGCCCTTGCGCATCTGGCGAAAGATCTTTTCGGACCAATTGGCATATTGCAGATTGTCGATCCGCATCAGACCGATACCCCGGCGCTGATGTATGCCGTTTTCACGGTGGTATAGAATTCAGCCGCGTGTTTTCCCTGCTCGCGCGGGCCATATGAACTGTCGCCACGCCCGCCGAACGGCACGTGGTAATCGGTGCCAGCCGTGGGCAGGTTCACCGTGACCACACCGGTTTGCGCGTTGCGGCGGAAATCGGTGGCGCGCGCCAGGCTTTGCGTCACGATACCCGAGGTCAGGCCGAAACGGGTGTCATTCACCGTGGCCAGGGCTTCGCCATAGCTGTCGACCTTGATGACGGACGTCAGGGGTGCGAACATTTCTTCGCGGTTGATGCGCATGGTATTGCGGCTGTTCAGGAACACGCCGGGCGACATGTAAAACCCGTCGCTGGGCATCTCCAGGCGCTGCCCGCCACAAGCCAGTTCGGCCCCTTCGGACCTGCCCAGATCGACATAGGTCAGGTTTTCGTCCAGCTGTTGTTGGCTGACAACGGGGCCCATCTGCGTGCCGGGGGCCAGCGCATGACCAACCTTCATGGCTTGCGTGGCCGCCACAAGTTTTTCCACGAACGCGTCATGGATTGCCGCATGAACGACCAGACGCGAGGACGCGGTGCATTTCTGACCAGAGCCGCCAAAGGCGCCGCCGACGGCCAGGGTCACCGCCAGATCAAGGTCGGCGTCATCCATCACGGCCAGCGCGTTTTTCGACCCCATTTCCATCTGCACCCTGGTCAGGTTCTGGATCGCTGCCATGGCGATGCCCTTGCCCACGGGCACGGACCCGGTAAAGGAAATCGCGTTGATTTTGGGGCTTTCGACCAGACGCTGGCCGATGGTGTGCCCGGCCCCCATCACCAGGCTGAACAGGCCCTTGGGAATGTCCTGACGGTTGATGATCTCGGCCAGCGCCACCGCCGAGGCCGGGGTGATGTTGGCGGGCTTCCAGACCACCGCGTTGCCATAGCACAGCGCGGGCGCGATCTTCCACGACGCGGTCGCGGTCGGAAAGTTCCAGGGGCTGATGATGGCAACCGTGCCGATCGGTTCGCGACGCACGTCGACTTCGACACCCGCGCGCACGCTATCGGCGTTTTCGCCCAACTGGCGCAGACATTCGGCGGCGTAATAGGTGAAAAACTGACCGGCGCGGAAGACTTCGCCCTTGCCCTCGGCCAGCGGTTTGCCTTCTTCGCGCGACAACAGCGTGCCCAGGTCTTCGGCGCGCGCCATCAGTTCGGTGCCGATATTCATCAGAACCGCCTGCTTGCGCTCCATCCCATAGGCGGCCCATTCGGCCTGTGCCACGCGGGCCTGATCCAGCGTCGCCTCCAATTGATCCGGGGTGGCCTGGGTGAAGACCCCGACCAGGTCGGACAGATCAGACGGGTTGCGGTTTTCGACGTCGCTGTCGCCCGCCAACCAGTCGCCGGCAATGAGGTTCAGTTTGGTGGCGGACATGGTTTTCTCCGGGACTTGGGGATTTTCTGCGCGTCATGTTGGTATGGACGGAGAAGCGCATTTCAGTCAAAATCGAATTTGTTAAGTAAACTTCAGGGAAGTTGAAATGGCGATCAAAATAGAAGCGCTGAGAAGTTTTGTGACCGTCGCAAGAACGGGCACGCTGAGCGAGGCCGCAGCCCTTCTGGGCCGCACGCCATCAGCCTTGTCCATGACGTTGAAACAGTTGGAGGAGCACCTGGGCGAGCCGCTGTTTGAAACCGAACGCAAATCAAAATTGACGGCCCTGGGGGGCTTCGTGTTCGAGCAGGCAACGCGCGAATTGAAACAGTTTGATGCGACCGTTCGGGCGATCGAAAACTATGCGTCGTCAAGACATGGACATGTGCGCGTCGCGGCGGTTCCGTCGGTGGCAGGCACTATTCTGCCACAAGCAATTTCAAAGTTTATCAATGACTTCCCCGGTGTGAAGGTCGAAATCAGGGATATGGATTCCCCCTCGGTCCTGAACGAGGTCGCGCGTGAAAACGCCGATATCGGTATCGCCTCGGTTGCGGGCCACCCCTGTGCGCTGGTGCAAACGGATCTGTTGAGCGATGCCTTTGGCGTGGTCTGCCGGGTTGGCTCAAACCTGGCGCGCGCCAAGGGGCCTGCGACTTGGGACGAGATCGCCCGGGAACAGTTCATCGCCAACAGCCTGTCGGGCCAGATTGATGACCCAAGCAGCCGGGCGTTACATGAAACGGCGGCTCTGACCGCCCATAACAACACGTCGCTGGTGGCTATGGTGCAGGCCGGTCTTGGGGTGACGATTTTGCCGCAAACCGCGATGGAGATGCAGGGCGTTCAGGGCGTCGTGTTCCGCCCCCTGGCTGATTCGGCGCAGCGCCGAAGCCTTCAGGTGTTGCGCAAAACCGCGCGGCCAAGCTCTCCGGCTGCTGGCAAGCTGGAGGCTCAGATATTTCGCACCGTCGCCGATTTGGCGCAACTGCCTTGAGCTAGAGCGGCACAACGCGCTGGGTCTGTTCGCCCAGCCCATCAATGCCCAGCGACACCGTGTCACCGATGGTCAGCCAGACCTGCGGGGATTTGCCCGCACCCACACCCGGGGGGGTACCCGTGCAGATCAGATCGCCTGCCTCAAGCCGGGTGAATTCGGACATATAGCTGATGATCGTCGCGACATCGAAGATCATCTTGTTGGTGTTGCCGGTCTGCATCCGCTGCCCGTTCACATCCAGCCACATGTCCAGGGACTGCACATCCGTCAATTCGTCCGGCGTCGCCAGAAATGGACCCGTCGGGCAGAAGTTCGGAAAGCTCTTGCCCTTGGTCCATTGGCCCGAATGCTCCTGCTGCCAGGCGCGTTCGGATACGTCGTTGACCAGCACGAAGCCCGCGACATGCTCCATCGCCTCGTCCCGGGTGATGTTCAGCGCCGGTTTGCCGATGACGATGCCCAGCTCGACCTCCCAATCCAGTTTTGTCATCTTCGGGGAATACAGGATGTCGTCATTGGGGCCGCAATAGGTTGCGGTGGATTTGTTGAACAGAATCGGCTCGTCTGGAATGGCCATCCCCGCCTCAGCGGCATGGTCTGAATAGTTCAGGCCGATGCACCAGATGTTGAAGGGCTGCGCGACCGGCGGGGCCAGGCGCATGCCGTCGATATCGGCCACCGGCAGGGTTTTGGGATCGGTCGCTTTTAGCTGTGCCAACAACGCGGGCGACAGGCTGCGCGGGCCGAAATCGGCGACGATGGACGACGCGTCGCGCGCGACCCCATCGGCATCCAGAAGACAGGGGATCTTGGAGCCGTAGCGGTCCCCGTAACGTGCAAGTTTCATTGTGCGTTTCCTTTTTCTTGCCCCGGCAGGTGTTTGCCAACAGCGCGTCAGCCACGAAGGTGCCATGCCCAACCCATCCTGGATGTGCCAGCATTGCGTTCCTTTTACCATGCGGTTGGATCAGGTAAATGACTCATGCAAAGCGGCCTGCCGTCAAACCCGCCCGACCGGCGGTGGATTGACCCGGATGGGGGTGAGCTGCCCGCCCCCAGCCCCCCGGTTTCCTGCCGTATTGCGACAGAATGACAACTTGTGCTTTGGCCGCGACAGGAAGAACGTGAAGCCGTCGAATTTTGTGACGAAAGCGAACAGGGCAAACCGTGAAACGTGCCATCAAGTTCTTTGCAGACCGCTGTGAGATGGGCAGTTTTGCCCGCTGGACGGCGCTGTGGATCGCGCTTTTGGCGATGGCCTTTCAGGCGCTGCTGTATGCGGAACATGTCAGCGCTTCTGCTGCCCGCAATGTCGCAGTGGCAGGGCCGGACGACAAGCTGGGTTTTCTGGAAATATGTACCGGCGACGGGGTCGTCATTCTGAGCAATGGTGAATTGGCACCCGGTAGCGCGCTTGGATCGACCTGCCTGATTTGTGCTTCGGCCAGCGTGGTAGGCTTTGATCAGCCTGCGCCTGTGGCCCTGGCTGATTGTGCCTTTGGCCTGGTTGCGCGGCTGAATATTGCGCGCGCAAGCGAAGCCCCTGTGGGGGCCGCGCGCGCGGGCAGTGCTGCGATCCGTGCTCCGCCTCTGTGGGCCTGATCTTTGCCTTGACCATGTCGGCCTGACCGCACGCATTCGCGTGGGCGCGCCCATGTGGTTCCCCCAGAACGACTGACAAACCCCTCAATAGGGAAGGAAACCCCATGAACCGTCGCAACTTTATCCTGACGACTTCGACCGGTGCTCTGTTCGCCGCCACCGCCACCAAAGCCAGTGCTGAAATGAAAATGCAGAGCCCCTGGGACTGGACCGGCGAAAACGGCCTGGCCCGGTTTCTGAGGACCGACACCGCACCGCTGGAAAACGAATACGAGAAGATCCCGCGTTGCCCCTATTGCGGCATGGTGCGCAAGATGTGGAGCCACTCGCGTCACCTGATCGTCTATGATGATGACAGTGTGGATGGGACCTGTTCGATCCACTGCGCCGCGATCAGCCTGTCGTTGAACCTGGACCGCGTGCCGCGCACCATCTATGCCGGTGATGCAGGGGCCGAAGGCGAGATGAAGCCGCTGATCGACAGCGCCGATGCCGCTTATGTCATCGATGGCAACAAGATGGGCACCATGACCAAAGTGTCCAAATGGGCCTATGGCGACGCCGCCGCTGCCCAAGCCGCCGCGGACGTCTCAGAAGGGGCGGTCGTGACCGACTTTGATGGCGCGCTGCGCACCGCCTATGCCGACATGGCTGAAGACACGATTGGCATCCGTAAACGCCGCGCTGAGCGCCGCAACCGCGCTGCCAATTAAACCTTTGCTCGGCCCTGCCTTCGCGGCGGGGCCGAGTCCTTCTGCGAACAGGAGCAAATCCATGTGTACTCATCACAGCCACGCCCCCCGCCCTCTGCACAGCCGTCCTCTGCACAGCCGTCGCCGCATTCTGTCCGGCCTGGCCGCCGCCACCGCGCTCAGCGCGCTGCCGCTGCGCCCGGCGCTTGCTGCCGCAAGCCCGATTGACCTGCCGCCCCCAGGGCCGCGCGACACCTGTCCGGTCTGCGGCATGTTCGTGTCGAAATACCCCGAATGGGTCGCCACGGTGCTGTATGACGATGGCAATGCGGTGCATTTTGACGGTGCCAAGGATTTCTTCAAATACCTGGCCGACATGCCCAAATACGCCCCCGACCGTGCGGTGGAGCAGATCACCGGCATGGGGGTAACCGAATATTACGGGCTGAAGATGGTTGAGGCACGTTCGGCACAATATGTCATTGGGTCAGATACTTATGGCCCGATGGGGCATGAATTGATCCCCCTGATGACCGATCTGGATGCGGCTGATTTCATGAAAGACCACGCGGGCAAACGCCTGTTGGGCTTTGATGACGTCACGCCCGAAATTCTGGCTGGCCTTGACCAAGGCACGTTTGAATGACACCCGCCCGCCGCCCGACAACGCCGGTTTTTGCCGCGCTTGGCCTGCTTGTGGCAGGGCTGGGTCTGGCGGCGATCCATGTGGCCGTTCGGGCGCCGGGTGAACGCGCGCGCCTGGCCGAAAGCACACGTCTGGTCAAGGTGCTGGGTCTGACCGATCTGGCCCTGTTTACCGAGGCACGGTATACCCGCCATCCGTCGATGGCCGACCTTCACACCGCGTTTCAGGACAATCCGATGTCGTTTGAACATTTCCCGTCAGGCCTGTTCATTGCCCCACCGGCCCACCTTCCTGGTGGCCAGATCGGGCAGAGCGAAAAGGACTTTCCCCAATGACCCCCTGGCTGCGCCGCCAACGTGCTCTGGCCGACTATACCCTGTCCGCGCTGGGTCGCCGAAAGGGCAAGAATATCAGCCTTGTGGTGATCTATGCGCTGATCGTTTTTCTGGTTGCTTCGATCATGATGTTTTCATCGGGCATGCGCCGCGAGGCCGACTTGGTTTTGTCCGAGGCGCCCGAACTGATCGTGCAGCAACTGACCCTGGGGCGTCACGAGCTGATCGCGGGGGGCGAGGTTGAAAAGCTGGCCGCCATTCGCGGCGTGACTGCGGCCAAGGGACGGCTGTGGGGGTATTATTACGATCGGTTGAACGGGGCGAATTATACCGTGATGGTGCCGGATGATCCGACGATCAAGCTGGAACAGGGCCAGGCCATTCTGGGCGAAGCCATCCCGCGCAGCCGGGGCCTGTCCTGGGAGGGCGCGCCGCTGTTCCTGAGCCGCTTTGAGGGTGATCTGGTGAAGTTCGACGTGGTCGACACCCTGTCCCATGACAGCGCGCTGGTCAGCGCCGATCTGATGTTGATCACCGAACAGGACTTTCGCGATTTCTTTGGTCTGGAGCCGGATGTTTACACCGATATTTCGGTCAGTATCCGCAACGAACGCGAAATTGCGACGATCATCGCAAAGGCTGAAAAGGTGATGCCCAAGGCGCGATTTGTCACCCGGGCCGACATCTCGCGCACCTATCAGAAACTGTTCGATTGGCGCGAGGGGTTGCTGGTCACGCTGGCCATTGCCGCGATCCTGGCCTTTGGCATTTTTGCCGCCGAAAAGGCGTCGGGCCTGTCAGCCGAAGAGACGCGCGAAATCGGTATTCTCAAGGCAATCGGCTGGGACACGGGCGATGTCATTGCCATGAAGCTGTGGGAGGGGGCGCTGGTGTCTGTCGGCGCTTTTCTGACGGGCGCGGTTGCGGCCTATGTGCATGTGTTTCTGGGCGGGGCCGGGTTGTTTGCGCCGGTGCTCAAGGGCTGGTCGGTGCTGTATCCGGATTTCGCCCTGACGCCGCAGATTGACGTCTTGCAACTGACCACCCTGTTTCTGGTGACGGTGCTGCCCTATGTGGCCGCCACCCTGGTTCCAATCTGGCGGGTTGCCACGGGCGACCCCGACCAGGTGATGCGTTAAGGAGTGCGCGCCATGATTACCCTTTCCGCCGTCACCAAGCTGTATAACGAAGGCCGTCCGAACCAGATGGCCGCTTTGGACGGGATTGACCTGACGGTGCCGGGCGACGCCGTTACCGTGCTGACCGGGCCCAGCGGGTCGGGCAAGACGACGCTGTTGTCGCTGATCGGCTGCATGGCGCGGCCCACATCGGGGCGCGTTCATCTGAACGGTGACATGGTGTCGGGCCTGCCCGAAAGTTTCCTGACCGGGTTGCGACGCACCACCTTCGGGTTCGTCTTTCAGCGGTTCAACCTGGTGCGCGGTCTTTCCGTCATCGAAAACGTGCGCCTGCCGGCGGTGCCGCTTGGCCCGGATCACGTGGAATTGACCGAACGCGCCATGGCGCGGCTGGAACACCTGGGGCTGGCCGACAAGGCCGATATTCCCGTTGAATACCTGTCGGGTGGCGAAACCCAGCGCGCCGCGATTGCCCGCGCCCTGATCAATGACGCGCCGATCCTGATTGCGGATGAGCCGACCGCGAACCTTGATACGGTTCTGGTGAACCGGTTTCTGGATATTGTCGCCGACCTGCGCGCCGAGGGGCGCACGGTGATCATGACCAGCCACGATCCGCGTATCTTTACCGCCAGCCTGGTCGACAATGTGGTGCGCATGGTTGATGGGCGTCTGGACACAGAGGAGGCCCCGGCGTGATCTTTCAGACCCCCATCATGGCGCTTTTACTGGTGTCGGGCCTGGCCGGGCTTGTCGCGCTGTGGAGCGCCTGGTTCGGGCTGCGTGTGCTGCGCCGCTGGAACCTGGCCGATGGCAGTCGGGAACAGCTGGAAATGGAGCGTCAGACGCATCTGATTTCGACCCTGTTCGGTTTTGTCATGCTGGCCGAGGCGCTGGCGCTTTTGCTGTTCGTCTATAATGCCGACCGGATGGCCAACCTGTTCGTTGGCGCCATGTGCGCGGTGGGCACGCTGAATGTGAATGAATACGGCTTTCCGGCACTGTATCTGAAGGTCGCGACCTTTTTTGCTGCGGCGGTATGGTTGATTGTCGACCGGGCCGACCGGGCCGGGCGCGACTATCCGCTGACGCGCGTGAAATATGCGGGCATTATCCTTTTGGCACCGTTAATCCTGGCGGGCGGCGCGGTTGAGCTGACATATTTCGCGGGGCTGGAGACCGATGTTATCACCTCGTGCTGCTCAAAACTGTTCACCCCGGCGAATGAGGGGTTGAGTTCGGAAGTGACCGGCCTGCCGCCCGCGTTGGCGCTGTGGCTGCTGGGGGGATCTGGGCTGGCTGTCGCCCTGAGCGGTGCGGCCAGCCTGTGGTGGGGCCGGGGCCAGATGCTGTTCGCGGTGTCGGGTGTTGTGCTGTTCTTTGTGGCGCTGGCGGCGATCATTTCGATCATCTCGCTGTATGTCTATGACCACCCGAACCACCATTGTCCGTTCTGTCTGTTGCAGCCCGAACATGGCTATTATGGCTATGTTCTGTATCTGCCGCTGTTCTTCGGCACGGCGCTGGCGCTGGGTGCGGGGGTGTTGCAGGTGTTTGTCGGGCGTCCCTCGTTGCGTGACATCCTGCCCGCCCGGATCCGCAAGCTGATTGGCTTGTCCATGGTGGCCTTTGGGCTGTTTGGTCTGGCAACAATCTGGGCCATCGTCAGTTCACAACTGATCGTGTTTGGTTAGATCCCGTGGACATTCACTTTGCGGCAATGAGGGCGCGACAAGGTTCCGGTTAGCTGCATAGCTGCAATCGGTTTTATCATATCGTGTCGCTATGCCACTGTATTCCTTGATCTCTACAAAGTAGGTTTCAGCCAAATGCCTTCATTTGTAGACCACGGCGTCATAGGCACGCATGTATTTGCGGTTCGGTTTTGGTGCGATCACAGAGGTTGCGCCATGCTTGTCCAGGTCTTCCAGCAGTCAGTTCGCGTCAAACGCCTTGTCGGCAAGCAACGCGTTGAACGAGACGCCCCTGATCCCCTCAACTCCGCCCGTTGCCTTTTGGTGAACCGAAACTGTGGCGCCGTCCATTGCCCGACAGGCGATCATGCAGAGATCTGCCGAGAGGGGATGAGCACATATTCGAGATCAGGGTTATCGCGCATCGCCTTGAAAAGGTTGTCGAAAACACAGGTCTTGGCCCAGCGGCGAAACCGACGAAACTGAGCGTTCTCGTTGCCAAAAGCGGGCGGCAGATCGCGCTACGGTGAGCCGGTTCGCACCAGCCAGAACACGGCTTCGAGAAAGAGCCGATTGTTCTTTGCGGTCGCTCCGGCGTCGCGGACCTCCCCCGGAAGATGCGCTTCAAGCCGTCGCCAAACCCGATCCGTCACCACAAAATGTTGCTCGTTCGCTCAAACCTCCATTTTGAAAGCTTGAGTCAGAAATCAGGCACAATGGGCATCCTGATTGTCCACAGGCCCTAGTAGTCGCGTTCAAAAAAGATGCCGATCCCGGTGTCGCCATCTGATGAGACCTGCCCGCGCACGGTGACGTCCGGGATGACGGTCAGGTTCAGGTTGATGTCGGTCTGTCCATCGGTGCCGACGTTGACATCCGAATACAGATTGTCGGACAGATAGGCACCTGCGCGCAGGCTGATCTGGCTGTCATCACCGGTGGTCACGTCCAGATCACCCAGGCCAAAACCAGTTCGCAGGCGGCTGATGGTGCCCGCTCCGCCATGGCCCGACAGGGTCGCCACCGCCGAGGCCAGCTTTAACGCCTGAAACGGCGAGATGTGCGTCAATCCCTGGCCAAAGACCAGTCGAGCCAGGATTTCATCCTCGGGCAGGTCGGGCGATGACGTAAAGCTGACCAGCGGGTCCGTAGCCGGGCCTTCGATCGAAATCAGGATGCTGACGTCCTCAATCTCGGTTTTCGCTTTGATCAGGATATAGGGCGCAAGGCTGCCTTGCAGGGTCGCGGTGGCTTCGGTCAGGATCAGGCGATTGCCCAACAGGTCCAGCCGACCGCGGATCAATTGGAACCCACCCTGGGCTTCAATCCGGCGCGTGGTGCCGCCAATGCGCAGCGCGCCGCCCAGTTCGGCGTCCAGCCCGCGCCCGCGCAGAAACACCTGATCAGGGGCCGATATGGTCAGATCCAGCGCAAAGACAGTGCCGCCATGGGGGCGCGCGCCCTGGCCTGTCAGACCGGCCCGTGCACGGGTGGCCTGAACGTCTGCCGAGGCGCCAATGTGGGTCAGCTCTGGCAGGCTGCCATCGACCCCGAACCCGGTTTCAGGGATGCGCAGTTCGACCGCTGCAAGGTCGATGGTTCCGGCCAGCAGGGCGCCTTGGGTCAAGGGACCATCAAGCGTAACGATGCCGTTTGCGACTGTGTCATACAGCGTCGGGTCGGTCAGCCCGACCCTGTCGACACGGATCGTCAGGTGGGCGGCGTGGGGGGCGGTCAGGCCGATCGGGCCGGACAGCGAAACCTGCCCGCCTGAGGACACTGCCGCCGTCGTTTCAATGCGCGCCTGTTGGTTCGCGATGCGCACCGTGGCATTGATCGGGTCCAGCGACATGCGCAGATGCGGCAGGGCCGCGCGCGCACCATTCACCGTAACGGTTCCTGACAGCGCGGCCAGCGTCGGCGCGCCGTTCAGCGCCAGATCGTACACCGCCAACCCATCCAGCTGTCGGGGCGCGATGAACGGGTTTGCCAGCGCCAAGGGCGCGCGGCCACGCAGCGCCAGATTGGCCGAGGCACCATTTGCCGCCACAACACCAGAGACGTTCATATCCGTGCCACCCGGCCCCGCCCCAGCAAGCGCCACCTGCCACCCGGCCTCAGTTTGCTGGGCGTGACCGTCTGTCGTAAAGGCCCCCGACAGGCCGGGAACGACAACGCCCAGATCGCGCATACGGGCTGTAAACTGCAAGGCACCGTCATCGGCTGTGGTCACCTGAGCGCTCAGCTCTGGTGTAGCCAGATCAAGGTCGTCGATGTGGATCGTTCCGTTCCCATCGCGCTGCACCGCGAAACGTGCCTGGCTGTCCCCGGCGGTCAGCCTGTCATAGCTGCCCAGCCCAAAGCCCAGATCGCGCCCGGTCAGGGTTCCGCCAAGCGTGGACACCTGTGTGGCCGCGTTGAATTGCCCCTGCACGCTGAGCGTGGTGCCGCCCGACAGCGACCGCCCCGCCAGGCGGGAATAGGCGGCCAGGCTGCCAACCTGTGCCTCGATTCCGCCTTGGATCAGGGACAGGCCATCGCGCCCAAGGATCACCTGACCAGCCAGGGTCGCGACGGTATCCCCGGGCGCCGCTGCGGCCAGGTCGACCTGCCAGATATCATCGGTTTGCGCCATGGTGCCATCCAATGACAGCGCGCCGTCCAGCCCCGCCAGCAGCAATCCACCATCCGGCATGTCGACATGGGCCGTAATGTGGCTGTTGCCCGGCGCCAAAGTTGCTGTGGCTAAGGCCGCAGCGCCGGTGCTGTTGATCGCGAAATCTTCGATCCGCGTTCCTTTGGCGTCACGTATCGCGGCAAACGACAGGTCGCTGGCCCCGGCAAAGGGGCGGTCAAACTCGTCAATTCCGATCGCCAGATCCTGCCCGGTGCCGTCGACGATCAGGTCAAATGGTCCGCTCATCAAGGACGCCGCGCCGGTGATGCGCAGGTTGGCAGCGCCCGAGATCGCCTGCCCGGCAAGGGCTGCAAACCTGCTCAGATCCTGGGCGTTCAGGGTGACGTCGCCAGTGGTCAGCAGGTTCAGATGTTGCCAATCCATGCCAAAGGAGGCCTGCCCAGACAGGTCATAGTCGCCGCCCCGTAGCGTGATCTGCCCCAGCCGGACACGCGCCTGATCCCGTTTTGAGAACGTAATCTGGCCGGACAGGGCATCGCCGATTGCAGCGGCCAGGGCCGGATCAGATGGCGCGATATCCTTGGTGTCGACCTTTACCGTTCCGGCAACCTGCGCCGCCTGCCCATCCGCACCGGGGGCCAGCGTTCCTGTGCCAGTCACATGCAGCGCGCCCAGTGAAATGTCGTCACGCACAAGCCCGGTCACGGTGCCCGAACCGATCCAGTCCGGGCCACGCGCGCTGTCGAAATCAAACTGAACCCGGGCCCGGTTCAACCGCGTTGGCGTGCCACCCAGCGGCAACAGAACCGCTGTGCCATCGGGGGCCGCAATGGTGCCCGCGATCTGTGCGCGATCAATCCAGCCCAATGGATTGATGCGCGTCGATCCGGTGAACTCCATGGCCTGTGTGCGGATTTGCAACGTGGGCAGGTCGATGGTCCCGTTCGGGTGGCGTTCTCCTTCGGCCAGCAGTTGGACGTCGGGGCCGAAAAAACGCGCATAGTCATCTGGGAACAGGGGGCTGGGGTCGCCCGTCAGCGTGGCGCGAAACCCAAGGGCCGCGTCCGTCGCGGGGGCGTCGGCCGCCAGGCTGACCTGCCCGGACAGGCGGCTTTGCCCATCGGTGGCCAGGGTGATGTCCGCCGTGAAGTCTTCGATTGGGCCTGCGCCAGCCACGTTCAGGGACAGGGGCGCGCCATTGGCCAGACCCGTCAGGGTGGCAACAAGCCCATTGGCCCCTTCGGACAGCGCCAGATCCAGCGCCAGATGCCTTGTGTCGTTGGCATAAGACCCGTCCAAGCGCAGTGTGCCCATGGCACCGTCAATCCGTTCAACCGACAGCTGAGCCTGTCCCGTCCCGGCGTTCAACTGCCCCGATCCGTCCAGACGCATTACCGCGGCAACGCCCAATACGGGGGGGCCCAGCACCAATCGCTTGGCCGTGATCTTGCCAATGTCGATTGACACAGGAAGCTCAGGCAGTGCGAAGCTGGATGCCGTGGTTTGCGGCAGGTCCGTGCCTGGCAGGGGGCGGCGGATGATTTCGATTTCATCGCTGTGCAGCGTGTCGATTTCAAGCCGTCCAACCAACAGCGCGGACCGGGTCCAGTCCAGCTGAACCCCGCGCAGGGCCAGCCAGATGCCATCGTCGTCCGCAATGGTCAGCTCGTCCAGCGTTGCCTGGCTGCTGAGCGCGCCGGTGAAGCCGGTGATGCGAACCTCGCGCCCGGCGGATGACAGGTTGGTTTCCAGCCAGTTCTCCAGAAAGGATTTGTCGTCCTGCTGTGCCCAGAGCGGCGGTGTGATCATCACCACAAGGGCGACCAGAAGGGCGGCCAGGCGTCTCAAAACGCTTGTCCGATGCCGATATACAGCTGGGGCCCGGACCCGCCGGGGCCGGAAACCGGCAGGGCGACATCCAGCCGGATTGGTCCCAGGCCGGTATAATACCGCAACCCGAGCCCGGCGCCGACCTGCCAGTCGCCATCGAAATCCAACAGGCTGTCGGCGCCGACATGGCCAGCATCGGCAAAGCCCACCAGACCGAAACTGTCGTTCAGGCGATACCGGACCTCGCCCGAAGCGCCAAAGAACGACCGGCCGCCGATGGTCGTGTCGGGGGCCAGATCAATGCCCAGCGATTGGTATGGAAACCCGCGCACCGTGCCGCCGCCGCCTGAATAAAACAGGTAATCTGAGGGCACAGAGGCGGCGTTTGCGCCAAGGACGCTGCCGATCATCCCCCGGCCCGCCAGGATGACCCGGTCATCGGACAGGCCCAGATAGCCGCGCCCATCCAGCCAGACCCGCGCCCCGGTCGCACCGCCCGATAGGTCGTGAAAGGGTGTGAGGGTGGCGTGAAGATAAAAGCCCGAGGCCGCGTCCAGCATATCATCGCGCCCGTCCCAGGTCAGCGTGGCCGGCAGGGACAGCAGGGAAAATCGCCGATGCCCCAGATCATCATCGACGCTGGCATAACTGTAGGCAACGCCAACTTCGCCCGCCAGCCGATCCGAAACCCGCCGATGCACCCCCGCACCGAACCCGGCCAGGGCCGAGCGATAGGCCGGGTCATCAAGGTATTCCAGCGTTGTGGTGAAAAACGCGTCAGTGTCGGTCCCCAAGGCCGCCGGGATGTCCAGCCGGGTGGTCAGGGAAAAATCCATACCCTCGACCCCGTTCAGGATGTCGGAGATCTCGGCTTCGACCTTGAACCGTTCGGCGCCGCCAAACAGGTTGCGGTGCAGCCAGAAGCCCGACACGCTGAGCCCTTCGATTGACGACAGCTCCGCGCCAAAGCCAAAGCGGCGCGGCTTTGCGTCGACAACGGCCAGGCCGATGTCCATCCGGTCGCCCGCGCGCAGATCGGTGGTTTCCGACAGGACGACGGATGAAAATACGCCCGTTCGTCGCAAACGCGCCGCAACCTGTTCCAGGGTCTTGGGGGAAAAGACCTGATCGCTGGGCAGGCCCGCGATTTTGGCGATGCGTGTGGCGCGCACGGTTGACGGGGTGGTCAGGGTCAGCTCTCCGAACCGAACCAGGGGGCCGGGGGCCAGGGTGATGCGCGCGTCCAGCGTGGCGTGGCGGTGGTCGGCGACAACGGTTTGGTCCGTCACACGCACCAGGGCATGGCCCGTGTTGCGCCAATCGCGGGCCGCTGTCTGAACCGCATCGCCCACCTCTGTGCTGCGGGCCGGGGCGCCGGTCTGAAATCCGGGCGTTGCGGTCGCATCCGGCGCAGGCGGCGTAACGCTGGCCCTGGCGAATGTGAACTGTGGGCCGGGGGTGATCTGAACCTGGATCGTGTCGATCCGCGCCGGGGCAGCAAAGGGGGAAATGCTGGTCGCCTCGCGGCCATTGATCCGAATGTGAATGACCCCGCCATAGTACCCTTCGCCGTACAGCGTGTTCAGCAGCTTGGTGTAGTCGGCCAGGGCCGCAGCGACCACGTCGCGCGGATCGGTCTTGCCGTCGACCTTGGCCGTGACCAGAAGGGAGGCGGTCTCTAGCTTGGCACGCAGACCGTCGCTGTCGCCAGCGACATTGAACGCCAGCCCATCAAAGGCTGTACCGGCCGTCGGCGCCATCGCCACGGCAAGGGAAAGGATCACGGTCCTTAGAAATGTGGTCAGGTTGGTCATGATCCCACCCCGTAAAACGGATCTGACGTATGCAGGTACAGGCAGCGTACACTCCCTGCCTATCATTCTTGCGAAAAGGTGCAAGGCGCTGCGCAAGAATGGTCATGATATCGCCGAAGCCGGCGCGACCTGTCCCTTGCGCCGATCACAGGGGGGCGGGTGGGGTCAGGGCCTCCCATATGGCGGCAATTTTCGGGTCTGGCTTTCCAACGGGACGAAAGGCGCAGATGTCGATGTCCAACGCCCATTCCTCTCCGCCAATCGGGGCGATGTCCCTGGCCGCCGCCGGATCCACGGTGCTTTGCGCAAGCCAGCCAACGCCATAGCCCGCCACGATCACCTCTTTCAACACATCGGACATGTCACATTGCACCCGCAATTTGTACGGCAGCACACGCCCGGCGCGTTCCAGCACATGTTCGAACAGGCGTGAGAAATACGCCCTCTGAGAATAGGCAATCAGCGGAAACGGAGCGCTTTGGCTGCCCGGAAACCCGAATTTGGCACGTTTGGCGGGGTCTTTCGCCGCAAAAGGAAGAAATCGGTCGCGTCGGATGACAAGACGATCATGCTGGTCCAGCGTGTCATGGGTCGGAATGGCCGGACAGTCATGCACCAGCAGAATGTCCGCGTCCCCGGCCAGATACCGTGCCACAACGTCATTCGTGGTGCCGACAATGACCGAAAACGAACTTTTGTGCTTTTGTCCGATCGCATCCAGCACGCGTTTGAATTCGGACCGTGCCAGGACCGTGGGCATGGCGATCCGGGCTTGCGACATTACGTCGAACTGTTTCGCCCGGATCGACGTTCGCGCGTCAAACAGCCGGTCCACCGCGATCTTGGCATCCTCGCGAAACTGGTCGCCCGCTTCGGTCAAGCGGACGGGCACCGTGCCTTTAACGACAAGATCGGTGCCCACCCATTGTTCCAGGGACTGGATGCGCCGCGAAAACGCTGCCTGGCTGACATTGCGAAAGCTGGCCGCCCGGGTGAAATTTCGCAGCTCAACGAGGGCCAGAAAATCTTCGAGCCACCGAACGTCCATGTTGTTTCCCCCTACAGACCGATTGCGCGGTAGTAATCAGCAATCCGGGCGATGGTAACCACATAAGCGGCGACACGCAAAGTGCTGTCGGGCATTGCGGATTTGCGGTCCATGATATCCTCGAACGCGCGGGTCATGATTTCTTCCAGCCCTGACCGGACCAGGTCCAGTTCACTGGTCGCCTGGGCAATCTGGGCGCGCTGGTCGGCCCGGAGGGGGTGCCCGGCGATTTCCTCAAGCGCGGAGAGGACCGCTGTGCCCGCAGTGATGTTGCGACGCTTGTCCATCAGGCCAAAGGGCAGGTGGGTGATGTTCTTGACCCATTCGAAATAGCTGACCACAACGCCGCCCGCGTTGACGTAGAGATCGGGCAAGACGACGATGCCGCGCCGGGTCAGGCAGTCTTCGGCGGCGGCGGTGACGGGGCCGTTGGCGGCCTCGACAATCAGCTCATAGTGCAGGTCTTCGCAGTTCTGCGCGGTGATGGCGTTTTCCTTGGCTGCCGGGATCAGGATGTCGGCGGCCATGTGGGTCAGACCCAGATCGCTGGGCACGGTTTCAGCGCCGGGGAAATCACCGACTGAGCCCGTGTCGACCCGCCACGCCGCAACGGCGTCGATATCCAGACCATTGGGGTCGAAGATGGCGCAGTCGTGTTCGACGATGCCGGTGATGCGGGCGCCGTCCTGGGCCAGGAATTTGGCGGCATGAAATCCCACGTTTCCAAAGCCCTGCACGACGATGGTCAACCCTTTCACGCTTTTTCGGTCAGCGATCGGGGCGGTGTCCGGGTGGGACAGATAGGCATTCAGCGCGTATTGCACGCCGCGCCCGGTTGCCTCGACCCGGCCTTCGATGCCGCCCCGCGCAACCGGTTTCCCGGTCACGCAAGCCGCCTGATTGATCGCGTCCGAACGCCCGGTCTTGCGAAACTCATCCGCCATCCAGGCCATCTCGCGTTCACCCGTGCCCATGTCAGGGGCGGGCACGTTGCGCCCTGGGTGGATCAGATCGCGGCGCGTCAGTTCCTGCGTAAAGCGCCGGGTGATGCGTTCCAGTTCATCCTCGCTCCACTTTGCCGGATCAATCTTCAGCGCCCCTTTCGAGCCGCCAAAAGGCACGTTCACCAGCGCGCATTTCAGGCTCATCAGCGTCGCCAGGGCCTCGACCTCGTCCTGGGTGGCGTCCGGAGCAAACCGGATGCCGCCCTTGACCGGTTCGATATGTTCGCTGTGCACCGAGCGCCAACCTTCAAAGCTGTGAATGCGCCCGCGAAGTTTGACGCCAAAGCGCACGGAATAGGTCGAGTTGCACTGCGCAATGCGTTCGGCCAATCCGTCGGGCAGGTCGATCTGTGCCGCCGCACTGTTAAAGAAATGTTCTACACTGTCGAGAAACTGCTGCTGTTTCATGGGTCTTCCATTTGCCAGTCCCGTCAGGTGGGACACCGGCGCACCGAAAGGGAAAATGCCGCGACAGTCCAATGCGGATATTGCATCAATGATGTCTGTTCGCGATTGCTTGGCGTCCCGCTGATGAGCGCGCACAATCCGCTGATCTGAGTGCTGGATCGCGCATCGTGCACGGTCGATCAACCGTCGCATACGAATGGCTCGATTGAGGGCTGCGGCGTTCTCTGGCCCCCGACGGCCTGACAGCCAGACAGGGACCAGAGATAGGGTCAGGACCGGCGGCGGCTCAGGGTCATGAGAACGCCATAGGCCGCCGCAATCAGAACGCCCGCGACAATCGCCGTAAGAAGCAGGATCAGAACCGGGGCCAAACCCGGCGCCTGCGCCTGGCTGTCAGCCAGAAGCGGTATCCCCTCTCTTCCCACCAGCCAGGGGCCCAGAAGGACAAGGTTCGCGGCTAGGATGGCGATTGCCGCCCCAACCGTGGCCAGCCGTGTTTTCATCGCAATGCCATGGCCGACAAGCATGCGCCGCAAGCTGGCCAGTGCGCGCGCGGCATCGGCCTGGATGACCAGAAGCGTTGGCACCAGCAACAGCACGATGAAAAAGCCGACGGACAGGCCATAGACCAGCGTGACAACGGTTGGCTTGAGGAACAGGGACTGGCGACTTTCCTCGTACATCAGCGGCATGAGACCCAGAACGGTCGTGAGCGTGGTCAGCAGAATGGGGCGCAAACGGTCCCGTGCCCCGGCAACGGCGGCGGCGGCGGTGGGCAATCTGCGGCCATGGTCCTGCACCGTGGTCACCAGCACGATGGCATCGTTGATGATGATCCCGGACATGCCGATAAGTCCGATGATGGTGAACAGCGACATGGCAAGGTTGAATTGTGCGTGCCCCCAGACCGTACCGATCAGACCAAAAGGCACAACCGCAAGCACGATCAGCGGCAGGGCCCAGTTGCCAAACACCCAGCCAAGCACAAGATAGATGCCCAGGATGCACAGCAGAAAGCCCACCATGGCCTCGTTGAGGAACGCATCCTGTTGCAGCGCCAGACCGCCCAGATCCCATTCGAGATTGTGGCGTGTGGCGATCTCCGGCAGGATTTCGGTGCGTAACAGCGCGCCGATTTCCACCGCGCGGGCAGGGTTGTCTTCCGACAGGCTGCCTGTGATCGTGACCAACCGGCGCCCGTTTTCGCGGGCGACGGTCGAAAAGGCGATGTCGCTTTGGATGGTGACAATTTCGCCCAGGGGCACATGAACCCCGGAAGGGCTGCGCATCAGGGTGGTGTCCAGGAAATCGGCGGTAAGTTCCGCGTCGGGAAGGCCGATGGTGATGGCGGTGGACCGGGTGCCCGCCGGAAATTCGGCGGCCGTAATGCCGTTAAGACGGGCGAACAGATCTGCGCCAATCGCCTCGGAGGTAAAGCCAAGCGCCTCTCCGGCCGGGGTGAGTTCAAGCACCATGTCCTCTTTGCCATAAGGCAGGCTGTCCTGGAGCCCGGTGACCTCGGGGAACTGGCCCAGCATGGTCATCAGGTCGTTGGCGGCGGCTTTCAGGGCAAAGCCATCGTCGCCGAAGAAATTCACGGCCAGGGAATCCCCCCCCGGACCGGCCCCTTGGCTGCGAAAGTTCAGCACGGACAGGCCAGGTGGACGTTTTACCTCGCCCTGAAGTTCACGCACGAATTCCTGTGCCGAGAAATCCCGCAGGTCGGCCCCGACAAGACCGATGTCGATTGATCCAAGCGTATCCTGGTCCATCGTTTCCTGGCCGGGAATGCCCTTGGCTGCGGTGCCGCCCACCTGGGCCAGGGCATGCACGATTGGAAAGACACCGCTGTCTGCTTCGTACCGTTTGCCGACGGCGGCCACGGCACGGTCCAGTTCCTGGGTCAGGGCCAAAGCGTCGGCGCGGGTGGCGCCGGGCAGGAAGGCAAAGTTGCCGGTGACCGAGCCACGTTCGGGGGCGGTAAAGAAGGACCAGGCGACCTCGCCGCGCATCAGGGTGGCGATCGTGGTCGACAGCAGCAGGATCATCAGCGCAACAACCAGGTACCGCAGGCGGATGACCCATTGCATCACCGGCAGGAATGCGTGCGCTGTCACCCATGCGAAACCCTGATTGAACAAGGTCGAGGGCAGGTCGTACCAGCGCGCCTTGGCGCCTGAGATCAGCGCATGGCGCATGTGGTGGGGCAGGATCACGAAACTTTCGATCAGCGAGGCAAGCAGCACCGCGGTGACCACCGCCGGAATGTCGCCAATAAGTCGTCCGAATTCACCTCCGATGAACAGAAGGGCAATGAAGGCAAGGATCGTCGTGGCGGTCGAACTGAAGACAGGCCCCAGCATCCGGCGCACGGCATTGACCGGGGCCAGATCCGGACCTTCGCCCAGGCGACGCGCCCTGTAATCGGTGTGTTCGGCCACGACAATGGCGTCATCCACCACGATACCCAGCGTGATGATCAGGGCGAACAGCGACATCATGTTGATGGTCAGCCCCGCCGCATACATCACCCCGATGGCAGCGATCATCGAAACGGGAATGCCCACGGCGACCCAAAAGGCGGTGCGCGCCGACAGAAACAGGAACAGCGTGACAAGCACCAGAGCCAGTCCGGTCAGACCATTTTCCATCAGGATATCAAGCCGGTCGGTAATGTCCTGCGCCCGAGAGTTGATCAGCTGGATCGTGACCCCTGCGGGCAGCTCGGCGCGCAAGTCTTCGGCAAGCTGGCGCACGGCGGCTTCGATGCCAATCGCGTCCCCCTCGGCGGTTCTGTCAACCCGAACCAGCACTGCCGGTTGGCCGTCGATGTAATAGGCACGCCCGGCGTCCGCGCCTGTCACGGCGACCTGCGCAACATTGCGAAGATAGAGCTTTGAGCCATCCGGGTTCACCCGCACGACAAGATCGCGGATTTCATCAACGGCGCGGGTTTCTGTGCCCGCCCGCAGCCTTGCACCGCCGCCAGCCACATCGCCAGCCGGGCGGGTGTCCACCTCGCTTGCGATCGCGTTGGCGATCTCTTTCAAGGTAATGTCGTGGCGCACGCGGGCCACTTCGGGCACCGAGATTTCGATCTGTGGCGCGGCAATGCCAGTGATCGCGCTGCGCGTGATGCCTTCGCGATACAGGCGCGCCACAAAGTCATCGCCAATCTGGGCCAGCTGATCGGGGGCAATCGGCCCTGAGATCACGACCTCGGTCACCTTGTCACGCCAGGTGCCCCGGCGCACCACCGGTTCTTCGGCGGCATCGGGAAGCGTTTTGATCGTCTCGACGGCGGCCTTGACCTCTTCCGTGGCGCGCGCCATGTCCCAGCCGGGTTCAAGAACCAGGGTCACGGTTGCCGCGCCGTCCTTGGACGAGGCGCTGGAGCTCATGACCCCATCGACACCTTGCAACGCGGGCTCCAGCAACGCGACCACGGCGTTGTCCAGTTCTTCCGGCCCGGCGCCGTCCCAATCGACGGTCACGGACACCGTGTCGATCACGACATCGGGAAAGAACTGTGACCGGATCTTCGAGCTTGCGACCAGACCGAAGGCCAGCATGACCACCATGACAAAGGTCGCAGCCGTGCGGTGGCCGGTGAAATATCCCAACAGGCCTTGCGTGCGGCTCCCCATCACTGGCTCTCCGCAATCTTGGCTTCGAATTTCTCAACCGTGGCGATGGGCACCTCTGGGCGGCTGAGTTCCTCGAGGAACTTTTCGCGCATCTCGGGTTTCATCTGATCGCTGGCTTCGATGAAGGCGATGATTGTGGCGCGTCGTTCGTCGTCCAGGGCGATGCTGTCGGGGGCCGAGGGGGCAGGGGCGGGCGCCGTGGCCGCCTGGCCTTCGGGTGCCTCTGCGACGGGGGTGACAATGATGCCCTGCCCAAGCTGAAGCGCGCGTGCCTTGACGTATTGGCGGCCAAACGGCACATCGCCCACGACCAGCATGTCACCCTGGTGCCGCAGCAGCGTGGCCTGGGTTTCTTCCAGCCGGTTGCCCTCGCCGATGACCAGAATGCGCCCGTCGGCAGTGGCGGCGGTGGCCGGAATGCTGGCGACATTTTCAAGCGGCCTTTCGGGGATGCGAACAGTCACGAAATCCCCGGTCTGGATCAGATTGAGATCCGGCTCGATCAGCTTGGCATACACAAGACGCCCGACTTGGCCCTCTTCCAGACCCGCGCCGGCGCGATCCAGCTTGGCCGGGAATTCGGTGACCTGTCGCCCCCGTTGCACCAGCACGCTCATGTCCGCCGGGCGCAACGTGCCCTGCGCGTTCAGCAGCCGCGAGAATTGGTTGTTGGTGACCCGAAAGGCGACTTCGATGTCGCCCATGTCGATCAGTTCGCCCAGTTGTTCGTTGACGGAAACCAGACGGCCCTGCACGGCGTTCGTATCATTGATGACCCCGGCAAAGGGGGCCGTGACCGTTGTTTCGGCAAGGGTGCGGCGGGCATCGGCCAGGGCGATTTCACGCCGGCTGACGGTGATCTTGGCCTGGGCCAGGCGGGCCTGGTCCCCGGCAACGACCTGACGCCGACTGACCAGGGTCTGTTCGGCGGCGGCCCGTGCCAGCACGGCGGCTTCGACATCCGCTTCGGTCGCCACGCCCCGCGCGCGCAGGTCTTCTTGTCGGACAACCGCCTGAAGGCGCAGGTCCAGCTGCACTTGCGCGGCCTCGACCTCGAGCCCTCCAAGCACCAGCGCGGCCTGTGCCTGCGCAAGCCCGGCCTGCGCTTCGTCCACATCGGTTTCAGCCAGCGCCAGAGCTGTTTCCAGCCGCGATGGGTTGATCCGAAACAGCACGGTATCCGCCGCGACCACGCCGCCATCGCGGAAATTGTCAGACAGTTCCACAAGCGTTCCGGCCACGGCGGAACGCAGCTCAAGCGTGCGCCCGCTGGTCAGGTGCCCATAGGCCGTGATGATAGGGATGACGGTTTCCGGGGCCAGCACGCCAACCGCGACCGAATAGCTGCGCTCGCGCGGTGTTCGCTTGTTTGACGCGACGCTGGATCCGTCCTCCCAGGCGCGATACAGAACGCCACCGGCTGTAAACAGCACGGCAAGGGTGGCCCCTCCGATGGCCAGGCCAAAGCTGGCTCGGGTAAGCATGCGCATCTCGCGTTCCTCCAGAGGATTGTTGTTCTCAACTGTGTCCGGAGAAATCATATGCGTCTTGAAAGCAATTGCCAGATGAAATCGACTTTTGGCATGGTCGGCAGTTACCCTGCGTCAAGGCAGGGGCGGATGCCGCCCGGTCATGTCCCGGACGCCAACCCGCCGATGCTTTGAATATTGTCCCAAACGCCGTCGATCCCGTCGCGCAGTTTCAGATTGGTGAAAACCGTGGGTAGGCCCGGCCGCATTCGGGCCGCATCGCGCGCCATTACCTCAAGGCTTGCCCCGACATAGGGCGCCAGATCGGTCTTGTTGATCACCAGAATGTCCGAGCGGGTCACGGCCGGTCCGCCCTTGCGGGGAATTTCTTCCCCCGCCGCGACGTCGATCACATAAATCGTCAGGTCGGCCAATTCCGGGCTGAAGGTCGCGGACAGGTTGTCCCCGCCGCTTTCGATCAGCACGACGTCAACCTCAGGGTGGCGCGAGACCATTTCGGCCACGGCGGCCAGGTTGATCGACGCATCTTCGCGGATCGCCGTATGCGGGCAGCCGCCGGTCTCGACGCCGATGATCCGGTCCGAGGGCAGGATCTGCATGCGCACCAGCGCTTCGGCATCCTCTTGCGTATAGATGTCATTGGTGATGACGCCGACCGAATGGTGATCTTGCAGGATTTCGGCCAGCGCCGCGGTCAGGGTCGTTTTTCCGGCGCCAACCGGGCCGCCGATGCCGATACGAAGAGGGCCATTGGGGCTGGTCATGTGCGAAAAATCCTTGCGTATTGGGTTTCGTGTTTCATCGACGAAATATCGGTCAGAAAGGCGGTGGCTGACAGGCGCGTCAGGTCACCGTCGCTGGTCTCGGCCGCGATGGAGGGCAGGCGGGCGCACAGCCGGTACAGGATCGCCTGGCCTTCGGTTTGACCGACCGGCAACAGGCGTTGCCCGGCGGCAATCAGGTTTGACACAAAGGCCTGAAGATACATGGTTTGGGTCAAAGACAAAGGCAGGCCTTCGCGTGCCGCAGCCGCCCCCAGCGCGACCGGATAGGTCAGCCCGCTCAGGTCTTCGCCCCAGATCACCTGTGTTACGGCGGCAAAGCTGTTGCCCTGCTGGGTCGTTTCCAAGAGCCGTTCTTTTGAGGCGGCCAGGGCGCGGGCGGTGGCGTCTATGTCGGACAGGTCTTTTGGGTCGTTGGCGCGCCAGGCTGCGGCCAGAAGCAGGGCATCCGAGCGGCCCGCACCATGGTTCAGCACGTCCTCAAGCCAGCGTTCAAGGCTGGCCCCATCGGTGACCCAACCCTGATCCGCTGCCGCCTCTAACCCGTGGGCATAGGCGAAGGCCCCAACCGGATAGGCCGGAGAGAGCCATTGAGCCAGGGTCAGGATCTGGGGTTCAGTGGCTGTGGCCATGGGTGCGTCCGTGCCCATAGGCGCCGCCTTCGGGGGTGAAGGGGGCTTCGATGTCCCGCAGGGTCGCGCCCAGCGTGTTCAGCATATCGCGCATCACATGATCGCGCTGGATCAACAGCCGATCGGGTTCAACCTGACAAGGTGTGTGACGGTTGCCGATATGCCAGGCCAGGCGGGGCAGGTCGCCGGTCACTTCCAGCAAGGCCTCACTGGCTGGCACCACCTCGACCAGTTGCCCGTTTGACAGCACGAAGGCATCGCCCTGTCCGACCGAGCTGGTCTGAGCCAGATCCACCAGAAACTGAATGCCCGCTTCGGTCGTCAGCACTTTGCGGCGCAGGAAACGGGCGTCATAGGTCAGCGTGACCCGATCGTCACCATGATGGCTGTGAGTCACCTCACGCGCGGTTGGCAGATCCATGATGTCCTCCTCAGAACAGGAAATAGCGTTGCGCCATTGGCAGAACTTCGGCGGGCTGGCAGGTCAGAAGTTCACCATCCGCGCGCACTTCATAGGTTTCAGGGTTCACCTCCATCACCGGGGTGGCGTCATTCAGGATCAGATCCTTCTTGCCGATCTCGCGGGTATTTTTGACCGCAACGGTCTGTTTCGCCAGACCCAAGGTGCTGCGCAGATCGGACGCCTGGGCCGCTTCTGACACAAAGGTCACCGCCGAGTGTTCGACCGATCGCCCATAGGCGCCGAACATCGGGCGGGAATAGACCGGTTGCGGTGTTGGAATAGAGGCGTTCGGGTCGCCCATCTGGGCCATCGCAATGGTGCCGCCCAACAGGACCATCTCAGGCTTTACACCGAAAAAGGCCGGATCCCACAGCACCAGATCGGCGCGCTTGCCTTGCGCGATGCTACCGATTTCATGGCTGATCCCGTGTGCAATCGCCGGGTTGATCGTGTATTTCGCCACATAGCGGCGCACGCGGAAATTGTCATTGTCGCCGGTCTCTTCTGCCAGCCGCCCGCGCTGTTTCTTCATCTTGTCGGCGGTCTGCCAGGTGCGGATCAACACCTCGCCGACGCGGCCCATGGCCTGGCTGTCCGAGGCGATGATCGAAAAGGCGCCCATGTCGTGCAGGATGTCTTCGGCGGCAATGGTTTCGCGCCGAATTCGGCTTTCGGCAAAGGCCACGTCTTCGGGGATCGACTTGTCCAGATGATGGCAGACCATCAGCATGTCCAGGTGTTCTTCAAGCGTGTTGACGGTGAAGGGGCGGGTGGGGTTCGTCGAGGACGGCAGCACGTGTTCTTCGCCACAGATCTTGATGATGTCGGGGGCGTGCCCACCGCCCGCGCCTTCGGTGTGAAACGCGTGGATGGTGCGGCCCTTCATGGCCCCGACCGTATGTTCCACAAAACCGCTTTCGTTCAGCGTATCGGTGTGGATCATCACCTGAACGTCCATCGCGTCGGCCACCGACAGGCAGCAATCAATGGTGGCGGGGGTGGTGCCCCAATCCTCGTGCAATTTCAACGCGCAGGCGCCGCCCAGCACCTGTTCTTCCAGCGCGGCGGGAAGGGAGGCGTTGCCTTTGCCAGCAAAGGCCAGGTTCATCGGAAAGGCGTCGGCGGCCTGCAACATGCGCCCGATATGCCAGGGGCCGGGCGTGCAGGTTGTGGCCATCGTGCCATGCGCCGGGCCGGTGCCGCCGCCCAGCATGGTGGTCAGGCCCGAGTGCAGCGCGTCCTCGATCTGTTGCGGACAGATAAAGTGGATGTGGCTGTCAAAGCCCCCCGCCGTCAGAATGCGCCCTTCGCCGGCGATGACTTCGGTGCCCGGGCCAACGATGATGTCGACCCCCGGTTGCGTGTCCGGGTTTCCGGCCTTGCCGATCTTGGCAATGCGCCCGTCCTTCAGGCCGACGTCGGCCTTGAAGATGCCGCTGTGGTCGACGATCAACGCGTTGGTGATGACGGTGTCTACCGCCCCCGCCGCCCGTGTGACCTGTGACTGGCCCATCCCGTCGCGGATCACCTTGCCGCCACCAAATTTGACCTCTTCGCCATAGACCGGCGCATTGGCATGCCCGGCGGCCAGATCGGCGGTCAGGTCTCGTTCGACCTCGATGATCAGATCGGTATCGGCAAGGCGCAGCTTGTCGCCGGTGGTGGGGCCGAACATGGCGGCATAATCTGCGCGGGGGATGGTGGTGGGCATCAGAGCTCTCCCATGACCTTTTGGTTGAAACCGTAAATGCGGCGGGCCCCGGCGATCGGGATCAGTTGCACCTCTCGGCGCTGGCCGGGTTCGAACCGCACAGCGGTTCCGGCGGCGATGTCCAGCCGGTGACCGTGGGCGGCGTCGCGGTCGAAATCGAGCGCCGGGTTCGTCTCGGCAAAATGGTAATGCGAGCCGACCTGCACCGGGCGATCACCAGTGTTGGCGACCATCAAGGTGATCGCCTTGCGCCCTTCGTTCAGGATCAGATTGCCCGGTGCCGGGATCAGCTCTCCGGGGATCATGCGCGACGGGTCCACAGCGCATAGGCCGCGACCAAAGCCAGCGCGGCGATGGCGGCCAACGCGACCGTTTCCATCGGGTGCATGTGGGGGGCAGGGGCCCCATGGGCAAGGGCTGGGCTGGCCAGCAGGAAAAGAGGCAGGTATCTCATCTTGGATCTCCTTCAGCGGATCGGGTTGTGTACGGTCACCAGTTTGGTGCCGTCAGGAAAGGTTGCTTCCACCTGAACGTCGTGGATCATCTCGGCGATGCCGTCCATGCATTGCTCGCGGGTCACGACCTGGGCGCCGGCCTCCATCATGTCAGCCACCGACCGCCCGTCGCGCGCGCCTTCGACCACCGCGTCGGTGATCAAAGCGATCGCTTCGGGGTGGTTCAGTTTCACGCCACGGGCCAGGCGCTTGCGCGCGACCTCGGCGGCCATAGCGATGAGCAGTTTGTCTTTTTCGCGCGGGGTCAGGTTCATGTCAGATCATCCAGCATCGGGGAAGGGTATCGCCGGTCAGGCGGTTCAGGATCGGGAGCAGGCTTTGGCGCAGGTCGTGGCCGTCGCCCGCCAAAAGGCGCAGGACCAACAGGTCGTCACCGATCAGGCTGGCTCCGGCCCGGTCGGGCAACATGGTGCGCAGCGGGGTCAGGTGACTTTGGGCGTCCGGCGCCACATAGATCAAGGACGCGATGGCCCGCGCCCCGGCCGCGACATAGGGCCGGTCCAGCTGCGCCTGCATGTCGCCGTCAAACCGCATCGCATCCAGATACAGCGGTCGCGCGTTTCGCCGCAGCGTGATGCGGTCGACAAAGCGGCCTTCGGTCACGGTTTCGCCCATCGCGGTGCGACCAAAAATCAGGGGTTCGACCACAAGGGCACTGGCGCCAGGGGCAAGGTCGATTTCAAGCTGGCGCGACAGGGCGCAGTTTTGAAACAGGATGGTTTCTTGCGGCAGCCAGTTCAGCTGCGCGCCGGTGGCGACGCTGATCCTGGTCCGCAAGTGCCCGGTTTCACCCGGTTGCGCCCGATAGGCGCGTTCGGCGGCCTGTGTGGTCAAGGTCAAGGCGCTCTCTGGTCCGACCTGGGCCTCGACCTGGAAGGCATCGCCACCGGTGATGCCGCCTGCGGTGTTCACCAAGACGCCCTCCAGGGCCGTCCCCCGCCGACGCGGGAACAGACATTTCAACGAGCCTGATTGCCGGAGTCGGTCCAATACCGCCCCCCTGTCTGATGGCTTGGCTGAAACAGCAACAGCCCCCCTGGCGCGCGGTTGAACGGGCCGGGCGGTTTGGCGCGATATGGTGGTCGTTAGGGTGATCGGGGCCTCCTGGGTGGCGCTGTGGAATTTTCTGTGTCGCCACTTTTTTCGGCAGTTCATGCCGGATGCTCCACAAAAACCTGTGCGGATCGGTTTGTGAAAATTCATTTGCCTGTTTTTTGGGTGTCTCCGCAATCAATTGCATAAAAAATATGCAATTTGCGGGGTGGGGGCGGAAAGATGCGCGCCGAATATTGCTTCATCTGCTGCGATGCAGAATCGCTGAACAGGCCAGAGGGGCGCAAGCCTTGGATATGGTGTGTGACGACCAGACGAATTGCAGCTCTGACCGGCCGCCACACGGGTGCAACAGAAGTTGCGGGGACTGGGTACGGAAAGACGCGGGATGGCGCAAGCACCCCCGACCCCCTCCGCCGGGAGAATTACATGATCAACCTGAAAACCACATTGGCTGCCACAGCCGCACTTGCCGCGCTGAATGCGCCTGCCACGGCTGCCGACTGCCAGATCAAAGTTGGCATTCTGCATTCGCTGTCCGGCACGATGGCCATTTCGGAAACCACGTTGAAGGACACGATGTTGTTGCTGATCGAGCAGCAGAACGCCAAGGGGGGCGTGCTGGGATGCGCGCTTGAGCCCGTCGTGGTCGACCCGGCCTCGGACTGGCCGCTGTTCGCCGAAAAGGCACGCGAGCTTTTGACCGTGCATGATGTTGATGTGATCTTTGGCAACTGGACCAGCGTCAGCCGCAAGTCGGTTCTGCCGGTGATCGAAGAACTGAACGGGTTGCTGTTCTATCCGGTCCAATACGAGGGCGAAGAAAGCTCGAAAAACGTGTTCTATACCGGTGCGGCGCCGAACCAGCAGGCAATCCCGGCCACGGATTATTTCCTGGAAGAACTGGGTGTCGAAAAGTTTGCGCTGCTGGGCACCGACTATGTCTATCCGCGCACCACGAACAACATTCTGGAAAGCTATCTGCAAGCCAAGGGCATTGCCGCAGAAGACATCTTCGTGAACTACACGCCTTTCGGTCACTCGGACTGGTCCAAGATCGTGGCAGACGTCGTGGCGCTGGCTGCTGACGGCAAGAAGGTCGGCGTGATTTCGACCATCAACGGCGATGCAAACATCGGGTTCTACAAGGAACTGGCCGCTGCGGGCATTTCGGCCGATGACATTCCTGTCGTCGCCTTCTCCGTGGGAGAAGAGGAGTTGTCGGGTCTGGACACGGCAAACCTGGTCGGGCACCTGGCCGCCTGGAACTATTTCCAATCCGCCGAAGATGACGCCAACACGGCCTTCATCGCAGCCTGGAAAGCAGCGATGGGTGACACGCGCGTCACCAATGACCCGATGGAAGCGCATTACATTGGCTTCAACATGTGGGTGAACGCTGCTGAACAGGCTGGCACCACCGATGTGGATGCGGTCCGTACGGCAATGTATGGTCAGGAGTTCCCGAACCTGACCGGTGGCACCGCCGTGATGCTGACAAACCACCACCTGGCAAAGCCTGTGCTGATTGGCGAAATCCAGGCCGATGGCCAGTTCGACATCATCAGCCAGACCGAAGAAGTGGCGGGCGATGCCTGGACCGATTTCCTGCCGGAAAGCGCGGTTCTGATGTCCGATTGGAAAGACCTGGGGTGTGGCATGTATAACACCGAAACCAAAACCTGCGTTCAGCTGAACTCGAACTACTGATCGCAACTGTCCCGGAGGGGTGCGCCCCTCTGGGACCTTGAAGGCACCAGCATCATGAGACTCTTTCATCTGGCGGGCCTGTTGGTCCTTCTTTCAACATTTTCCGCCTGGGCGCAGAACACGCCCGTGCAGGCGCTGTTGCAAGACCACGGCGCCCTGATCGTGAAAAGTTCGCGCAAGACCATCGCCCCGGCGATTGATGCGCTGGCGTCCTCTGGGCTTGCCCCGGCGCAGGACGTTCTTGAGGCCTGGCGGGCCAAAGGCTTGTGGCGCAGGACTGCGGACGGGGTGTTCTTTCGCGGCGAGAAGCTGGATGCCAAGACCATTCGTCTGTTTGATTTCGACACCGGCACCGCGGTCGGGGATGTCGCCAAATCCGAGGTAAAGCAGATCAAGCCGAACAGCGGCATTCGCGCCCTGATCGCGACGGCGCTGGTGCAATTTCAGCTGACTGACCCGGACCCGGCGCAGCGGCTCAAGGCGCTGATCGCTATTGAACGTGCGCCCGAAGCCGGGCTGCTTGCCCCGCTGCGCGCCGCGATCCCCTCTGAAACCGACGCTGATCTGAAGGCCCGCAAGGCGCGGATTGCGCAGCTTCTGACCATTGCTTATGACACGGACGAAGACCTGCGCATTGCGACAATCCATCAGATGTCCGGCGACCTTGGTGTCGATGTCCGCGCCACCCTGAACCCGTTGGTGGTCACCCGCCTGCAAGCCTTTCCGGGGGCGGTTCCTGCCGGGATGAATGTTGCGCGGCAGGTTACGCCCGGGGGCGGCGATCTGTCGGCTCAGGTGGCCTATGACCTTCTGATCTCAGACGGGCTTGCCCCGCCGCGGATCACACCGGATGACATCCGCGCCAGCCTGGCCGCCCATGTCGTGGACGGCGCCGTTGGTGGCGTGCCAGTGGGTGCGCTGAACCGCGATGACGCCCGCGCCCGTGCCTATGACGCGCTGGTTCAGGCGGACCTGGCCCCGCCGTTGGTGACCGAGGCGCAGGTCGCAGACAGCTTGACCCGTCACCTGTTCGCCGAGATCTATGACGAACCCTCAACCGCCATCACCACTGCCGCGCAAGAAACGCTGGACGGCATCGCCAAACGCGTGGCGGTTGGTCAGGCGGTCGACCTGACGCTCGATGCGATGTCCCTGGCGTCGATCTATTTTCTGGCGGCCATTGGGCTGGCGATCACCTTTGGCGTGATGGGGGTCATCAACATGGCCCATGGCGAATTCATCATGATGGGGGCCTATACCGGATATGTGGTGCAGCAGGTGATACCGAACCATACGGTGTCGATCCTGTTGGCCGTGCCGCTGGCCTTTGCCGTGACCTTCGCCGCCGGGGTGGCGATGGAGCGGTTGGTGATCCGCTGGCTGTACAACCGCCCGCTGGAAACGCTTCTGGCCACGTTCGGTATCTCGATTGCCTTGCAACAGCTGGCCAAGAACATCTTTGGCACGCAGGCGCGGCCCCTGACTGCGCCGGCGTGGTTGGACGGGGCCTGGGTGATGAATGACGTGGTTTCGATCAGCTATATTCGCATCGCCATCTTCGTGCTGGCGCTGATCTTTCTGGGCGTGTTCCTGTTCATCATGCGCCGCACACGGCTGGGGCTTGAGACCCGCGCCGTGACGCAGAACCGGCGCATGGCGGCGTCGATGGGGATCAACCCAGAGCGGGTGAATATGCTGACGTTCGGGCTGGGCTCGGGCATCGCGGGCATCGCGGGTGTGGCCATCGGGCTGTTTGCCAAGGTCACCTCGGAACTTGGGTCGGACTACATTGTGCAGAGTTTTATGACTGTGGTCGTGGGCGGGGTCGGCAACATCTGGGGTACCCTCGCGGGCGCCACGATGATTGGTTTCCTGCAAAAGGGGATCGAGTGGATGAACCCCTCGAACACGCTGGCCGCGCAGACCTTTATGATCGTCTTCATCATCGTCTTCATCCAATTCCGCCCGCGGGGGATTATCGCCCTTAAAGGCCGGGCCGCAGGGGATTAAGCCATGTCTGATACTTTTCTCAAACGCACACCGTCCACCTTGGTGTTCCTGGCCGTGCTGGCCCTGTTCGTCATCGCCGTGACCCTGCTGGCCGAAGGAAGCGGAGCGGGGATGATTTCGACCAGTTTCGTCAAGACATTGGGCAAGGCGCTGTGCTTGGCTCTGGTCGCGGTGGCGATGGATTTGGTCTGGGGATACACAGGTATTCTGTCGCTGGGCCACTTCGCCTTTTTCGGGCTGGGCGGCTATATGATCGGCATGTGGCTGATGTATGCGCGGACCCACGCGATCGTCGTGACCTCGTTGGCCGACGCCCCAATCCCGGCGACTGAAAGCGAGATCGTCGACGCGGTCGGCAATCAGATTTTCGGTGTGGTCGGGTCCAGTGACTTTCCGCTGATCTGGGCCTTTGCCGACAGTTTTGCGTTGCAGCTGTTGCTGGTGGTCGCGGTGCCCGGCCTGTTGGCGCTGGTGTTCGGCTGGCTGGCGTTTCGGTCGCGGGTGACGGGGGTTTACCTGTCGATCCTGACCCAGGCGATGACGCTGGCGCTGGCGCTGTACCTGTTTCAGAACGACAGCGGGCTGCGCGGCAACAACGGGTTGTCGGGGCTTCAGAACCTGCCCGGGTTGGGCCATGTGTCACAGGACACCACCTCGATCTGGTTCTTCTGGGGCTCGGCGGCGGCATTGGCCCTGGGATATCTGTTTGCCGCCTGGATCGTGTCAGGCAAATTCGGATCCGTCATGCGGGGCATTCGCGACAACGAGGCGCGCGTGCGGTTCCTGGGCTATTCGGTCGAAGGCTATAAACTGTTCATCTTCACCGTCACGGCGATGATCGCAGGCATCGCGGGGGCGCTGTATTACCCGCAGGCGGGCATCATCAATCCGGCCGAAATTGCGCCCATCGCGTCAATCTATCTGGCAGCCTGGGTCGCCATCGGCGGGCGCGGGCGGCTTTACGGCGCCGTCATCGGCGCGGTGTTTGTCAGCCTTGTGTCATCGTGGTTCACCGGCGGTCAGGCCCCCGATGTGAACCTGGGGGTCTACACTCTGAAATGGGTCGATTGGTGGCTGATCGTTCTGGGTCTGAGCTTTGTTGCTGTCACGCTGTTTGCCCCCAAGGGGATCGGCGGGCTGGTTGATTTGTGGACCGACCGCAACCCACCCGACCGCCATGGCGCCGATCTTGGCCCCGACGCGGGCGCGCTGCGCGAGAAGGAGGCCAGCCAATGAGCATGCTTCTGGAAGTCTCGGGGGTGTCGGTCAGTTTTGACGGGTTCAAGGCGATCAACGATCTCAGCTTTGCCATTGGCAAGGCAGAAATGCGCGCGATTATCGGCCCGAACGGGGCGGGCAAGACCACCTTCATGGATATCGTCACGGGCAAGACGAAGCCTGACGAAGGTCGGGTGATCTGGGGCGAACGCAGCCTGTCCCTTTTGGGGCTGAGCGAGGCGCGCATTGCCCGCGAGGGGGTCGGGCGCAAGTTCCAGAAACCGACCGTGTTTGAAGATCAGACCGTGCAGGAAAACCTGCTGATGGCGCTGAAATCAAACAGAAACCCCTTTGTCGTCATGTTCTATCGCCCCAGCCCTGGTGATCTGTCCCAGGTCGCGGACCTGGCCAAGGAAATAGGCCTGGCCGACGCGTTGGGACGCAAATCAGGCGAACTGAGTCATGGGCAAAAACAATGGTTGGAGATTGGCATGCTGTTGGCGCAGGAGCCGCTTCTTTTGCTGGTCGATGAACCGGCGGCTGGCATGACGCCAGCGGAACGCGAGCACACGACCTCGATCCTGGTCGAGGCTGCCAAGACCCGTGCGGTCGTGGTGGTCGAACATGACATGGAATTTGTGCGCCGACTGAATTGTCGGGTCACGGTGCTGCACGAGGGTGCGGTCCTGGCCGAAGGCAGCTTGGATCACGTGACCGCGAACAAGCAGGTCATTGACGTTTATCTGGGGCGCTAGAACATGCTGAATATCGAAGATTTCACCCTGCATTACGGCCATTCGCAGATCCTGCACGGGGTCTCGCTGGCGGCGCAGGCGGGGCGGGTGACTTGCGTGATGGGGACCAATGGCGTGGGGAAAACCAGCTTGATCCGCGCAATCTGTGGCCAGCACCCGCGCACTAGCGGGCGGATGGTTCTGGATGGCCAGGAGCTTGCGCCAATGTCTGCCCATGCCTTGGCAAAAAAGGGCATAGCGGTGGTGCCGCAGGGGCGCGAGATCTTCCCGCTTTTGACGGTGCGCGAAAACCTGGAAACCGGGTTTTCCTGCCTTCCCAGCGCTGAACACCACATCCCCGACGAAGTGTTTGATCTGTTTCCCATCCTCAAGGATTTCATCGACCGTCGTGGCGGCGATCTGTCGGGGGGGCAGCAGCAGCAACTGGCCATCGCGCGGGCGCTGATCACCCAGCCCAAGTTGCTGTTGCTGGACGAACCTACCGAGGGGATCCAGCCCAATATCATCCAGCAGATTGGTGAGGTGATCCGCCTTTTGCGCGGCCGGGGCGAGATGGCGATCGTGCTGGTCGAACAGTATTTCGACTTTGCCTATGATCTGGCTGACCATATCATCGTGCTGCGTCGCGGCGAGGTCATCTTTGATCGGGACAAAGCCAGCACCACACGCGAAGAGGTCCTGCCGAAGGTCTCGGTTTAAACTGTGCCTGAAAATCGGGCAAGTCATTCAATCAAAAGGTAGTTTGTGTGATTTTTGAAAAATTGGTCGATTTTTGGGCCGGTCTGTCTGGACCCTGGTCCGCCACGTGAAACGATGGCCCGGACCTGAAATCCGAGACGGGAGACTACCATGTTTCAAAAATCTGTAATGGCCCTTGCCGCGACCCTTGTTCTGGGCGGAATGGCCCATGGCGAAACCGCGATGCCTTTCGCGCTGGACTGGAAATTCGAAGGCCCTGCGGCGCCCTATTTCGTTGCCATCGACAAGGGCTATTTTGCCCAGGCCGATCTGGCGGTTGAAATCACTGCCGGTTCGGGATCACTGGATGCCATCCCCAAGGTTGCCACGGGCGCGTTTCCGGTCGGTTTTGCTGACATCAACAGCCTGATAAAGTTCCTCGATCAGAACCCCGGCGCGCCGGTCACTGCTGTCATGATGATCTATGACAAGCCGCCCTTTGCTGTCATTGGCCGCAAATCGTTGGGCATTGAAGCCCCCGCCGATCTGGCCGGAAAGGTGCTGGGCGCCCCGCCGCCTGATGGAGCCTGGGCGCAGTTCCCGATCTTTGCCGCTGAAAGCGGACTGGACATGGCCGAGGTCACGGTCGAACCCGTCGGGTTTCCAACCCGCGAACCGATGCTGGCCGAAGGCAACGTCGCCGCGATCACCGGTTTCAGCTTTTCCTCCTATCTGAACCTGGTTCGTTTGGGTGTGGCCGAAGATGACATCACCACCCTGTTGATGGCCGACTATGGCGTCGACCTTTACGGCAACGCGATTATCGTCAACACGGACTATGCCGCCGCCCATCCTGAGGAAATCAAGGGGTTCCTGGGCGCCGTTGCCAAAGGCTGGGCCGATGCAATCGCCGACCCGGCAGGCGCCACGGCCAGTTTGATGGGCCGCAATCCCGCCGCTGACGCCGCGCTGGAACAGCGCCGGTTGCAGCTGGCGATCGACGCCAATGTTGTCACTGACTATACGCAAGCGAATGGTTTGGGGGGGATTGACGCGACACGCTTTGCCAGTTCGCTGGAGCAGATTGCGACCACCTATGACTTTCAAACCAGCCCTGATGCGGCGCTGTATTTTACGGATGCGTACCTGCCGGTGACCGGCTTTGCGCTGAAATAAGACCACAGGGCGCGCGGTCAAATCGCGCGCTCTTGCCAAGGGCATTCTCATGTATCCCATGATCAAGATCGAAGGCGTGCGTCACGCCTATAAGACCCCGTCTGGACCTCTTCCGGTGCTGGACGGGCTGGAGCTTTCGGTGGAGGAGGGGGGCTTTGTCGCCGTGGTTGGCCCGTCGGGCTGCGGGAAGTCCACTCTGACCCGGCTGGTGTCCGGCCTGATGAAACCCGACGAAGGTCGTGTGATGCTGCATGGCGAAATCGTTGCCGGGCCCCGGTCGACCGTCGGCATGGCGTTTCAGAACCCGGTTCTGCTGGAATGGCGCACGATCCTGCAAAACGTGATGCTGCCGTTGGAAATCGTGCCCACCAAGCTGACCCGCGCCCAGCGGGAAGAACGCGCGCGATATCTTCTTGCGCTGGTTGGGCTGGAAGGGTTCGAGGGTAAACGCCCCTCCGAGCTGTCCGGTGGCATGCGGCAACGCGCGTCTTTGTGCCGGGCGCTTGTCCACAAGCCTGAGGTGCTGATCCTGGACGAACCCTTTGGCGCGCTTGATGCGTTCACCCGCGAGGACCTGTGGCAAACCATGCACAAGGTCAAGGAACGCGAACCCTTTACCGCCGTATTGATCACCCATGATCTGCGCGAGGCTATCTTCCTGGCCGATCAGGTTGTGGTTCTGTCCGGCCGGCCAGCGCGCACGCAATATGTGCTGGAGGTGCCCGATACCGGCCCGCGCGACCTGAACCACCTGTATACGCCCGAGGCGGCCGAGATGCTGGCCATTCTGCGCCACCAGATCGAAATCGCACAGGGCCGTGCGCCAGAAGAGGAGCCCGCGACATGACATTGCGCAGCGTTCTTGTCCCCATGGTCGCCCTGATCATGTTCCTTCTGTTCTGGGAGGGGCTGGTCTGGGCCAATGGCTGGCCCAATTACAAGATGGCCTCGCCGTCCGATCTGGGACCGGCCTTCACCAAGCATTGGCAGCTGTTTTTGATCATGAGCTGGCAGACGCTGTGGCGCACGGTCGCCGGGCTGCTTTTGGCCGTGGTGGCGGGCACCGGGCTGGGCATGATGATGGGGTTTTCGCGGCTGATGCGCGACGCACTTTATCCGCTGTTGGTCGGGTTCAATGCCATCCCCAAGGCCACCGTCGTGCCCATCGTATCGCTGATGTTCGTGGGCGCGCATGACTTAAACACAGTGCTGATCGCCTTTATGATCAGTTTCTTTCCGATCGCTGTGTCGGTGTCCATCGGTCTGTCCACACTCGAGCCGGAATACCGTGACATCCTGCGATCTCTGGGCGCCAGTCAGGCCACGATCTTTTGGAAAATTGCGTTACCCAAGACGTTGCCGGAATTCTTCGGCGCGCTGAAGGTCGCCGCCACGCTGGCCTTTATCGGCACCAACCTGATGGAGATCGTAAGCCCGCATGGGCGCGGTCTGGGCGCGTTGTTTGACAGCGGCAAGACCAATTCGGATTATCCCTTGATGTTCGCGGTTCTGATCACGTTGGCGTTCTTGGGGATCGTTCTGTTTTATGTGGTCGTTGCGCTTGAAAAGGTGTTTGCCGGGTGGGCCGAGCGGTAGCGGACTTGCGGTTCTTTTCGACAAGCCATGGATCACAGGCCAAGTGGCCCGAGCCCGTCACATCATCGCGGTCCTGATCAAGACAGATAGGTTTGTCGCTGGCGAATGCGTCCGGGAGAAAGGGCAAAGATGCGTTTGAAGGCGCGACTGAATGCGGGCTTTGATTGGTATCCCAGGCTCTGTGCGATTGTTGACAAGGGATGCGATGTTTCAAGAAGCCGCGTGCGCGCCAGCTGCATGCGCCATGTCGTCAGGTATTGCATCGCCGATTGACCAACAATGGGAGTATCCGAAACTCTGTGTATGGGGTTCAGCCCATGCGGTTGAAACGGGTCATTTGTTGAACCGTTCTGGGTAAAGAATAGCGAACTGATTGCGAGCAGCAACCCATTCCCTGACGCACCGCCCAGCTTTCTCAAAGCTGCGGATTGCCAGATAGATCAGCTTTGTCGCGGCCTCGTCGGTTGGAAAGCTGCCGCGCGTTTTGGTGGTTTTGCGGATCACCCGGTTCAGACTTTCTATGGCGTTGGTGGTGTAGATGATTTTGCGCACCGCTGGCGTGAATCCGCGCGTGCTGACACCGACAACGTGGCATAAGCGTTTGGCCGGAACAACACTACATCCCCAGAAGCCACGGCATTCCGTGCCACTTCTGCGGATCTTTTGATATCAACGCTCTATGGTTTGGTTGCGGCTTCAATCAACGCCGCACGCAGGTTCGGTCGCTTTTCAGCGGGACCGCGGATGTTCATATCCCGAAAGACTTGAATTTTCCCGGTCATTCAGATTTTCCGATGGCTTGGGATTCTGATCGTGTTGTAATTGCGGCGCAAATACAACGTACACTAGGCGAATCCCTTGAGTTTAGCAGGTCAGGTTTACCGGCCCCCCCCCTTTTTTCTTCGTCAAATGCTGCGCACCGCACAAATGGCTGCAATGCGAAAGCCGCACTGCAGCGAATGTCGATCGGGGCAAGGGCAGCTCTGGGCCGAAAGTTGACGTAGAAATCGCAAGGAGCACAATGGAAATAGGAGAGGCCTTGACGCCCGGAACCCTATGAAATATGAACTAAATTCACGGCGCGGGCGTTGTGTAATGGTTAAGACCTCAGTTTTCCAAACTGAAGATGCGGGTTCGATTCCCGCCGCCCGCTCCAGCCTTCTCAATTCTCGACCGTTTCCACAAGGTGTTGCTTTCGCAACGCTTTCTTGTCTCGCGGCACAGGGCCGCTCGGGATTGGTGCGTGGGGAAGGCATGAAAACCCCCGCTGGCGCAGCGCGCAGCGGGCGCTTCGGAATCCGTTGGGTATGTTACCCGCGATCAGGCGTTGGCTTCGCGGATCTTGTCTGCGGCGTCTTTGGAATAGGTCACGCTGTTTTCTTCAAACAAGGTGTCCAGTTCGCCCGACAGGGTCATTTCGGTGATGATGTCGCAGCCACCGACGAATTCGCCTTTGACATACAGTTGCGGAATGGTCGGCCAGTCCGAATATTCCTTGATGCCGTTGCGGATGGCCTCATCGGCCAGAACGTTTACATCGGCGAAATCAACGCCCATGAAGTTCAACACGCCAGCCACGCGCGAGGAGAACCCGCACTGCGGCGCGTCCTTGGTGCCCTTCATATAGAGCACAACATCGTTGGCTTTGACGGTTTCGTCGATTTGAGTTTTTGCGTCGGTCATTTTGGGTTGATCCTTGTTTGGGCGCCGGTCTTCGCGCTCCGGCAAATAATTGTAGAGGGCCAGGTAAGACCACAACGGGAAAGGCCAGAAGCAACATCCAGGGCGGGAAATTTTCGCCGATCAGGATGAGCAACCAGCTCACCCGTTACTCCGACGCTTTGGTGGTCAGCGCCAGCGCGTGCAGCTCTCCGCTGTCGATCTGGGGTTTTACTGTGGCGTTCACGGCGCGTTGCTGTTGCACGCGGTTCATGCCGTGAAAGCACTTGTCGACCACCTCGGCGGCCCAATGGTTACCGTCTCCGGCCAGGTCGGTGATGGTGATCTTGGCGTCGGGAAAGCCCGCGCGGATCAGGTCTTCGATTTGCTGGGCTTGCATGGCCATGCGGTGTGGTCCTTGTCCTGTTCGGTCTTCAATCTAGGTCCGGGGAGGGGGGGCCGCAAGGGCCTAGCGGCTGACCGCGCTGCGGAAACCGGTCAGCGTGTCGCGCACCTGGGCAAAGATGCCGTCGCTTTCGGCCTGGGCCAGGCGGGCGGCGGTCCAGCCGGTCGCCGGTGTCAGGGCGGCGATGGTCGTCTGACGTGCGGCTTCTTGTGCAGGCGACAGGGGCAGGGCGGCGGCCAAGAACATCTGTTGCAGCGCCTCGTGGATGCGGCGCAGGGTGCGAAAGGCCTCGGCCATTTCGGGCAAAAGCTCGGGCGTCGTGCGCCAGGTGTCGCGCCCATAGAGGTTCTGGGTAACGTATTGCCCGGCACCCAGACAGTCAAAGCTTTCGCAGGCCGGAAAGCCGAGATCGACCAGGTCTTCGTGGATCTTGCACAGGTTGCCGTCCGTCAGGTGGCGGCACGGCGTCAGCGCCGGTTTGTTCAGCGCGAAATCGTCGCCCTTGTCAAAGGCCGGTGCAACACAGCACAGCGCCGCACAGGCGCCACAGTCGGGCTTGAGGTCCTCAAGCCCAGAGGGGGCGGGCAGGGGTGCCATTAGCGGTGTGCGACGTCAAAGCCGGTGCGGAACGCTTGCGACAGCTCGGCCAGCGGGGCGTCCGAGCCGCCCATGCGCACGCTGTCACCGGTGAACCGGCCAACCGATGTGATCGGCACACCGGCCTGACCTGCGGCAACCATCAGCGCTTCGGCTTCGTCAAAGTTGCAAGCGACCAGATATCGCGCCTGATCTTCGCCAAACAGGGTCGGTGTGTCAGCGGCGTCCAGCGTGACACCGACGCCAGCGGTTTCGGCCATCTCGAACGCGGCCAGCGCCAGGCCACCGTCCGACAGGTCGGTGCAGGCTTTGATAAGCAGGCGGTTGTCGCGGATGAAATCGCCGTGCTTCTTCTCGGCCACCAGATCCACGTGGGGCGCGTCGCCTTCTTCACGGTTGAAGACTTCGGCCAGCAGGGCGGATTGGCCCAGGTGGCCGGCGGTTTCACCGATGACCATGGCGACATGGCCGTCACGCACCACGCCGCCGATCATGTCATCGAGGTTCTCCAACAGGCCCACCGCGCCGATGGTCGGGGTCGGCAGAATGCCGGTGCCATCGGTTTCGTTATACAGTGACACGTTGCCCGACACGATCGGCACATCCAGCGCGGCAACAGCTTCGCCGATGCCTTTGATCGCGCCCACGAATTGCCCCATGATCTCGGGCTTTTCGGGGTTGCCGAAGTTCAGGTTGTCAGTGGTGGCCAGCGGCAGGGCGCCAACGGCAGTCAGGTTGCGATAGGCTTCGGCGACCGCCTGTTTGCCGCCCTCAATCGGGTTCGCTTTGACATAGCGCGGCGTCACGTCTGAGGTGAACGCGATGGCCTTGTCGGTGCCATGCACCCGCACGATGCCCGCGCCAATGCCGGGCGCGCGCACGGTGTCGGCCATGACCATGTGGTCGTATTGTTCATAGACCCACTGTTTCGCCGCATAGTTGGGCGAGGTGATCAGCGCACGCAGCCCGTCGATAGCGTCGATTTCGGGCACGTCGCCCAGGGGGGCGGCGGCAGGTGTTGCCACCCAAGGCCGGTCATATTCAGGGGCCGAACCTGCCAGCGTGGCCAGCGGCAGATCGGCCATGACCCGGTTGTCATGCAGGATCAGGAACCGGTCTTCGGCCAGGGTTTCGCCGACAATGGCGAAATCCAGGTCCCATTTTTCAAATACCGCACGCGCCTCGGCTTCAAGTTCCGGGTTCAGCACCATGAGCATACGCTCCTGGCTTTCGCTCAGCATCATCTCATAGGCGGTCATGTTTTCTTCACGCTGCGGCACGGCGTTCAGGTTCAGCCTGACGCCCAAGCCGCCCTTGTCGCCCATTTCCACGGCCGAGCAGGTCAGACCCGCCGCGCCCATATCCTGGATCGACACGACAGCGCCGGTCGCCATCAGCTCCAGCGTTGCCTCCATCAGGCGTTTTTCGGTGAACGGGTCACCGACCTGCACCGTGGGGCGTTTGTCTTCGATCGTGTCGTCAAATTCAGCGGATGCCATGGTGGCCCCGCCAACGCCGTCACGGCCGGTTTTCGCCCCCAGATACACGACTGGCATGCCGATGCCCGAGGCCGCCGAATAGAAGATCTTGTCAGTGTCCGCCAGACCCGCGGCAAAGGCGTTGACCAGGCAGTTGCCGTTATAGGCCGCGTGAAAACGGACTTCGCCGCCCACATTGGGCACGCCGAAACAGTTGCCATAGCCGCCGATGCCTTCGACCACACCATTGACCAGCGTGCGGGTTTTCGGATGATCAATTTCACCAAAGGACAGCGAATTCATCGCCGCGATGGGACGTGCGCCCATGGTGAACACGTCGCGCAGAATGCCACCAACGCCGGTCGCCGCGCCTTGATAGGGTTCGATATAAGACGGGTGGTTGTGGCTTTCCATCTTGAAGACGACGCATTGGCCGTCGCCGATATCGACGATGCCCGCGTTTTCGCCGGGGCCACAGATGACCTGGGGGCCTTCGGTGGGCAAGGTGCGCAGCCATTTCTTGGATGATTTGTAGGAACAATGTTCGTTCCACATCGCCGAGAAGATGCCAAGCTCGGTAAAGCTCGGCTCGCGCCCGATGATTTCCAGGATCAGCTCATACTCATCCGGTTTCAGACCGTGGGCTGCAATCAATTCCTCGGTAATCTTCGGCTCATCCATGCCCAGTATCCCCTTAAGGCTGTCTTTGCGGGCCTTTTAGGCCAAGGCGGACGCAGGGGGAAGGGCTGAATCCGATCGGGGCGTCAGATTGGCAAGGTTGGCGACTGTCTTTGCAAGGTGACGCGGCACTGCCATTGGCAGCCTGAATGCTGCACGTGCGAAGGGGCGACGGGTGTCAGGAGCGTTTGGTGGTCCACGCCTTTGTGGCTGGGCCAAAAAAAAGGCCGAGCTCAAGGCTCGGCCGAAGTCCAACAGGGAGGTAAAAGCCAAGTGAAGTTGCCCTCACCGGCGGCTTTCGAGATTGAAATATGGGCAGAGTGCCTCTCGATCAAGCAGAAATGCTGCAATGCGGCTATGCGTATGGTGCATAGCGTCTTTCGTGCAACAGCTTTAGGTTGCAGATTCTGCGCGCGCCTTCTTGCGTTCGGCGATGATTTCTTCGGTGACGAAATCGCGAAAGGCGCCAATGCGTTTGGAGGACCGCAGTTCTTCGGGATAGGCCAGGAACACCGGGATCTCGTGGCTTTCGATCTCAGGCATGACGCGTTCGAGATCGGGGAAGTCCTGTGTGACATAGTCTGGCAGAACGCCAACGCCCAACCCGCTGAGCACCGCTTGCAGCACACCGAAATAGTTGTTCACGGTCAGCAACGATTTCACGTCGTTGGTCAGCAGGTCCTGTACAAAGCTGGAGCCAGCGCTGACCTGGGCCGAACTGGTGCTTTGGCAGATCAGCCGGTGTTCGGACAGGTCCTCGACCGTTTCAAGTCGCCCGGCCTTGTCCAGATAGGACGGCGCCGCATAGAGGCGCATGTGCACATCCATCAGCCGTTTGCGGATCAGGTCGGCCTGGCTGGGTTCCTTCATGCGGATGGCCACATCAGCCTCGCGCATCGGCAGGTCCAATACGCGTTCTTCCAGCATCAGATCAATTTTCAGGTCGGGGTATTTTTCATACAGCTTGGGCAGGCGCGGGGCCAGCCAGAGCGACCCGAACCCGGTGGTGGTCGTGACGCGCAACTCGCCGAACACTTCTTCGCGCGAATCCCGGATGCGGGCGACGGCGGCGTCCAGCCGCTGGGTCATGGCGCTGGTTGCGTCAAACAGCAATTCGCCCTGTTCGGTCAGAATCAGCCCGCGCGCATGTCGGTGAAACAGGGTGGCGTTCAGGCTTTCCTCAAGCGCCCTGATCTGGCGCGATACCGCCGATTGCGACAAATGCAGCGCATCACCGGCGTGGGTCAGCGACCCCGCATCCGCAACTGCGTGAAATATTCTGAGTTTATCCCAGTCCATGACGAAACAACCAATACCCTGTTTGCGCTATTATTGTTCTTTCTACTATGCGAAATTTTGCCCCAAAAGCCAACAGGCCAATCGCGATGAAACGGCTTGATAGGTCAGAGTTTTTGACCTAATGTGAGCGAATGCATTCGGCTGGGAGGAACGCAATGAGCAAGCAGGACATCACCCTGAACGATCGGTTTGATCTGGAGAAAAGCCCCGTGCTGTTGAACGGCACGCAGGCTTTGGTGCGTCTCATGCTGATGCAAAAGGCGCGCGACAAGGCGGCGGGGCTGAACACCGGCGGTTATGTCACGGGCTATCGCGGATCGCCGCTGGGGGCAGTGGATCTGTGGATGGGGCGCTCGCAAAAATTGCTTGAGGCCTCTGATGTGCTGTTTCATCCGGGTCTGAACGAAGACCTGGCCGCCACCGCCATGTGGGGCAGCCAACAGGCCGAGCTGCGCGGCGAGGGCAAGCATGACGGCGTCTTTGGCCTGTGGTATGGCAAAGGTCCCGGCGTGGACCGGACCGGCGATGTGATGCGCCACGCCAACATGGCGGGATCGTCGAAATTCGGCGGTGTGCTGATGGCAATGGGCGACGACCACACGGGCGAAAGCTCAACCACGCTGCACCAAAGCGACTGGGCGATGGTCGATGCCTATATGCCAGTGCTGTCGCCCGCTGGTGTGCAGGAGATCATGGATTACGGCATCTATGGCTGGGCGCTGTCGCGGTTCGCGGGCGTCTGGGCCGGGCTTAAGGTGATGAAGGATACGATCGAGGCGACATCCGTTGTTGATGGCGACCCGAATCGGATGAAGATCGTCATTCCTGATTTCGAGATGCCCGAGGGCGGGCTGAACATTCGCCTGATTGATGACCGAATTCCGCAAGAAGCGCGGATGATTGATTACAAGAGGGTTGCGGCGGAAGCCTTTGCAAACGCGAACAAAATAGACAAACGTGTCTGGGGCCGTCCGGGCGCCAAGATCGGGTTCTGTGCGGCTGGCAAGAACTGGCTGGATCTGGTGCACGCCATGGCTCTGCTGGGGATTGATGAGGCCGAGGCCGAGCGGCTGGGCATCACCACCTATAAGATCGGTCAGACCTGGCCGCTGGACATGAAGGGCTTTCAGGACTGGGCCGAAGGGCTGGACCTGATCGTTGTCGTTGAAGAAAAACGCAAACTGATCGAAGTGCAGGCGAAAGAAGCGATCTTTGATGATCGTCGCGGTCGCCGCATCTATGGCTGGTGCAATGATCGGGGCGACGAATTGTTCCCAGCCCGGTACGCGCTGGATCCGATCATGATCGCCGAAAAGATCGGCGGCATCCTGATTGATGAAGGCCGCGGGACCGAGGCCATCAAGGCCGGTCTGACCAAGCTGTCCGAGGCAAAAAAGGCGGATAATGCCGAAGAAATCGCGGCGCGTCTGCCCTATTTCTGTTCCGGTTGCCCCCACAATACGTCAACAAAAGTTATCGACGGATCAAGGGCTTATGCGGGGATCGGCTGTCACTATATGGTGCAGTGGATGGATCGCGACACCACGGGGTTCACCCAGATGGGCGGCGAAGGCGTGAACTGGGTCGGCGAGGCACCGTTTTCCAACACGCCGCATGTGTTCCAGAACCTGGGCGACGGGACCTATAACCATTCGGGCATCCTGGCGATGCGCGCCGCCGTCGCGGCGGGCACGAACATGACCTATAAGATCCTGTTCAACGATGCGGTTGCCATGACCGGTGGTCAGACCAACGAAGGCGGCTTGGATGCTCTGCGCATTGCGCGCGAAGTCCTGGCGATGGGGGTTGAAAACCTCGCCCTGGTCTATGACGAAAAGGAAGATGTCGACCTGGCGGCGTTCCCGAAGGCGATTACGCAACACCCCCGCGAAGACTTGCAGGCGGTTGAGCGAAAATTCCGTGATCTCAAAGGTGTATCGGTCATTCTTTATGTTCAGACCTGTGCTGCGGAAAAACGTCGTCGGCGCAAGCGGGGCCTGTTCCCGGACCCGGACAAGCGCGTGTTTATCAACACCGATGTCTGCGAAGGCTGCGGCGACTGCGGCGTGCAGTCCAACTGCGTGTCCATCGTACCGGTGGAGACCGAACTGGGCCGCAAACGGGCGATTGATCAAAGCTCGTGCAACAAGGATTTCAGCTGTGTGAACGGCTTCTGTCCGTCCTTTGTGACGGTCGAAGGCGCCAAGTTGAAAAAGGCCGCAACCGCCGAGGTCGAGCTGCCTGATCTGCCCGCGCCGACGCTGCCCGACATCAACGGCACCCACAATATTGTGGTGACAGGCGTGGGTGGCACTGGCGTTGTTACCATTGGCGCAATCATGGCCCAAGCTGCGCATATCGACGGCATGGGCGCGGGCATGATGGAAATGGCCGGGCTGGCGCAAAAGGGCGGCGCGGTGCTGGTGCATCTGCGCCTGGCAAAACGGCCCGAGGACATCAGCGCGATTCGCGTCGCGACCGGTGAATGCGACGCCTTGATTGGTGGCGAACTGGTTGTGTCAGCGGGCGCGAAAACGCTGGGTCTGACGCGCACGGGGCGCACGGGGGCGGTGGTCGACAGCCACGAAACGGTGACCGGCGATTTCACCCGCGACACTGATTTCCACATTCCCGGCGACCGCCTGACGTTGGCGCTTGAGGCGCGGCTGCGCGACAGGCTGGCCATGTTTGATGCGACCGAACTGGCCCGCGTTCTGTTGGGCGACAGCATCTTTTCCAACATGATGGTGTTGGGCGCGTCCTGGCAGCAGGGGCTTGTGCCGCTGAGCCACGAGGCCCTGATGCGCGCCATCGAGCTGAACGGCCAGGCGGCAGAGCGCAACAAACGCGCCTTTGCGCTGGGCCGCTGGGCGATGCTGTTTCCTGATGAGGCCGCACGCTATCTTGAGGCCGAGGTGGTCGAGATGCCCAAGTCCGTGGACGACCAGATCGCGTTTCGCGCCGACCATCTGGTGGCCTATCAGTCCCAGGCGCTGGCAGACCGATACCGCAAGCTGGTGGATCGGGCCGGGGAGGGGCCGCTGCGCGAAGCCATTGCCAAGGGATACCACAAGGCCCTGGCATACAAGGATGAATACGAGGTCGCCCGGCTGTTGCTGGACACCCGCGCCAAGGCCGAGGCCGAGTTCGACGGCGACCTGAAACTGACCTTTCACATGGCCCCGCCGATTCTGTCAAAGCAGGGCGCCAATGGTCGCCCGATGAAACGCGCCTTTGGCGAGGGCATGATGCGCCTGATGCCTTGGCTGGCGCGTATGAAACGGGTTCGGGGCACCGGGCTGGACCTGTTCGGGCGCAGCGAAGAACGGCGTATGGAACGCGCGCTGATCGCACAATACGAGGCGGACATGGAGGAGGTCCTGGGCGCCGATGGCCCCATGGATGTTGCTGTGGCGCTGGCAGAACTTCCGTTGCAAATCAAAGGCTTCGGCCCCGTGAAGGCGGAAAATTCTGCTGCTGCCGAAAAGCGGCGCGAGGAATTGCTGGCGCTGTATCGCGCGGGTCACAACCTGCCGCAGGCCGCAGAATAAGGGCATGTTACGAAAACGTCATGGTTTCAGGGCATTCCTGCGCCAGAGGAATTGATCAGGCACTAGACATTGATCGGGCACAAGATCATGACGAAACACATCGCCCGCGATATATCATACGCGCAGTCCGCCCAGACCCGGCGGGGGCGTGCGCTGATCCGCGCTGTCGAAAATTCGACCGGGCGGCTGCGGCTGATCAAACGGGCCCAAGGCTATGACGATGAGGTCGCGCAGGGGCGCGATTTCTGGCACGTTCTGCTGGACCGCTATGGGCTGAGCCTGGATGTTACCCACGGCAGTCTGGACAATATCCCCAAAACGGGCCCGCTGATCCTGGTCGCCAACCACCCCTATGGCATTCTGGACGGGCTGATGATGGGGCATATCCTTGCCCAGACCCGTGGTGATTTCCGTATCCTGGCCAACAACGTCTTTCGCAAGGCCTCGGACCTGAAACGGGTGGTTTTGCCGATCAGTTTCGACGACACAAAAGAGGCGATGCGCGAGAACCTTCAGACCCGCAAAACGGCGTTGAATTACCTGGCGGGCGGGGGTGCAATTGGCGTGTTTCCCGGCGGCACGGTGTCGACCTCGGCCAAGCCGTTCACACAGCCGATGGATCCGGGGTGGCGCCGCTTTACGGCGAAAATGGTGGCAAAATCCGGGGCGACCGTCGTGCCGATCTTTTTCGAAGGCCATAATTCGCGCCTGTTTCAGGTTGCCAGCCATGTGCATGTGACCCTGCGCATGGCTCTGTTGATCAAGGAATTCAAGAAACGGGTCGACTCTCCCGTGCGCCTGGTCGTTGGCAGGCCGCTGGAGGCGGCCAAACTAAGCCAATATGCTACTGATCCAAAATCCATGATGGATTTCCTGCGGCAACAGACCTATGCCTTGTCCCCAAGGCCGCTCGACACTGTCGCGTATGGCTTTGAATTCGAGGAAAAACACAGGTCAAGAGACGGGGTGTAGGATAATGGCAGTAGGAATTTTCGACAGTGGTTTGGGCGGTTTGACCGTGCTGGATGCCGTGACGAAACGTCTGCCGGATGTCGATTTCGTCTACTACGGTGACAATGCCCATGCGCCGTATGGCGTGCGCGATGCCGACGATGTTTACAACCTGACCACCACCGCCGTTCAGCGGTTGTGGGACGAGGGTTGTGATCTGGTCATCCTGGCCTGTAACACTGCGTCCGCTGCTGCGCTGCGCCGGATGCAGGAGGCTGGGATCCCCGCCGACAAGCGCGTGCTGGGTGTCTTCGTGCCGCTGATCGAGGCGCTGACCGAACGCCAGTGGGGCGACAGTTCGCCGCCGCGCGAGGTCGAGGTGAAGCATGTGGCCCTGTTCGCCACGCCTGCCACGGTCGCCAGCCGCGCGTTCCAACGTGAACTGGCCTTTCGGGCCATCGGCGTGGATGTCGAAGCACAGGCCTGTGGCGGCGTCGTGGATGCGATCGAAGACGGCGACCTGATCTTGGCCGAGGCCTTGGTGCGCAGCCATGTGGACGCGTTGAAACGGAAAATGCCAGACCCTCAGGCGGCCATTCTGGGCTGTACCCATTACCCGTTGATGGAACAGGTGTTCCAGGATGCCTTGGGCGCAGATGTAAGCGTGTTCAGCCAGGCCAGCCTGGTTGCCGAAAGCCTGGCCGACTATCTTGCTCGTCACCCGGCCATGGTGGGCACGGGCGCCGTGTCGAAATTTCTGACCACGGGCGACGCGTCACGCGTGTCGGATCGCGCGACCCAGTTCCTGCGACGAAAGATCGCTTTCGAAGCTGCCTGATTGCAGCCACGCCCAAGACCCCCTACATCACATAAAACGCATGAGAGAGGTCTGTCATGACCCATAAAATCGCCATTCTAGGTGCATCCGGCTATACCGGTGCCGAACTTGTTCGGCTGATCGCCACCCATCCGACGATGGAAATCGTTGCGCTGTCGGCGGATCGCAAGGCCGGCATGCAGATGTCGGAGGTTTATCCGCACCTGCGCCATCTGGATCTGCCGACCCTGGTCAAGCTGGAAGAAATCGATTTCACCGACGTGGACCTGTGTTTTGCCGCGCTGCCCCATGGGCTGAGCCAAGCGTTGGTGCGTGATCTGCCTAAGCATGTAAAAGTGGTCGATCTGGGCGCCGATTTCCGCCTGACCGATCCGGCGGAATATGAAAAATGGTACGGCGCGCCGCATGTGGCGGTCGAGTTGCAGAAAACCGCTGTTTACGGCCTGACCGAGTTTTACCGTGATGACATCAAATCCGCGCGCTTGGTGGCGGGAACGGGGTGTAACGCCGCGACCGTGCAATTCGCGCTGCGGCCATTGATCGCGTCCGGGTTGATAGATCTGGACAGCATCATCTGCGACCTCAAGAATGGGGTTTCCGGGGCAGGGCGGTCGTTGAAGGAAAATATGTTGTTTGCCGAACGCTCGACCGATGTTCAGGGATATGCACAGGGCGGCAAGCACCGGCATCTGGGCGAGTTTGACCAGGAATTCAGCGCCATCGCCGGGCGCGACGTGCGCATTGTCTTTACGCCGCACCTGGTGCCGGTGAACCGGGGCATTCTGGCCGATTGTTACGTCCAGGGCGATGCCGCGGCGATCCACGCCGCCTTGGTTGAGCAATATCAAGACGAGTCTTTTGTCACGGTGTTACCGTTCGGCCAAATGCCGGGCATGGGCCATGTGACGGGCTCGAACCTATGTCATCTGGGCGTTGTGGCGGACCGTGTGCCGGGCCGCGCGCTGGTCGTGTCTGCGTTGGACAACCTGTGCAAGGGTTCCAGCGGGCAGGCGATGCAGAATGCGAATTTGATGCTTGGCGAAGATGAAACCACGGGGCTGATGATGGCCCCGGTGTTCCCATAAGGAGAGCTGCGCAATGGCGGGTATGAAGGGTCTGAAAAAGAAACGGCGCGTGCAGGTGATCATCTTGGCATTCGTCGCCTTGGCATTGTCGGGCGGTCTGATCGGCTTCGCGTTTCGCGATGGCATCAACTACTATCGTTCGCCCAGCCAGGTGATGGAGGAGCCGCCGCATGCAACTGAGTTGTTCCGCATGGGGGGGCTGGTGGCCGATGGCAGCCTGGAGCGTGGGCAAAGCGAAACGGTGAGCTTTTCGGTGACCGATGGCGCGGCCACAGTGCCGGTCAGCTATACCGGCATTTTGCCCGACCTGTTTAACGAAAACCAGGGCATGATCGGCACGGGCCGCTATGTCGAAGGTGTCTTTGTTGCCACTGAAATCCTTGCCAAGCATGATGAAAGTTACATGCCCAAGGAAGTCATCGACACGCTGAAAGAAACCGGCGTGTATGTTGAGCCGGACGGCTGATTTCAGCTTTCTTAACGGATTTTAATCAGTCTTCCCCCGTGAAATTGCACGCGGGGGAAGGCCCTGATGAAATCAGTTCAAGACATTGCAAACCAGATCATTGACCGCGAAGGCGGTTATGTGAACGACCCCAATGATCCCGGCGGGGCAACCAATTTCGGGGTCACGATCCACACCATGCGCGCGCTTGGGCTGGACCTGACCGGCGACGGCAAGGTGACGCCGGCGGATGTAAAACGGCTGAGCCGGGATCAGGCGCGCGACATTTTCGTGCAGCACTATTACCATCGCCCCCGCATTGCCGAATTACCCGAGGCAGTGCAGCCCAGCGTGTTTGATATGTATGTAAACGCGGGCGGCAATGCGGTTCGCATTCTGCAACGCCTGTTGGTCAAGATGGGCCATCCGGTGGCCGTGGATGGCGCTCTGGGACCACAAACTCTGACCGCCGCCCGCATTGCCTTTGATGACGCACCCGATCACCTGGCCGACGCCTATGGCATCGAACGGCGCAATTACTATTACCGTCTGGCCGACAAACGTCCGGCCAGCCGCAAATATGCCCGGCGTCGCGACGGCGGCAAAGGCGGCTGGATCAAACGGGCCGAGGAGTTCATCTCGCCGCGGTATCACCTGACAGAGGCGCAGCATCGCGCGCGGGTGGCGGCATGGGGATGATCGAGGGGTTGTTCAGCCTGCTGTTCGGTGGCGGGCGTAATGTGATTGCCGAAACGGTCGGGGTATTTCGCGAAAACAGTGAAGACGCCGGGCAGCGGGATGCTGAATACCGCGCCGCCGCCTTGAGCCAGTTCGCCGCCGAATTCGCACAGCCGCGTCAGGGGCGATTCGACCGGTTCATGGATGCGATGAACCGTCTGCCGCGCCCCGCCTTGGCGCTGGGCACGCTGGGGCTGTTCATCAGCGCCATGGTCGACCCGATCTGGTTTGCCGCGCGGATGCAGGGCATCGCGCTGGTGCCCGAACCGCTGTGGTGGCTGCTGGGGGCGATTGTCAGCTTTTATTTCGGGGCGCGCCACCAGACCAAGGGACAGGAATTCCAGCGGTCGTTGGCTGAAACCATGTCCCGGGCCGGAGAGGTGACGCAGAACCTGCGCGCACTGGAGGCGCTGGAAGCCGGGGCGGATGAGGTGCGCAACCCCGCATTGGAGGCCTGGAGGCAGCGCGATGAGTGACATGATCCTGCGGCTTGTCGCCGAACACGGCCCCTGGGTGTTGCTGGTGTTCTATCTTTTGTATCGCGACTTGCAAAAGGATCAGGCCACCCGCGCGGTTCTGGACAAGAACAGCGCGATCCTGATCGAAATCACCACCATTATTCGCGAACGCCTGCCCCGTGGAGGGCGTGAGTGATGGGCATTTTTACCCGCCTTTACAAATGGTTCCGGCGAACGTCCCGCGGTGCAAAGCTGCAACGCGCGCTGGAGAAAAACAAAGAAGCGGCCGCCGATTTGGACGCCGCCGTCAGAGAGGTTTTGCAGAAATGAAACAGGCTTTCCTTCTTGCCATGATCATGGTCACGGTGCTTCAGGCTGGATATCGCGTGGCCGGATACGACGTCGTGTATCAAATCGGATATGGCGCAATCACATTGATGTCATTGATGATCTCGCTGACTTTCCTGTGGCTATACGTGGTGCGTGCGACACCGCTGGCGCTGGGCATGGCCTATAGCTGGTCGGGCGCCGGGCTGGTCATGGGCTGGTGGTGGATTTACGCGGTGCTGGGCCGCCCCGACTGGTTGGTCGACAGCCCGATTCTGTTCAACTTTCTGGCCTTTTACTTTGTTGGCGCGCTGCTGCATTTCGGTGTGATCCACCGCAGTTTCGGCTGGCACGGCGCGGCCTTTCTGTTGCCGATTGCGGGTGCTGTCGCGATTTCGGCCACCGTATATCTGATCAGTTGACTTACACGTGACATAGCACCGCGCCCCATTGGCCCCGGGGCGCGCATGCCGTATGGTCCCCCCAACAGTGAGACAAGGGCGCGGACATGATTACGGAACTTGGACATTTTGCGCTGATCCTGGCGCTTGGCGTTGCGATTGTGCAAATGATTGTGCCCTTGGTGGGCGCACACAAAGGGTGGACGAACTGGATGGCGGTGGCCGTCCCGGCGGCGACCCTACAATTTTTGCTGATAGCGGTGTCCTTCGGGGCGCTGACTTATGCGTTTGTCACCTCGGACTTTTCGCTTCAGCTGGTGACGCTGAATTCACACAGCTTAAAGCCGATGCTGTACAAAGTGTCCGGCGTCTGGGGCAACCACGAGGGGTCAGTCCTGTTGTGGGTGCTGATCGTGGCGCTGTTTGGCGCCATGGCCGCGTGGTTCGGCGGAGGCCTTCCGCCCCGCCTGAAGGCCCGTGTCTTGGCGGTGCAAAGCTCAATCGGGGTCGCCTTTCTGGGCTTTATCCTGTTCACGTCGAACCCGTTTATCCGTCTGGCGACGCCGCCATTTGACGGCCAGGACCTGAACCCGTTGTTGCAAGACCCCGGTTTGGCCTTTCACCCGCCGTTTCTGTACCTGGGTTATGTCGGCCTTTCGATGGCGTTTTCCTTTGCTGTGGCCGCCTTGATCGAAGGGCGCGTTGACGCCGCCTGGGGCCGCTGGGTGCGCCCCTGGACGCTGGCCGCCTGGGTTTTCCTGACCATCGGCATCGGCCTGGGCTCGTGGTGGGCCTATTACGAGCTTGGCTGGGGCGGCTTCTGGTTCTGGGATCCAGTTGAAAACGCATCGTTCATGCCGTGGCTGTTTGCTGCCGCGCTGTTGCATTCCGCCATCGTGGTGGAAAAGCGTGAGGCATTGAAAAGCTGGACGATCCTGCTGGCGATCATGGCCTTCGGGTTCTCGTTGATCGGCACGTTCATCGTGCGCTCGGGCGTCATTACTTCGGTCCACGCTTTTGCGACGGACCCGGAACGTGGCGTGTTCATTCTGATGATCCTGTTGGTGTTCACGGGCGGTGCGCTGACCCTGTTTGCCGCGCGTGCCAGCGCGATGGAGGCCAAGGGTGTCTTTGGTTTTGTCAGCCGCGAAAGCGCGTTGGTGTTCAACAATATCCTGCTGGCGGTGTCGTCCCTTGTGGTTTTTGTCGGCACGATCTGGCCGCTGGTCGCCGAGGCCTTCTTTGGCCGAAAGCTGTCCGTCGGCGCGCCATTCTTCGAGGCGGCATTCACGCCGTTCATGATCGTGCTGGCCTTGGCCCTGCCGATCGGGGCCATGCTGCCATGGAAACGCGCGAAACTGGCGCGGCCCATGAAGCAGTTGATCCCGGCCTTTGTGCTGGCGGTGGCCGTCGGGTCGTTGATCTGGGCCATGCAGACCGAACGCACGGCCTTGGGCCCGGTCGGATTGTTCCTGGGCACCTGGTTGGTGGCTGGGGCCATGACGGACCTGTTCAGCCGCACCGGTCGGGGCAGCCTTGGCGCGCGTTTCGCCCGCCTGTCGCGTCTGCCGCGCGCTGATTGGGGCAAGGCGACGGCGCATTCCGGGCTGGGTATCACCTTTATCGGAATCGCCGGTCTGATGGCCTGGCAGGTCGAAGATATTCGCGTGGCTCAGATTGGTGAAACATTTGAGGTCGCCGGCTATGCCATCACGCTGGAGGGCGTCAATCGTGAGCAGGGGCCGAACTATGTTTCGACCACGGCTGACATGCTGGTCACGCGGGGCGGCGTCCAAGTTGCCCATTTGCGGCCTGAAAAACGCGTCTATCCGGTGCAGGCCATGCCGACCACCGAGGCGGCAATCGCGAATGGTTTGTGGCGCGACATCTATCTGGTGATCGGAGATCCGCAGGCGGGCGGTGGCTTTGCCGTGCGCACCTTCATCAAACCCTTTGCCAACTGGATCTGGGCCGGGTCGATCATCATGGCGCTGGGCGGGTTGATCAGCCTGTCGGACCGCCGGTATCGCGTTGCCGCCGGGGCCGCCAAGTCGGCCAAAGATACGGTACAAGGAGTGCCCGCCGAATGAAACGTCTTGTCCTGATCCTGGCCCTGCTGGCCAGCCCGGCTTTCGCGGTGAACCCTGACGAGGTGCTGGCCGACCCGGCGCTGGAGGCACGGGCGCGCGCGCTGGGCCAAGAGCTGCGCTGTGTTGTCTGCCGGGGGGAAAACATTGATGAAAGCAATGCGTCGATTGCCAAGGACCTGCGTCTGTTGGTGCGTGAACGCATTGTTGCGGGCGACAGCAATGACGATGTGCTGGCGTTCGTGGTCGAGCGTTACGGCGAATACGTGTTGATGAAGCCAACCACGTCGGGGGCCAACAAGGTATTGTGGGCCACCGGTCCGGCGCTGTTCCTGTTGGCGTTGCTGGTGGGCGGTCTGTATCTGCGACGCCGGTCCTCTTCGGCTGAGCCTGCTGCGGGGCTGTCTGTCGACGAACAGGCGCGGATTGATGAGCTTCTGAACAATTAGACGCATGTGACCGCGCGTCCGCCTTTTCCCGCCCGAGCGGTCGGCTATAGTGGCCGGGAAACGCGGGAGGACCTGATGCAATACGAAACGATTCGCCTTGAAGTGACCGATGGGCTGGCGGTGCTGACCTTTGATCGGCCCGAAAAGTTCAATGCGCTGACCACCCAGATGCGCGCCGAGATCGCCCATGCGGTGCAGGCGGCAGGCACTCAGGCGCGTGCACTGGTCATCACCGGTGAAGGCCGGGCGTTCTGTTCCGGTCAGGACCTTGGCGACCGGGCAAATGCGGCCAGTGTCGATCTGGAACGCACCCTGCGCGATGAATACGAACCTATTCTCAAGGCAATGTACGAAAGCCCCATTCCCACCATCGCGGCGGTGAATGGTCCGGCGGCCGGGGCTGGGGCCAATATCGCTCTGGCGGCGGATGTGATCATCGCCAAGGACAGCGCCTATTTCATGCAGGCCTTTGCCAAGATCGGCTTGATCCCGGACGCGGGCGGCACCTATTGGATGCCGCGCAAAATCGGCTTTGCCAAAGCCATGGGGGCGGCGCTGTTTGCCGAAAAGATCAGCGCACAACAGGCGCTGGACTGGGGGCTGATCTGGGAAATGGCCTCGGAAGAGGAATTCGAGGCGACCTGGCGGGGGCGCGGCGAATACCTGGCCAACGGCCCGACGCTGGCGTTTCGCAAGATCCGCGAAGCGATCCGTGCATCCCTGGACAATTCGCTGGAGGAGCAGCTGGCGCTGGAAGCCAGAAGCCAGGGCGAGTGCGGCAAGTCGCGTGATTTCTCTGAGGGCGTCATGTCGTTTCTTGAAAAACGCGCCCCCAAGTTTGAAGGGCGTTAAGCCCCTGGACGGCGGCCCCCCTTTGGGGGCGTCCGACATGGCCGCATCACGTACAGACCATGAAAAAGGCCGCCCCGAAGGGCGGCCTTTCTGCATCTACCAAGGCTGAAACTCAGCGGTTCTCAACGTCGACATAGTCGCGCGTTTTCTCACCCATATAGAGCTGACGCGGACGACCGATTTTGTGACCCGGATCGGACAGCTGTTCTTTCCACTGCGAAATCCAGCCGACGGTGCGTGACAGGGCAAAGATCGGCGTGAACATCGAGGTCGGGAACCCCATGGCTTCCAGGATGATGCCCGAATAGAAATCGACGTTCGGGAACAGCTTCTTTTCGATGAAATACGGGTCGTTCAGCGCTGTTTGCTCCAGCTCTTTGGCAATCTGCAACAGCGGGTTGTCCTCGACACCCAACAGCTCCAGAACCTCGTCGGCAGACTGTTTCAGAACCGTCGCGCGCGGGTCGGTGTTCTTATACACGCGGTGACCAAAACCCATCAGGCGGAACGGGTCGTTCTTGTCCTTGGCGCGGGCCAGGTATTCGGGAATACGGTCAACCGAGCCGATTTCCTTCAGCATTTCCAGGCAAGCCTGGTTTGCACCACCATGGGCCGGACCCCAAAGACAGGCGATACCGGCGGCAATACAGGCAAACGGGTTGGCACCCGAGCTGGACGCCAGACGCACGGTCGAGGTCGACGCGTTCTGCTCGTGGTCGGCATGCAGCGTGAAAATCCGGTCCATGGCACGGGCCAGGATCGGGTTCACCACATAATCTTCGGCAGGCACCGAGAAACACATGTGCAGGAAGTTCGACGCATAATCGAGCGAGTTCTTGGGATAGATGAACGGCTGACCGATCGAGTATTTATAGGCCATCGCCGCAATGGTCGGCATCTTGGCAATCAGGCGGTGCGAGGCGATTTCGCGCTGGCGCGGGTCCGAAATATCGGTCGAGTCGTGGTAAAACGCCGACATTGCGCCGACAACACCCACCATGGTGGCCATCGGGTGCGCATCGCGACGGAAGCCACGGAAGAACATGTGCATCTGTTCGTGGATCATCGTGTGGCGGGTGATGGTCGCCTCAAAATCCTCAAGCGCGGTGGCCGTGGGCAGCTCACCATAGAGCAGCAGATAGCAGACTTCGAGATAGTGCGATTTTTCGGCCAGCTGATCGATCGGATAGCCGCGGTGCAGCAATTCACCCTTGGCGCCATCAATAAAGGTGATGGTCGAATCGCACGACGCGGTCGAGGTGAAGCCGGGGTCATAGGTGAACACGCCGCCCTGCGCATAGAGCTTGGTGATGTCGATGACATCCGGGCCCACGGTCGGGGAATACATCGGCAGGTCAATTTCCTTGTCCCCCAAAGTCAGCTTTGCGGTTCCAGTCTGTTCAGCCATTCGATTTCCCTTCGTGCATGGCCCCGTCCCGGATGGGCGGGGAGTGTCTCAGTTGCTGGCGTCATCCAGGCGCGCGATTGTTTCCTCGCGCCCCAGGACAAGCATCATGTCAAAAACGCTGGGGGTCACGGCGCGTCCTGCAAGGGCGGCACGCAGGGGTGCTGCCAGCTTGCCGAACCCAAGGCCGTGGGCTTGTGCAAGCCCGTTCAAAACCTCCTCCAGCGTATTGCGGTCCCAGCTACCATTTCGCAGCTGCGGCGTCAATTCTTTCAGTATACCACGGGATACATCATCCAGCGCTTTATCGGCCTTCTCATCCCGATCAACGGGACGGGATATCAAAGCAAACCGAGCCTTTTCAACAAGTTGCGGCAAGGTTTTTGCAGCCGTCTTTAAACAGTACATAGCTTGGGTCAGCGCATCTTTTTGCTGCGACTGCAAAGGCGTTGCGTCAGTTGCGGCAAGGTAGCCCTCAACCGCCGCGACGATATCGCTGTCATCCATCATTTTCAGCTGTTGGCCCGAGATATTGTCGAGCTTTTTGAAATCAAACCGGGCGGGTGATTTGCCGATTCCCGCCAGATCGAACCAGTCCAGCGCCTGTGCGTCGGTGAACACCTCGTCATCGCCATGGCTCCAGCCCAGGCGGGCCAGATAATTGCGCATCGCGGCGGCGGGGTATCCCATGGCCTGGTATTCCTCGACCCCCAAGGCACCGTGGCGTTTGGACAGTTTCTTGCCGTCAGGCCCGTGGATCAGGGGGATATGCGCCCAGACCGGAATGTCCCAGCCCATCGCCTGATAGACAAGCATCTGGCGCGCGGCATTGTTCAGGTGGTCATCCCCTCGGATCACATGGGTTACGCCCATGTCGTGATCATCCACAACAACGGCCAGCATATAGGTGGGGGTACCATCAGAGCGTAAACAAATCATGTCGTCCAGCTGATCATTGCGGATGGTAACATCGCCCTGCACCTCGTCATGGATCACCGTCTTGCCATCGCGTGGTGCCTTCAGGCGGATGACGAATGGTGCGTCCGGGTGGGTTTCCGGTGCGGCGTCACGCCAGGGGCTTTGGAACAGGGTCGAACGCCCCTCGGCCTTGGCCGCATCGCGAAACGCCTGAATTTCGTCTTGCGTTGCGAAACACTTATAGGCGTGGCCGTTTGCCAACATGTTATGGGCCACCTCGGCGTGGCGCCCGGCGCGGTCGAATTGGCTGATCACCTCGCCATCATGATCCAGCCCCAGCCAGGCCAGGCCTTTCAGGATCGCGGCGGTTGCTTCGGGCGTTGAACGCGCGCGGTCGGTGTCTTCGATCCGCAGCAGGAATTTCCCACCCCGGCCCCGCGCATACAACCAGTTGAACAGCGCTGTGCGCGCGCCACCGATGTGCAGATATCCGGTGGGCGAGGGGGCGAAACGGGTGACGATCTGATCGGTCGTGGTCATAGCGATATTAACCTTTTGGAAACCATGCGGCGGGTAGCGTTGCGCAGGGTGTATTTTATGGCAGAGGAGAGAACAAGAGTGAGCCCTTACTGGTGGCTCCTTCACCGGGTCGCAGCGGCGCGTGGTCGGCTGTTCCCGTGGTCCCCCGTTTTCCTGGCGACAGGGATCGGGACCTATTTTCTGTTGCCAGTTGAACCGGGCTTTGGCACCTGGGTCAGCCTGGGATTTGTGACCCTGCTTGCCGTCGTTCTTGCGGCCTGGTTCTGGCGCGCCTTGGGGCCTGTATTTCTGGCGCTGGCTCTTATGACAGGCGGTGTGATGCTGGCCGGGGCCAAGGCCGGATCGGTCGGCGCACCAGTGTTGGGTTTTCGCTTTTATGGTGCGGTCGAAGGGCGCGTGGTCATCATCGACCGGTCGCAATCAGATGCCGTACGCCTGACGTTGGATCAGGTGTACCTGGACGGCGTTTCCCCGGCCGACACGCCGGAACGCGTGCGCGTGTCGCTGCATGGGCAACAGGGCTATATTGATCCCGAACCGGGGCTGCGGATCGCCATGACGGCGCATCTGTCCGCGCCACAAGGGCCGGTTGAACCGGGCGGCTTTGACTTCCAGCGCATGGCCTGGTTCCGCCAGATCGGCGCGGTGGGCTATACCCGCGTGCCGGTGCTGACCCTGGCCGAGGCCGTTCAGGGCCGGGCCGGGTTGGCCGTTCATCGGCTGCGCATGCGCATTTCGACCTGGGTTCAGGCGCAGATGCAAGGTGAAGAAGGGGCGTTCGCCGCCGCCATCATGACCGGTGATCGATCAGGGATGAGCCGCGAGACCCTGGCCGCCCTGCGCGGGTCGAACCTGGCGCATCTGTTGGCCATTTCCGGGTTGCATATGGGGCTTTTGACCGGCTTTGTCTTTGCCGCCATGCGGACGCTGTTTGCCCTTATTCCCATGGTCGCGTTACGTTTTCCCACCAAGAAAATCGCCGCCGTCATCGCCTTGGGGGCTGGCGCATTCTACTTGGCCCTGTCGGGGGGCAATGTTGCCACCGAACGCGCCTTTATCATGGTTGCCGCCATGTTCATCGCCATCCTGTTTGACCGTCGTGCGCTGACCATTCGGTCGGTCGCCATGGCGGCCCTTGTGGTGCTGGTCCTGCACCCTCAGGCTTTGACAGAACCGGGGTTCCAGATGTCATTTTCCGCCACAACGGCGCTGGTCGCGGTGTTTGGCTGGATGCGCGATTGGGGCGGCTGGCAAGCACCGCGATGGGCGCGGCCGGTGTTGGCTGTGGTGATTTCATCAGCCGTGGCAGGGGCGGCCACGGCCCCCTTTGCGGCGGCACATTTCAACCAGGTCAGTTACTTTGGCCTGCTTGCGAACCTGTTGTCAGTGCCCTTGATGGGTGCGATCGTTATGCCCTTGGCGGTGCTGGCTGCCGTTTTGGCACCCTTGGGCCTGTCCTGGCTGGCGCTGGCGGCAATGAAGCCGGCGATCAGCTGGATTCTGGGCGTCGCGTCCCATGTATCATCAATGGAGGGCGCGGTGGGCCATGTTGCCTCCCCCCCTGATTTCGTCGTGCCGCTGATTGCGGTGGGCGGGCTGGTTATGGTCCTGTGGCGTGGCTGGGGGCGCATGGCCGGGCTTGCGCCGCTGGCGCTGGGTCTGTTGCTGTGGTCACAGGTGCAACGGCCCGATCTGTTGGTCTCGCAATCAGGTGGCCTGATCGGGCTCATGACCCCAGCGGGGAGATCGGTGAACAAGACGCGTGGTGAAGGTTTTGCGGTGCGCAGTTGGCTTGAAAACGACGGTGATCCGGTGCCGCAAGAGGACGCCTTCGCGCGGGGCACCTTCCTGGGCGACAAGGGACATCTTCTGTTCGATCTGGGCACACGTCAGGTCGTTCACCTGTCGGGGCGTGGCGCCAAGGATCGCGTCACCGACGCCTGCGCCACCGGTGCGCTGGTGATCCTGTCTGCCGAAGCCGAGCAGATACCCCGAAACTGTGACCTATGGGATCGCAAGGCGCTGGCCCAAACAGGGCCGCGCGCGGTTTATGTCAAAGACGGCACGTGGCGCGTGGTCGAAACTCGCGCCACATCTGGCGTTCGGCTGTGGAACCGGGATCAATAGGTGCGGATCAATCCGACCAGCTTGCCCTGAACCTTGACCTGGCCTTCGCGCAACAGACGCGTTTCATAGGCCGGGTTTGCGGCCTCCAAAGCGATCATGTCACCGTTCTTGCGGAACCGTTTCAGTGTTGCTTCATAGCCATCGACCTGGGCCACGACAATGTCACCATTGTCCGCATGCGAGGTCTCGCGGATCACCACGACATCGCCGCTGTTGATGCCAGCCTCGATCATGGAATCACCTTTGACTTCAAGCGCATAGTGCTTGCCCGCAGCGCCCAGCATGGAGCCGGGAACAGACACGTGGCTGGCACCATCGGTGATTGCTTCGATCGGGGCGCCGGCTGCAATGCGGCCCAGCAGCGGCAGATCATTCACACCGGTGTTTTCCAGCGTCATTGCACCAGCGGGCGCAGACGCGGTGGGCCGATCACCGTCGATGACGCGCGGCTCGAACCCAGCACGTCCGCCGCCTGCCATTGCCTCTGGCAGCTTCACGATTTCAATCGCGCGCGCCCGATGGGCCAGGCGGCGAATAAAGCCACGTTCTTCAAGGGCGGTGATCAGGCGGTGAATGCCGGACTTGGAGCGCAGATCCAGCGCTTCCTTCATTTCGTCAAACGAGGGCGGAACCCCGTCACGTTGAATGCGCTTGTGGATGAATTCCAGCAAATCCAGTTGCTTACGGGTCAGCATTGCTCACTCCTCCGGTCCTGTTGCGGGCCATTCACAGAAGCCCATCCAATACATATACGTCCCCGGAAATGTAGGACGTTCAATGGATGTTCTACACGCGTTCCCCTTTTGTGTCAACAGGGCTTAACCGGAGGTAAATCGCAAGCAGATCTTAGATCGGCAGGAATTCTACCTCCTCACCGACTTCGCACGGCCCGTCCGAGACAGGGCGCACAACCAAAGCGTTGGCCTGCGACAAGACAGACAAAAGGGCGCTGTCCTGACGAGTCAGAACAGCAATTCCATCGGGGCCGTGTTTTGCGCGCATATAGTGTTCGCGCGGGCCGTTTGCCGCGATGGGGGCGGTCAGTTTCGCGCTGTGACGCGGCGCAGGTGCTGCGCCCAGGCCCAGCAGGGCGCGCAGAGCCGGGATCAGAAAAACATGACCACAAACCATTGAGGACACAGGGTTTCCCGGCAATCCGATCATCGGAACACCGTTCAATGTGCCCGCCATCAGCGGTTTGCCGGGACGCATGGCGACCTTATAGAACGACTGTTCCATGCCCATGTCGGCAGCGACCGTGCCGACCAGGTCGTGGTCGCCAACCGACGCGCCACCGATGGTGACGATCAGGTCCGCGTCCAGCGCCAGATCGAAGGCCGTGCGCAGACTGTCCACATTGTCGCGCGCGATGGGCAACATGCGGCCTTCACCGCCCGCCGCGTCGATCATTGCTTTCAGACCGAACGAGTTCGACGCGATGATCTGGTCCGGGCCGGGCGTTTCGCCGGGCATGACCAATTCGTCCCCCGTGGCGATCAGCGCGACCGAAGGTTTGCGTGTGACGGTGACTTCGGGAATGTTCAAGGCGGCCAGCAGGGCCAGGTCGGTCGGGGTCAGAAGCCTGGGCGCGGCAAAGCTGTCCCCATCGGCGAAATCGTCACCTGCGGGGCGCACATGCGGCCCCGGGGATAGGTCGCGGTGCAGCGTGATTAGGTCGCCCTGCCGGTCCACATCCTCTTGAATAATAACGCGATTTGCGCCGTCCGGCACCGGGGCGCCGGTAAAGATGCGCACGCATTGGCCGGCACCGACACGACCGTCAAACCCATGGCCCGCCGCGCTTTCGCCGATCACCTTGAATTGTGATTCCGGGTCCGCTTCGACGCCGTTCAGCGCGTATCCATCCATGGCCGAGGCCGGGAAGGGCGGTTGATTGCGGGTGGCGGTGGCAGGCTGGGCCAACACGCGGCCCGCAGCCTGGGCCAGGGGCACGATTTCCGTGCCAAGCGGGGTCATCAGGTCAAAGACATGGGCCAGCGCCTGTTCGACGGGGATCATGTTGTCACCGTCCATGTGCCGGACTTGCCGCCTTCTTTCGACAAAAGGCGTATGTCGATGATTTCCATGCCCTTTTCGGCGGCCTTCAGCATGTCATAGACGGTCAAAGCGGCGGTTGAAACGGCGGTCAAAGCCTCCATTTCCACACCGGTCTGGCCGGTGGTTTTAACGGTGGCGGTGATGTGAACGCCGGGAATCGTGTCGTCCGGTGTCAGGTCTACCGCGACTTTGGTGATTGGCAGGGGATGGCACAGCGGGATCAGGTCCGAGGTCTTTTTCGCCCCCATGATTCCTGCCAGACGGGCAACGCCCAGCACATCACCTTTTTTAGCCGAGCCGTCCTTGACCAGCGCCAGCGTGGCGGGCGACATGCGCACGCGCCCTTCGGCGACAGCAACGCGCGCGGTGAAGTCCTTGTCGGACACGTCGACCATATGGGCCTGTCCGTCATCATCGAAATGGGTCAGTGTGTTGGTCATGCGGGCACCGGATTTGCCAAAAGGTTGCGTGTTGCGGCGGTGACATCGTCCTGGCGCATCAGGCTTTCGCCAATCAGGAAACTGCGCGCGCCGTATTCGGCCATGTCAGCCAGATCCTGTGCTGTGGTCAGCCCGCTTTCACAGACCAAATGACGGTCGGCGGGGGCCAGTTTTGACAGGCGCCGTGTGGTATCGAGCGTGGTTTCAAACGTCTTGAGGTTGCGGTTGTTCACCCCCAGCAGAGGGGATTTCAACGCGGTGGCGCGCTCCAGTTCTGCCTCGTCATGGACCTCGATCAACACATCCATTCCCCAGGAAAATGCTGCGTCTTCAAGCTCTTGTGCCTGTGCGTCAGCAACGGACGCCATGATGATCAGGATGCAATCGGCCCCCAGCGCGCGGGCCTCGGCCACCTGATAGGTGTCATACATGAAATCCTTGCGTAGGGCGGGCAGGTTGGTCGCGCCGCGTGCCGTGACCAAAAAATCGTCGGCGCCCTGGAAGCTGGGTGTATCGGTCAGCACCGACAGGCAGGTCGCGCCGCCGTCCTCATAGGCCCTGGCCAGCACGGGTGGGTTGAAATCGGCGCGGATCAGGCCTTTTGACGGGCTGGCTTTCTTGACTTCGGCAATCAGGCCATAGCCGGTTTTGGTGGCCTCGAACAAAGCGTTGGCAAAGCCCCGGGTCGGGCTGGCGGTGCGGGCGGCGGCCTCGACTTCGCTGAGCGGGCGCGTGGCTTTGCGCGCCGCGACGTCCTCCAGTTTATAGGCCTTGATTTTGTCCAGAACGGTTTGGGTCATGTTTCACCAGTCTATCGCAGGGTCGCCCCTGTCTGTAAGCCATTCGTTCACCCTTGAAAACGGGCGCGAGCCGAAAAAACCGCGCCGGGCAGAAAGCGGCGAGGGATGGGCGGTTTCAATCATAAGATGGTCGCCGGGTTGGATGTGCTTTGCTAGCTTTTGGGCGTTGTTACCCCAGAGAACGAAGGCGGTGGGGGCCTGCGACACCTGCGTCAAAACTTGTTCCACCAGCAGATCCCAGCCGAGTTTCTTGTGCGCATTCGCCTCGCCGACCGGCACGGACAGGGAGGTGTTCAGCAGCAGCACGCCCTGACGCGCCCAGTCGTCAAGCTCTGTCCGGTCCCTGTGAGTGCCCAGGTCGTCGTGAAGTTCCTTCAGGATGTTGCCAAGCGAATCCAGTTTTCCGGGAAAGCCTTGGGGGATGGAGAACGCCAGCCCATCAGCCTTACCGGGTGTGTGATAGGGGTCCTGCCCAAGGATGACCACGCGGGTGGCCTTGGGTTGGGTCAGCTCCAGCGCGCGGAACCTTGCCGCATCCGGGGGCAGGATCTGGCGCGGATCTTCGGCCAGCGACACGGCGACGGTGGGCCAGTCGTAGGTGAAAAAGGGCAATTCTCCCCAGGCGCCAATCCCGTCCGGCTTCATGTGGCCGAGGTGAGGCGTGCCAATGCCTTGATCTTGGTCTTGGCGGCCCCACTGTCGATGCTTTCGGCCGCCATTTCAACGCCTTCGGGCAGGGTGCTGGCCCTGTCGGCCACGACCAATGCGGCGGCTGCGTTCAGCAATACCGCATCGCGATAGGCCCCAGGCTCACCTGCCAAAAGCGCGCGCATTGCTGTGGCATTCTCGGAAGGTTCTCCGCCCAGGATTGCGGCCAGCGGGTGCACCGGAAGGCCCGCGTCTTCGGGGTGGATTTCGCGGGCGTGGATCTTGCCGCCCTCAAGGGCCGCGACCGATGTCGGCCCGGTGATCGACACCTCGTCCATGCCATCCGCGCCATGCACCAGCCAGGCCTTTTCAGACCCCAGCGCTTGCAGGGTTTCGGCCATGGGAAAAATCAGATCGGGGGCAAAAGCGCCGGTCAACTGGCGCGTCACGCCTGCTGGGTTGGTCAGGGGGCCGAGGATGTTGAAGATGGTCTTGCAGCCCAGTTCCTGACGCACCGGCATGACGTGTTTCATCGCCGGGTGGTGCATGGGCGCCATCATGAAACCGATGCCGACTTCGTTGATGGCGCGTTCGACCACCTCGGCCCCGACCATCACGTTCACGCCCATTTCGCCCAAAGCATCCGCCGCGCCGGATTTTGAACTGAGGTTGCGGTTGCCGTGTTTGGCGACGGTCACTCCGGCGCCTGCCACGACAAAGGCCGTCGCGGTGGAAATGTTCAATGTTCCAAGGGCGTCGCCGCCCGTGCCGACAATGTCCATCGCGCCTTTGGGGGCGCTCACGGGGGTGCATTTGGCGCGCATGACGGCGGCAGCAGCGGCATATTCCGCAACGCTTTCGCCGCGTGTACGGATCGCCATCAACAGCCCGGCAATCTGGGCCGGTGTGGCACGACCTTCGAATAGCTCTTCGAACGCGGCCTCGGCCTGGGCGCGCGACAGCGGCCCTTCGGAGGCGGCAAAGATCAGCGGTTTCATCGCGTCGCTCATGCGGGTTCCTTCACGGTATTCAGGAAGTTCTGGATCATCGCGTGGCCATGTTCGGACCGGATGCTTTCGGGATGGAACTGCACGCCATGGATCGGCAGGGTCTTGTGAGACAGGCCCATGATTGTGCCGTCCTCCAGCCAGGCGGTGACGTCCAGACAATCGGGCAGGCTGTCGCGATCAACGATCAGCGAATGGTATCGCGTGCCTTGCAGCGGGCTGGGCAGGCCTTTGAAGACGCCGCCGCCTTCGTGGTGGATTGTGCCCATTTTGCCATGCACGATGTCGGGCGCGCGCACGACCTTGCCGCCAAAGGCCTGGCCGATGGTCTGGTGGCCCAGGCACACGCCGAACAGCGGCGTTTCGGTTTCAGCCGCAGCCTGGGTCAGGGCCAGGCAGATGCCTGCCTGATCCGGGTCACAGGGACCTGGCGACAGCAAAATACCGTCGGGTTTCAGCGCCATGGCTTGTTGGACGTCCAGCGCATCGTTGCGGTGAACTTGAACATCCGCCCCCAACTCGCCCAAATAATGGACAAGATTGTAGGTGAAGCTGTCATAGTTATCGATCAGCAGGATCATGCGTGCGGCCTTTCGCCTATGGGGGGTTACGTGCGGATGCAGTCGGGCTATACATGCTCTGAGCCACTGCCGGGGGTCAAGAGCAGTGGGCAAGGATTGTTGATGGAGGCACCACATGGCACGCGGGTTCATGTCAGGCATTGTAAGTGGATTGGTTGTCGGGGTGGCGGGCCTTGCGACGGTATCTGTGTTGACCGGTCCTGTGGTGGAACCGCCGGTTGAGGCCCCAGTGGTTGCTCCAGTGGTTGCCCCGGTGGTTTCCCCTGCGCCCGACACGGCACCGGAGCCGATGGTCGAGCCTGTGGCTGAACCGATGGTCGAACCTGTGGTTGAGCCTGTCGCCGAGCCTGAG